>JAEEGK010000280.1_pt1 | contig 127274 bp, 116 predicted proteins | sample 8958771 | NCBI WGS metagenome assembly JAEEGK01 (sample SAMN16246547, study PRJNA631951) | gut metagenome | biome: gut microbiome; feature: rumen; material: SC-attached | host: Bos | place: Iran: Karaj | collected 2018-10 | reverse complement strand
GACCGTGCAGAACGAAGTGCACCGGTTCGCGATCTCCTACCAGCGAAAGCTCGCGGGCAAGCGCAACATCAGATACAGATTAGAGAACATCGAGGGCATCGGTCCGGCTAAGCGTAAGCGCCTTCTCGCGCACTTTGGTACAATAAAGGCGGTAGAGCAGGCGAGCGAAGAAAGCTTGCGCGAGTGCAAGGGCATCACGGAAGCCGACGCCGGGGCGATCTACAGATATTTTCACTGATAGGGAGGGACACGAATGGCAATCTACGCACTGTCGGATCTGCACCTGTCCCTGTCCAACCCCGAGAAATCAATGGATGTGTTCGGCAGTGCCTGGGACGGCTACATAGAGCGCATCGAGCGCGGCTGGCGCGAGACCGTGACGGATTCGGATACCGTCCTCGTCGCCGGCGACATCTCATGGGCAACATATATCGAGAAGGCCGAAGAAGACTTCGCTTTCCTGGCGTCTCTGCCGGGGCGTAAGCTCATATCGCGGGGCAACCACGACTACTGGTGGACCACGATGAAGAAGCTGGACGAATTCTTCGCATCGCACGACTTTCCGGGCATCGAGATCGTCAGGACCAACGTGCTCGAGGCGGAAGGCTGCCTCATCTCCGGCACGCGCGGCTGGATGCTCGAAGGCCAGTGCAAGACCGACGACGACCGCAAGGTCTACGACCGCGAGATCTCCCGCATCAAGCTCTGCATCAACGAGCTTACGAAAGCGGACCCCGACCGCACATGTCCCAGGATCCTGATGCTGCACTATCCGCCCATCATGAAGGGACAGGTGAAGACGGGGTTTACTGAGCTCCTCGCTGGGCAGGTCGATACCTGCATTTACGGGCATCTTCACGGCCGCGGCAGGGGGCAGGTATATGAAGGCGAAGACGAGGCGGGAGTAAAGTATGTCTGCACGTCCGCCGACTACCTGGATTTTGCCCCTGTAAAAATATCGGGGTAAAATTTTTTTCGTCTCCGCAAAGCCAATGATACCAGGGCTTCCGGGAACACCTCAATTAAATTTGATTGCACTTTCCTATATAAGTATTTATAATACTTTACGGGCCTGAGAAGGCGGTAAAAACCGCTTGGACAGGCTCTTTCTATCCAAGGAGACAAAGATGCCATACAGCATGACCGGATTCGGCAGAGCCGAGAAGATATTCGCGACCAGAAAATACAGTGTTGAGCTCAAATCAGTCAACAGCAGATACTGCGATCTCAACATAAGGATGCCGAGGCTTTTTAACTTCGCAGATGCGGCAGTAAGGAAGCAGATCACGGATTCACTCACAAGAGGTAAGGTCGATGTCTTCATCAACTATCAGGACACTGCAAGCGAATCCGAGACTGTAACGGTCAACGAAGGTCTCGTTAAGGCATATTCCGATGCAGCGGCGAAGATCGCTGACGTCTCGGGAAGGCCGGACGACCTCGGAGTTGCAAGGCTCGCTTCATATCCCGATGTGCTTCAGGTGAGCCAGACATCCGTAGACGAGGACATGCTCGGCGCAGAGCTCGCTGAGACTGTCGCAGAAGCGCTCGATGCCATGAAGGCAATGCGCAAGAGAGAAGGCGACGCGCTCGCAGAGAACATCCTGGGCAAGATCGGTACACTCGCCGGCATAAGAGACGAGATCGAAGAGCGCTCCCCGGCGGTCATCGAAGGCTACAGGGCAAAGCTCGCCGCAAGGGTGGATGAGCTCCTTACTTCCGAGCAGAAGGAATTCTACGATGAGAGCAGGCTCGCGGCAGAGGTGGCTGTTTTCGCAGACAAGTGTGCCGTGGATGAAGAGCTGACAAGGCTGAAGAGCCATTTCGCGCAGGCGCATAAGATCCTTACAGGTGACGGCGCGTGCGGCAAGCAGATGGATTTCCTCGTGCAGGAGATCAACCGCGAGGTCAATACCTGCGGGTCCAAGGCAAACGATATTGAGATCACCAACCGCGTCCTTGCAATGAAGAACACGGTCGAGGAGATAAGGGAGCAGATCCAGAATCTGGTGTAAGTTATGGCAGAGTTCATTGATATAGGGTTCGGCAATATCGCAGCAAAGTCGCGCATCGTGTGTGCGGCAGGTGCTGATTCCGCTCCGGCGAGACGCATGATCCAGGAGTCCAAGGACAGAGGCGCGTGCGTTGACTGCTGTGCGGGCAAGAAGTGCAGGACAGTCCTCGTGACCGATACGGACCTGATAATAATGAGCGCACTGGAGATCGCAGAGATCAAGGAGAGACTCGATGGCTGAGAAAGGACTTATCGTATCGGTATCGGGACCTTCGGGCGTAGGCAAGGGCACGGTCCTTAAGCGCGTCGGAGAGTTGATCGAGGAGAAGTGGCCCGGCAAGGCGGCATACTCGATCTCGGCTACCACCCGCAGCCCGAGACCAGGCGAGACCGACGGCGTGGAATATCACTTCAGGACCCGTGAAGAGTTCGAGAAGATGATCGAGACGGGGGAGATAATCGAATACGACCAGTACGTCGGCAACTACTACGGAACTCCCGCGGCACCCATAGCGGCGAAAGTCAGCGAAGGCAAGGTGGTATTCTGCGACATAACGATAGAAGGAAGCCTCGCGCTCAACAGGAAATTCCCGGACGACGTAGTAACGATAATGCTCCTGCCGCCTTCGTACCGGGAACTCGAAGCAAGGCTCAAGGGCAGGGGAACGGAAGATGACGCCAAGGTAGTTGCAAGGCTCGCCAAGGCAAGAGAAGAGATAGCGAGAACCGGCGAATTTGAATACGCGGTGCAGAACAACGAAGTCGAACAGGCGGCCGCAGACATAATGAAGATCATCGAGAGCGAGATGCTCAGGACCTTCAGACAGACACAGACGATAAAGAATTTGGAATAAAAAAGAAAGAGGTAAAAACATGTTAACAGATCCTTCAATCGAGAAGCTTAAGCAGAAGGGCGAGTCCCCCTACGACGTAGCGGTACTGGTCAGCAAGAGAGCAAGACAGCTCGTCAACGGCGCACAGCCGATGGTAGACGACAAGGATATCGCCAACGTCGTATCCCTCGCGTGCCAGGAGATCATGGACGGGAAGGTTGTCGCAGTAGACGGTGACGTATCTCCCGTGGTTCCTATCACAAGAGAAGAGCGCCTCAGAAGACAGAAGGAAGAAGAGGATAAGAGAAAGCAGCGCGAGGAAGAGCTCGCTGATGCACTTAACGCAGCTACTGCCGAAGAGCAGCCTGAAGAGAGCGCTGACGACGGTCTGAACCAGCTCCTCGACAAGGTCCTCGGTGATGATTTCGAGGAAGCAGATGAAGACGAGGAAGAGGGTCCTTCCGACGAAGACCTCATGAGCGTCGAAGAAGAAGATAACTAATATCAGGCGGTAACAGGCAATGGCAGTTGAGAAAACAATGGAAAAGATAGTGTCGCTCGCCAAGGTAAGAGGATTCGTCTACCCCGGCTCCGACATCTACGGCGGTCTCGCAAACGCATGGGATTACGGGCCGCTCGGCGTACAGCTTAAGAACAACGTAAAGGCAGCATGGTGGAAGAAGTTCGTCCAGGAGAGCCCCTATAATGTGGGACTCGATGCTGCCATCATCATGAACCCCAAGACCTGGGTCGCTTCCGGTCACGTCGGAGGATTCTCTGATCCTCTCATCGACTGCAAGCAGTGCAAGGCAAGACAGAGAGCAGACAACCTTGTTGAAGACTGGAACAAGGAGAACGGCATCGAGGACGTACCCGTTGAGGGCATGAGCCCCGAGGAGATGGTCGCATACATCAGGGAGAAGAACATTCCCTGCCCGGTCTGCGGCGGCCACAACTTCACTGACATCCGTAAGTTCAACCTCATGTTCAAGACATTCATCGGTGTTACCGAGGATTCCACCAATGAGGTATATCTGAGACCTGAGACCGCTCAGGGTATCTTCGTAAACTTCGCTAACGTTCAGCGTTCTGCAAGAAAGAAGATCCCCTTCGGCATCTGCCAGATCGGTAAGTCTTTCCGTAACGAGATCACTCCCGGTAACTTCATCTTCAGAACGCGTGAGTTCGAGCAGATGGAGCTCGAGTTCTTCTGCGAACCCGGCACCGACCTCGAGTGGTTCGACTACTGGAAGACATTCTGCCACGACTGGCTGATCGGTCTCGGCATCAAGGAGGAAGAGCTCCGCACGAGAGACCACGCGAAAGAGGAGCTTGCTTTCTATTCGAGAGCAACTACAGACTTCGAGTTCGCATTCCCGTTTACTGACTGGGGCGAGCTCTGGGGCATCGCAGACCGTACGGATTACGACCTCAAGCAGCACATGGAATACTCCAAGCAGGATCTCACTTACTTCGATCCGGCAAAGAACGAGAAGTACGTTCCTTACGTCATCGAGCCGTCTCTCGGCGCTGACCGTGTAACGCTCGCGTTCCTGTGCTCTGCTTACGACGAGGAGACACTTGAAGGCGGAGACGTAAGAACGGTAATGCACTTCCATCCGTTCCTCGCGCCCATCAAGATCGGCGTGCTCCCGCTGTCTGCCAAGCTGACGGATAAGGCACAGCCCATCTTCGAGAAGCTGTCCAAGAAGTACATGTGCGAACTGGACGACAGACAGTCCATCGGTAAGCGCTACAGAAGACAGGACGAGATCGGTACTCCGTACTGCGTAGTCTATGACTTCGATTCTGAGACCGACGGCTGCGTAACCATCAGAGAAAGAGACTCAATGAAGAACGTCGAGTACGAGCCCGGCAACATCAGGTTCCCGATCGACAAACTTGAAGAATTTTTTGAGGGTAAGTTCGATTTTTGAGCAAGTATTTCTGATACAATAAAACGGACAAAAAAATAATAAATTTAAAATCCATAAACGAAAGGCGGATAAAAGAATGACAAAGTACGTTTACCTGTTCACCGAAGGCAACGGAAGCATGCGCGAACTCCTCGGAGGAAAGGGCGCTAACCTTGCCGAGATGACCAACATCGGTCTTCCTGTTCCTCAGGGCTTCACCATCAGCACGGAAGCCTGCACAAAGTATTATGAGGACGGACGCCAGATCAATGATGAGATCATGGCTCAGGTCATGGAGTACATCACAAAGCTTGAAGAGATCACCGGCAAGAAGTTCGGCGACCTCGAGAACCCGCTCCTTGTTTCCGTAAGATCCGGTGCAAGAGCATCCATGCCGGGCATGATGGATACTATCCTCAACCTCGGTCTTAATGAGCAGGTAGTTGATGTCATCGCTGCAAAGTCCAATAACCCCAGATGGGCTTGGGACTGCTACAGAAGATTCATCCAGATGTATTCCGACGTCGTTATGGAAGTCGGCAAGAAGTACTTCGAAGAGCTCATCGACAAGATGAAGGCTGACAGAGGAGTTACTCAGGACGTCGAGCTTACTGCTGACGACCTCAAGGAACTCGCTTCACAGTTCAAGGCTGAGTACAAGGCTAAGATCGGTACAGACTTCCCCACAGATCCTAAGGAGCAGCTCATCGGCGCTATCAAGGCCGTATTCAGATCCTGGGACAACCCGAGAGCAAACGTATACAGAAGAGACAACGATATCCCTTATTCATGGGGTACGGCAGTTAACGTTCAGTCCATGGCATTCGGTAACATGGGTGACGACTGCGGTACGGGCGTTGCTTTCACAAGAGACCCTGCTACAGGTGAGAAGGGACTTTTCGGTGAGTTCCTTACAAACGCTCAGGGTGAGGACGTTGTTGCAGGCGTTCGTACTCCTATGAAGATAGCTGAGATGGAGCAGAAGTTCCCTGAGGCTTTCGCACAGTTCACAAAGGTCTGCGAGACTCTCGAGACACACTATCGCGACATGCAGGATATGGAGTTCACGGTTGAGCACGGTAAGCTCTTCATGCTCCAGACAAGAAACGGTAAGAGAACAGCTCAGGCTGCCATGAAGATCGCCTGCGACCTGGTTGACGAGGGCATGAGAACACCTGAAGAGGCAGTTGCAATGATCGATCCGAGAAACCTCGACACACTCCTTCACCCTCAGTTCGATCCCGCTGCACTCAAGGCTGCAGAGGCAATCGGCAAGGGATTGGGCGCTTCTCCGGGAGCTGCATGCGGTAAGATCGTATTCACCGCTGACGACGCAGTTGCTTGGCACGACAGAGGAGAGAAGGTTGTCCTCGTAAGACTCGAGACATCTCCTGAAGATATCACGGGCATGAAGGCTGCTGAGGGTATCCTCACAGTACGCGGCGGTATGACATCCCACGCTGCAGTTGTTGCACGTGGTATGGGTGAGTGCTGCGTATCCGGCTGCGGCGAGATCGCAATGGACGAGGCTAACAAGCAGTTCACACTCGCAGGCAAGACATTCAAGGAAGGTGACATCATCTCCCTCGACGGTTCTACAGGTAAGATCTACGACGGAGCTATCGCTCAGGTCGATGCAGATCCCAACAACGGCTACTTCGGCCGCATCATGAAGTGGGCAGACGAGTTCAAGAGACTTGAAGTACGTACAAACGCTGATACTCCTGCTGACGCTAAGAAGGCAAGAGAGCTCGGCGCTGAAGGTATCGGTCTCTGCCGTACAGAGCACATGTTCTTCGGTGAGGGCAGGATCGACGCATTCCGTGAGATGATCTGCTCCGACACAGTTGAAGAGCGTGAGGCAGCACTCGAGGTTATCCTCCCGATGCAGCAGTCCGACTTCGAAGCACTCTATGAGGCTCTCGAGGGACACCCGGTTACGATCCGTTTCCTGGATCCGCCGCTCCACGAATTCGTACCTACAGAAGAGGCTGACATCAAGGCTCTCGCTGACAAGAAGGGCAAGACAGTAGAGGAGATCAAGACTCTGATCGCTTCCCTCCACGAGTTCAACCCGATGATGGGTCACAGAGGATGCCGTCTCGCAGTTACATATCCTGAGATCGCTAAGATGCAGACAAGAGCTGTCATCAGAGCTGCCATCAACGTAAACGCTAAGCACCCCGACTGGAACGTTACACCTGAGATCATGATCCCGCTCGTATGCGAGATCAAGGAGCTCGTTAACGTTAAGAAGGTAGTCGTTGCAGTTGCTGACGAAGAGATCAAGGCTGCAGGCGTCAATATGTCCTACAAGGTAGGTACAATGATCGAGATCCCGAGAGCTGCTCTTACGGCTGACGAGATCGCTAAGGAAGCTGAGTTCTTCTGCTTCGGTACAAACGACCTTACACAGATGACATTCGGTTTCTCAAGAGACGACGCAGGCAAGTTCCTCACAGCTTACTATGAGTCCAAGATCTTCGAGTCCGATCCGTTCGCTCGTCTTGACCAGAACGGTGTTGGTAAGCTCATGAAGATGGCTATCGAGAACGGTAAGGCAGTCCGTCCTGACCTCCACCTCGGTATCTGCGGCGAGCACGGCGGCGACCCGACATCCGTAGAGTTCTGCGATGAGATCGGCCTCGACTACGTATCCTGCTCACCTTTCCGTGTACCGATCGCACGTCTTGCTGCTGCACAGGCTGCAATCAAGCACAGAAAATAATAGTTTAATAAACTGATCAATGAATGCCCGGAGCGATTGCTTCGGGCATTTTTATTAGATTTTGAATGTAGTGATAAAATCAATAAGGGAGTTTTTCGAAAAGTTCGAAAAAATATTTCAAAAATTATCTTCGACCAGCGAACATTTCGCATCTGTCATTCGTTAATAGGGTAGATGCGGATAGAAAAGAGGCAAAAGAAATGACAGAAAAAGAACTCGAAAAGATCTACAACGAAGCCTACAAAGCAGTTTACTGGACAGCAATGCAGATCCTTAAGAATGAGGCTGATGCTGAAGATGTCGTTCAGGATACCTTCATATCTTTCATGGAGTCATATGGCAACCTGGAAGATACAGGCAAGGCAGTAGCACTTCTTAAAAAGATCGCAGCAAACAAGTGTCTTGACCGTATTAAGCTCTCAAGAACGGATGTTGCTGATGATGAGTTCCTGGACAGTGTCGAGGCAGTGCCTGAGGATTTTCTTCCCGATTCCATTATCGAATCGGAGGATGCCCGAAGGATCGTCATGGATATCATCAACAATTCTTTGTCTGATGATATCAGAAGAACACTTATCCTGTTCTACTTTGACGAGATGAGCACCAAAGAGATTGCCGAAGCACTAGGTGTTCCGGAAGGAACAGTCCGCCGCCGTCTGAATTTTGCCAGGAACAAGATCAAGAAGGAGGTCGAGAAATATGAGAACGAGAACAAGACGAAGTTGTTCGGTATGGCTGCTCTGCCTTTCTTGAGCAAGCTCTTCATGAAAGAAGCAGAGCAGGTGCCTTTCAAGGCAATGCCCGCTTCACTTACAACCCTGTCCGCATCAGCACAGGCTCCTACACAGGGAGCAGAAATCAAAGTTGCTGCATCAGCAGCAAAGAAAGGAACAGGGATGATTAATAAAGGATTGATTATTGGAATTACATCTGCTGTTGCAGTGGTAGCAGCAGTCGCAGTCACAGTGGCAGTACTCTCCAAAAAGCCTGACACAGAGCCTGAGAAGACAAGAAAGACCACTGCAGAAGAGACATCTGACAGAGTTATAGAGGCAACAACGGAGGAGACAACTGATTCTGAAGAGCCTGAAAAGACAACAGAAGAGAAAGAGTCTTCTAACTATGAAGATAAATTCTGGTTCGTTGATGTAACTGATAAAGCTACGATGAGAAAGCTTATTGATGATCTTATCGCCTGCGAGCCCAGACTAAATGACGAATGCAGCAAAGAGCATAATGATGTTGGCAAGAGAGTTGCAGAAGGATTCGACCATGAATATTCCGAGCTTGGTTTGTACAGCGAAGGCCGGACTTTCAATTTCGAATACGGTTCGGAGAGAAGAACAGATATTATCAAGGAAAGAGATCACATCAATACTATCGGATACAACAATTACCAGTTAGATAAGCTTGATGGTCATGTGAAATTCAAAGTAGCAGGATATAAGACCGTTTATATAAATAAGAAAAGACCCGGTTGTGGAACTGTGATCATCAGTGTCTATGATGAGGACAGAGCAAAGGCCTGCAAAGATGTTCTTATGGAGTATCTCAAAGAACTGTATAAGGATGAGATCAAGATCATAAAAGATAGAGAGACAGGCGGATACATCACCTTTAGCGATGATACTCGTGACAAGCTCGCAGAGGTTCAAATAGCAGAGGAAAAGGGCCGTGACGGAGCTCCCGGTTATTGGAAGGTATACTGCGTAGTATATTTTAATAATGCCGACCTGATGAATGCCGCTTCTTCTGCAAAAGAGACGTCTGAAACAACATAAGTGCTTAAGACCTAAGCGAAATGAAACTGCCTTAAGGGGTAAGCCCCTTGGGCAGTTTTTCCTATAAGAACGCTGTATAGACATATCAATTCCCTTTTGGAATGCGGAATCATCAAAGTAAAGGAAACGCGTCAAGTAAGAGGCGGAATAGAACGTGTGTTGGCAGCGGTATAAGTGTTTTTTCTGTCTCGAAAAGCGTGGGTACGGAATGTTGACGATTTGACCCTGAAATCGTCACCATTTTTGTCAACTTGGCCTGAATTGACGATTTTGTTGACGTTTTGGGGTTGTTTTCGTCAACATTTCGTCAACAGGGAACGTGGGAAACTGAGAACGAATAATATCGGAGTGGTGTAAAGCACTCGAAAACCTGGACGACAGGCTGCCCCTTTTTACAAACTTTCTTGCTATTTCTCCTCCACATCTTGACCTGTGCCAAATTTGGCACTAATATAAAAACAACCGCAAATAGAGGGGGAGAATATGCAATTAGCTGAGATTCTGTCTAATCCAACCAGGATGAGAATAATTCAATTTATGGGCGTTCATAAAGAAGGTACCAGCAAGGAACTCGCGGCATATATGCCTGATGTTCCCAGAAGAACGCTGTACAGACATATCAATTTTCTTGTGGAATGCGGAATCATCAAAGTAAAGGAAACGCGTCAAGTAAGAGGCGGAACAGAACGTGTGTTGGTCGATAACCAGATTGAATTCCATTCCGGAATGAAGCCCTTAGATATTTCCTATCAGTTCTTTATGAATTTGTATAACCAGTTTGCCCGTTATTGGGAGCAGCACGGTGATAAACCGCTGGAAAAAGCCTCTGACGATGTTCTTGGTTTCATCACTTCAACGTTCATTCTTGATGACGACGAGACAATGAAAATGATAGAAGAGGTCGGAGAAGTCGTAAAGAAATACGATAACGAACATCACAAAAAATACGGTGATAAGAAGGTCGGAAAGATCAGAAGCTTCTCGTATATCCTTTCACCTGTTGATCAGGAAAACACATAAAATAAAGCGCTTGTGGGGAGGCTGCTATGAGAAGGAAAAAACTTGTTTCTTACGCAAAATACGGATACCTGTTCTCGATTCCGTTTGTTTTGGCATTTCTGATGTTCATGTGTTATCCGACGATCTATACCCTGATCCTGGGCTTTACGGATCTTAAGGGCGCGGGCAGGACGGACTTTAAATTCCTGACAGAGATCGGGAAGCCGTGGTATCAGAATTACAAAGAAGTATTAACTGCAAAGACCTTCAAAAAAGCATTCTCGAATACATGGATACTGTGGGGATTAAGCGTTATTCCTGAATATTTGATCGCGATGACGTTTGCTGTCTGGTTCACAGACCGCAAGCTCAGGCTCAAAGGCAGGGGACTTTTTAAGATCCTTTACTATATGCCGAGGATCATTACCGGTGCAGCAATGGCGACATTGTTTGCCAGGTTATTCGGTTATCCCAAAGGTGCAATTAATGATCTCTGCAATTTGGTTTACGGCTGGTTTGGTCTTACGCGCGAAAACTTTGATTACTATGCCAAAGAGTGGTCGGTTAAGTGGGTAATTATTCTTGTTAACGTCTATATGTATTACGGATCCACGCTGGTAATTATGGTCTCAGCGATAATGGGCATCGATGTCGAGATTTTCGAAGCCGCAGAGATAGATGGAGCAAACAGAATACAGACTTTTTTCAGGGTTACTCTTCCTTGCATGAGGCAGATGCTTATCTACATGCTCGTTATGTCGGTTATCGGAGGCCTCAATCTTTACGAGACACCGGCCATGCTCATCGGCATCGGCTGCAATAACGCCGGCCTGACCAACCTCATGTACATCCAGAATCAGGCTTTCTCTGGCAGTTATATCTACAACAGAGCTGCAGCCGCAAGCGTAATTCTTGCGCTGCTTTGCGTCGGATTGTCCGGCATCATCTTCTTCATTCTCAGAGACAAAGATGAAGCCAAGCTCAAGAAGATCAGAAGGGCAGCGAAAAGGGAAGAGCGGAGAAGGTTAGCAGCGATATAAGTACGGTGTTGTCTATTTCGAAAAGCGTCTGTACGGAAAATTGACGATTTGACCCTGAAATCGTTACCATTTTTGTCAACATGGCCCTGAATTGACGATTTTGTTGACGATTTAGGGTCGTTTTCGTCAACATTTCGTCAACAGGGAAACGTGGGAAAAGAAGAACGTGGGGAAAGGGGATCGCGCGAAAAAGCGGGACCGCAACCGATCCCGCTCTCACATCATTTAATCACTTCTATATCCTTATCGAAGTTAAGGAAGCGCTGAGTTCCATCCTCGTATCTGACACATCCTTCATCTTTCTCATCGCGGTCGGCGGTTTTCATGAGGTCGACCAGCTTGGGGCACTTGCTGATGTCCAGAGTGGTCAGTTTGTTTCCCGAGCAGGTAAGCCATCGCATACCGGCACAATGAGTAATATCAAGTGAAGTAAGCTTGTTATCGTAGCAAACCAGCGTCGTAATTTTGTCGCAGCCGGCGAAGTTCAACGTAGTCAGCGAACATCTGCAACAAGATAAATATGTAATTTCAGGGCAGCAGCTGACGTCAAGCTCAGTTAAGTCGTTGTCGTTGCAGGATAATTCCTTGAGCTTGGGAGTGGAACTAAGATCCAAAGAAGTCAAACAATTCTCGTAGCAAACGAGCCTTGTCAGTTCAGGGCAGTGGCTCAGATCAAGAGAAGCAATCTTATTCTTATCGCACTCCAGCACCGTAAGCTTAGTGAATGCAGCAACATCCAACGAAGTCAGATTCTTATTCCACGCGCATGTGAGTTTCTCAATATTCGAGCAGCCGGAGATATTGAGATTCGCCAGATTATTGTAATTGACGTCGAGCGTCGTAAGCTTGGGGCAATTGCTGACATTTAACGTGTAGAGGATCTTATTCGCGCTGACTGTGAGATCAACTAATTCCGGGAAATCGCTAAAAGCCAACTCGGTCATATTATCATTAGTCTCAATATGAACCTTCTGCAAACCCTTATAGCTGCTGAGATCAAGGTCCTTCAGCCAAGAACGGCAGAGCGTGAACTCCTTAAGCGGCGCACCTTCCGGCAGCACCAGTTCCTGAAGAGTTTTGCTTGTGATCTTGATCCTCTCGAGCTTGGTATTACCGCTGAGATCTATACGGTTCGAAGACCAGGTGCCCTCGATGCTAAGTGAGCGGAGATTAGTAAAATGTTTGAAATCATACTTCATGTTCTCACCATCTCTGATAGTAATAGACTCAAGGTTTGTAAATACGTCTAATCCCTTAAGATCCTTCGCCCCTTCAATAAGAATTGAAGTTGCGCTCTCGATCTCTGCCTGGCTTAATTTGGTGTCGTGATCAGTATCTTTTGCTCTGGCGGCTTCGTACATGACCTCGTCAGGGAACTTCTTGCGGTCGACATTTACATATTTCTCGCGGCCCTTGCATCCCGACAATGATAACGACAAAAGCGACGCCAGCGCGACGGCTGACAGTACAAATCCTATTCCTATCCTCTTCATATCCTCACCTCTCTATATACTTATAAAGCCGTGCAGGTTTCCCCTTTGAAGTAACAGTTTTATTGAGCTCGACGACTTTGCCGGTCGCGACGTATTCACGCAAGAACGTTTTGCGGAAGTTCGGAAGATCCAGAGTACGGTTCTTGATCGTCTCGTGGATCCGTTTAAGTTCCGAGATGGTGAACTCGTTCTTGTCTTTTAAGAGGTTAAAGGCATCATCTTCGTAATCTATCCTATTCCTCAAACGGGTGATGGCCATCTTAATGATCTCGGCGTGATCGAACGCGAGATCGCTCTCGAAAATCACCTTATTCTCATTTGTGAAGATGATGCCGTTAACGTCATATTTAATAGAGAAAAGTTTTGCTTCCTTGGCGTCATCACCGGCCCGTATGTTAAGTTTGTGCTTCGGAACAAGTGCAGTGTAGGCAACAGACAATACAGTGGTTCTGGGATCTCTTCCCAAATCACCGAAAGTATAGAGCTGCTTGAGATAGACATTATCAATGTTAGTCTCAGTCTTAAGTTCCCTTGCAGCAGCTTCGTCGATAGACTCTTTGCCTGCCTCAAGGAATCCGCCAGGGATTGCCCAGTGGTCCTTGTAAGGAAACCCTCCGCGCTTGATCAGAAGGATGTTAAGTTCGTCGGAGTCGTCCAATGTGAAGATAACGATATCCGCAGTTACGGAAGGACGTTCGAATTTGGTAACGTCGTACTGCTCAAGGAATTCCTTCTCTTCTTTGGATATGCGGTTGTACTTTTTCATGTTCTCCTCCGTTAATGGTAACTTGTACCATTTATATTATGGTACGAAATACCGTAATCGTCAAGAGGGAGATTGTTAACAAACTGCAACATCTATCCTCATTAATCTGTATTTATAGTATCCTGATACAAATGGAACGGGTTAAGATCAAGGAAAGAGGTAAGCGGTCATGGGTAAGAAGACAGCGTGTATTGCAGTGGTTTTGGCTTTATTGGTATCTGTTTTCGGGTGCTCGAAAAAAACGGTGGAGCTCGATCCGCAGATGAAAACCAACATCGAAGAGATAGTAAAAATGGGCGTCCGCCAAGAAGTCTATACAAAATATGGAAAAGCGCCTGGCATAACTGTCGACAAGATCGACGCCCGCGATGCTTCGGTAAATGATTATTACCAGCTCGTATTTACAGCCACAGGTTCTTATACGGTCGTCGCCGATAAGGATGAGTTATACACCGGAACTTTTACGATCGACGGACACTGGGAAGCTCATGGCTGCGGCACAGGTGAGTGTAAGCTTACAGCGGCCAAGAATGGCCTGAAGACTCTGCCCGAACAGAGCACTCTGTCTGAACTTGAACAAGTTATAAAAACCGAAGCAACGGAATCCACAACCGAACCTACCCCGTCGACGATCTATCAGCCGCTTGACGATTACATCGCTGCAAACACTCCTTCAATGGGAAGGATTGTAGAACAGGTCTACGAGAGCGACGTCAATCAGGACGGCCATCTTGATCTGTGCGTAACAGTAGTATATGGCAGCGGAATAATTTCGAGCGCCATCGTGGTCTATGACGTTAAGAACGATAAGGGATACATCCTGGATGAGCGCATGACCTGCGATTATGAGATCTTAGGCGCCGATAAAGATCTTGTTGCAGTATGCAGGACTCAGTATGGCAAAGATGCGAAAACATACGGCGTGCTTGCGATCGAAGGCGACAACCTCGTCTTTGTTGAGAATGAGGAAATCGGCGCGACAACGCCTGTGAGAAACGGGTAAGCAAGCGGCCGCCGCGCACCACGCAACCCTAATCAAACATCCATCGTATAGTAATTCGCGTCTTCTGTTCCGCTGTTGTCGTAACAGAAGATCTTGTTCTCCTCGCGGTCCAAGAGGCAGTTATAGCAAGTCCAGAACTGTTTGAATCTGGAATCATCCAAAGGCGGGAAATCCCGCTGCCAGATCTCGTTTGTGTCGCCGATGTTGTTATAGGGCATGTCCCAGTCGCCCTGCATCTCGCGCTCGGCATCGTTCATGCCGAAGTAATTGACTGAGAATTTCTCGGAGCACTGGTATGTGGGATCGCAGTGGTAGTACTTGCCGCCCAAGTTTACGAGCGTCCATTCGTGGGCTTCTGTGGAATCCTTGTTGAGCGCGCCGCATGTTATAGCGTCGATGCCGACCTGAAGAAGTAGATAGGCATAGCAGCCGGCGGTCTCCTGGCAGATGCCCTTGTCGGTCATGATCGCGCGGTATGGGGAGATGCCGTAGCCTTCTTTCGAACGGAAAGTGACATTGCCCATTGCGTCATAGTCGTAGTCGATCCTCGCTGATTCAGAGATGTACAGAGCCAGTGCTTTCTCGAGCTCGCTGTCGTCTGCAAGAACTGCTCTTTCGATCAGATCCTCGACACGGGACTTGAACTCGTCGACCTTCTTAAGATATTCGTCCTTGGGGATGCTGTAAGTAAGCTCATATACGCCATCGCCGACTGCACCGAAATATTCATCCGAGTCGTAGCAGTATTCGGATACGATTGGCAGGTTTACTCTCGATATGGACTGGAAAAGCCCCATCCAAAGAGGTTTGCTGCACTCCACAGAATCAGCGCCTGACAAAATAGCGTCGCAGTATTTGAAGTAGTCTTCCTTGAACTGTTCGCCGTACTTGTCGACATACATCTGTGATATGACGTGCGGGTTGAACGTGTGATCGTACGCGTTTGAGGTCGGCTCACTCTCTTCAGCTGAAGACTCCGAAGCCACAGATACAGAGGTGGATGTGACTTCTGAAGCCGTAGTATCAGCAGGCTTTACCGCCTGTGAGCATGAAGAAAATGCCATGAGGGCAGTAAGTATTAATGATGAGATCAAGAGTCTTTTGTTCATTGTTTGCACCTTAAGTCGTTTATTGGCCGAGTGGTATCTCGCAGATCAGATCGCCCGTGCATTCGTAGGAATCGTAGCAGCAGAGATTATTGTTCTCCCGGTCGATCTTGTAGGACGTGATGGTCCATAAGGGCTCGAAACGCTTATCTTCAAGCTTTAAGTCCTTGTACCAGATATCGTTGGTGTCGCCGAAGTTATTATACTGCATGTCCCAGTCGCCTTCGATCTCGCGCTGCTTATCGTCCATGCCAAAAAATCTAAGCGTGGCGCGCTCGTTGAGCTGGAAAGTAAGATCGCAGTGATAGTACTTGCCGTCTATTTTTACGACGGTCCATTCGTGAGATGCGGAAACGTCTTTTGTAAGGCCGCCGCAGGTGATCGCGTCAACACCGACCTGCATAAGAAGATAGGCATAAGCTCCGGCAATCTCCTGGCAGATGCCCGTATCGGTCATGAGCGCGCGGTAAGGGGAGAGGCTTACGCTGGCAGGGTCAGCATCAGCAGAGTCTGCAGCAGCTTCATCGTAAGTGAGCCTTTTGCCCTCTGACTGGTAGAGCGCAAGCGTCATCTCGAAGGGTGTATCACCTTCCTGACATGCAGATTCTATAAGATATTCTATCCTTGCCTTGAATTCATCGACCTTCTTGAGGTACTCGTCTTTGGGAAGGCCGTAGCTTAGCTTGTATTCGCCGTTTCCCACAGATGTTATATCTTCATCCATGGAGTAGCAGTAACGGAATGCGATGGGAAGATAGATCCTGGAGAGGTCGCGGAATTTGGGAAGCCATTCCTTTTTGTCACACTTTACGGTCTCCGCGCCTGAGAGGACCGCATCACAGTATCTGTAGAAGTTCTCCTCAAAGTCCTTGCCGTATTTATCGACATAGATCTGTGACAGGCAGTGCGGATTGAATGTGTGGTCGTATGCCTTGTGCTCTGACTCTGGCGATGTGGTTTCTGAAGAAGTGACTTCAGTTGTGACCTCGCTTACGGAAGAAGAGTTACTGGTATTAGAAACAGCAGCCTCCCCACATGACGTGAGGAGGAGCATGGCAGCAAGCAGCGCTGCTGCGGTATTAAACTTTTTGTTTATCATTTATTTCCGGTTATCCTTGTGTAGACCGCGCCGTTTTCGAGACCCTTGCCGTCAGTCTTTACTATCGCCATCTCCTCGACGGTTACGAGCTGGAAGCCTTCGTTTACGAGGGCGGGAACGATCTTCTTGGTCGCGTCTGCGGTCGACTTGTAGAGGTCATGCATCAGCACGATGTCGCCGTCTTTAAGTTTGCCGATTATCCTGCTGCAGACCTTGTCGCAGTCCTTGCTCTCCCAGTCACGCGAGTCGACGCTCCAGAGAATTATCGGACATCCGCACGCCTTCTTAAGCGTATCGTTATATCTGCCTTCCGGCGGTCTTAAGTATACAGAGGGCTTACCGGAGATCCTCACGAGCTCATCGTCCGTGCCCTTGAGCTTCTCCTTGATCTTCTCTTCGGAGAGTTTGGTAAGCACGTTGTGGTTATAGGTGTGGTTGCCCTGCTGGAAGCCAAGCTCTGCCTCACGCTTTGCCTGGTCCTCATTCCATGAGATTCTGTCACCTACAATGAAGAATGTCGCTCTCTGTTTGTATTCCTCGAAAACATCCAAGATAGCATCCGTATATACGGAAGGACCATCATCGTAAGTCAGCGCCACCATCTTCTTGGTGCCGTCAACTTCACGGCAGACATTGCCTTCTGCGTCGAAATAGTAAAGGTGATTCTTCTCGTAGGCTCTGCAGTTCTTAAGCATCTTGCCGCCGATAAAGCCCTTCTTTGTTCCGTCAGAACTCTCAATGACGCCGTCTAATGCAACGCCCGTGGTCTCGTCGAAGCAGTATGTGTCTTCTCCGTCAGTAACAATACCCTTTGCCATAAGGCCGGTCTTCTTATCGAAGAAATAATTCTTGCCGTCAATGGTCGTAAGGCCTGAAGCGCCCACGCCGTTCTGATCGGAGTAGCACTTGCCTTCGGCTGTCTCGATCCAGCCGGTCATCATCTTGCCCGTCTTGGGATCAAAATACTTATATGAACTGTTTACCTGCTGGCGGCCGTACATCATGACTCCGTCGCCGTCGAAAAGATAATTGCTGCCATCGATCTGAGCCTCGCCCGTTACCATGAGCTTCGTCTCAGGATCAAAATATCTGACCGCATTATTTTCCATCTTCTGCATGCCCGTGATAGGGGCACCCTTGATGTCATAATAGTAAGTGCCTTTATCGGTCTTAACGAGGCCCCTCTTTACGAAGAAGACTTCGTAACATACAAAACCGCAAACCAACAAAGCGGCAAGCCCTATGGCTATGCCAATAATGAGTTTCTTATTCATTGCAAATGCCTTTCTGTTTCTTTCCTATTAATCCCGGACACAAGTCTATCACGGTAATCGAAAATTGTGCGTGATTTTCGTGTCATTTAAAAGATATTAGGCTTACAAGTTAGTGAACGTTCAAAAACCTTGCCATTTCTTACATTTCTGCCCTTTCTGATTTCAACTCCGCTTTAGGTTCGCCCCGTATTCTTAAGCCATAAGAACCACAAACCAAAGGAGGAATAAGGCCATGATCAACAAGAAGGTTCTAAAGATCCTTGCACTGGCAGCGGCAGCTACAATGACATTATCCGCTACCGCTTGCCTTGCATCGAACAAGAAGGCAGACGACACAGAAGACACAGTAGTAGAGATAACTGCTGACGACATCCGGACAAACGAAGAGATAACGAACTCTGAGGATGGCGCGCACGCTATCGAAGTAAGCGGCGAGACCAAAGAGTATAAGAATGTCAAAGTAACGAAGACGGGCGACTCAAGCCAGAACGACGAAGCCGATTTCTATGGAGACAATGCAGCGATCTTCGCGACAGACAAGGCAACTCTGACGCTCGATAACATCGTCGTTGATACCAAGGGCACGCACGCCAACGCGGTCTTCTCATACGGCGAAGGCACCACGGTAAACATAAGCAACTCGGTCATTACAACTGAAGGCAACTGCTCCGGCGGCCTCATGACCACGGGCGGCGGCACCACGAATGCCACTAACCTTAATATCCACACGACAGGCAATTCATCTGCCGCGATAAGGTCAGACCGTGGCGGCGGAACGGTCACAGTAGACGGCGGCACATATGTCACGGACGGCACGGGGTCACCGGTCATATACTCCACGGCTGACATCACAGTAAGCAATGCGAAGATGGAATCCACCGCATCAGAAGGCGTGGTAGTCGAAGGCAAGAACTCCGTAACGCTTAATAACGTGGACTTAACAGCCGACAACAACAAGAAGAATTCAGACAAGTCCACCAATTACGAAGCGGTCATGATCTACCAGTCGATGTCAGGCGACGCCTCTGTAGGCCTTGCGACCTTCACCATGAATGGCGGCACCTTAACCAACAAGAAAGGCGACATCTTCTTCGTAAACAACACGGCAACAACGATCACCATAGAGGGCGCGAAAATAGTCAACCAGGACACCTCCGGCGTCTTCTTAAGAGCCGCTGCAGCAGGCTGGGGCACCGAAGGCTCCAACGGCGGCAAGGTAAACCTCTACTTAAAGAACCAGACCCAGGCCGGCGACATCGTCGTCGACAAGGTATCTGTACTTAATATGTATTTATCTGACGGCTCAACCTACGAGGGCACAGTCAACGCCGCAAACGAAGGCGAAGTCTATGTCGAGATCGCCTCCGGCTCGAAATGGATCCTCACGGGCGATTCGTATGTTACTTCTCTCACGTGTGGTAAGGATGCGATCGATTTGAATGGTCACAAGCTCTATGTCGGCGGAGTCGAATACGTTGCAGGCACTGGATCGGAGGGAAGTGCGATTGAGATAAAGAGTGAAGGGAATGGTATGGCTGGCGGAGCTCCGGATGGTATGCCGGGCGAGCCTGGTGGTGCTCCTGGTGATGCTCCTGGTGGAATGCCGGATGGTGCACCGGGAGAGCCGCCGTCAGGTGATCCGCCTTCTGGTGAGCGTCCGGAAGGTAATCCGCCGTCGGGAGAAATGCCTGGGGATCCGCCAAGCGGGGAGAAGCCTGAAGGGAATCCTCCGGAGGGGACTCCGCCGGAAAAACCTTCGGGTGATACAGCGGTAAAAACGAGTGAGACGAAGGAAAGTACATAATTAGTTGTTGATAAGTTTTAGCTCTTTTGATTGGGGCATGAAAAAGAAAACCGAGAGACGAGAGTCTCTCGGTTTATTTCTTTTGAAAATTTTTTTGTCTTAAACTTATAAATAATATATTAAAGCGCTAAAGATATGCATAATAATATTCCTACAATCAAAGAGCACTATATTCCCAAAGTATATTTGAAAGGATTCGCTTCTGATGATGAGCGTATATTTTTCTATGATTTTAAACACGGGGCTATATTCTGATGTGATGGTTTCAATTAAATCTATTTGTTAAAAATGATTTATACGAGTATAGCTATATATTGCTGTTTACAATATAAGACGTTATATGAAAAGGGCTGTCTCTCAGTGAATTAATCACTTTTGAGACGCCCCCTTTTTGCTTCATGTAATATTGTTGTTTACTCAATTATTCCTTAGATAGAAACCTATTTTCTGTCCGTTCTTCTTAAATCCGTCAATTTTAGTTATAGTAGAAAAATCGCCGTTTTTTGTCATATGTATTTTACCAGTAATGGTTTTAAGATTCTTAGAGCCATACTCCGAACCCCAAGTAATGCAGCCGGTCTTATCCAAACCCGTATTGGGATTATAAGTTAGTGTAATTGATGCTCCTTCTTTCAAAGAGCTAATTTTAAAGGAGTATTCTGTTCCTTTATCAAAAGCAACAGTATCTTTCAAGTATTGAGAGTAAAATTCTGTGTCCTCAGTGAATACTATTCTTCCTTGCTTAGTATTATCCGTGAAGAAGATAATTTGCACGCCTCCTACGACTTTCCCGCTTGAACCATCAGTACTCTGACGAACTCGAAAGATCTTGAGATATTTAGAGGTTGCAGCTGAAGACGAATATGGGAAAACTAAGAAAACCATTGCGATAATCAATAGTGACGCCAAGGATTTGATTGCAAGTGATTGTGTTTTTGAACTCATAAAAATCCTGCCTTTCTTTCATTGCGATTAGTATTGTAACTGCAGACAATAATATAGATTACTAAGGTTACTATAGCATACTAACAAAGAAAAATATCAATATAATATAATTGAATAACAACTCCCCATAAAACTTAAAATGAACCCAAAGATTTGTCATGAGGATCATTATAATCAATGACAGTAGTGAATAACATTTCAAGGATTTATAATAAGACCAGAAAAGAGTTAATGCAGTGATTATGATCGATCCAAACTATAATTATCTAACTTGTGGCTATGATAAACTGGCTGAAGATTACGACTACAAGACTAGACCTGATCCAGACAGGTTTAGCAAGAAATTGTATGATGATTTGATCGAAGTGTATTTTACGGATCATGGAGCAACAAACAAGATTCAACAGTTCGATTTACGTGACGGTGATGATGCGAAGAAAAATGATGCTAACTGGACTCAATATTTGAGCCTAAATAAAGACAATCCTGAGTGTTTCGCAAAAGACGAATCCAAGCAACCGCCGTTTTCTACAATAGGTTGGAAAAATCATTTGATGTCTGCTGACTATATCGGTCCGTCTGTATATTGGGCTGAAAACCGTGGTTGTGGCAAAGAAACTATCTTAAACATTTTGAACATTGGTCGTACCATAGGCGGCCATATAGTCTGGCCTAGGGGCAAAGGTGAAACCGTGAACCAGGCTAGGGGTGGGGATAAAACATTATATGATCGGATAGATTGGACATTGTTTGTCCTGAAAGAATATTGCGAATGCCAAAAAGATAAGCGAGCTGCTGAAAAAATAATTCAGCAAAAATATTCGCAAATAGAGACCAATCGATATACAGAAGTGCTTGATGCCATAGACCGTTATTCTGATTGGTTCAGAGAATTCGAAGAGTTTTCTGTTTTCTGTGACTGGTTCTTATTAAAAGATTCGTTTGTAAATGAATCATATGACATTATATGGATGGCGCCGGCAAATCCGATGCTCCCGGAGGATTACAATGGATATGTTCGGAACTGTTTGGATGCTATAAGAAAACGAAATTCAGCGATAATGGATAAACTAACGGCGCGCTATTACGACCAAAGCGCTAACACTTATTTCAACACAACAGTTAATGCTGATGTTAAAGGGCTCTATGAGCACTTTATAAAATATGTCCCTAATGGTGCAAAGATTCTGGACTTGGGCTGTGGCTCTGGCCGTGATACGAAGGCATTTCTGGATATGAGTTATGAAGTTGATGCTATAGACGGCTCTGAAGAAATAGCAAGGCTTGCAAGTGATTATACGGGCGTTCATGTTAAGTGCATGGACTTCAATCAATTAAACGAGCATTCCGTATATGATGCCGTTTGGGCCTGCGCATCTCTTCTGCATGTTGCAAGTCATGAGCTTCCGTATATTTTGGAGCGCATCCGAGTTTCTCTTAAAGCAAAGGGTGTTGTTTACATTTCGTTTAAGCATGGTGATTTCGAAGGTATTAGAGACAGCCGATATTATACCGACATGACCCATGAGCAATTTGCTGAAGTTTTGAATAAATCAAGTGGTTTCAGCATCATAGAAGAGTGGTATTCTGATGATGTAAGAAACGAGAACAGTACTGTATGGTTTAACGTAATACTTAGAAAGGACTGAGTGTGAACAAGCCGGACCTCATATTAAAGAATGAGAAAGAGTATTACAGCAGTCTTGAGATAGACAGTTTTACCGGCATGCTCAAGGATCCGTCATTCTGCTACAAGTTTTACTGGCTTGAAGCAATAGTTAATCTGATAAACCAAAATATAACTGAGACGACCGTCGGAGAAATAATCGATGAGATGATCGCTAACGCTTGGTATTCAGTAGTCGAATATCATATTCATCTAAGCGGATTTGTAAAAGGTGATGTAGTTGACGGTCTGGAACGAGCTGTGCTTCATTTGCAACAGGTGAGTAATCTCACTTCATCTGCATCTAAAAGTGATATCAAGGAAGCTATAAGGAAGCACAGCAGTGATATCCGCCAGGAAAAGACGCAATTAACATATATGGTGCCTTATAGAGCTTTGTCCGGCTTCTTCGATAAACATGAATCCAAGGTTAATTGGGAGAAGAGAACCGAGCTGATCGAATATATTAAATACTTCAACAGTTCTATCGTAAAACTCCCGTATGTATTTGGAGAAGGCACCGCTCTTAACAGGTCGGTTGTATTTAACCCGGACTGGATTCAAATGATCAATGATAATACAGTCGAGATTCTTGGCTGGATTCAATATGAAAAACTTAGGTGGCTGCAGAATAATAATCCTGAAGCGCCTGGCCTTGTCTATAAGCTTAGGCCTGGAGATAATGTGCGGAAACTGGAAAAAGTTCGCAATCTGTGGAATGGCGTCTTGGATTGTGTTGAGATCCGGGATGTTTATAACAACAATAAGATTGACATAGCCGATTTTGAGATAGATCATTTCGTCCCATGGTCTTTCGTTATGAATGATGAACTGTGGAACCTTATGCCGATGGTTTCTTCGTTAAACTCACAGAAGAGTAATAACCTCCCTGAATGGGATAAGTTCTTCAAAGGTTTTGCTGATAATCAGTTTAAAATGTATGAGCTGGTCTGTGAGCGTGATGGTATTCGATCCTTGTTCGAGAAATGCTATAAAGACAATTTGCACTCAATTTGGGCACAACAAGATCTTTACAAAGCGGGAACAAAGAAAAACGAATTTATAGAGATCCTTTCTAAAAATATGAGACCGGTTTATGATTCGGCTAAGAGACAAGGATACAGTGTTTGGAAGATATAAGCGAGCGAAGACGATCAAGTCTGAAAAACAAGATCGAGACATATTCATTTGAGAAAATATCTCATAATGAAGACCTTATAACTGAAAAAAACTTAGCCCCAAAGAGTGGCATCTCCAACGAGAAAGCACGTAATATATCCTTGTTTATTGATTATGCCGTTCTGTTATTTCCTATTAATCCCGGTCATAAATCTATCACGCAATCAAAAAATTGTACGTGAATTTCGTTTCATTTAAACGATATTGGCTTTACAAGTCGGTGAACGTTAAGAAATGTGGGTGAATAGTGGGAATTTGGGGGGAGCTTTGTTCAGCTTTCATTTCCCGATAACGAAGTAGATTGTATCAAAAATGTAAGCATTTTTAATGATAGTAAAAATTTAAATCATTTACGACATTATTTACGACAAAACAATTGATGATATTCAAGATATGGCATATAATATTATATCGTAATAAGTTAGATAGCTATGAAGGAGAAGATAGAAGAATGGAATCTAATTTTTCTTTTCTAGAAAAAGATTTTCCGGTTCTGGCCAACTTTGGTGAATTGGCAGAAAAATATTGCTATAGCGATTCTAACTCTTGTCTTATGAAGTTAGGGATGATTGGGGAAACAATTGTTAACCTGATGTTTACATATGACAGAATACAGCTTCCATATGAAAATACTGCGGTCACAAGAATTGACACATTACTGAATGAGGGGTTGCTTACTAGCGATCTGGCAACTATTTTGCATGGTCTCAGGAAAATTCGAAATAGAGCAGTTCATGGTAATTATTCATCTGTTTCAGATGCGAAATCTTTTTTGCAAATGGCCCACAGCCTGTGTGAATGGTTTATGCAGACTTATGGAGACTGGAATTATAAGCATTTCGATTTTGTAATGCCTTTAGAGAATCATAATATTGAAAAAAGTACTTCTGATAGTGATAAACAGATTGAAAAGCAAAAGGAAGAGGAACTTACTAAAGCAGCAGAAGAAAAAGCTGCAGATGCTCCTTCTGTAAAGGTTCAGGACCGTAAAAAACTGGCAGGGAAAGCTGCAAATCAGAGACCTCGTACTGAGGCTGAAACAAGGTTTCTTATTGATGAGCAGTTAAGAATGGTTGGTTGGGAAGCGGATACTGAAAATATACGTTTCTCAAAGGGAACAAGGCCTACAAAGGGACGCAATTTAGCAATTGCTGAGTTTCCAACAGATTCTAAAGTTGGAAATGCCGGATACGCTGATTATGCTCTTTTTGTAGGAGAAAAGCTTGTTGCCATAATAGAAGCCAAGGCAATGTATAAAGACATCCCCTCTGTTATTGATTATCAAGGCAAAGATTATCCTCGCTGTATTAAAAAGGCAGATGAGAAATACATTATGGGAACATGGGGCGAATTTAAGGTTCCGTTTACATTTGCTACTAATGGTCGTCCATATTTGGAACAATATAAACAGAAGTCTGGCATTTGGTTTCTGGATCTTAGAAAACCGGATAATACACCACGACCGCTTAGAGGTTGGATGAGCCCAGATGGAATTATGGAGCTTTTGTCAGCAGATATTGATAGCGGTAATAAAAATCTTGAAAGTATGTCTTATGATCTTTTGACTGATTCAAATGGATTGAATCTAAGACACTATCAGCTGAATGCAATAAAAGCAGCAGAGAAGGCAATTATAGACGGAAGCCAGATAGTTCTTCTTGCAATGGCAACCGGTACAGGAAAAACAAGAACTGTGCTGGGGATGATTTATCGTTTCTTAAAGACTAACCGTTTTAGAAGAATTCTTTTCCTTGTAGATAGAACTGCACTTGGAGAACAGGCGCAGGACGTATTTAAGGAAGTAAAGCTCGAAGAACTGCTTACTATTGATGATATTTACAATATCAAAGGACTTGATGATAAGTCTATTGATAAAGAGACACGCATTCAGATTTCAACTGTGCAGGGTATGATAAAGCGCATTATGTATAATGACGGTGAAAGTATGCCGGCAGTATCTGATTATGATTTGATAATCGTAGATGAAGCTCATCGCGGATATATTCTTGATAAAGAGATGGATGAGGAAGAGATTCTATGGCGTGACCAAAGGGATTATCAGAGCAAATATCGGTCTGTTATTGAATATTTCAATGCGGTAAAAATAGGACTGACAGCTACGCCTGCATTGCAAACTACAGAGATTTTTGGGCAGCCAGTATTTAAGTACACATATAGAGAAGCGGTTATTGAGGGATATCTTGTTGATCATGATGCACCACATATGCTGAAAACAAAACTTAGCACGGAGGGAATTCATTATAGAGCTGGTGATGCAGTTACTATATATGACCCAGCGACCGGAGAAATAACAAATAGTGAATTGTTGGATGATGAAATACTTGATTTTGACCTTGAGTCCTTCAATAGACAGGTTATCACAGAATCATTTAATAGGACTGTACTAGAAGAGATAGCTAGGGATATTGATCCGGAAAGCCCGAAAGAAAACGGGAAAACACTAATCTATGCTGTTAATGATGAACATGCTGACATGATTGTATCAATCCTTAAAGATATTTATTCTAAAACAGGCGTTGATAATGATGCAATTATGAAGATTACGGGTAGTGTTGCAAACGGGAACAAGAAAAAGATTCAGGAAGCAATCAAACGTTTTAAGAATGAGGATTATCCGTCGATTGTAGTTACAGTCGATCTTCTTACAACTGGAATTGATGTGCCTTCCATCACTACATTAGTATTCATGAGACGTGTAAAGTCCAGAATTCTCTTTGAACAGATGATGGGACGTGCAACAAGACTATGTCCTGAAATCCATAAAACACATTTTGAAATATACGACCCTGTGGGAGTATATGATTCGCTGGAAGATGTAAATACTATGAAACCGGTGGTGACAAGCCCTTCGGTTACATTTACAGAGATTCTAGACGAGATGAAAGAGACTGATGAAGAGTCTCAGCTTAGGAGCCAGATTGTGCAGATTATTGGTAAGCTTCAACGCAAAAGAAGAAATATGGATAAGAGGACGATGGAGCACTTTGTCGATATGTCCGGAGGAATGAAACCTACAGAATTAATTATTGACATTGAAAGAAGGAATCCGGAGGATGCAAAAAAGTATCTTTTGGCATATTATGAACTATTTAAAATGCTTCAGGAAAGCAAAGCCAATACAGGCAATCCTGTTGTGATTTCAGATGCCGAGGATGAACTTGTGGAACATTCTAGAGGCTATGGCAACGCTGATGTACCACCGGCTGATTATCTTGATGAGTTTTCAGAGTATATTAATTCTCATTTGAATGAGATAGCGGCTATTAAGATTATCTGTACAAGGCCAAGAGAGCTTACACGAGAATCATTGAAGTCATTAATGCTTACACTTGATAGAGAAGGGTATACAGAGCAGCAGCTTAACACTGCTATTTCAGAGTTGACAAATGAGGAAATGGCGGCCGATATTATCAGTTTGATTAGACGTTATGCAATCGGATCTACACTTATTAGCCATGAAGCTAGAATCAGAAGAGCAGTGGATAAGCTGAAGAAAGCGCATAATTTTACGAAGCAGGAACTAGGTTGGATTCGTCGAATGGAAGAATACTTGATGCATGAATCTGTACTGAATATAAAAGTATTTGATGAAGATGGGAGATTTATGTCCCAGGGCGGATATACAAAAATAAATAAAGTGTTTGGACAACACTTAGAAGATATCGTACTCGAACTAAATAATTACCTGTACGATGATGGAGGAAGAATAGCATGACAACACAGGAAATTGTATCTAAATTATGGAATCTCTGTAATGTATTAAGGGATGATGGAATCACTTATCATCAATATGTTACTGAGTTGACTTATATTCTGTTTTTGAAAATGCTCAATGAAACAAATCAGGAAGATAAAATTGCGGCTGGAGTTGAACTAATAGAGAATCCTGATACATCGGAAGAAAAAACAGAAAATGCAGAAAAGCAAATCATTAAGGATTACACATGGGATGTGCTGAAAAATAAATCAGGTCTTGAGCAGTATAACTATTATAAGAATCTGCTTCGCTTATTTGGTAAGTATTGTAAAGGACGCGTTCAGCAGATATATAACGGTTCAATTTCAAATATAGATGAACCTAAAAACTTAGAAAAGATAATAACAAATATAGATGACTTGGATTGGTTTTCAGCAAGAGAAGAGGGACTTGGAAATCTTTATGAAGGACTTCTTGAAAAAAATGCCAGTGAGAAAAAGTCGGGTGCGGGCCAGTATTTTACACCACGTGTATTGATTGATGTGATGACTCGTCTTATGAAACCGCAGCCAGGAGAAAAATGCAATGATCCGGCATGCGGTACTTTTGGATTTATGATTTCTGCAAGCCAGTATGTAAGAGAAAATACGGATAATTTTTTTAATCTCGATGTTGATACAGCAAATTTTGAACGGGAAGAAGCTTTTACTGGATGCGAACTGGTACATGATACGCATAGACTCGCTCTAATGAATGCGATGCTTCATGATATCGATGGAGAAATAACGCTTGGGGATACTCTCTCGAATGTTGGAAAAGACATGAAGGGGTACGATCTTATACTGACGAATCCTCCTTTTGGCACAAAGAAGGGTGGAGAGCGTGCCACTCGCGATGATTTTACATTTTCAACAAGCAATAAACAGCTCAATTTCCTTCAGCATATTTATAGAAGTCTTAAGGCAGACGGCAAGGCCAGAGCTGCGGTAGTACTTCCAGATAATGTCCTTTTTGCGGATGGAGAAGGCGAGAAGATAAGAGTTGACCTTATGGATAAGTGTAATCTTCACACAATTTTGAGACTTCCTACGGGGATTTTTTATGCGCAGGGAGTTAAGACAAATGTTCTTTTCTTTACACGTGGGAAGACAGATAAGGGAAATACAAACGAAGTATGGTTCTATGATCTTAGAACTAATATGCCATCATTTGGAAAGACAAGTCCGCTTAAAAGTGAGCATTTTGCAGAATTTGAGAAAGCATATGAAGCAGATGATCGTCATGAAGTGAAGGATGAGCGTTGGAGCTGTTTTACGAGAAAACAGATTGAGGAAAAGGGCAACAGTCTTGATTTGGGGCTTATAAGAAATGATTCTGTTGTTGATTATAATGAATTGCCGGATCCTATTGAAAGCGCAGAAGAGGCAGTGTCAAATCTGGAAGAGGCTGTAGATCTTCTTAACAGTGTGATTCGTGAACTTAAATCACTGGAGGTAGAGTGATGGCTAAAGAAAAAAAGAGTACACCTACACTTACCGTAGAAGAAAAGTTGCAAGCAGCGCTTGTACCTAAAGATGAACAACCTTATAAGATTCCGGATACTTGGCGTTGGATATATGCTCCGAGTATATTCAAAATTGAATACGGAAAAGGTTTATCGTCAAAACAGTTGGAAGAATCAGGTTTTCCAGTATTTGGAGCAAATGGTCTTATTGGGTATTACTCAGAGTATATGTATGATGATGAGCAAGCCCTTATGAGCTGCAGAGGTGCATATAGTGGAGTTATGAATAAGTCGGTCCCAAAATCTTATGTTACTAGTAATTCATTGGTTATTAGTTCAGAGACTAAGGATATTACAGCAGATTATATATGCTATTTGTTTTCTGCATTAGATGTATCTAGATTGATTTCTGGATCAGCGCAACCTCAGGTTACTGTTCAAAGCTTTGAGATGTTTCCAATTCCGCTACCGCCTATTAAAGAACAACAACGAATTGTTGCTCGGATAGAATCATTGTTTTCACAATTGGATGAAGCTAAGGATAAGGCACAGGAAGTTATTGACGGATTTGATAGTAGAAGAGCAGCTATTCTTGCGCAGGCATTTTCAGGAAAATTGACTGAAAAATGGCGTGAAGAAATCCATTGTTATCGCAATAATTACCTGCAAGAAATTGATCAACTAGCAGCAAAAATTGGTAGAAAGAACATGAAGAAGGTTCAAAATGATTTTGCAGATGATATAGCGACAATTATTCCAAACTCGTGGGCTAGTACTGATTTAGAGAGGATTGCTAGGAAAATTACAGATGGTGAACATAAAACGCCAAAAAGAGTTAGTGAATACTGTGGTTATTATCTATTATCAGCAAGAAACGTGAGAAATGGGGCGATTTCGCTTGAAGATGTTGATTATGTAGATAAAGATGAATATGAGAAAATTAGTAAACGATGCAATCCGACAGTAGGAGATGTGTTAATTTCATGTTCTGGAAGTGTTGGAAGAGTTTGTGTGGTAGAAGATAATAATAAGTATTGTATGGTAAGAAGTGCGGCTGTTATTTCTTTGTTGGCGGGGGTGCCAAGATTTGTTATGTATATGCTTCAGTCAAATTATGTACAGGAACAGATAAAAGCATTAACAAAACAGACTGCTCAAGCGAATCTTTTCTTAGGTGCTATTTCCGCATTAGTCATTCCTTTTCCAAGTAAGGAAGAACAGGAAAAAATTGTTGAAATACTAGATAGGATTTTGCTTGCGATGGAGGAGGCAAAAGAGATAGCAGAAAAGACGATTGAAGAAATTGATTTAATAAAAAAATCAATTTTAACAAAAGCTTTCAGAGGTAAACTAGGAACTTGTGACCCATCAGATGCGTCGGCATTAAATGAACTTAAGAACATTTTATCTAAAGAAGAAAAGCCAATGCCAAAATCAAGATCAAATAAAATACCTAAAAAAATATTAAATCTGATAGAAACAGAAACAGAGAAAAAAATAGTTCGGTATTTGATTATGAACGATAAGGCAGTCTCGCTCGAAGATATTAGTGGGGTGGCTAGTGATACATTTGATATTATTGAAAATGTTAATAGCCTTGAAAAAAAGCAAGTGATAAAGAAACTGAAAAATGGACTTTATAGGATGATGGACGAAAATGCAAATTAAAAGATTGAAGGTGGATAAGTATAAATGCTTTCGTGATTTCGAGATATCCTTTCAAATTGAAGAGGGAGGATGCTCAAATATTCTTATTGGCGAGAATGGAACAGGTAAAAGCACTCTTTTGGAAGTAGTATTAGAGATTTTGATGTCATTTGATTCTGATGCAGTCGAAAAAAGAATAACTTATTCATATGAGATTGAGTATGTTTACGGAGCAAATCAAATCAAAATATCGCAATATAAGCATACTTATAATATATATATTGATGATGTTGTTTTTGCCAATGGAAAAATACAGACAATCCGTAAAAAATTAAAGGAGGAAGAAAAATCAATTTTCCCAGAGCGCATTAATTATTTCTATTCAGGTCTTAATTGCAAAGAATTAAGTTCCTTAAAACAAATAAATAGTAACTACACAAAAAAGTGTAGAGATGTGGTTGGGGTATATTGGCGAGCGACAGTGTGGGCAGGCCAAACATATAATCAGTACTTGCCTAAGAGGAAATTTAATAATTGTACAGACGAACTCCTACCTATCTACCTGATCGCAATTCTGTGTGGTTCAGATTCGTATGAAAAGAGTTATCTACAAAGGCAATGTCATATTGAATCAATAGATGTTGCAAGAGTACAGCTTACTTTAAAAAATCTTCCAAATGATATAGAAGAAGAGTCCTTTGGTAATGAGCAAAATGTTATGAATGAAATACTCGATTATTTAGATGCGGACTTTTCTGAACTTTTGGCAAGTGGGTTGTTATACCAAAACGATAATGAGTTTATATATGAGTTACATGATTTTTCGGAGCTGAGAAAAGATACAGTTTCAGTATTTGAGTTTTTTGAAAAACTTAGCACATTATTTAATGCTACGTTTGCTGTATTTGTCAAGGTGGGTAATAGCCGTGTTAATATTTCAAGCTTGAGTGAAGGACAAAGACAATTAATAAAGCTTTTTGGGATGCTAGGAGTTAGTAAATCTGAAAACATGTTGGTTCTAATGGATGAACCCGACTCACATATGAATCCGAAATGGAAGTATGAACTGAAGAAGATAATTGATAATTCGCTAAAAGGAGCAATTAATGTTCAGGCCATAATAGCTACCCATGACCCATTGGTGATTAATGGTGTACAAAGACAGTGCATTAGTATATTTACTTATGAGAACTCATTACATGGTAATGTGGATGAATTATATTCAAAAGTCATAGAGCCAGATGATGATACTAAAGGAATGGGAATTGATGGAATACTTCAGAGTGAATATTACGGAATGGAAACGACGTTAGATTATCAGACACAGAAGTTGGTAGATGAAAAGCACAATCTTATGATAGAACTTAGAAATGATAATATTACTCAGGCTCAGAGGAAGCGATTACAGGCTATTTCAAACGAATTATCAAAAATGAGATTTGCTACCAATATTCCTACAGACAGCTATTATGACGAGTTTGCGGCAGCGCTTAATGAGGAGTATCAAAAGCGCCCTAAAAAGCAACTTGATAAAAAAGAGATTGATGAAAGGAAAGAGATTGCAAGAAACATTGTAAAAAGGTTGCTTAAAGGATGAGATACATTGATTTAGAGAAAATAGAGACTGATAGAAGATTGACAACATGGATTTTAATAGCGGGTAAAAATCTTAAAGAACTTAAAAAGCTTGACTGTAAGAGTCGTAACGATTTTATTAAAAGTCATAATATATGGGGAGAGTTAAAAGAACTATACGTAGATGTTTACGGAGATAAATGTTGGTACTCTGAATCTGATTTAACAGGATCATTTGCAGATGTAGATCACTTTCGACCTAAAGTCGTTTCTAAAGATATTGACGATACGGTTATTCTTAAGAACGGCTATTGGTGGTTGGCATATGATTACAAAAATTATAGATTAAGCTGTGAGAAATGTAATAGACCATTTGGAGAAGGAGGAAAACGCAATTATTTTCCGTTGAAACCTGGGACGAAGGCTGCTTTACCACATGAATGTAATGATGATAATGTTTTGCTAGATCCATGTAATAAAGATGATGTAGAGTTAATTGATTGTGATGAAACTGGAGCTATCTACGCACTTTCAAGTGAACCCTATGATATTGAAAGAGTCAAAATAAGTAAAAAAATCTATAATTGGAATTTGTTTAATGATGCTCGCAGAAAAATATGTGCAGAATGTGATTCGGCACTTAAAATATTCGAGATAGCATGGGAAAACGAAATAGATGCAATAATGGAAGAAGAATTGGAGCAAATTTATAGATTGACCGACAAAAAAACACCGTATTCATCATTCGCCGTAAGACTTATATCGTTCAGAATTGCAGGGAAAAAGTACGAGGATGAAATTCGTCCGTTACTCGAAAGGTAAAAACAGATTATTAAGAGGAAAATAACAAATGCCAGATACATATACCCCACCATTTACAATGACAGATGAGATTACAAATCTTGTGATAGAGATTGCAGAGCTTACCGGAGCAATTACAGTATCGGAGCAGTTATCTAAGAATCCGAAGCTTAGAAGAGATAATCGTATTAAGTCTATTCATTCCTCATTGGCGATAGAGCAGAATACATTGACCGAGGAACAGGTAAGTGACGTAATAGAGGGTAAGCGTGTACTTGGTCCACCTCAGGATATCAGAGAAGTTCAGAATGCTTATGAAGCATATGAGATTATGACAAAGCTGAATCCTTATTCAGTTAAAGATCTTTTGAAAGCACATAAGCTTATGATGGAAGGGCTGGTAAAGGAAGCTGGTGTATTTAGAAGCAAAGGTGTAGGCGTGTATGCCGGAGAGCAATTGATACATGCAGGAACGCCTGCCAATTATGTTCCGGATTTAATAGGGCAGTTATTTGACTGGCTGAAAAAATCAAAGTTGCATCCATTAGTCAAAGGATGTATTTTCCATTATGAATTTGAGTTCATTCATCCTTTCGCCGACGGGAATGGAAGGACAGGAAGACTTTGGCACACCTTGATTCTTGCAAAGTGGCAAGAGTTTTTCTTGTGGATTCCTATTGAAACTATTATTCATGAGCGCCAAAATGACTATTATAAGGCGCTAAATGCTTCTAATACAGATGGTGAGTCAACGATATTTGTTCAGTTCATGCTGGAACTGTTAAGAGATCTTTTAAAAGAGTTGTCTCATAATGGCGTAATGAACAAAGCAAAAACGTTAGACGAAAAATTGCTGGATTTGTTGAAGGAAGATGGTAATCAATCAGCTGCAGGACTTGCTGAGCTAGTAGGTTCTTCGGCAAGAACGGTTCAAAGGGCATTAAAGCGTCTTATGGATGATGGAAAGATTGAACATGTAGGATCTAATAGATTTGGACATTACATCGTAAATGAGACTTTCAAAATGTCATAATAGATGACATAGTGAGTGTCGTAATAGGAAGAGAGATTATATTGTTTTTTAAGATTTAATGAATTGTTTCAAATACCAACTTAATTGGTTACAGAAAGTGTGGATGAGCTTTTATGTTGGCATATAACAAAACATATGAAGAGTTTTGTAAAGATATTAGATTGGGGCAAATAGACAAAGCAATTGTTTCTGCACTTAATCGAGATTTTTCTGAGAGTGAGAAGCGCGCATTCAGGATCTCATTAGGAAGTTTACGGAATGCATTATCCAATGTCGATATTCCAAACGATGCTCAAGTCGGAGTTGAATTGAAAGTGCCGCTAACAAATCGCCGCATTGATTTCATTATTGCTGGAGAGGATGCAGACAATAAGAAGAATGTCGTTATAGTTGAATTAAAGCAGTGGACTCAGGTTCAGCATACCGACATGTACGATATTGTTCTTCTCGGTAAAGAACAACATGTTCATCCATCATGGCAAGCATTCTCATACAGTACTACAATAAGCAACTTTAATGAGTATGTAGAGACACATCCCATCAACATTTATTCATGCGCATTTCTTCACGATTACGATCCTAAGTATGAAAATGAGATTTGCAATGCTGTTTATTCGGAAGGTTTGAAACAAGCTCCTGCGTTTATCAATGGGCAGTGGGTAAATTTTGCCAACTTTATTGGATCCAAGATTGCTCATAAATCAGATGTGAATCTTTTGTATGAGATAAGTAATGGGAGAATTAAACCCTCCAAATTCCTTGTCGATTGTCTTTCGTCATCCATAAGGGGTAATAAGGAACTTGAGCTTATTGACCAGCAACGAATTGTATATTCAAATCTTTTGAAAGAGATAAAGGCAGTTAAGCAAAAGGATCCAAGAAAAGTGATCATCGTATATGGCGGAGCCGGTACTGGTAAGTCGCTTATAGCATTACAGCTCCTTGGCGAACTTCACCAGCAGGGCTTGAGCTCCTTCTATGTTGCTAAGAGCAGCTATATTAAGGAAGCATACTATAAGAAGTTAACGCGAGATATTCCTGATTATAAGGTGCTTAGAACGTTGTTTAGAGGCTCAGGTGAATTCCATCAGGAAGGAAATAATACTGCTAAACAGTTTGACTGTCTGATCGTTGATGAAGCTCATAGGCTTACAGCAAAGACTAAGAAGTCATTTATGTATTATGGCGAGAACCAGATTCAGGAGATAATACACGCCTCCAGATGCAGCATTTTCTTTTTAGATGAAACACAACAGATTGACATAAAAGACTATGGTACCAGAGAAAACATAATTGCCGCAGCAAATGCTGAGGGGGCAACTGTTATTGAGGATAAGAGGTTTGTTCTCAAAGAGCAGTTTAGATGCAATGGTTCAGATGAATACATGGCTTGGGTTGAAAGCCTGCTTTATAACAGAGCGTTTGAACCTGGCGATGAAGAAGTTACTTATGACATTAAGTTGTTTGATAACCTTTCGGAAATGAACGATGCACTGAGGCAAAGAAACGATGAATCTGAACTGCCAAGCCGTATGCTTAGCGGAGATGTCTTCCCGTGGAGAAGCATGAAAGACAAAACAGCGGTAGATATCATTATTGGCGATTATCAAGCCCAGTGGAACAAGAATAAATACTTCGCCGTTGACCATTACTCATTTGACGAGGTTGGCTGTATCCATACTGCTCAGGGAATGGAGTTTAATTATGTTGGACTTATCGTTGGCAATGACCTTATATACCGTGACGGAGAAGTGAAGACTGATTTCACCAAGCATCCGATAACAGCAGGTGAATTCAGAAGACCACATCAGAAATATGCTAAACCCGAAGATTACAATATTATTGATAGGCTGATCAGGAACACTTACAAGGTTCTTTTCACAAGAGGGCAGAAAGGCTTGTATCTGTATGTTATGGATGATGAATTAAGGGAACATATTAGGCAAAGAATAACTGAATTGCAACGTAATAAACAGTGAGGTTATTATGCCGCTTGGTTGGAAAACGAATGCGGAAAATGTTTATGTGCGTTATGAATAAGACATAAATATAATGACACAGAATAGTCGTATCATTCTTATGTAGTTCATTAAAAATATGATTAAATCGTTATAATTTTATCAACGAGTGACAGCGTTTCAGATTTAGTAATCTGTTTTATTGAAGAAACCAAATAGCTGGTAGGTATTTGGTATGAAGAACTATGAATCAAAACTAAAGAAAAGCACAGAATTATTAATATCTAACGATAGCAAGGCCATATCTTTACTACTGTTAACTTCAAAACAATCATCCATTATTGGAATGGTTCTGCTTCCCTATCTCGCTTTATTCTTTAAAGAAGCACAAGAACATTTTAGCACTTGTGTTATTGACAAAGAATTAGATGAACAATTACATGATTTAAGGAATTCTATCAAGCTGTTGAGTGGAAAATACAATAAAACTGAAACTAAATTTCTTGAAATGGATTTTCAGCAGGATCAGCATTTTAAGGATTTGTTGACTTTTGATTTTACAAAGGAACTGAATATTCATTACAATTTGGGTGTGTATTTTGATGATAGTGGTAATGTTGTGGGGGACACACAACTATTAAATCTATACTTAAACTCGGCATTCAAGGATGGAGTGATTCAAAAAGATACAGCTTATAATTTTGGCGTTAGTTTTGGCAAGTCATTAAGCATAATAAGAATGAAAACTCATCAAAAGGGAAAAAATAGTTTCAAAGAGTTGGAATCGATTAAAATTGGATATACTGATTTCAATACCAATGCAATGGATTCTGAATTCATTTATAATGTAAACAAAGGGTTAAACTTGTTTATGCTTCATATGTTATCATTGTTGGGTATGAGTAAATATATTCTTCAACGATTGCTTTTAACTAATAACACATGGAGACTTCGCTGCGAATATATTACAGCCCACAATATCTGGTCTGGTTTAAGAATTATTAACGAACATTTTAAGCAAAACTCATACGAAGGAATCGATGTAAGTGCAGTTAATGATCTCGTCGAAAAAGGCCGTCAGTTTTTCCCAAGCGCTTTTCGAAATGCTATGTTCCATTATGAATTTATTAAAGGGGAAGAATACAGCATCAAAGAAGAAAAATATCGACCTGATATATTATTGTTTGGTTTAGTTGAGACTGTTTTTGATGGGATGACGGCAAAGGATTACTTTATCGAGTTGCGTAATTATATGGATGAAGTGGAGAGTTATCTTAAGGCGTGGTTTAACTTTGATCAATCCAACATTAATTGGGATTTGTGAATTGTATTTCGCATATAATTTAGATTAAATTATATGCACTATTGTTCGATCTGATTTAGCCTATATGTTATTATGTGTTGTCGATTGCAACAACTGTGATGGTGAGAATATAAAGTCACAAAACCGCTTTCCAAACGGTGTGAGACTCTTGCCACGAGTTAGTAGATATCGATTGCATTCTGCCATTCCGTTCATGAGGTATTCTTGTAATATGGGATAATCACAAAACAATCTGAAATCATCTATAGGTGTATTAGTATAACAACAATATAAATATTGAATCGAATAATTAGAAAGCCTTTCTACTAGATAAATGTAAAACTCTTCTTCATTATGACACCATTCATCAGTTAATAAATGTATAGTTATATTCTGAAGCATAATACAACGAGCTTGAACATGCTCAGAAATTATCTGATTTAACACTTTGCGGAATAACGATTTAAACTTTTCATCTTCCCACCTTTCATTTCGAATGTCACGTCCTAATACACGAATAGCTTTGTCTAAACTAAGTAGAAAACTATTAGTTCGATTTTCGACTTCACTTGGAATAGCTTTGTCTAATAGTAATGATACAGAACCTCCTATATTTGGAATAGCAGATGACAATCCAATCAAGGAATTCCTAATAATATCGTTATTGCTCATTGTATATTTCCTGTTTTTCAAAAATATATCGACAAAAATCTTCACCTAATTCAGTAAGAAATTGACCAGAACGTTTTTTCTTCTTCTGTGTTGCTCCACTGGCCGAAACAAGTCGCATAATCATAAGATCAGAAACGAGCGCAATTCGGTATTCTGTTGGCATACAAATTTCTAATTTGTTTAATACTGAATCTAGTTTTCTTTCCTCTTCTTTATCGAGATATGCTAATTCTTTGGTTACATCAAGGCGATAAAATACGTGAAGAATAACAATCTGATCTGGTACCATACTAATTACTAAGCGAGTATAAAAGTCCACTTTGTTAAACTCATATGGTTGTAACGCTATATTGAGAGTGAGTTTTCGGAATGCACTTAATTTTTCTTCTCGATGTTCTTCTATAGATTCCTTTAGCAGTCTTATGAATATAGTTTTAAATTCTTCTGTTTCTAAATTCTCAATTTTAATGCTATCTTTTAATTCATCTATTTCCTTGACCAGCGATTCGATGTATTGCTTTTTTCTGTTTTCTGCATCGGATGGAAGATATTTATCTAATAAAAAGGCAATAGGCCCACCAACAGCTGGTGCAGCAGCAATCGAGGCAATCAAAATATTTCTAGCAATATCGTTATCCATATTTGTTCCTTACCAAGTGTTTAACTCTTTTTGCATTTAATTTTATTAAACTGCGTTATAGTGTTCAATAGATTAGGAAAAATGATTTCATCTCTTCTTAACTGCAACTATGAGGACTTTCTGATCGGACTTGATGGATGCTCGCCGAGAAACGGCGGGAAGTCTGGAAGTGGACATTGAGTGATTATGTTTTTGGATTATGCTGATAAAAAATACAAGCCTAAGAAGAAATAATACTATAAGCTACGAAAGAATAAGCTACGAAAGAATGGTTTGGCAGTGCTATAATTCCTTTTAAGAAGATAATGAAAAACTCGCATTGAAAACCATCAAATACTCAGACGTTTACAATTTTTGTAAATGCAATTTGTAATTCGAGAATGTTATACATATAACTGCCAATGGAAAGGATAAGTACTATGCAATTAATGCTTAATGACCTACTGCATTTGGATTCGGCTGAAATAAAAAACAGTAAGATTGAACTTAATATGACTGCTGGAAGAGGCGGGGAAGCATATTTAGATCGATGGCTGAAGCACGATAATAAAGATAAAGAAGGTGGAACCTGCAGTGACTGTTCATATTGGGGATGGTATTCGAAAAACAGACGCAACTTCCAGCCCGGCAATCTGGTCTTCAGCTTTGTTCAGATGCCGGATAATGAGTGGCTTTTCATCTCTGCCGCAGAAATAATTGATGTCCCAAAGAATTCGCGTGCAAAAGTAAAGGTTCTTACCGAGTACTCCGCATTGTTTGGAAGACTAATTGTTCGATATAAAAAGGGAAATACATTCTCTCTTTATACTTTCAAAATGGATTATCTGATTGATGATATGACAGTGAAAGAAATATTGCCATGCTTGTATAGTGGCGAACTGTTTGATGGATACGACAACATATGCTTGCCATATAGTAAGTTGGCAGATATATTTTCTGGAAAACTATCTCCGACGTATTATGAAGCCCTAAAGAAAATAACTGGAGTCTACTGCTTAACAGATACTAAAACTGGCAAGCTATATATTGGATCTGCAACCGGTACTGAGGGCGTAGCTCAAAGATGGGGAAACTATTTGGATTCAAAGCATGGTGGAAATAAGAAACTCAGAGAATTATATAAGATCAAAGGTGATGCGTATTTTGAGAAGTATTTCACGTATACATTGATCGAGTATTTTGGTCTTTCTTATGACCCGGAAAAAATAAAGGTTCGTGAACAGTATTGGAAAAAGTGCTTTTCTACGATAGAGAATGGGTATAATGATAACTAATACAAAACTGTTTTAAATCTCTAAAGAGAAAATACCATACACTGAAAACCTCAAAGCGATAGAGAGATATACATTTTGTTGCTTATAGACAAAAACGAATCTTTGACACTGTCAAAAAAGCAAAATAGTTTTTGCGCTGTAATGATATAATTATTTTATTCAATACACATTGTGCTTTGCTTGTGTTTATTATGTTTTGGGGGAGAATCAATTATGTCAAAAACAGCGCGCGAAATCTGTCTTCATGCAATGCTTCAACCTGAGGATAATGATATTCGAAGGGTTAGTGGCTTTTTGTTTATTACTGATAAAGAACAACAGAAAACAGAAATAATTGATTATCTCAGATATTATAATGATACAAACCATTGCGAGTTAGATTTGTATATTAACAAACTTGAGAACAGAGCCGATATGTTTCAGGCGCTGTTAGCTGCATATATTAAAAAAGTACGTGCTCATAAAGTAAAATTGGAATTTAAACAACTTTACTCGATGGACACGAAAGCATTTTTCTTTTCTTATGGTTTTGCTTGCAGAGACTGCGTAAATAAAAGGTTATTAAACCCTATAAACAATGCCTATAATGATGACCAGAAAGATGCTATGCAATTCACTCATAATGGTTTCATGCGTGAGGGCGTTATAGAGCCAGGAGCAGTAGAATTTTTCGATATGGGGAAAGGATCGATATATCGGGCCATGCGTCCCCAGATTAAAATGCATCATAATGGAAATTATAAGACTCGAAAGAAGTATTTGAATGAATGTTATAGAAAAGCTGCAAAAATAATAGAAAAATATAAAACAACACGTGACGATGTAGTTTTTAATGATGGCAAAGATGTAGTAGTTCATGATTTTAGGGATGAGTTAATCTAATAAGGCGAGATTTCTTTATGAAAAACATATTTGATACCCTATTGGAAAAGTTGTTTATAGCCCCTAATCCACAACCTGATAATCCGGAAATTTTAGAGGTTTATCGTGGATTATATAATAGGATGTATCCTGATGATGATAAATTCATCACTTTTTTGTCTTCACAAGATGTAGGAAAGCAATATAAAATGGCTACCCTTATTCTTGAGGAGTTATGCCTTGTATCCAATTATCCCCCATCATATTGGGCACTTAATGATCTTTTAGTTATTGAAGATTTTCGCAAACAAATCACGATTGAGGACCGATATAACCGAGAAAGAAAGAACCATACAATTAGAGATCATTATCTTCACTTAGTATATTTATATTTACTTGGTATATATTTGTATTTTTATAATGGAAAAATATATAGTGGGATAAATGATATTAATCATAATGCTCGTATTGCTTCTTCGTATGAGAACAAAAGATTCATTTCTTGCAAAGATTTTATTAGTGAATGGAAATACTTTTGTTTATACCACGACGTTGGTTATGCAGATGAAATATTAAATAACAAGAAAATAGCTTCAAGAAAAATAAAAGATCCAGCTGATTTTAAAAAGTCTATAGGAGAAGAAAAAAATATCAGCCTTCATCATAGTATATTTGCGGCTGTTGAAATAATGAGCAAAGTTCTTGTAGCCGACTTAATAGTAAGCTATTCAAAGGAGAAACGAGATCTTGGTTTAGATTATACGATTAGGTTGATTGATTCTTTCATAAGAGAAGAATCTACTGTTTTGTATGGTTCAAAAAGAAAAACAAAAGCTAGCTTGCAGTTTTCCGAAAAATATATGAAGATGCAAAAGATCTATTCAAATAGAATCTTGAAGTTTATATTACCATTTTTGCCTTCTAATAAAATAATGGTTGTTGTTACAAACAGACGTGATGGTTCTATTGCTCTGGTAAGCGTACCAAATGTTAAATCAAGAAAGACATATTGTTATCGTGAATTAGTAAATGATGAAGAGATAAACCAGTATTGTAGGAATCCTGAAATACTGTTTTTTGACGATTTGTGTTCGGCTACTTATGATTTTTCTTTTTATATTGAAACGACCTTTTCAATAAATAATGTTATCCGTTCTCTTTTTAACTCTGTTGACACGGGGCGATGGAAAAGTACGCTTAACTCTTTGCTTTTAAAATATCGCGAGGGCTTTTTAGCTACTTATAATGAGAAACAGTTAACTCAATTTTATTTCCAAACTTATAAGGATATGTTTGAAACGATTATTAATCTGTTTGCATCTCCGGATAATTTGGATATAGATATGAATAAAAATACTGATTTAGTATACAAAGCTCTGTTAAAAAAATATAGTGACAATATAAAGAAGGGTTATTCTGATGAATTAGAGAAAGCCATATTTAGGAAATTTAAGGTTGATGATAATACCTTTGAAGATATAGATAGTATTTTTGAGTTTTGCAACTCCCATATAACAGATGAAATTAAAAGTCTTAATAAATCAAATATTAGAATTAAACACATCACTGAAAGAGTTAAAGAAAAATTTAATGATAAATTTGTTAAAGAGCTTGATCTGGTTTTAATATTTCTCAATCTGCAACAGACAATACATACTAGCTTTGATATAGCGTATCAGAATTCTGATTGGAATGTCGTATTAAAAAGATATTCTTTAAAGAGATTTGAGTGTTTGTATGGAAAAAAGAATGCAGTTTTGTTGCTTGATGACTTCTCTTCTCAATACGAATATGCTTTTAAAAATACTAGCGATCATGGTGTTGCATCAGCTGTTTATGCCGTGAAAGTTGTAAGTATGTATCAGGAATTGATTAAACAAAATGAAAATGCCAAGTATATTTGGCTTAATATATTGCTGGACATTACGAACAAAAATCGATCTTTATCTCAATATATAAATAATTATGATCATGTGTTTTCTAATGTGATCTCTGCAGTATTTTTACATAATCTAAATGTTAAGCAATTTAAAAATCCAGATATGCAAGAGAAAAGAGTTAAACCATCAGATACATTCACGTATTTTGCAATGTTGTGCGATGCTCTTCAACATTGGAATCGTCCATATGCTGAATTGCAGTATCAGACTCGTTTTTTGACTGATAACGCTAGTGATTTTTATGATATAGAAACAATTGATGGCCGTATTTATGTTTATGAAGATGGTGAGGAGGAATTCCAAGAACGCCTAAAGAAAAACATAGCAAAATTGTCTGAAAATATGGAAGATGTTGGTTCTATAGTTAAAAATGGTTATTCAAACAGAAATAAGAAATAGTTTAGGTTTACTTGGAAATACAATATAGAGAACTACAATTAATAAAGCACGGAATAAGTATTCCGTGCTTTATGTTTTATGCTCGAAATGCGAAAATGAGTTTAAAACAAGTGTGCTTTTAGGATTTATGTTTGATTCGTAGTGCATCCTACCTGCTATTATGAGTGAAGCTGGATTATTAGACGAAGTTGGAGAGGAGCATATTCTGCCTCATCTACTAATTTATTATGAAACTGAAAGTCGCTAAGATAAAATCAAATGGTAATCGTTAATTTGCGTTTGGATTGGATGATATTTTCATGTGAAACACATATGATGAAAGAAATTGTATATTGAGACAACAAAGAACTATCGCCGAAAACAAATCTGATAGATCAGTCTCAGATAAAAACTAAAGTGAATCTTGACTGCATTTTAGAGAAAGGTTGCATTTCCTCAAATGCACGAGTATAATCACCACCAACATCAAACGGGAGGAGGTCCTGACAATGACAAGTACAATTGAATTAAACAATAGAACAAACAACGGGCGTGCAGGATCTGCTTCTGTAGCTTAATTTCTTAATTAACTATTTCCAGTGTGATCCATAAACTTATGCACCTCATTGAGGTCGTTTTTGCATGCCTTTTCGAAGACGAAAGGAATTAATTATGGACACTATTAAAGGAAACTACGCTGAGGCTGTAGTCTATGCATCAAGCATTGAAGACTACGCCAAAGCCCAGATCAACATGATCTGCGACAACGATATATCACTAGGTTCAAAGATAAGGATAATGCCTGACTGCCATCCCGGTAAGGTAGGTCCTATTGGTCTTACCATGACCGTTGGTAACAAGATCATTCCCCAGCTCATGGGAATTGATATCGGATGTGGAATGCTGGTATCAAAGATCAAGACAAGGAACATCGAATTCCAGAAGCTGGATAAGGTTATCAGGGCGAATGTTCCGGCAGGTTTTGCTATTCGTAAAGCTTCGCATAGTAAGGCTGCTTTCGACGTAATATCAGACCTTCGCTGCCTTCGTGCAGTAAATACTGATAAGGCATTGAGAAGTCTCGGAACGCTTGGCGGAGGCAATCACTTCATCGAAGTCGATAAGGGTGAAGACGGGTACTACATCGTTATCCACACCGGCAGCAGACACTTAGGTGTTGATGTAGCTGATTACTATACAGAGAATGCAAGGCGCCGCCTTGTAAACATGGGCAAGGATGTTCCGTATGAAGTTGCTTATGTGGAAGGACCTCTCATGGAGGATTATCTTTACGATGTAAAGATAGCGACTGCTTATGCATCGCTTAACCGGGAGATAATACTTCATGAGATCCTGAAGGGCATGAAATGGAAGGAAGAAGAGCGCTATGAATCCATTCATAACTATATTGGTGTGAATCCTGACGGTGTAAAGATTCTCAGAAAAGGTGCTGCATCAGCACTTGAAGGTGAACCTGTGATTATCCCGATCAATATGCGTGACGGTGTGATATTAGGTGTGGGTAAAGGTAATCCTGAATGGAACTATTCCGCACCGCACGGATCAGGACGCAAGATCAGAAGAACAGACGTACAGAATGGTTATACCGTATCAGCATTTAAGAAAGATATGAAAGGTATCTATAGCACTTCCATTTGTGCTGAGACACTTGATGAAGCGCCTGTAGCATACCGCGGAATCGATGAGATCTTAACTGCGATCGAAGATACGGTTGAAGTAAAAGAAATCGTAAAGCCTGTATATAACTTTAAGGCAGGTAAAGAGAGGTAATTATGTTATTACAGATAAGTTCAGGACAGGGCCCTGTTGAGTGCTCTGTCGGCGTGGAGAAGCTTTGCAAGGCTCTCCTTAAAGAATTCGAAGGATCGCGTATCGTATCCGTTAATGCAGACTATTCAGGCAATGGTTATAAGTCTGCAGTTATGGAATTCGATGGCGATGTATCTTCGCTTGAGGGAACGGTCTTATGGGTGTGGAAAAGCACCATAAGACCTGGCCATCAGAGGAAGAACTGGTATATCGATGTGCATGTGATAAAGGAAGCTGAATCAGTAGGTGAACTTGATGCTAATGACTGTGAGATAACCACAATGCATTGTGGCGGCAAAGGCGGCCAGCATGTAAATAAAGTGGAGACCGGCGTAAGGATCTTACATAAGCCTACAGGTATCGTCGTTACATGTACTGAAGAAAGAAGCCAGGTACAGAACAAGAACCGTGCTATGAAGCGCCTGGCAGGCATTCTTGCAGCAAAACAGGAAGATAATAATGCGGAAGCTTTAAATAACGCATGGCAGAAGCATACAGAGATCGTCAGAGGCAATCCGGTGAGGAAGTATGAGGGGGAGAAGTTTAAAAGAGTAATTTAACAGTCAACAAACTCATACACTTTTCCTCATCTCTTATCCTTCCTTTCTGTTATCCTACACTCAGCGCTTGGGGATAAGTAGCGCTGGATAATAGGAAACATTGGAGGAAAACAACAATGAAGATCTTTAGAAGTATTGCAGCTCTAGGGCTGGTTTTCGCGATGGGCGTATCGTTTGCAGGGTGCGCTAATAACGAAGGCGGAGCAGAAGCTTCGGATACTACGGCACCTGTGGTTGTTGAGAATGTGACTGAAAGCTCAGCAGAGGGAAGCGAATCTGATAATGGGACAGTCACGGAGGTTTCCGGGGCTCCGGAAGCTCCTTCAGAAGATACTTTCGAGCAGGCGTTGGCAAATATCAGGGGTGCTCTGGGACAGGAAAGGGAAGCTGTTAAGGCTGTTTTTGAGAGCAAGTTCGGAGCAAAGCTTGGTTCTGAGGAGACTAACAAGAACGACTACTTCTACGCAACTGACGTTACTATAGGCGGCGTTCAGTTTACGCACGTGACGCTCAGGACAAGTGCGGCCGACGGCAAAGTCTGCGGGATCGACCTCGTTAATGACACCAGCAACACGGCCGAATGCAAGAGCTTTGTTGAGACGTTCAAGAAAAGACTTTCTTCGTCTTACAGCGACCAGTTAACGCCCGTGGATTCCACTGAGTACGAAGGCGTTAAGGTTAGTGTCGGCGAAGGTGCATCGTGCACTGTCGGAGGCTCTTACTCTGCAAACTACAACAAGTTCTATCTGATATTTAACTCAGAGTCTGCTTGAAGTAAAAACTGACATACATTAATTGATGCAAATGAAAGGCTGTCTCTTATATAGGGACAGCTTTTTTGCTGATGCCGGGAAAGCGGCCTTAAAGCGCGCTTATGAAGTGTAACTTCCACCTTAAATCTGCTATTCTATAACTGATGCGCACACATCTGGCGCAGTTGGAATAAAGGGAGGAGAGAAAGATGAAAAAGTTAAGAAGTATTGTATCTGCAGGATTGGTTCTCGCAATCGCACTGTCAGTTGCTTCGTGCGACGGTGCAGGCAAGAACACCACGGAAGACACCACCTATGAAGCACCCATGGTTGTAACCGAGATCGAGGAACCGACTACTACTGAGACAGAGGCGACAACCAAGCCGACTGTCGATCCGTGGGGACAGCTCTATGGAGCTGATGAGATCGTTGGTGCAACAGCGATTGCAGATACGGTCCTGGATAAGAAGACTGATGACGCATTGTTCGGACATTACCTTGACGGGTTTATGCATGGCGGAGCGGCCTTCTCGGGCGATAAGAGCCACCGCATAATGGTGCCTGATGGCGGTTATAAGATCGAAGGCATCACATTGAAGAAAATCTATCTTTGGACTGAGAATGATGTTGTGACGAAGATCACTTTTGCCGCGAGAGACAAAGAGCTGATTCCTTCGACTGAAGCAGAGGCAAAGGGCGCAGCGTCCGACATGAATTACGATGCTGAAGGTGCGTTTGCGAAGATAACATCCAAGCTTGCTGAAGCGTTCGGTGAGTCCACAAAGACGGTCGACACATCAGACCTTAAAGCAGCTAAGAGCGAGTGCCTCGTGTGGGAGCACAACGGCAGGGACATTGCAGTAACATATGCTGTGGACTGCTACGGTATCTCAGGTAATAACGAGTTCAAGATCGAAGTCTATCCATCAGGCGCAGAGGGCACTTCTGATACTGCAGGCGATGACTTCAAAGTTACAATGACAAAGCTCGGCAACTGCATGGGTCTTGATAAGGACTCCGTCAAGAGTATGGTGGAAGACCTCTTTGGTGTGAAGCTCAACAACGAGCAGGCAGATAACAATAACTACTTCTATTCGGCAAGCATCACCATTGAAGGCGTTGAGTTTAACCAGGTGATCTTGAAGACGAATAAGGGTGACGGCAAGACTTACGAGATCTACTTTATTAACGATACGTCCAGCACAAAAGAGTGCGAGTGTTATCTCGAGTCATTCAAGAAAAAGCTTGCTGACAGTTACTCTGATAACTTCATTCCGACGAATTCCTCTGAATATAAAGGCGTCATGAGCATGATCGGAGATTACAATTTCTGCATTATCGGAGGTTCGTACTCCGCTAATTACAACAGATTCTATCTGATCATAAACGCTGAGCGTCTGAAAGAAAAATAAAGAGGCATTTTAGATGTACGTGCTCGACGGACAATGGTATATGGAAGGCATAGACTGGGACGACGAGGGCTGTATCCACAGCAGTGATGAATTGTTGTCCGTGATAGAGTCCGTCGGTTTCCTGCCGCTCTTCAGCAGCGGTGTTCCGGGCTTTTCCGTCGAAGAGATGACCGATACTTCCTGCTGGTGGAGCGGCGATGTATCTGTCGATCCGTGGGAGTGGAGAGCCGTACTCGCACGCACAGGGAAAGTTGCCTATGGCAAATTCTATGGCGGCCGTGCCGGGTTCATATCTAAGAAATGGTTTCCTTACTTTGCGAATTACCGCCGCGATGGCTACGACTTCGACGCTCTCTATGAAGACGGCAAAGCAGGCTACCGCGAGAAGCTACTGATGGATCTTTTCGTGCCCTCAGGCGTTGATATGTGGAGCGTGAAGCCTTCATCTCTGGAGGGCATGGGACTTGCTTCATCGCTCTACACCAACGAGATGAAAGAGAAGGGCGGCTTTGGCAAAGGCGGCGAAAAGAATTTTGAAGGCACGCTCACCAAGCTCCAGATGCAGACATACCTGATCGTAAAGGACTTCAGGCCGCGTCTTAACAAGCACGGCGAAGAGTACGGCTGGGCCGTCGCGATAATGACGCCGCCCGAATACCTGTGGGGCTACAAACACGTGACCTCGCGCTACAAGGAAAAGCCTTCAGAATCTTTTAGCAAGATCGCTGCCCAGATCGGCAAGCACTTTGAGTGCGATGAGAAGTCGCTGAGGAAAGTCCTATGAGCAGGAACGTTAAGCTTGTGCGTCATGCATCTGTGGCTGATGCCCCGCTGGTCGTGCTGAACTGTTTTGGTGATGAAGGGGAAGCGGTTGCATCTGAGCTTGACGGCTTAGTTGATTCTCCGTATTCGCTGCTCGCAGTTTGCGTCTCTGATTGGAATTCTGCTCTGTCGCCATGGAAGGTTCCTGCCGTGTTTAAGGGCGAGTCTGATTTCGGGTGCGGCGCGGATGAATATATCGCTGAACTTGTTGATGAGATCGTGCCTGCGACGTGTTTTGAGGCAGGTCTTAAGCCGAGCGCTGTCTACATCGCCGGATATTCGATGGCAGGCCTGTTCGCGCTCTATTCTCTTTATAAGACTGACTTCTTTGCAGGCTGCGCTTCATGCTCCGGTTCACTGTGGTTTCCGGGCTTTTACGAGTTTGCTTCTGAACATGAATTCACTGCTGCGCCTTCGAAGATCTATCTCTCATTAGGCGACCGCGAAGCAAAGACTAAGAATCCTGTAATGGCGACTGTGGAAGATAAAACGCGGGGCATAACTGAACGCTATAAAGCCAAGGGCTACGATGTGTATTTTGAGATGAATCAAGGCGGACATTTCACCGATCCGGCGCTTCGGACAGCAAAGGGGATTGCGTGGCTGATTAAATAAAAAACCTCACCCAAGGCTGCAAACTGAAGTGAGGTTATAAATAAACTAAATCTCGGAAGCAACCGTCTTTGCAGACCATGCTTTCTTGAACTGATTTTAGCATCGCGGCTGTTGATGGTCAACGCGCTTCAGACCTTCAAAACACATCGTTATTACTTCTTCAAAAAGCCTTAAAAAAAGTCTGACACACACTATTCTGTCCCATTAATCGAAGGACAACTGAATCATTTGCCGATACAATATTAGTGGCATGGCCTGCTAAATTGGGGCGGTTACCTTCCGAGTATTACATGCTTCTTTGAACTCGTTCAAAGAGGTAAAAGGAAAGGAGGTTCCAAAAGTGACAGACTATGAGATTTTATCTCTTGTGATAACTGTGATCGGCTTGCTGGTTGGCGTTATCTCGCTGCTGCTTAAGGCATTCGCTTTCCTTGATTCAAGGTATAAGCGCAAATGAAACACCTCACCCATAGACCGTCATTCTAGGGTGAGGTAACTTTTTACTTTACTCGGAAGCAACCGTCTTTGCAGACCATGCTTTCTTGAACTGATTTTAGCATCACGGCCTTATACAGTCAACGTTATGCCGCGCCTAATTCCCCTCCTCAATAAACACCACGCTGTACATATCCTTTATCGCGACCGCCTGTCCGTCGGTGAATACTATCGCGTTTTTGTACTGGTCGATCGTCCTTGCGTTGCCGATCTTGGATGCGTATTTGCCGCCGTCCTTTTTCTTGTCCGGGATGAAATACGTGACACGTATCTTAGGCCGCTCAGAAAGTCTTTCTGTGAGCTCTCCTAACTGCCTGTTCAATTCCGCTATCTCATCTTCTAACATCTCGCGTCTTGCGTCAGTTAGCCGCGCTGTTTCCTCGACCGCATCCTCATATCCGACGAGCGCTGCGAAAGGTGAGAACTGCGCAGCCCGGTCGTGCATGGACATGGGCGGAAGATCGATATACTGCGGTCTTTCAAGGTTAATTATGTCATCGTACTTGCTCATGCTTTGTGTCCGCCTATCTGGCTGTTGCGCTCGATCGCCGTACCGCCTTTGTTGAGGTTCTTGGCCTTTACGACCGCGTTCTTTCCGTACTTGTGTTTTATCTCGAGCATCGCTTCCTGAAGCGCGCGTTCCTTGGCGAGCTTCTCATCCTGCTCCGCCGTGTCCTCATCTTCCTTGCCAAGATCGAAGATGCTCATCTGCTCGTGCTTTTCGAGCTTTGGGACATCTTCTTCGCTGATTACATTGCACGCGGCGATCCCTAAGCGGCGGCTCAAAAGATCCGGGTCTGCAATCGCATCAAATAGCTTCATGACCGCTTCCGTAATGATCTTCGTCGACGACGTGTGCCTGCCCAGATTGATCGTGCCGTGCGCGTGCTTGGGCACCTCTCTGCCGTAGTAATCCGTGACGACCTCGCCCATGTATTTGCCGCCCGCAAGACTTTCCCTGTCGTAGCCGATCGTGAGCACTAGCTGGTTTGTGACGATCCCTTTCTCAACGAGATCGAGCGATAAGGTGTCGGCCATCTCCCACACAATTAGCCTCGTAGTCTCGTAATCCGTGGGCTCCTTTAATACCTGCCCCGTCGACGTGCTGTTGTTGTCCGGCTCATACGCCTTAACGTCCTTTATCGTCGTCGGCTCAATGCCCCACGCGTGGTCGACCAGAAGTTCTGTGTTCTTGCCCAGGAGCTTATAAAGCTGGCTCAGGCTCTGCCTGTTAAGCGAGCACCTTGCGATATCGCCCATCGTGTAAAGTCCGATCTTGGCGATCCTCGAAGCCGTGCCCCTGCCGACGCGCCAGAAATCGGTGAGCGGAGTGTGTTCCCACAGAAGCTCCCTGTACGACTGCTCCGTGATCTCAGCGATCCTCACGCCGTCCCTGTCAGCGGGAATGTGTTTTGCGACGATGTCCATCGCGACTTTGCACAGAAACATATTCGGCCCGATTCCCGCCGTCGCCGTAATGCCCGTCGTGTGCAGCACGTCCTGGATCAGCATCCTCGTAAAATCGTGCGCATTCATGTGGTATATGTCCAGATAATTCGTCGCGTCAATGAAGACCTCATCGATCGAGTACGCGAAAATATCCTCCGGCGCAACGTACTTCAAATAAATCCCATATATCTGCGCACTGACCTTCATGTAGTGAGCCATCTGCGGCGGCGCCACGACATAGTCGACCTCCAGCTCCGGATGGCGCTCAAGCTCAAAACTCCAGATGCTCTTGCCTGTAAGCTTCCTGCCCGGTGCCTTGTAACGCCTGTCGTTATTGATCTGCTCGACTTTCTGAACAACTTCAAAAAGCCTCGCCCTGCCGGGAATGCCGTATTTCTTCAGTGAAGGGGAGACCGCAAGACAGATGGTCTTCTCAGTCCTCGTTGGGTCTGCCACCACGAGATTGGTCTGCAGCGGGTCAAGCTTACGCTCTACGCACTCAACGCTTGCGTAGAAAGATTTAAGATCGATCGCCACGTAGATCCTGTCCATAGGTCCCCTTTAATCCGTTGTTATATAGAAATAGTAATTCGGCAGGCGCGGTCAGTCAAGAACAAATGTTTGCAAACAATAAACTTTCATTGACTTATTTCCCATCATTTGTACAATCGAATCATCAAAGTTCATTTGGAGGTTTTACCATGGCTGACAGTAAGAAGAACGAGATTCCTTCACTTTTCGGAGACACCTTGAAGTCAATAGTTGACGCGCTTTCCGACGACGGCAAGTCCTCAAAGAAGTCCTCTTCGGCAAAGAAGACCACGGCTTCCAAAAAGTCTTCTACCGCAAAGAAGTCCACCGCTGCCAAGAAGACTTCCACGGCGAAAAAGACAACTACTGCAAAGAAGACGACTACTGCTAAGAAGTCCACAACTGCGGCTAAGAAAACCACGACCGCTAAGAAGACTACAGGCAAGAAGGTCGATAAGATCATTTTCGAGATCGGAGGCAAGCAGATCGACATGAAGCAGATCGAGAAGAAGGCTGCCAAGTTCGGAGGCACCGTCTACGTCGTCGCCAACGAGCGCAAGATCTACGACTCCGAAGGCAACTCGATCAACCTGTTCTGAATTCTGATTAAAGAGATTATTAACAAGCGGCGTCCCCAAAAGGCGCCGTTTTTGATGCACGCAGTCCTGGCCTTTTTACCTAACTTTTGCCTTATAATGTATGCCGATTGTTTATTACCGGGTCCTACAATTGGCCTGTAAAACCCCAAAATCGGGGTATAGAAGGAGATATGTATGAAGAAGCTATCGTGCAAAGTTATTACATGTGCGCTCGTCGCGGCGATGGTGCTGCCCGTTGTTGCCTGCAACAAAAAGAGCGGCCAGGAAAAGGCTAAGAGCCCTGCCGGCAAGAAGATATCGGCCGATTCACCGTGGTTTGAAGACAGCATGATCAAGGTGAAGCCGGAGCTTGATCTGAAAAAAGAAACCGATTCCATACAGCATAATATTGCCGGAGTTGATGAGAATTATATGGTCATCCATTCGAGCGGTTCTTATAAGATACCCGGAGGTGACAACATTAACTGGCAGGCAATCGATCTCAGGGATTACGCGATCAATACAATCTCAGTATTTGACAGGAATTCCGGGAAGATCGTAAGCACTTTTGATATTACGTCTGAACTTCCAAAGAACGGATATATTGAGAAAGTCACCTATAAGGATGGCAAAGTTACTGCAGTGGCTACCGAATACGACGAAGCAACCTATATAGGCAAGCGTGTTAGCTCGATTTACGATCCTGCGACAGGAAAGCTTACCGATAAGAAAGAAAGCAGCGGCGAAGGCGGAGGAGAAGAGTACGACCGCACATTCGAGACTGCCGGATATACGATCGGCTTGAAAAGCGCTTGGGATGATAGCGGCAAATCCTATGTAAAGCTCTTCATCTCAAAAGGCGGCGAGTCCGTTGTGGCCACGCTCAAGAGCAATGACAGGAACTACTACGATGTCCCGGTCGTTTTTAAGACCGCTGACAACAAAGTTGTTGCTGCGGTCGGCGCAGATAAGGAGCCTGTATTCTACGAAGTCGATCTTCAGACAGGTAATGCTACAGAAGCTCCTGCCGGCAGTTACGACTGGATCAGCGTCTACGATATCTATAGCGTGGTATATGGCGCAGATGACACGGTTTACTATACTTCCGGCACCGGTATTTTCAAGCTCGACATCAAGAATAAGAAGACTGTTGAGATCTTCAATTACAGCTGGTGCTCAGTCAGCAGAAGCTTTTTGAGCGGTGCCCTGATGGTCGAATGCTCCGATGACAAACTCGTCCTCTGTGGCGAGAAATTCAGCCAGGTCGCTATGGGCAAGACTACTGAATCTGATTTCTTCGTCGTCACGCTGAACAGGGCGGCAAAAAATCCGCACGCAGGCAAGACGATCATTGAACTCTATTCTGCCGGCGGATATGTTGAAGAGAACATCGGCAATGCCATCTCTAAGTTTAACGAATCCAGCAGCACGCATTTTATTGAAGTCCACGACCGTTACAAGGATGTCAATGGTGACATTATTGACTATTCAAAGATCTCGAGCGATGACGAGATGCAGCAGGCCGATCTCAATTTCAATGCCAAGATGAGCAATGAACTTGCGATGGACATCTTAAACGGAGAAGGCCCAGACATTCTGCTCAATTGCAGTAATTACGGCCAGCTCAACAATTCCAACTATCTTGCTGATTTAAGCAAATACGTCGGAACGCTTGATTCAGACAAGTATTTCACAAACATCGTCGACGCTGCGAAAATAGACGGCAAGCTCTACCAGCTTCCCATCTGCTACATGGTCAGCGGTATCTTCACCGATGCCAAATATGCAGGCAAGTCCGGCGTAGGCTTCACGACTGCCGAATACCAGAAGTTCTTAAATGACGCGCTGAATGGCAAGGACGTCATCAATTACGGCCAGGCCATGTATTTCACGAAGCTTTTCACAGCCATGAGCGACAAGTTCATAACAGACGGTAAGGTCGATTTCTCAGGTCCTGAATTTGCCGAGCTCGCTGATTTTGTCAAGAACAATGTGCCCGAAAAGGCAAGATCCTGGTACGATCAGAATAACACCGACAATGGTGTCTCTTATGCAGTAGGTGTTACAGCCTTCAAGGGTGACAGTGCCGACCAGAACCAGGTCGCAGCCTACACAACCTGCTACGGTCTTTCCGGCTACTTCTATCAGATGGGTTCCTTAAACGGCGCTAGTGGCTTCTTTGGCATCCCTTCCACAGACGGAAGAGGCCCCACGCTCGAATCTTATGTGTCCGTTGCAGTCTCCGCCCAGTCCAAGAGCATCGATGCCTGCGGCGAATTCATAAAGATGCTCATGTCCGATGACATCCAGGAGTCCCTTGCGTCCACCGACACCCTCGTTCTGAGCCGCAAAGCCTTCAGAGCAGCCGCAAAGGAAACCGTCGAATACTTCAACGGTGAAGGCGGCAGGATGTTCTTCAGCTACGACCCCGCCACAGGGCAGCCTAGAGATAATGCCTTAAAGTTCTCCGAGAAGAATGTAGACGACTTCGAGAAGATCCTCTTGAGTATTTCCCGCATGAACTCCGCCGACGCCGCGATCAACCTCATCCTCATCGAGGAAATGCCCGCCTACTTCACCGGCCAGAAGTCACTTGATGCAGTCATCAAGATAGCTCAGGACCGCGCACAGAAGGTCATTTCCGAGCGTGGCTGATAAAACTTAACTGATTATGAAGAGGGTGCCCCAGGCGGCGCCCTCTTTTTTTTAGCGTGTTTTGGACTGCCGCGCTTCAGAACTTCAGGCGGAATTCTAGGCGCCGCCTGAAGTTTAGCCTGAAGTTTGGGGTAAAAACGGGCATTTTCCAGGCGGAATTCCAGGCGGCGCCTGATGTTTAGCCTGAAGTTTGGGGTAAAAACGGGCATTTTCCAGGCGGAATTCCAGGCAAGCGCCTGAAGTTTAGCCTGAAGTTTGGGGTAAAACGGGTATTTTCCAGGCGGAATTCCAGGCAAGCGCCTGAAGTTTTGCCTGAAGTTTAGTTACGAACGGCGGAATGAACGGCACCGCCGCATGTTTGGCCCTAAAACGGTGTTTTGAACGGCGGAATGAACTGCGCTGCCGCATGTCTTGTAGTCCCAAACCCCGTTTTTCGAGCCAAAGGGACTACAATCCGGGGAATCCATATATTTAATATAAAAAAGACTAGTGTATAATAGCGGCGGGCGGGAAAGCGCCGTGTCTGGCGATAAAAGCGCCTCCCCCGCCCACCACGCGCCCGAAAATAAGGCGGCAAGAGCCACAAAGAACTCCGCTGCCCCTTATGCTATAATAATATTTTAAAAAATTGACGAAAAGGAAGAATTACAGTGTCTGAATTTAACGGAGCAACATTGATGATCACTGGCGGAACAGGTTCTTTTGGTTCCACAGTACTTAAGCACTTTCTGGATACTGACATCGGTCAGATCCGTATCTTCTCAAGAGACGAGAAGAAGCAGGACGATATGAGGCATGAGCTGCAGGCTAAGCACCCTGAGTCCGCAGCGAAGGTAAAGTTTTATATCGGTGACGTAAGGGATCCGAGATCCGTTGCAGATGCAATGCCCGGAGTTGATTACATTTTCCACGCTGCGGCGTTGAAGCAGGTTCCTTCCTGCGAATTCTTCCCCATGCAGGCTGTAAAGACTAACGTTGAGGGTACTGACAACGTTCTCCACGCTGCGATCGATGCGGGCGTTAAGAGGATCGTGTGCCTCTCGACTGACAAGGCTGCTTACCCGATCAATGCGATGGGTATCTCAAAGGCCATGATGGAGCACGTTATCTACGCTAATGCGCGTGTTGCTGCTGAGCGCGGCGGCACGGTCATCTGCTGCACAAGATACGGCAACGTTATGTGCTCAAGAGGTTCTGTAATCCCTCTCTTCATTGACCAGATCAAGAGCGGCAATCCTATTACGATCACAAATCCCGAGATGACACGCTTCCTTATGAATCTTGATGAAGCAGTCGATCTCGTAAGATTCGCTTTCAATAACGCTAATCCGGGAGATCTCTTTATACAGAAGGCTGATGCTTCCACGATCGGCGATCTTGCAAAGGGTGTTCAGCAGCTCTTCGGTGATACAGGCACAAATGTTATCGGCACACGTCACGGTGAGAAGCTCTATGAGACACTCATGACACGTGAGGAGAGACTCAGATCCGAGGATATGGGCAAGTACTTCCGTGTTGCTGCTGACAACAGAGATCTTAATTACGACAAGTTCTTTGTACAGGGCAAGGTTGAGACCCAGGCTGAGGAGAGCTACACATCTCACAACACCATAAGACTTGATGTCGAGGGCGTTGTTAAGAAGATCCTGACAACAGATTATGTTCAGGAGGAACTGAACGGAATCAGCCACGTTTGATTAGGGGAGAAGCGTATGAGAGATAAGCTCCTTATAGTCGGTGCCGGTGGTTTTGGACGGGTTGTATTGGAACATGCGGTTCTTGAATACGATTGCGCCTTCATCGACGACGGTCCGGAGATAGGCACTCTCGTAAATGACGTCCCCGTGATCGGCAGGACCACTGAGCTTGAAAGATTCACAGAAGAATACAAAAAACTCGTTGTTGCCATCGGCAACAATAGATTCAGGGAAGAGGTCTATAAGAGGGCAGAAGCGGTAGGCTATGAGTTCCCCAACATCATTGACCCTTCCGCGTATATAAGTCCTTATGCCACGCTTGGCAAAGGTGTGATAATCCTCAACAACGCTGTGGTTCAGAATAACGCGCAGATAGGCAACGGCACGATCCTGAATTCGGGCGTTGAAGCGCATCACGATTCAGTGATCGGAGACTACTGCCTCATATATGCGAATTCCGTGGTAAGAGCCCTGACTCATGTGGGCGACCGCGTAAGGATAGGTTCGAACGTATCTATATCAACAGGCGCACAAGTGCCGGACGATGCTGATATTGAAGACGGTTCAGTTGTAAAGAAATAATTTTCGAGATAATCAGATTGGAGAATTGTTTATGGGTAATGCGGGCTGGAAAGAAAACGGTAAGATCAAGCTGATGATAATCGTGGGCACACGTCCTGAGATCATCCGTCTGGCAGCAGTGATCAAGAAGTGCAGAAAGTATTTTGACACGCTTCTTGTTCACACGGGCCAGAACTACGATTACAACCTGAATGGCGTGTTCTTCAAGGACTTGGAGCTTGACGATCCCGATATCTATCTTGATGCGGTAGGATCTGACCTTGGCGAGACAATGGGCAACATTATTGCTGCAAGCTACAAGAAGATGGCTGAGCTTAAGCCTGACGCAGTGCTCGTTCTGGGCGATACGAATTCATGTCTTTCCGTCATTGGCGCGAAAAGACTCCACATCCCGATCTTCCACATGGAAGCAGGCAACAGATGCAAGGACGAGTGCCTCCCTGAAGAGACCAACCGCCGCATCGTTGATATCATCTCTGACGTTAACCTCGCATACAGCGAGCACGCGCGCCGTTACCTGGCTGACTGCGGCCTTCCCAAGGAAAGGACTTATGTAACAGGTTCTCCGATGGCAGAAGTCCTCCGCGCAAATCTCGAAAAGATCAAGGCATCAGACGTTCATGCAAAGCTCGGCCTTACAAAGGGCAAGTACATTCTCCTCTCTGCACACAGGGAAGAGAATATCGATACAGAGAAGAACTTCTTATCGCTCTTCACAGCTATCAATAAGATGGCAGAGAAGTACGATATGCCGATCCTCTATTCATGCCACCCGAGATCAAGAAAGAGACTTGAGGCTTCCGGCTTTGAGCTCGACAAGCGAGTTATCCAGCATGAGCCTTTGGGATTCCACGATTATAACTGCCTGCAGATGAATGCTTTCGCAGTCGTATCTGACAGCGGCACGCTCCCTGAAGAGAGCAGCTTCTTCACATCAATCGGCAACGCATTCCCTGCAGTATGCATCAGGACTTCCACAGAGCGTCCTGAAGCGCTCGACAAGGGCTGCTTCATTCTCTCAGGCATCGACACAACAGGACTCCTCCAGGCAGTCGATACGGCTGTGGAAATGGTTAAGAACAGCGATAACGGAATCCCTGTTCCGGATTATATAGATGAGAATGTATCTGACAAAGTCGTCAAGATTGTTCAGTCTTATGTCGGCGTAGTAAACAAGATGGTCTGGAGGAAGGATTCATGAAGATCCTTGTAACCGGCGCGAAAGGAATGGTCGGCACCGCTCTTGTTAATAACCTCAAGAACATCAAGGACGGCAAGAATAAGACCAGACCCGGTATCGTGATCGATGAGATCTACGAATACGACATCGATTCCACCTCCGCAGATCTCGACAATTACTGCAGAGACTGCGACTTCGTATTTAACCTCGCAGGCGTTAACCGCCCTAAAGATCCTGAAGAATTCATGAAGGGTAACTTCGGTTTTGCAAGCGAGCTTTTGGAGTGCTTAAAAGCACACAATAACAAAGCAACGATAATGCTGAGTTCTTCCATACAGGCTACACTGTCCGGAAGATTCGGTGATTCAGAATACGGCAGAAGCAAGAAGGCCGGAGAAGACCTTTTCTTCTTCTACGGTGAAGAGACAGGCGCGAAGGTTGCTATTTACCGTTTCCCCAATCTCATGGGTCACTCAAGACCTAAGTACAACTCAGCTGTATCGACATTCTGCTGGGCTGTCGCTAACGATGAGGAATTCACTGTAAACGACCGTTCCACAGAGCTTGAGCTCCTTTACATCGATGACCTTGTTGAAGGCATGTACGACCTTCTCGAAGGCAAGGAAAAGCACTGCGAATTCGACGGCGTCGAGACTGTTGCTAAAGACGACGGACGCTTCTGCTATGTTCCTGTAACTCACAAGGTTACGTTGGGCGAGATCGTCGATCTCCTTGAACAGTTTAAGAACCAGCCTAAGACTTTGATGATGCCCAAGATGCCGGACGGCTCTTTTGCAAAGAAGCTCTACAGCCTCTATCTTTCTTATCTTCCCGCAGACAAGTTTAAGTATTCGCTGAAGATGAATGTCGATGACAGGGGCTCTTTTACCGAGCTCGTTCACACTGAGGACTGCGGCCAGGTATCGATCAATATAAGCAAGCCCGGCATCACGAAGGGCCAGCACTGGCACAATTCCAAGTGGGAGCTCTTCATTGTCGTTAAGGGTCATGCGCTTATCCAGGAAAGAAATATCAACACCGGCGAGACAGTCGAATTCGACGTCTCCGGCGATAAGATCGAAGCTGTCCACATGATCCCCGGCTGGACACATAACATTATCAATCTGTCTGATACCGAAGATCTCGTAACTGTCATGACGTGTAATGAGATCTTTAATCCCGACAGGCCTGATACTTTTTTCGAGAAGGTGTAAATGAAAGACGGCAGGATAAGAGTGCTCATGATGGTTCCGAATCTCCGCGTATCGAGCGGTGTTACGAACTTTGCCATGAATTATTACCGCAATGTCGATCACGATAAGGTCCTGATCGACTTTGTTACTCTGTCCTACGTTGATTCTCCATATATAGATGAAGTCCGATCTAACGGCTCGGAGGTCTATTTTCTGGGTCCTCTTCTCGAGCGTCCGGTTAAGCATATCAAGCTCGCGAAAAAAGTCATTGCCGAACACGACTACGACATCATTCACGACAACATCATCTTAAAGTCTCTGCCGATAATGAAGTATGCGAAGAAAAAGGTCCCTGTAAGGATCCTTCATTCCCATGCTATAAATCTCGGCGAGACAGGCCTTAAGGAGAAGATAAACAGGCTTCTTCTGCCGATGCTCATTAAGAAGGCAAACTGCTACACTGCATGTTCTTCCGTTGCCGGCAAGGCGATGTTCGGAGATAAGGATTTTACGGTCATTCCGAACATCATCGATACTGATGACTATGTGTTCGATGAGGCTAAGCGTGAGCAGGTGCGCGCCAATGAGAACGTTACCAAAAAGTACGTTATCGGTACTGTCGGAAGACTTGCCGAAGCAAAGAATCCTTTATTTGCGGTAGACGTCATGGAACAGGTCTTAAAGAGGCGCGGCGATGTCGAATACTGGTGGATCGGAAGCGGTCCTCTTGATGAGCAGACAAAGAAATGCATTGAGGAAAAAGGATTATCTGACAGGGTCCGCATGCTTGGAAGCCGCGACGACTTAAAAGATCTGTACCATGCAATGGATGTGTTTTTCCTTCCGAGCAAGGGCGAAGGCTTTGGCCTTGCATGCATTGAGGCGGAAGCTTCAGGACTCCCATGTGTTTGTTCCAACAACTTCCCTTCAGAAGTAAACATCACGGGTGACGTTCAGTTTATTCCTCTTGAGAAAGAGATAAGTCTCTGGGCTGATGCGATCATCGGTTCTCTCGATAAGAATGTTGACCGCTTGAGCGCGAATAAGATCTTAAGGGAAAGCCGCTATTCGAGAGCAGGTTCAGGCAGCAGCCTTACGGACTTTTACGAAGGATTATTAAACGCGGGGGATAAGGGATAACATGGCATACAATATCGTTTTGGTAAGCGGCAGTTACTATCCTAACTTCTCCGCTACCGGCAACTGCATACACCAGATCGCAAACTGTTATGTCAGCAAAGGACATAACGTCTACATGATCAGCAGAAGCCCCAACGGCGAAGAGACAGATGAGTTCTACGAAGGTCATCAGATCTGCCGCGTAACGAGCAAGAGGACCAAAGATCTTGAGATGAGAAGAAGGCTTAATGAGAAGTCCCTTTACGGCAGATTCAGGATCGCAATTAATAAGACATACTGGGCTTTGAGCAAGCTCTTCACAAAGAGCGGAATGGAAGAGCAGCTCACGAAGGCTTACTACAACAAGCTCGAAGAACTCTATAACAACGGGCTTAAGATAGATGCTGTCGTTCCGTGCTGCCTCCCCATCGAAGGCGTAAAGGCAGGTTACCAGTTCTGCAGCAAGCATAATATCCCGCTGTTCCCTGTGCTCTACGACAGATACAGTGAGAGCAGGGATTTCTTCCGCTTCACATGGACATGGAAGCTCAAGCAGAAGGGCGCTGAGAAGTTCGAGAGCCAAGTCTTCGACTATTCGTCGCTGATCTATTACATCGATAACTGGGAGCCTTATTTCGAGAAGCGCAAGAGAGATAACGCTTTAAGAGTAGAGCACCCGCTGGTCGTAAAGCACGGCGAAGTCGAACCTCTGGCATTAAACAACGCGACAAAGATCAACGCGATCTACCAGGGCGAGATCAACCATCAGATGAGACCTCCGCAGGCTATGCTTACGGCGTTCTCCAAGATCGGCGAGACTGATAAGGATGTAAGTCTTCATGTTTTCGCAAGGGGCAACGGTGTGGAAGATGTCGAGAAGGCAGCAGCCGTAAACCCTGATGCTATTAAGTTCTACGGCAGCGTCGGCAAGGTCGAGGCAGACCGTTACTATGCCGCTGCAAATATCCAGATAATCCTCGCGAACCGCGATAAGGAGATCGTATCAAGCAAGATCTTCGAGAGCGTCGCGTCAGGTTATCCGATCGTTTATTTCTATTTCACGGAGGAAGAACTTTCCTACGGGCTTCTTCAGAAGTACCCGCTGGTCCTCTGCGTGCGCCAGGAAAAGGCCGCAGAAGAGGCAGATAAGATCCGTGAATGGATGTATGAGAATTGTGATAAACGGGTTGATTTTGAGCTCGTTAGAAAAGCATATGACGACGCCACACCGGACATGGTCGTGGACACGTCGATAGAATTATTAGACAAGGGTGAGAGTGGGAATCAAGGATGAAAGAAATATCCATTGAAGAAGCGAAAAAACTCCAGCTGGAGATCTTAAAGAAAGTAGCGGCTTTCTGCGATGCGAACGGCCTGCGCTACTATATCTACTACGGCACATATCTTGGCGCCGTAAGGCACAAGGGCTTTATCCCGTGGGACGACGATATCGATATCTGCATGCCAAGATCTGACTATGAGAAGTTCATGGACACATTCAAATGCGAGAACTTAGAAGTCTATACATGGCGCAAGGACAACAAGGCCCTGCTCCCGTTCGGCAAGGTCTTCGACACCAGGACTGAAGTAAAAGAGAATGCTGATTTCGGTGAGACTTTCGGCGTTAATATCGACATATTCCCGATGGACGGACTTCCTTCAGATGAAGGCAAGCGCAAGTCCAGAGTAAGCTACATGAAGCGCTGCCAGGCGATGCAGATCGGCGCGACCTTGATCGATCCTTCCAAGCGCTCTGCAAAGAGAAGACTTCAGATCAATCTCATCAAGGCGTTCTATAAGGTGTTCCACATCAAGCATTACCACACCGGAAGAACGATCGAACATGCCAAAAAGTACGACTTCGACAAGTCTGAATATGTAGCAGTTCTCGTCTGGGGCTACGGCCAGAGAGAAGTGGTAAGAAGGGATTCGATATTCCCCTTAAGAAAGATACAGTTTGAAGACGGCGAGTTCTGGGCACCAGGAACGGACGAGAGCCTCGTCAATGCATTTGGCGACTATATGCAGCTTCCGCCCGTGGAACAGCAGCATTACAAGCATTTGCCGCAAATGTACTGGAAATAACCACTTTTTAAATCCGGCAATCGTGCTTAAATATGCGGTAAGGCAGAGCGAAAAATGAAAATCCTTGAGATCAACACAGTCAATTTCGGAAGCACAGGTCACATAATGCTTCAGATTGCAGAGCTTGCGACACAGAAAGGTCACGAAGTGATCTGCGCTTTTTATGCGCGCCGCAATAAGGACAAGGATAAGAACTGCATCTACATCGGCAACAAGATATCCCACAATATCCATAAGAAGCTTTTTCAGAGAAACGGCAACAACGGCTGTTACTCAAAGCTTTCCACATGGAATTTCCTTAGAAAAGTTAAGAAGTTCGATCCGGATCTCATCCACATCCACAACCTTCACAACTGCTATATAAATCTTCCGATGCTCTTTAACTACATCAAGAAGAACAACAAAAGGGTCGTCTGGACTCTTCACGACTGCTGGTCTTTTACTGGTCAGTGCCCTTACTTTACAGCAGTTGGGTGCGAGAAGTGGAAGACAGGGTGCCACGACTGCGAGCAGATAAACAGATATCCTTCTTCAAAGGTCGACAACACAGAAAAGATGTGGAAGCTCAAGAAAGAATGGTTCACAGGTGTTTCCAACCTTACTGTCGTAACGCCTTCGCAGTGGCTCGCAGATCTTGCAAAGCAGTCTTATCTTAAGGACTATCCCGTTAAGGTTATCTATAATGGAATCAATCTGGATGTCTTTAAGCCCACGGAAAGTGATTTCAGGGCAAAGCACAACCTTGAAGGTAAGAAGATTCTTTTAGGTGTTGCTTCCGTCTGGGAAGTAAGGAAAGGAATCGATGTATTCATCGAACTTTCCAAGCGCCTCGATGACAGCTACAAGATCGTACTTGTCGGCACCAATGATGCGGTTGATAAGACATTGCCGGATAACATCATCTCCATTCACAGGACTTCAAATCAGAAGGAACTGGCAGAGATCTATACAGCCGCAGATCTGTTTGTAAATCCTACGAGAGAGGAAGTTTTCGGGCTTGTAAATGCGGAAGCACTGGCATGCGGCACTCCCGTTCTGACCTTTAATACCGGCGGATGTCCTGAAGTTATCGACGAATCGACGGGCGTCGTGCTGAAGACTGAAGATACCGACAGTGTAGAGCAGGCAATCGTCTCAATGTGTGAGAACGGCAATTACAGCGAGAACGCCTGCATAGAGCGTGCAAAGCAGTTTGATTCAGTACTGAAATATAATGAGTACTTGAGTCTTTTCGAGAATAAATAAGATTGTAAGAGGCAGGATAATGAGCAGCAATAAAGTTGCAAAGAATGCAGCATGGATAGTAGGAACACATATTGTTCGGTCGCTTTTGGCGCTGGTAATAAGCGCACTGGTCGCAAGATATTTAGGCTCTGATCAATTCGGTGTCATCACATATGCGACGTCACTTGTCACATTCGTCTTGCCGCTGATGAAGCTCGGCTTCGGCAATATCCTCGTCCGCGAGATCGTCAATAATCCCGAGAGGGAAGGTAAGGTCTTAGGAACAGCGATATTCTTTAATATCGCATCTTCGATCCTCTGCATAATCGGTGTTACCGCATTTGCATTTGTAGCAAATCCGGGAGAGCCGGAAACGATAATCGTATGCGGATTATTCAGCTTGCAGCTGTTGTTCCAGGCAGCTGAAATGCTGCACTACTGGTATCAGGCAAAATACATGTCCAAGTATACTTCCGTTATCAGCCTGATAGCTTATTTTGTCATAACCGGATATAAGGTTTTCCTTCTTGCAACACATAAGAGCGTTTACTGGTTTGCTGTAGTCAACGCACTTGATTATGCTATTATCGCTCTCGGTATTTACATTGTTTACCGGTTTAAGAAAACGCAGAAGCTCCAGATCTCGTTTGCTGTCGGAAAAGAAATGTTTAAGAGCAGCAAACACTATATTCTGTCTGAGATGATGATCACTGTCTTTACACAGACGGACAAGATCATGCTCAAGGCCATGATCGACTCTTCAGCGACAGGTTTCTACGGCGCTGCGACTACATGGGCAGCAATGGCGCAGTTCGTATTTGCTGCGATCCTCGATTCGTTCAGACCGTGGATCTTAGAAGGAAAAAAGGAAGGTGAAGAGATCTTCAAGCACAGAATGAAGATGCTCTATTCGCTTATAACTTATCTCGCGCTCCTGCAGTGCGTCGTGCTGACTGTATTTGCCCACCTTATAATCCATATCGTATACGGAGACCAGTACATGCCTGCTGCAGGCACTTTGATGATCCTCGTATGGTATACGCTGTTCTCATTCCTGGGCTCTGCCAGAAATATCTGGGTACTTGCCAACGAGAAGCAGAAATATCTGTGGATAATCAACCTCTCCGGCGCACTTGCAAATGTTGTTTTGAACCTCATCCTTATCCCCATCTGCGGCGTATATGGTGCGGCTATTGCATCCCTCGTTACACAGTTCGTCGCAAACATCGTTGTCTGCTTAATCTTAAAGCCTTATCGTCCGAGCATCCAGCTCATGGCAGAGGCCCTCAACCCGAAGTATTGTATCGATGCGGCTAAAAAGCTCCTTAAGCGGGAGAAGAAGACAGACGCCAAAGCCTGATCTTCAAGGATATATAGATGGACATGAATGTAATTTTCGAATCGGAGAATATTATCTATGTAAGGCCGTCATTCGACCTCGTGCCTCAATATCTTGAGATGGTCAACGACATGGAGAACGTTGCAAAGTTTATCGGCGAGAGGCGCACTCTGCTCACTGAGCAGGAGGAGATCGACTATATCAAGGATAAGATGGACAAGGATGCGACGATGTTCTCTATGCTCGAGAAGGGCACCCGTGAGTTCATCGGCAACATTGAATTCTTTAACCGCGTCGATGACGAAGCTGAATGGGGCGTCGTAATAACCTCGAAAATGCAGAACAAGGGCTACGGAAAAGAGTCCTTGATAAGATCCGTTGAGTATGGTTTTAACGAACTGAACCTTAGAAGGATCTATCTTGAAGTCTACGTAAATAATCCCAGGGCAATACATGTTTACGAGAAATGCGGTTTCAGGGAATACGACAGGACTGACGTTGACGTATTCATGGAGATCATAAAGAAATAGAACCTGATAAATATGTCCAATACAGTATCTGATGACAGTTTAAGTCTTGAAGAGCTCAAAAAGCATAAGGATATAGCTCTTATAAGTGATGATGTAAGTTCCCGTGAAGAACTTATAGAGTCGCTCATGAGCTATCTGAAGCTTAACAGGAAGCAGAGAAGGTATTCCGACTATTACTCTGTAAAGCTCTTTGGCTGCAATGTCTCAGACATGTTCATCTCCCTGAGCTACAGGTTCAAGTACGAGCCTCTGATCCCAATGAACGAGACATTCTTCATATCTGAGCCTGACCTCTACTACAACAAGAAAGCCTTCGACGAAGGCGATATCAATCTCTGTTTTGTCATCGGCTATTCAGGCTCCGGCAAGTCTGTCCTCACCCGTGAATACAATGGTGAAGATATAGAGAGGGTATCTCTTGATGACCTGGTCTGCGTTAAGGATCACTACACGATGGAAGACCTTAAGGTCATGAGCGGAATGCTCTATTCCTTCTTTGCAGGCCCGGGCGCGAAATACTATATCTCCATAAAAGAACGCGACCTCTTTGCTGACAGGAGCGAAGTCTTCGTTGAGTTCATAAAGTATGCCAGAAAGTATGCTTCTGCGCATAAAGAGACCAGATTTATCCTTGAAGGTATCTGGACATATCTTTTCTTCAGCGATCCTTCAAAATTCGATAAATATGCGGTCTACATGAAGGGCACGTCGCTTATCAAATCCAAGCTCAGAAGGATGAAGAGGGAATCTGCCAACACTCCAATGGAGTCATGGGACAGGCTGATGGAGTTCGGTATTTATGCCGGCGACACAACTTTCAAAGACAGCAATGTCGATAAGTGGAGACACCATTTCGAGAAGAAAAAAGAGACGGTAATCAAGCAGGAAGAAAATTACTTTACGCTGCTTAAGCAGAACATAATGGCTCAGATAAACAATATCAACGACTGCTTCGTCCATGGCGATGCGGAAGGGATCAAGTCTATCAGCAAGAAGGCTATGGCCGACTGCAAGATGGATATCACAGAGAAAACCATCGTTGTTGAAGAGTGCAGGAGAGCGCTTCTTGACCTTTCCGAATGAATAAGACGGCAGAAGAATCCGCCGTCTTATATCCCAAGAGTGTCTATGAATTTTGCTTTTGTTTAGGATGTTTGGACATTTACTACATAACGGTATGTTCCGTCCGGATACTCATAGACACTGTAGGTCCATTGCCAATAATCTTCCTGATTGTAAGTGCCGTCAGACTCATAGCCCGGCTCGCTCGCAGGGCAGTAGTAATCTATCTTATAGATCTTTGCCTTCTTTCCTTTAAGATCCGTGCCTGTTCTTGGTGTAGCTTGTGATACAGCATTCTCGATTCCGGTTACTGTGGCTGCAGACTGATTACTTACGGATGGTGTTAAACCGAGTTCTATAGCGAGTTCTTCACTTACGGGTTCCACAGGGCTAATTGAATTTGCTAATGCAGAAAGGTTCGGGAAAGTGCGTGTCTCGATCTGATAGTCGATATCCATCGGACCTCTGTCGCCATACCGCTCGATGTAGCTGGCTATGCCGGGACGTCTTGCCAGACTTGCCATTTTTGACTTGGTATCCGGTGACAGGTTAGTGTGCACGTGGAAAGACAGCATTGAATGGAGCCCGTATATGAATATGAACGCGACCATGAGCGCAAGGAGCACGACTACCAACGGTACCGGATTAAAAACTTTCTTCTCTTTTTCCATCTTAATTCCCTCCTTAAGACCTGTTCCTGTTGCCGTTATCTTACCGCGGCAAATATTGAAAGTCAATGACTATTTATCGAATATCAATATAAATTTTCCGAATAGCGCAAAAACCAGGGCGGCGTGGACAAGCCCTAAACCGCTAAAAATATTCAAATAATTAACAGTTAATTCATTCTAAACTGATAAAAGAAATCTATAGAGTGTTAAAATTCTTTTATGGAACAGATAAAGAACATATTGCCTAAAATCTCAAAGACCGTTATCACGGCGGTCATGGCTTTTATCGTTCTTTTTTCGCTTATTCCGGCACAGGTCAGCGCCGACAACCGCTTTGTTGTAGACCCTACGGGAAAGCATGAGGGCCTTGCGGCATTCCTTTACGACAACAAGACCGGCCTTCCGACCTCTGAGGCAAATGCCATTGCGACTACTTCAGACGGTTTTATCTGGATCGGAAGCTACGGCGGACTTATCAGATACGACGGTTCCACTTTCGAGAGATTCAGTTCCAAAACCGGAATCGCGAGCGTAGTAGGCCTTTTTGTCGACAGCAATAATAATCTCTGGATCGGTACAAACGACAATGGAGCTGCCGTTATCGACAGGTTCGGAAATATAAAGATGTACTCCAAGCGTGACGGTTTGCCTTCTGCTCTGGTAAAGACTTTTGCTGAAGATGAATCCGGAAATATCTATGCAGGCACTGCGCAGGGCGTGGTTGTCTTCGACAAGGACGGTAATCTTAGAGTCATTAACGATTCCAGGATCCTTGATACAAATATCAGATATCTTGAGACTGGTGTTGACGGGATCACATATGCGCTGACCGTAAAAGGTGATGTCTTTACTCTGAAGAACGGCCGGGTGCTTGAGTATTACAGGGGAGAGGAAGACCTCGGAGTTAAAAATGTCCATTCGCTTCTGACAGATCCTGATGAGCCCGGCAATATCATTCTGGGCGACACAGAATCACGCATATGGTACGGCAACTTAATCGATGGTTTCCCCAAAGACCAGAAACTGTCTGTTAAAGACCACGGCAGCATCAACAGCATGAAGATCATCGACGGGGACCTCTGGGTATGTGCAAATGAAGGCATCTTCGTATTCAAAAAAGACAGTACAGAACCCAAGGCTCTCGAGAATATCCCGATGAATTCCAACATCGAATATGTTACCACTGACTATCAGGGCAACCTCTGGTTCGCATCCTCCAAGCAGGGCGTCATGAAGCTTGTCCCGAACCGCTTCACTGATATTTTCGATCACTACGGACTTGGCGATGCAGTCGTCAATACGACCTGCTATTACGACGGTAAGCTCTTCATAGGCATGGACTCGGGCTTTACCGTAATCGATAAGAACGGACCTGTCGAAAGGGTCAGGATAACCGATGCGAAGACAGCGTCAGGAAAGCATCTGGGCGATCTGAATCTCGTATCGATGCTTAACGGAGTAAGAATAAGATCAATAACCAAAGACAGCAAAAACAGGATCTGGATCGCTACTTTCAACGATCTGGGACTTGTCAGATACGACGGTGAGAATGTGGTCACATTCGGTGAAGCGGAAGGCATGCCTTCGACAAGGATAAGAGCGGTAACAGAGTGCAGCGACGGCTCTTTCCTGGTCGCCTGTACAGGTGGTCTCGCAGTGATCAGGAATGACAAGGTCGAGATAGTATACGACGCGGATTCAGGAATAAAGAATACGGAGATCCTGACAGCGGCAGAAGGAAAGAACGGCGATAAGCTGGTAGGCACAGACGGCGACGGTATCTATGTCATAGGCAGGTCCGGATTAAAGCACATTACGACTGATGACGGCCTTATGTCTGATGTCGTAATGAGGATCAAGAAGGCAAGAGAACACGATGTTTACTGGATAGTAACCAGCAACTCGATCGCGTACATGACACAGGATTACAAAGTTCACACTATAGTGAATTTCCCGTTCTCAAACAACTTCGACATGTATGAGAATTCCCAGGGCGAAGTGTGGGTCTTGAGCAGCAACGGCATCTATGTCGTAAAGGCTGAAGACCTGATCAGGAACGAAGAGATCAATCCTGTTTTCTATGGCATCGACAACGGTATCCCCACGATCGCAAACTCCAATTCGTACAGCTGCGTAACAGATGACGGAGTCCTTTATATCGCAGGCACGACAGGTGTCACCAAAGTCAATATCGAGAAGACTTTCGATAAGGTGAACAACATCAAGATGAGCGTGCCTTATGTTGATGTTGATGGCGTAAAGATATATCCGGAAAACGGTGTTATCACGATCCCCCAGAGCGCGAAAAGAGTAACGGTCTACCCTTATATCTGCTCTTACACGCTCTCCAATCCGACAGTCACTTATTACCTCGTCGGCTTTGACTATGCGGTCAATACGACCAGGAAAAGCGACCTTAAGCCCATTGACTATACGAACCTTAAAGGCGGTTATTACACCTTCAAGATGACGATCTCGGATTCAATGGGCAAAGATACAAATGAATATAGGATCGAGATCGTAAAGGAAAGAGCCGTATACGAATATCTCTGGTTTGCGCTTGTAATTATCCTGGTCCTCTATTTCGGATTTGCAGCGCTCGTTTACGCTTATGTACAAAGAAAAACAAAGGTGCTTTTGCAGAAACAGGAAGAAGACAAGACGCTCGTCAGAGAGATCGTCGAAGCATTCGCAAAGATGATCGATATGAAGGACAAATATACGAACGGCCATTCGAAAAGAGTTGCCGAATTTACCGCAATGCTCACACGCGAACTCGGCTACAACGAAGATACCGTCGAGAAGTACTACAACATCGCACTTCTCCATGATATCGGCAAGATCGGCATTCCTTCGGAAGTGCTTAACAAACAGGGCAATCTTACCGACGAGGAATATCACACTATCCAGTCACACACGCTGCTCGGCTATAACGTGTTAAAGGACATCAGCATAATGCCTGAGCTTTGTGTCGGTGCTGAGTCACACCACGAGAGACCTGACGGAAAGGGATATCCGCAGGGCCTTAAGGGCGAGGAGATACCGAGAGTCGCGCAGATCATCGGTGTTGCCGATGCTTTCGACGCAATGTATTCAAGCCGTCCTTACAGGAACAGGATGAGCTTTGAGAAGGTTATATCGATAATCAGGAAAGCAAGCGGCACGCAGCTTACACAAGACGTCGTTGAGGCATTCTTAAGGATCGTCGACCGCGGCGGATTCAGGGCGCCTGACGACGATGGAGGCGGCTCGACAGAAGACATCGACAACATCCATAAGAGACTCAACAGGGAAGAGAAAGAAAAAGCCGAACATGCCGCTGACAACGATCAGGAACAGTCTTAAGTCCTGACATTCTTCTAATATGCTAAAATATTGAGGAACAGCGTATCGGAAGGGGGAAAAGCGGCCATGAAGAAATGGATCTACTTTGTTATCCAGTTTGTCTTATCTGTGGTTATCACGTCGATCGCCTGGTATCTTTTCTCGGTAATCAAAGCTACTACCGCAACAGGTGATGTCAGCTTCACACCGGTCTTCCTCTTTTTGGGCGGAATGGCAGTCCACCTTATCCTTACAGTCGTTTATATCCTTTTCGGATGGAAAACAGTTGACGAGTGGAGATGGTGGTGCATCCTGATCTCTGCCGCGATAAACATAATCACAGTCTTTATCGGATTGTTTGGCTCAGTTGCGATTCAATATCTGATTTTTTATTACTGACGGGGAGGAAAAACTATGGAACAGACCAGAAAGTGTCCTTCATGCGGCGGAACCATGATCTTCCAGCCTGGCTTTAACAGCCTTCGCTGCCAGTCCTGCGGACATAAGGAAGTCATTCCCGAACTCGTCTCCAAGATCCCTGTTAACGAGATGGATTTTCTTACTGCGCAGAATACAGCCAGCCACGACTGGGGCATGGAAACGAAGGTCGTCACCTGCAAGAACTGCGGCGCTGAGACGATCCAGAATAAGCTCCAGCTCTCGGGAATGTGCCCGTTCTGCGGTTCCACGACCGTAGAGGCCGCTGACCCCGCACAGGACATGATGGCGCCCAACGGTATCATTCCTTTTAAGATCACGGAGAACCGCGCGCTCTATATTTTCAAGGACTGGATCAAGGACAGATTCCTAGCTCCCGAGCTCCTCGCACAGGACGCCAAGCTCAATAAGTTCTACGGCATTTACGTTCCGCTCTTTACCTTTGACGTTCTTACTGAGAACCGCTTTACAGGACGTTATTCCGAGGACGGAAGAACGCTCCTCAGGTGCGGCAAATTCCGCCATCAGGTTGACGATTTCCCTGTCGTCGCAAGTAAGCAGCTTGCGTCTGATAAGCTCCTTTTAAACGTCATGAAGGATTACTGGACAAAAGAGGCAAAGCCTTATACGCCGGACGCCCTCGCAGGATTTCCCTGCGAGCATTATTCCATCGGATTAAATGAAGCCTGGAACAGTGTCGGTCCTGATATGGATTTCTATCTTAAGAACGAGGCAGGCAAGCAGGGTCTTACAAGGTATCTCAAGGAACTCGATATGACGACTGAGTATTTTGATCTCAAGTACAAGTATCTTATCGTTCCTGTCTGGATCAATTCGTTCTATTACGACAACAAACTCTACACGATCGTAATCAACGGTCAGACAGGCAAGATAGACGGCCAGTGGCCGAAGTCTTTCGGCACGTTCGCAAAGAAGGCAGCGCTGTTCTTCTTAGGCTCGTTCGGACTGGATTAATATGGATATTAATTTGGTTTCTTACGATGCTTCATATAAGCAGCGGGTATTTGATTTTACTGACAGGTGCTTTGCAGAACTCGGCAAAAAGTTCGAACCTTCTGGCCGTCACTATTTCTATGAAGACATCGAAAATTCCTTCGAAGCATTCTATTGTTTGATCGACGGCGAGAAAGTCATCGGAACTGTTGCATTAAAAAAGATCGACGCGTATACTGTTGAGCTCAAAGCCTTATATCTTGATAAGGCATACAGGGGACAACATCTGGGAAGCCGCCTTATCAGGGCAGCAATCGACGAAGCTAAAGCACGCGGATTTAAGAGCATGGTTCTTGACTCAATGTCTCAGTACAAAGAAGCGTTAAGACTCTATGAGAAGTGCGGATTCAAGAACACGGAACGGTTCAACGACAACGCTTATGCTGATGTGTTTATGAGATTAGAGCTTTAAAAGTTAATAAAAATCTGAAGGCCAAAGGGGGATAATATGGCACAACAGAACATCTACGACAACGAAGCATTTTTCGACAACTTCAGAGACTCAAGAAGCGATGAGATCAATTTTAATGAGGTGATCGAATCGCCGATCATCACTGCGATGCTTCCTGATATGAAGGGTAAGAAAGTCCTTGATATCGGTTGCGGCATGGGCCAGCACGCGCTCCAGTATTCCAAAGCAGGCGCGGCATCTGTTCTCGGCACGGACATCTCTGAGAAGATGCTCGGATTTGCAAAGGAAAACAATTCTGCAGACAACATCACTTATAAGCGCATGGCCTTTGAAGACATCGCGCAGTTAGATGAGAAGTTCGACATCATCACGAGCTCTCTTGCATTTGATTATTCGGAGGACTTCGGCATGCTCATGAAGGATTTCTATGCGCTCATCAACGAAGGCGGATATCTTGTTTTCTCAATGTCTCATCCTATCGCGACCGCCTACGACGGCGTATACGACAGATATACAAGGACCGAAGACAAGGTAAGGCTTTACGCAAACCTCCATAACTACGGCATCGAAGGCATCCGCCACTTTAAGTGGGTTGTGGAAGATTACGAGGTCTATCACAGAAAGTTCTCCACGCTGATCAACTGCATCGCAGGTGCAGGATTCATAATTGAAGAGTGTCAGGAATCCACGGTGCCTGATGAGATGGTTAAAGAACACCCTGACAAATTCGGCGGCGTCATCCATCAGCCCGACTTCATCTTCTTCAGGTGCAGGAAGTAAACAATCTTTTCAATACTTGGTATAATAACTTCGTGGATAATTGGTTTTACTTTGAGCCTGATCCTTGTGATGGTTCAAAGATGGTTGGGAAGAATGTTTTATGGATAATAACGAAAAGAACTTCATCCGCTCTTGTTATTTAGGATTGGAAGCTTCGATCCTTGCGCTGATATTCATTTTCCTTTGTTTTAGTCTGATAGATTATCACTTGAATCCTGTCTATAACCTGTTAGTTCTTCTATCGCTGGCTTCTCCAATCGTAGGACTTGTTTTTTCGCTTGTTGGAATTATTAAAACGACGCAGGCAGAGAAGAAAGACATAGTTGCAGGTTCTGCCGGTATGACAATTTCCATCCTGGAATTATTGTTCATTATCATTGTGTTTTTCCCTTGGCTTGGTACCATGACTTATTTGGCACGAATCCCCCCGGTTATACAGTCGCATTCTCATAATGTTGAAATTAATAATGAGGAGGCTTGGGAGCAGCTGGAACTCCGGAGTAAAGGCTACCCCACAAATTATCCTGAAGTGCCTCTTGAAGAGAACTTTCACCTGACATTGGAAGATGATTATACAATCACGCGTGATGATCATGGCGGCTTTAAAAATCTCGGATGGGTAATTAAGCGCAATGGAAAAACCGTGCTTGACCGCAATGCGAACGGAGAATTAACGCTTGAACCGCGTTTACAGTGGATACAGGGTGAAGACGGAAAGTTTACCATATATCTTACTGCTGCGATTGATGGAAAATACCAAAGAGTAAGCAATATTATTGAATATACTCACGATCCGGATGAGTGCTGAATCGCGGTTTTGAAAAATGGAAATTCATATATTTTTGAAGGGCGATAGGAAGATATAATGCAGAACACAAAGATAATTTTCGTGCGACATGCTCAAGCAAAATACGGCGAAGACGACAGGACAAGACCTCTTACTGAAGCGGGTCTTAAGAGCAGGGAAGTCGTTGTGGAGGTGCTGAAAGACATCCACATCGACCATTTTTTAAGCAGTCCCTATAGGCGCAGCATTGAAACTATTCAGACCGCGGCAGAAAACTTCGGAATGAAGATAGAAACGGATGAACGTTTTCGAGAGAGAAAAGCCGGCACTTGGGATGATGACTGGCTTGAGAGAAGGTGGGCTGATTTCTCGTGCGCTGAGGAAGGCGGTGAATGCCTTGCATCTGTACAGGCAAGAAACATAGAAGCGCTTAAGGAAGTGCTCGCGAAATACGCCGGAGAGACAGTGGTCATAGGCACTCACGGGACAGCACTTTCAACGATACTAAATTACTTCGACAAGTCATTCGGACTTACTGATTTCTTAAGGATCGTCGGATGGATGCCGTATGTTGTCGAGCTGACTTTTGATGGTGACAAACTCATCGGCCAAAGAGAATTGGGACACGTTGCGGTCAAGATAGAATGAATGAATTCCGCGCCTGCGGGCCTGCTCATCATTGTTGAAAATCAAATGATCTTGTGATAATTTCTGTTCTGGAATATGCGGTAATTACCGCGCGGAAGGGACAGAATAAATATGAGATTTGAAGACGGCAGGATCGACCAGTTCGTAAGCACGGACAGGTCTATTCCCGAGAGCGAGAGGCAGAACCTTATCTGGGAATACACCAACAGATGCCGCGGTATGGCAACTGTTGCTTACAAGTATTTCAAGAATGAACTTAAAGGCGACGACAGTGAAGAGATCTTTACTGAAGATGAGCAGCGTGCTTTCATGGAACGCGCACAGGATATCGCTCAGAACGGTTACCAGGATGCTCCCGGCAGCGAGGGCGGGAAGAAGCCGTCCTTTGTTCCTTTAATAATCGTGATCCTGGCTTTTGCCGTTATAATCGGAGCCGCGATATCAGGCAATATGTTAGCAGCTTTCGGTGCTTTCTTTCTGGTATTTTCCGCGCTGGGTTTTTATTCGGCGTTTACCAAGAACAGCAGAGGCAAGACGTTTTATGGCGGCACCAATTCCGGTTCTTCAAAGAGCGCCGGATTATCACTTGGAATAATTGGTCTAGCAGGAGCTGTTCCGCTCTTTTTTGAAAAGATCCTTGGCGTCTCCGGTGCTTTCTTCCTTATGGTTATATGTGTTTTCGCTGCAGTCGGAATTATGATGCTCGTCGGCTTTATCGCAAGCCTGGATCTTAAAGGCAGAAAATATAAGGATGAGATAAGAGCGGAGTGTGTCGGCTATACAAGGATCATCAGTGAAGCGTCGGGCAAAGGAGCACACCGCCACGGAAGAGGATTCTCTTTCCAGACGTCTCCGGTATTTGAGTACACATATCAGGGCAAAGCTTACAGAGGCATCTATGACCGCATGATCGACGGCCTGGACGCCGATCTTAATATGGGTCCTGTCGCGATAAGGATCGATCCTGATCATCCGGAGGATATTTACCACAGCTCAAAACCTGTTATGGCAAAGGGTCTTATTGTTGGACTTATCTGCATTGCGCTGGCAGGCGCTTTGTCGTTTGTCTTTGTTATACAGCAGCGTAATGCGCCCAAGGCGCCCAGTGTCAATATGGGTCCCAAGACCATATTCACTATGCTTTTCGGTTCCGAGAGCCAACAGCAGAACTTAATGGAATCTCTGGGTGAAGGCCTTAAGAAACCGGCTGGAAAAAATTCTGAAATTACAGACGAGCTTGTTGAGCATATGGCTGAACAGTACGGCGAAAGCGGTGAGTGGTATTACGAGTTTGCCACGGTCGAGAGATATGATGAAGTAGATGAAAAGAACTTCAATATCGTTTTCGAAGATCACGCATTCCCGCAAGTAGGCAAAAAAGGGAAACCCGATGGCCTGGGTGATAAATGGATCGTCTTCTATACTCTCTACGAGTATGAATCTAATGGCGAGAAAAAGACTGGCAAAGCAATCTTCTTCGACGCCAACCCAAAAGAATTTACTTATACCGGAACACATAAAGCCTACGAGGGTTGAATTACATAACGCAAAAGCCTCCTCAATATCTGAGGAGGCCTTTTCTTTCTATCCCTTAATATCCCTTACTTTTTGTATTCCAAAATGTCACCCGGCTGGCAGTCCAATGCATCGCATATTGCTTCTAATGTTGAGAAACGGATCGCCGAGATCTTGCCGTTCTTCATTTTCGAGAGATTGACATTCGACACGCCGACCTTCTCTGATAATTCGTTAAGCGAGATCTTACGGTCTGCCATAACTCTGTCTAATCTAAGTATTATCTGTCCCATAGTATTCCTCCTTACAAAGTCTCGTCAGCCTGAACCTGTAAGGTCATACCGTAATTAAGGATAGCGTTGACGACCCAAGTAACCACAAGGCAGATCGCGCCGTAAGCTGTGCCTGATGTTAAGAAAAGTATAACTGATGTGATGATCAGAGAAGTGGTAACTCTTTTCTTAACCTTTGCCGTAAAGGGAGTTGCTTCTTTCGCGATAGTCGAAAAAACTGAACCCAGCAAAAGGAAAATCACAGCTCCTATTGCTGTAAACAGGCTTGAGGATAAGATCCAAGTGCTCCATACAACGGCGATGGGATGATCGTCAATTGCGGCCTGAACAGCCGGGATATCTGAGTGCATGTTGACAGGTACAGAACCCATATTAATCGAAACTGCACCGGCGGTTCCGAACTCATCACTAGAGGAGACAACACCTGAGAGTGTTGCACTGTTGATCATATCGTCAAATTCTTTTCCCATGTTCCATATCTTGATGCCTCCTGCCAGACACACAACAGCCAGGACTGCGAAAACTGCAAAAAGCACGATGGATACGATCTTGCCAACGCGGCAGCTCTTCTTGATCTTTGCGATCTTTACATTTTCTTCATTCATAATCCTATTCTCCTTGAATTGTTGATCTATCACCTTCGAAGATGGCTTTACTATACTCTGCACATTAATCTTTGTCAACAACTTTTTAACGATAATCGTTAAAAATTATTCGGAAAGCGTTGTGTTTATAATGCGCGCAGATGCATCTTATTAAAGCCTTTATATCTGTTAAAATATATCCATGAATACCAGATCGACAGCCGGCACCACGTCCCGCGTTCATTACATAGATAACCTTCGATGGATCACGATCTCTCTTCTGGTCCTCTATCACGCCTGCATGGCCTACAACACCTGGGGCGAGAAGAACTATATCTTCTTTAAAGACTTAAAACCCCTTGCATTTGTTGTCGTGCTGATCAGCCCCTGGTTCATGCCCCTGATGTTCCTTCTTGCCGGCGTGTCCGCTTCCTACTCGCTTTCGAAAAGAGGCTTCGGCCAGTTCATCTCCGAACGCTTCAAGCGTCTCGGCATCCCCTTGGTGATAGGTCTTATCATTAACACCCCTATCCTGAGTTATATCGCTGACATCACACATAATCATTATCAGGGCAACTTCATCCAGCACTATGTGATCTTCTATTCCAGGTTCACGGACCTGTCAGGCTACGACGGAGGCTTTGCACTTGGTCATCTGTGGTTCCTGTTAGCACTTATCCTGATCTCGCTTATAGCGTGTCTAGTTATCAGACTGCTCCCGCAGAACAGGACAGTACTTATGATAACGGGCATTGTTCTTGCAGTTGTTGGTGTAGCAGCATTCGATGTTAAGCTTCTCGGAAAGCCGCTTATTACTTATCTTTGCGCATTCCTTCTGGGTTATTATTTCTTCAGCAAAAAAGAGTTCGTCAAAAAGCTTGCCGGCTTCAAATGGGAATTCGTTGCGGTCTTCGCCGTCACGGCCATTGCAAATGCGGTGCTCTATATTTTCGCCGTCGGCCCCAAGATCCTCAACAATATCTGCAACTATTCAAGTCTTATCACCGGCGTCATTGCTCTCATATGCGTAGCTCACGACCATCTGGATCTTACAGGCAAGCGGATGCAGAGATTTTCGAAGTTATCCTATCTCTTCTACATCGTTCACTTCCCGGTGGTCGTGCTGAGCCAGTATTTCCTGGGCCTCACGGGAATGAGTATTATCCTTAACTTCTTCCTGACTCTGGTGATTTCATGTCCGGTCTCATACTTCATAAGTCTGCTGATATCGAAGGTGAAGGGTTACTACTTCGGGTAAAAACTTAAAGACGCTCCAAAATTTCACTACAAAATACACGCAGCGCGGTAATTCTGTAGTGAAAAATAAGCCTGCTATTTAGTTTTTCACGATTTTTGTCACGCATAGCGTGTATTTTGTAGTGATTTTTTAGCGCCTGCGGTCTTAGCCATCTATGGACGGCAAACCTAGGCTGTGTCACCATTGACTGCTTGTCTTAGCTAGTGTTTAGTGGTGGTCAAGAGTTGGGCTCCAAAACTCTCATCTAACGATGCGAATTTGACTCCAAATATGAACAAAGTATTAAAAACCCCTCCAAATGCATTTTTTACCCCCGAAAATTGAGACTTTAGGCTATGGCGTGAGACTGGGGTTTGGGTTGAAAATATAGGTGATAAATTTGTCGGATGGAGGATAGAGCAGTGGATAAAATATTTCTTCCAATAAAAGTACATGCAGTAAAACTTGAATACCTAAGACTCAAACTTGAGAAAATTCCACATGGCCATTTCAGCCTTAGAAGAGGCAAAAGCGTAGTGATAATCACATATGATCCTGATAACCCAAAATGCTCATCAAGATGTCCCAAGATATTCAATACATCTACTAAACGCGGTAAGTTATATTCAGAAGTAATTAACAGCTATTTGAATATAAAAAGGGAATATGATTATCTGCTTACCGGCTGGAATTCGACGTATGGGATTGCTCCGCCCAGAGTTAGATTCCCAATTAAGCAGTACTATGATCCTCATTACATGGATAATGCTTATTTCAATGCAAAGAAGGAAAAACAGGGAAAGTATGTTCCGGACAATCCAACGGTCAGTGAATTTGGAGAATTCAAATCCAAAAATGAGCTTATGGCAGCAACGGCATTAAATCAGATGGGTATTCCGTTTAAGTATGAAACAGAACTGTATTTCGAAGAGACTGATGAGAAGATCAATCCTGATTTTCTGGTTAACTTTTTTGAGATAGACAGATGTTGTTATCTTGAAGTGTTGGGAATGAATGATAAGGGAGATTATTCTGTCAGAACATCCTCAAAAATAAACGGTTATTCAAAAGGAGAATACAGACCCGGCAGAGAAGTAATCTATGTGCTTTTGTATGACAAACATAACTTCGATGGAGTTTACTTTATGCAGCAAGTCTTATCCGCCTTTGACAGTATGATCCCTGACAGCGCTTTGGAATGGGGAAAAGATTTCTTTTCAATACAACTATCATCGTCAGATGAGAGTTGTGGAAACACAACTCTTGAACCCAGAAAAGCATCTGCATAGCTTGAGCAGTAAAGGGCGCCATTATGCGAGGCGGAGCTGTTCCCTTGACGGCGATAGCTGCAGATGCCACATGCGTTTTGCTATTGCTTCATCACGCTTTCCACGGCCTGACCTTGCCGAGCCAGCCGTTTGCTTTCCAGTAATTAAAGTCAGTGTATTCAGGATTCTTTTTGCCGAGGCCTGTCTGAAGCATGCGGACGGCCATGAACTTGGCTTTGACGATAAGATTTGTGCCGGCCTCTTTGCTGTAGTCGATCTTCGCGAACTTCTCAGCAGCCTTAGTGAGGACAGAACACATCTCAGCTCGTTTCTTCTCCGGGATCTTGTCCCAGTTGATCTCGCTCATGAGCTTAAATGTGTATGTCTTGATGTAGCTCACACCCCACCAGGAGAGGCTGTCCTTTATATCTTTGGCGGTGGACTTTCCGCCGGCACCGAGGCACTGGGTGATGATGACGGCGCGCTTGCCGAACATCTCTTTGGCAGGGCGGTGCGGCATCCATCTGTATCCGAAATGATCGAGCAATGCCTTCATTGCGCCAGTCGTGTGGAATACATAAGCTGGGGAGGCGAAGACCAGGAGATCTGCTTCGAGCAGAGCCTTCTCAATAGGCTGGACCTTCGCGGCGTCCTTGCAGAGATCCTGCTTTGTCAAAAAGCACTGTGTGCATCCGATGCAGAATCCCGGACCGTCTTTGGGAAGATAGAATTCCACTATCTCAGCCTTGTCCCTTAAAGGCGCTAAGAAGCATTCTTTAAGGCGGTATGTGACGCCTTTTTTCTCTGTTGCGTTTATTACTGTTACCTTCATTTTGTTCTCCTATATGGGTGGCCGATCACGCGGCTTTCCACAGTTATAGACGGCAGATCATGCGGCCTTCCACGGCCTGGTCTTATCAAGCCAGCCCTGTTCCTGCCAGTATTTTCTTTCTTCTTCTCCTGCGCCCATGCCTTTTTGCTGCATCATGCGCATCATCGAAAAGATAAAGCGCGTCTTTATGCCTGCATGAGCTTTTGAATTCTTGAGCTTTTTCGCGAGCGCAGCCATATCTTTATTGATCTTTTCTTTAAGCTCAGGCTTTATATGCTCCCAGTCCGTGGTTTGTATAGCTTTGCCATAACTTTTTACGTATGGGACGCCCCAGTAAAGAAGTGTATTTGTGATATCTTTTATGGCTGATTCGGCGCCGGCGCCTGCGGCAGTCGAGATGACAACGGCCTTTTTTGAGAACATGGATGCGCGGGGTTTGTGCGACATCCAGTATGTGAATGTGAGATCGATAAAAGCCTTCATCGGTGCGGATGTGCGCATGCAGTAAGTCGGTGTTGTGAAGATGAGCAGATCGGACTTCTCGACGGCATCCATTATGCGTTTTTTCTCTTCGAAAAAAGGACAAAGGGATTCATCTTTGATGCAGCTGCAGCAGCCTGTGCAGAAGTGATTCAGATCCCTTGGAAGGAAGAATTCGTGAACTTCATTTTCGCCGAGATTCCCGACAAGGATCTTCCCGATGTTATATGTGCTTCCTTTGTGGTTTTGTCCGTTGATTACAGTAATTATCATTAGTTTTCTCTCCCGTAGATCCTGTCGAATTGTTTTATGTGGTCGTCGAGCAATTTCAATGCTTCGGGCTCCCTGTCAGGCTCCCTGTCGCAGATCGTGAGCAGGTAATAGATCGGGGCGTAGAAGTGGAGCGTCATTATCTGAACGTTGTCGGTCTTGAGTATTCCGGCCGTTACCATGAATCCGAAAAGCATTCCCTGATAAGAGAGCGGATCGTCGACATAGATCCTGGAATAGATCTTGGCAAGATCCTCATCATGGAACTGCTCGAGAGTCAGCATCTTTCTGAACTTCTGGTTGTAATCGTCGTGAAGGAAATAGAGAAAGAATTCGCGGCCGAGTTTTAACAGCTGATCTTCGGGCATACCTTTATATATTTCCGCATCAGCAACGGCATCCGATCCATTGATCTGCATGGCCTTTGCCTGCTCTGCAAACCGCTGGTCCATAAGGTCTATGATGGCATCGAAGATCGCCTTCTTGCTCTTGTAATGCTTATAAAGTGACGGCGCCTTGATGCCGACGCGTTCAGCGATATCGCCGACAAAAACATTGGCATAGCCTTTCTCGGAAAAGAGTGTGAGTGCTTCGTCTAATATCCTTTGTTTTGTATCCATATTGACCTCTCGAAAATGTCGGCTAATTCAAATTAGCCAGATTATAGCTAATCCGAATTAGCCTGTCAACGAGATTTTTAACAATATTTTTTGATTGTTCCAAAGATTTGGTATAAAATACCTTTTGGTTCAGAAACCAAAAACAGTACAGAGGGGAAATAGTATGAGCAAAATTGTGTACTTCTTTTTTCAGATCTTTTGGTCGGCTATCGTGGCATCAGTAGTCTGGTTCTTCTTCCCGAAGAGCGGAACATTTGCTTTCGATCTGACAGGCGACTACCGTGAGGCAGGATTGTTCTTCATCGGCGGCGCGGTTCTCTATCTTATCTTTACGATCGTTCAGATCATTCTCGGAAGAGAGACGATAAGAAACTGGTCGAAGGGCATTGCGATCGTTACGATAGTAATTGCAGTAGTTGTTTTCGTTGCAGGCAAGTTCGGCGCACAGTTCGGCACGGCTTTCCTTAAAGATACTCTCGGTATTGCACTTTCGATCCTGGGATAAAAACAACAAGCAAATCATTCAGCAGACACACCGGCCGGTCCGGTGTGTTTTTTTAGAACACAAAGATTACACATAAGACTGATAAAATACAAAATGAGTTAATATAGAGATTAACTTGGGGAAACAAAAAGGAAAAGCGTGCAAATTTAGGCGGGGAACAATCATGAAAAAGAGGAATAGAAACTGGGCAGTTGCGCCTTTAAACATCTCAGCAGTTTTATTGATTGCATCAATGCTGCTTTCAATCGTGTCATGCAGCAAGAAAAAAGAGAGAGTCAGAGAAGTGATCTCTGCAGATACCCCCTTTTATGAGAGTAAGATCACAAAGCTCAACTGCGGCTTCGAAAAAGATGCAAAATTCGCATACTGCAATTATGAATATTTAGGATCTGATGACAGGAATTATTACATCTATTGCGACGGACAATATGAAGAGCCTGCAGATATAGACTGGGATACATATGATTATGTGAGTTATGTTTTCAACTTCATATCAGTAATTGATAAAGCAACCGGAGAACTTGTTAAGAAGATCGATCTTAAAACTATCAAAGGCTATTCTATTTTCCCGGATATTTTTATGTATTCAGACAGCAAGATAATTATAAGATCCGATCCCAGACAAAAAAGCCAGAATGAACAAGACAAATATGTAGTTAGAGAAATACTTTTTGATCTCGAGACAGAGAAAGTATTGGATACCCGTGAAGTGGATTCTGCCGATGGTGCCAGTATCCAGAATGAAACCCGGAACGGTAATTATATAATTTTACCGGTTGTGTATTGGGACCCTGATAGTTATACCGGAGAGACAGATAAATACACCGTGATAGTCATTGATCCGGACGGTACGGAAACGGAAGTAGAGATCGATGAGAAGGATTTCGCAAATAAAACAAATAATATTGTTCCGTTGGACGATAAGAATGTCCTGATCACAGGAAAGGACAACAAGGGCAGAACATGTTATAAGCTTGATCTTGAGACGAAAAAGCTTACCCAAGAAAAAGCGAAAGACTATGAGTGGTTCGATAAGGAATATGTGAATAAATCTTTTACCGGTAAAGACGGAAAGATCTATATGGTGGATTCCTATGGTATTTCACATATCGATCCGAAAGAGAAAAAGATAGAAGAAGTCTTCGATTTCGGCATGAGCGATGTCAACAGCGCAATTATTGATTTTCTGTTTAATATAGTTGAATGCGGTGAAGACTCCATAGTAATGTTCGGACAGATCAATAGAAACAACCTTTTTGAAGCAAATCCGGCAGAGAATTCAGTTCTGATAGAATTCAAAAAAGCAGCAACGAATCCGCATGCCGGCAAGACAGTTCTTGAACTGTACGCTCATCAAGGAATCGATGTGAATACCGGTGAAGCAATAGTCAGATTCAATGAGACTAACAGCAAGTACTATATTAAAGCTGCAGACAGGTACGATCTGTACAAATATTATGAATTTCACAGCACAGCTGACGGCTACGATGATTTCGAAAATGAAGAGCTGAAAATGATTGAAGGTATAAGCAATGAGCTTGCTATAGATATCATGAACGGCGATGGTCCTGATATCCTGATGGATGCCGCTTCATGCGGAAGGCTTTGTAATTCAAATTGTCTTGCAGACCTTACGCCTTATCTCGGAAATCTTGATAATGACACATACTTTATCAACATTATCGAAGGCGCAAAGAAAGACGGCGCACTCTATAACATGCCTCTGACTTTTGCCGTAACAGGCATATTCACCAACGAGAAATATGCAGGGAAATCAGGAGTGGGATTTACTCTTGATGAATATGATAAATATCTGGATGAGACGCTGAACGGCAAGGATTGTATCAGGTCTGGACAGGCATATTATTTTAATCTGCTTTTCAATTCCATGAGTGATAAATTCATTGTAAATAACAAAGCGGATTTCTCCGGAGAAGAATTCGCGAAGATGGCCGAGTTTGTTAAGGATAATGTGAGAGAGAAGGGTGTTACATTAGACGAGATCAATAGCAGCGATGAGTGGAATTATGTATGGATGGGATATCATGTTGAACGCTGCAGCGGATACGGCGGGTTCTTCTCATTAAAGAGTGAGGTGCCCACAGGAACAACGATATTAGGCACTCCTTCAATAGATGGAAAGGGCCCGATGTATAAACTTGAGAGTTCAGCAGCCGTTTCTTCTACCGCACTTGATGTTGCTGCGTGCGCCGAATTCGTGAAGATCTTATTGTCAGAGGATATTCAGACCAACATTGCTTTGGAAGACCGGTTCGTGATCAATAGAAATGCATTTAAGACAGGCGCAGAAGCAGCCTTAAAGTACTATAATGAAGGCGGAAAAAACAGCGGCAGTGGATTTAATGACGTTGACGGCAAGAACGTAACAAAAAAGGACTTTGACAAGATCGATGAGCTCATAGCATCCTGCTCAAATGCTGACTTCTCGGATGCATCGATCAACATAATCCTTGCAGAGGAAATGCCTGCATATTTCCTTGGTCAGAAGAAGCTGGATCAAGTGATCAGGATCGCGCAAGATAGAGTGCAGAAAGTATTAGATGAACGTTAGTGCGGAGGTTCTTATATGGGAATTAAAGCAGCTTATATGGTGCCGCATCCGCCGCTTATTGTACCTGCTGTAGGCAGAGGCGGCGAAAAGGATATCATCGAGACTACCAGGGCTTACGAGCGTGTCGCTGAGCACATTGCGAAGATCGCACCTGATACCATCATCATAACAAGCCCGCATTCGGTAATGTATGCCGACTATTTCCATATCTCACCCGGAACAGGTTCTGCCGGTGATTTCGCCAGGTTCGGAGCGCCGCAGGTAAGCTTTGATGTCGACTACGACACTGAGTTTGTAGAAAGGCTCGAAAAGCTTCTCAAGCAGAATAAATTTCCCGCAGGAACCCAAGGCGAACGCGAAAGAGAATTAGATCACGGTACGATGGTGCCGCTTTATTTCATCAGGAAGCACTACAAGGAAGGCAAGATAATCAGGATTGGATTGTCAGGCCTTCCTCTTGCTGATCACTATAAACTCGGAACGTTTATAAAGCAGGTCGCAGAAGAGCTTGGCCGTAATGCAGTCTTCGTTGCGAGCGGCGATCTGTCGCACAAACTTCAGGATTACGGACCGTACGGCTTCGATCCCGCAGGCCCCGTTTACGACAAGAGGATAATGGAAGCAGCTTCGAAAGCCGACTTCGGAGGCATGCTGGAATTCGATGAAGACTTCCTTGATAAGGCTGCCGAATGCGGTCACAGATCCTTCGTGATTATGGCCGGTGCGTTTGACGGCGTGGATGTTAAGCCTGAAGTATTATCGCACCAGAATGTGACAGGCGTTGGCTATGGAATCGCGATTTTCGAACCCGGCGAAAAGAATGATTCAAGATGCTTTCTTAAGGCCATCGCAGACAAGATAAAAGCAACCGAATCGACGCCTTATGTAAAGCTCGCAAGGGCTACGATCGAGCAGTTTGTAAAGACCGGCAAGAGGCTTAAGTTTCCGTCAGAACTGCCCGCAGGACTTGCTGAAGCATTGCCCGAAGAAGCAACCAAAGAGCGTGCAGGCGCGTTCGTGTCAGTTCATAAGAACGGCATGTTAAGAGGCTGCATCGGAACGATAGGTCCGGTTCAGGATTCGATCGCAGAAGAGATAATCAGCAACGCGATAAGTGCGGTGTCGAGAGATCCGAGATTCGAGCGTGTCAGAGAAGATGAATTAGAGCTTCTGGAGATCAATGTCGATATCCTTGGAAAGCCCGAGAATATTGACGGCCCGGAGCAGCTCGACGTTAAGCGATACGGTGTCATCGTATCGTGCGGCGCGCGGAAAGGACTACTGCTCCCTGATCTTGAGGGTGTTGATACTGTTGAAGAACAGATCGATATCGCAAGACGGAAGGGCGGAATATCGCCTGATGACGATTACAAACTTCAGAGATTCGAAGTCGTAAGGTATAAGTGATATGGCTGTTTGTGAGGTCTGCTTCAGGCATTGTGATATCAAGGAAGGCATGACCGGCGCGTGCGGCGCAAGAACGTGTGAAGACGGCAAGATAAAGTCAGTAAATTACGGGCGCGTCACGGCACTTGCGTTAGACCCGATTGAGAAGAAACCGCTGTCGAGATTCTGCGAAGGATCAAAAATCCTGTCGTACGGGAGTTTTGGCTGCAACCTCTTCTGTCCGTTCTGTCAGAACTACGATATCTCAAGATCGAAAGGCGCTGAATTCGACGATGAGATAACGCCTGAAGAGCTCGCGCAGATCGCATATAAATACAGGGACAGAGGCAACATCGGAGTCGCATTTACATATAATGAACCGCTGATGAGTTATGAGTTCGTAAGAGATACCGCTAAGCTCGTGAAGTCCATGGGAATGAAGAACGTGCTGGTCACGAACGGTTCTGTGGAACTGCCGGTTCTTGAAGAAGTCATTCCATATATTGATGCAATGAATGTCGACATCAAGAGCATGTCGGAGAAGACTTACAGGGATGTCTTAAAGGGCGATCTTAATACCACCAAGGCTTTTATCGAAAGATCTGTTAAGGACTGTCATGTCGAGCTCACGATGCTGATCGTGCCGGGCATGAATGACAGTGAAGAAGAGATGATGGAACTTACTTCGTGGATAGCGGGATTAAAGGATAAGAATGGCAATGTTATCGGCGCTGATGTGCCGCTGCATATTTCGAGATTTTTCCCGAGATATAAGATGAGCGATAAGGATCCGACTGATGTCAGAAAGATATATGCGCTCGCAGACATCGCAAGGGAGAAGCTCAAGTACGTGTACACGGGCAATTGCTAGGAAATAACAGGATGCTATAATGCAGATATAACTACTACTTTGGGGAAGGTAATAGGATGAAGGGATTAATTAGGAATACTGCACTTATTTTGGTATTGGCTTTATCTTTGACGTTTTTTGCAACCGGATGCGGCAAGAAAAATTCAGATAAAGGCGACGGCTCATGGTATGATGCCAAGACTTTAGATATTAAGCTCAGCTATGATGCTTCGGAGTATGGTCAGCTTACGTCTGATGTTGTCGGGCTTATCGGCGATAAGATCATTGTTCATGTGAATTACTATAAGGATATGCCTGATGGTTTTGATTATGTGAACGGTGACCGCACGCCTTATCAGGGGGACTCTGTTGAGATCTATGATCTTGAGGGCAAGTTCCTTAAGTCTTATAACTGCAAGGAATTTGCAGATCAGAAGGATATCCCGGGTGTCGTCTCCGTTAATATGCACATCGCAGGTGATAAGCTCATGATCCCGTATGAGAGCTTTGATGACAGGGGACAGGTTGCCGATGTTGTCGCGTTTGTGGATATTGAATCCGGGAAAGTCACGGGCACGTATGAGACCGAACCTTCGGATAAGTACATAAGGGAATTTGTAACTTCTGGCGGATATACCGCATACTGCTTTGGTAAGCGCGATGACATGAACTTCCAGGAGATCGAGATCGTATCTGAAAACGGCAGCAAAAAGACTGTTCCGTTCAAAGGTGCGGAGGCAGCCTGGGACAGCGGTTACCCGATTATCGACACCGGTGATGCGAAGATAGTCGTTCCTTACATGAAGCTCCAGTCCGGCGTCTGGACGGGTATCAGTTATTATCTTGTCGACCTTAAGACTGCGACGGTAAAAGACTCCGGCGACGACATGATGTGGGCCGGCGGTTTTGATTATGCTTATTCCGCATCATGGGTAAAGGATCTTGGTGTTGTCTGTGCAGATGAAGACGGACTTTTTAAGCTGGATTTTGAGGGGAAGAAGACTGAGCGCATTTTGGATTATGACAGATGCGATGCCAATCTTTATCTGCTCAGGAGATTAAAGCTTTTCAGATGTGAGAACGGAAGATATATTTTCGGCGGCAAAGTTTATACGGAAAACTATACGGAGTTCACTGACCGGCTGTCGGTAATTATCCTTCAGAGATCTGACAACGATCCGACTGCGGGGAAGACTGAACTTACGGCGGCATCTTTCGACATTCTCGATTACAATACTGCAGAAGCGGTGAGGATATTTAATCAGAACAGCAGCAAATACCACCTCTCATTCGATCCGCAGTATTATCTCGCGAACATAACAGATTACAGACAGCATGATTCGGAGGAGAATGCTGATCTCAAGTCCAGGATGAGACTCGTCGATAAGCTCAAGGTCGATATCCTTGCAGGTGAAGGTCCGGATATTATACTCAACAGCATATCTGAGACCGGATCGCTCGAGAGCGTTATTTTCGCAGACTTATCGGGTGATATTAAAGCAGACGGATGCTTCGGAAATATCTTCGAAGCTTGCAAGAATAACGGCAAGTTCTATACCGTGCCGCTGTCATTCCAGCTGTCCGGAATCTGCACGGATTCTGTTTATGTAAAGGACGGACAGACGGGTTTTACCTTCGAAGAATATAAGGATTTCGTAAAGAACGTCTGCAACGGAACCGATCCGCACGAGCTCGAGAATACGGAATACTTCACTTATATCTTCAGTGTCATGTATGACACATTTATTAAGGCGGGGACAGATCCTGACTTCAACATGCCTGAGTTCCAGGCACTTGCAGAATATGTCCGCGGGAATGTTACTTACACACCTCCTGAAGAACCTGGTTACACGGTGAAGACTATAGATGACAAGACGCACGCTGTCTGCCAGACTTTCTCAACAGTACTTGCATATGCAAGTGTATTTGATCACACAACACATAAGACTGTCGTTATGGGTGAGCCCACAGCAGCAGGAACCGGCCCCGTCTTCAACATAATCAACTCGGTCGCCGTATCTGCTTCTTCCAAGAACAAAGAAGGTGCTGTGGAGTTTATCAAGCTCCTCCTTTCTGAAGATATGCAGCTCGCGTATGCGAAAACAGGATTTAGCATGCCGGTAAACATCTCTTCTTATGAGGAATCTTCGAAAACCATGATCGGGATGTATAACGCTGAAAGAGATAAGCTGATCGAAAAGGGCTTTAGCGCTCAGGATCTTCCGAACCTGGGATTCGCCTATGCCATCAGCACTGATGAGGTTAAAAACTTTGAAGACATTATAAAGACCGGCGGCACAGTGTACAGGTATGATCCTGCGGTACTGGTCATTATGCGCGAGGAGATGCCTGCATATTTCGAAGGCCAGAAATCATTAGATCAGGTCATAGTGATAATTAACAGCAGAGTAAAGACTTATCTGTCGGAACGGACAAAATAAGACTGCAACTTTTTGCTTTGATTATCTGTATATATGATGAAAAACTTTATAAGGAGTAGAAAATGGAAAACCAAATGGTAATGAAAAAAGTCACCGCTGTTCTCGTTCTTTTGGGGATGATCATCGGAACAGCAGCATGCTCTGCAAAGCCTTTTAAGGAGAAATCAGATTATAAGAACTTCTCCAATTACGAAGACTTCAAAGTGGACTTGTCGGTCAAAGTGTTAGGCACCCGTGTTGTACAGGTTGATTTCCTGAACCAGGGAGATCAGACATTCACTTTTGGAAAAGCTTACAGCCTGGAGTATGAGCAGGACGGCGAATGGTATAAGGTGCCGATGGATATCGCATTTACCCAGGAAGCTATTTATCTCGGACCTTCAACAAAACTTGTTGAAAGGAGTCAGAATGTCCCGATCCCTTCGGACAACTATTCTGATATCTATGATCTTGGCGCTATAGGAAAGCTCCCAGCAGGACACTACAGAATGATAAAAGAATTTGTCGCTCAGACTGATGCAGGGGCAGGAGATAGTTATGTCACGGCAGCTGAATTCGACCTCGAAAAGGAAGGCTAAGACAGGTATATAATCTACGTAAAGATCATTGATCGTTAGGAGGGGCTGATATGATCAGAACGGAAATTAAAAAGATAACCGCATTGATGGTTCTTCTGGGAATCACTTTGGGAACTGCTGCATGCTCTTCTGACAATAAGTTCAAAGAGAGATCTGATGTCAGCCTTTCCAACTACGATGATTATAAAGTCGAGATGAGTGTTGAGGTCGTAAGGAACCGCAAGCTCATGGTCAACCTGGTCAACAACAGCGACCGCACATATATGTACGGAAGATCTTACACGCTGGAGTATCAGAAGAACGGTGAATGGTATAAGGTTCCCATGGATGTTGTTTTCACGATGGAAGGCATTATGCTGGGACCGCATGTTGAGCCTGGTGCAGAGACAGCTTCCGCTGATATCATTCTGGGCGATACGTCGTCTGTGCCTGTATATCTTGAGGATATCGGAAAACTTCCTGCAGGTCATTACAGAATAATTAAAGATATTTCTTCTCTTGGTGACGACGGATATCCTACGGCCACTTATCTTATGGCTGCCGAGTTCGATCTTGCGAAAGAGCAAAAAGAAGATCCGAAGCATATAGTTTCTGAGATCCCTGAAGACAGGATCACGGATGAGAGCTCGTATAAGTTGCCGGTTTCCTCTGTGAAGAAGACGGACAAGAAAACTTTGACTATTTATTTCGAGAATTATTCCGCATCAGGTGAATTCGTGCTTCAGTATCATAAGAACGGCCAATGGTATGATGTGCCGGTCAGAAACATCGGCGGCGCTGTCTCCTCCATTCCCACGGAAGAAAACTACCTGATTCTTTATACGGAAGATCCGCTTTCTTCCGGAAAGTACAGACTTCTCCACAATTATGGACTGCTGACGTCTGAGAACGATTCTTATTATTCATACACGTTTGAAATTTAATCTGAGTATGATTCCAAAACAGGAGGGGATCTTATGAACACGGCTTTTGAACAGAAACGGACATTGCTTTATAAAGCTTTTTCTATACTTGCTGTGGCTTTGTTTTGCATGAGCATTTTGTCCAGGACTGTTCTTGCCGACATGGGCCCTAAGAGGTCTATATGGGTGTCTCTTAAGAACCTTCCGGAAGAGCCTTATTATATCGCGCTCCTTCAGCCGGGATCGCTTCCTGATGACCGTGAACGGTATTTCACCAGGGTTAAGCTTCCAGATGAGGACGCGGAGATAAGAGAGATTTTTGTGAACTACGAGGAAGATGGATTTATTCTGTTCACTTATGGAGGCGGTACGAGTTCAATTAAGTCCTCTGAAGATATGAAAGTGCCTGAAAGTCTCAGCTATGGCTATATGGTGCCTTCGACATTTAAGGTCATCGTTGTTACCAGGAGCGGAGAGGTGACTGTCAGCAACAAAATCACAGCCAGAGCATTCCATTCCGAGTGTGAATACGATTATTCGAATAACACTTTGAAGGAAGTTAATTTCGCTTCCAACTTCTCGAAAAATCTGGCCATAGAATCGGTCCTCTTCTGCGGTGTCACTTTGTTTGTTGAAGGCATAGTCCTGCTTTGCTTCGGCTTGTTCAGGAAAAAGAATCTTTTAAGATTCCTCATTGCCAATCTCATTACACAGACACTGCTTTACGGTTTTAATCTTACATGCAGGCTCATCGATCCGCTGTGGCAGAAATACTTTATAGTCTGGCTCGTAGTAGAAGCCTTGATCACATTGATCGAGCTGTTTATCTACCTCAAGAAGTTTGTAAGGAAAGACGGTACTGTCTCAGTCGGAAGAAATATCGCTTACGCAATAACGGCAAATGCAATAAGCGCCTTTATAGATATTCCGATAGTTTTCATTGCTTATCTGATGCATTAAACATCAGAGGAACAACTGGAGGGGAAGCATGAAGATCGAACAGAAGAATAATGCAAAAAGACCGTTATACGCAACAGGCACAGCACTGCTGGCTTCAACCATGATCTTAAGCAGCTGTTCGCTGACTACACCTACAACGACGACAACAGAACTATATCTCGAGGGCGAGCCGACAATGTATGAAGAAGATCATAGCTCCGGTGTTGTCGACGGATGCAGATATGAGATCCTGCAGCGTCAGGAATATGGACCTAAATTTGCTAAAGGGTGGTATAAACGTAATTCTGACGGTGAAAGATATATTCTTGTCAGCGATGGCATGAAGTATGAAGGCGGTTTTTACCTTGACATCACCGATATCAGTTACGATTCGGCCGATAATACGGTTGTGATTACAGTAACAGCTTCCAGAGATAGGGAAGTTGAAACTGATGCATTCACATATCCGTGTTGTTCTGTTGTCTTTGACCGGATTCCGAATAAAGTTAAGGTGAAATACGATGACGGCACTGTAATTGAGTACGGAGGCGTCATCAATGATACCGAAGTCTGGGGTCTTAACATTGACATTGATGAGAATTATACCGCGATCTTTTATGGTGGTGTGCATCTCACTTATATATACGAACTGGAAGACGGCAAGTACAGATATATTCATGCTCAGAAAGAACATTCCACACAGCATCCTGATCAGGAACTGTTTGTTCTGGGCAGCGGAATAGCGGATAACATCTATGGCGTTGAATACGTTTGCAGAACATTCGATTCATTTGGTACAGTAGTAGTTAAGGGTGACGAGGATAACGTAATAGACGCTGAAGAATATATAAAGAGTGTTGGCGGAGAAGAGACGCAATCAACATGACTTGATAAAAGGGGGGAATAGTCATGAAGATCGAACAAAAGAAAAATACAAAAAGACCGTTATACGCAACAGGTACAGCACTGCTGGCTTCAACCATGATCTTAAGCGGTTGTTCGCTGATGAATACGACTGAAACAACAGAGATTCAGCTTTCAGGCGAAATGAATGTAACCGAAGATTATGGAAATAACACTCTGCCCACCGTCAACGGTTATCAATATGATATCCCACGATATCAGGAAGATGGACGGAATTTTGACAGGGGCTGGTATATACGTGATGTTGAAGGCGAGAAATTTGTCCTTGTCTGTGGCGGCGAGTTTGAGATAGAAGGCGGAATTTACTACATTCGTGTCACAGACGTCACCTACGATCCTGAAGACAACGCTGTTGTTATTTCAGTTGAAGACTACATAGATACGAGTGTTAATCTGTCCGGCCTCTATCATCCCAGCTGTTCTGTAGAATTCGATAAGATTCCGGATAAGATCCGGATAGAATCCACTAACGGAGGCACATATGAATTCGGAGGATATATCTTAGATACTGATGAATGGGGATTGGATATTGATATCGATCCGGATTACACAGCGGTTTTCGATGCGGGATCTGAGCTCACATATGTTTACGAAATGGAAGACGGCAAATATAGATATATCAATGTCGGTCATTGGAATGGTTCCAAACAGCATCCCGACATGAAAGACTTCGTAAAAGGCAGTGGAACAGTTGATAATGTCAGTGAACTTGAAGAAGTATGCAAACGGTTCCGTTCGTTTTACAGAGTAAGATTAAAGGCCGACGAAGGAACTGAAATAAACGCGGAAGATTATATAAAAATGCTTAAGGAAGATGAGGTATAATTAACATGACTTTTAAGTGGGGGTAATAGTCATGTTTTATCAGCCTGTAGATCCGGCAAAAGTATTGGACAGGAAGTTTGATAAAGAGGACTTTCGGTTTTATGTAAGAGTATTTTTGCCCTTTGTCATTTTCATGTTTGCGATCCCGGTGATCTATTTGATTCCACGGGTATTAAGTCCTGATGCCGATATAAAGGCACTGCTCTTGAGGGTTGCCGGAATGACAGGTTCGTATTTCCTTCTGATTGCCATCATGATAGTTTATTTGATCATTTTTTCGAGCATAGGCAGAAATATATATAAAAAGCAGGTCGAAAAATACGGTTACGATAATCTTGTATCCCAGCTTATCCAGCCTGATAATGTTGTCGCTTTTATTCATCCTCTGAAGTATGAATCTTATGTGATCGTAACCAAAGATTTCTTTGTCCTGGCGAGAACAAAGATAATGAGACTTGATGAGATACGCCAGATGAAGTTCGAGAGGAATACAAAGGGAAATACATCCAGACCGTTTAATATCGCTAACAAAAGTCCTTTTGAGGTAACCAGATTTATCAGGAAGGTTCACATCATTGATTCCAACGGCAAGAGTGCAGAATATCCTGTGGCCCTTACCGAAGAAGAGTACTACGCGCTGATAAACTTTATGGCATACAGACTCGGACCGAACGTGGTTTATATTCTCTAAGAGTTTTCCCGTAAAAATACCCCTTGAAAACAATTTTTAATCATATTACCCTCTTTTTCAGGACGTCCTGATCTTAACTATGAGGAGGCAGTAATGAATAGAGAAGAACTGCACGGATTCGTTGCCGGAAGCACCGGGAACGAGAGTAATATTTGTCAGATCTGCGCCATGAGAGACGGACGGATATTGTACGAGGACTGCTGGCGGGGTTTTAAGGCTGACGATGCTGTCAATGTTAATTCCGTAACCAAAGGCGTTATGGCTCTGCTTACCGGGATTGCTGTGGATAAGGGCTTTATCAGGAATCTGGATGAGAAGGTAATAAGTTTCTTTCCTGACTATCAGGTCAAACGCGGTGAGAAGACCATCTACGATGTAACGATCAGGCATCTGATCACTATGACCGCGCCATACAAGGGCCGTTCGGAACCCTGGAAAAAGGTGTGCACTTCAGACGACTGGACCAAGGCAGCTCTGGATTTTCTCGGCGGGCGCTCAGGTATAACAGGCGAATTCAGATATGCGACATTAGGCATCCAGATCCTTGCAGGCGTCATCGAAAGAGCAACAGGTGAGAAACTCATTGATTTTGCAAACCGCAATCTGTTCATACCATTGGGGATTCCTGAACATACGATACATGGTGACAGCAGCAAAGAAGACCAGTTCGATTTCTTTATGAACAAGACCCCGAGAAAGAATGAGTGGTATTCGGATCCCCAGGATACGGTAACTGCAGGCTGGGGCCTGTGCGCGTCAGGAAGAGATCTCGCCAAGCTCGGTGACATGGTCTTAAACAAGGGCGTTTACGGCGGCAAACAGATAATCTCGTCTGACTGGATCAGACAGATGACCACTCCTTATATCAAACTGGGCGAGAGATTCGGAAACATGTATTACGGATATCTCTGGTATAAGCCTTTCGAGAACAGGGAAGTATATGCGGCGATCGGTGACTGCGGAAACATCATCTATGTAAACAGGGAAAAGCATGTGGCAGTCGGCATGACCGGAGCATTCAAGCCGATGATCTTTGACCGCGTCGAATTTATCGAGAAAAACGTTTTGCCATTGGTATAATGTATCTGTCCGGGGCTCTTGTTCCCGGACAGTATTTAGGGAAATAGGAGCAACTTAATATGTACAAGTACATGAGGATCCAGGGCAGAGAGGATTCTTATATCACCAAGTATCCGAAGGGCATTTTCAGCCTTTGCTGGAACCTGATCAGAGATAAGAAGATGACCGAGGAAGACGAGAAACTGTTCATCTCGATCGATGAATGGTTTAAGGAGAATCTTCCTGAACCCGAACCCTGTAAGAATCACGAGACTGTTATTACTTTTTTCAAGTGCGAGAATGCTGACCACATGATAAAGGTTATAGAGCCTGCAATTGCGCTTTTGGACAAATACGATAAGCCTTACGACATCGTATATACCAACTTCGTTGGCACGATAGTTTATGAGGACGACTGGCAGATCGCGGTCAAAGTCCAGGACGGCAAGATGGTCTGATAAGTTGGCAATATGAGTAAGAGAAAAGAGATCATCGATATAGTAACCGGCTACCTTTGCGCCATCCTGGGAGTGCTGGTTATTCGTTATTTCAATGCGTACGTACTGATGTCGATCCCGCTTGTTCCGAGAATGATTACGATCATTGCTATGTACTGGCTTATTGGTGTTGCGGCTATCGTCATTACGATTATCCGCAAGGAGCCTGCGAAGACATATGGTTTCTTTAAGGATAAGATTCTTATTCAGATCGGAATAGGCATTGGCATAGCGGTTGCAATGTCTGTTGTCCTTACGCTTGTTCCGCACCTGGCAGGCTTTGGAGCATATTTTGATTCCGGCAACAGATATGAGTATTTCTGGCAATACATATTTGAATTTGCATACTGCATTTTGGGTGTCGGATTTGCTGAAGAGTATGTTTTTAGGGGCTTTATTTTCGGAAAGCTTCAGAAAATATGCAGGAATAATGTTCTGCCTATTATTTTGTCATCGGTTCTTTTCGGAATGTTCCATATATTCAATGGCAATATCTTCCAGGTCGTAATGACAGGCGGTATAGGCGCGTTATTCTGTTTCTGCAGGCTTAAGATCAAGAATTGCTCCACATTATCGCTCGTCATTGCTCACGGCGTATACGATGCCCTGATCACTGTGTGGGCGAATCTGTTACTTAAATAATTGAATTTTTGGAAATAAAAATGAATAAAGACTTATATTTCGAAAACGCTTATTTTGTCATAGGCACTTCATATGCTGGCAAATCCACCATGGTCAAGGAACTTGCGAAAAAGCATGATGGAATTGCATGTGAAGAAAACTATCACGACAATTATCCGGGAGAGCTTGATTCAAAGGAGTTCCCGTGTCTGACTTATACCAGAGATCTTGTTGACTGGCACGTTTTTATCAGAAGGTCACCGCAGGAATACAAAGACTGGATCGACGGAGCAAAGAAAGAGTGCGAGATATTGGAACTTCGAATGCTCCCCGATATCTGCAGCCAGGGAAAGCCGGTATTCGTTGACACTAATATCGGTATTGAAACACTGAAGAAAATCGCCCCGATGAACCACACTGTAGTTCTGCTTTCAGATCCGAAGATCAGTATCAGCAGATTTTTCGACAGACCCGATCCGGAGAAACAGTTCCTCTACCAATTGATGCTGGAAGAACCTGAACCTGAGAAAGCGTTGGAAAACTACAGGCAGGGGCTGGAACTTATCTGTTCACAGGAATCTTACGATGAACTGCTTTATTCAGGCTTCAGCGTTATCCACCGTGATGACAGCAGAAGCATTGAACAGACATTGGCTCTGGTGGAAGAAGCATTGGGGTTGTGAGCTTAAGCGCGCTTGATCCAGTCGCCTTTTTCATTCAAATAATAATATTCAGACGAGACCATTATTCCGAGAATATATATATCGCGTCTGAATGAGGGTGCCCTTTGAATAGGAACGACAACAACCGCATGTTTGCTTCCGTCAGGACCATAATCATCTCTGATCTCATACAGCGGAAGTAAAGGTGAGGTTATATTTACATAATCTCTGTCTACATGCTTGAAGGGAATCGTTGCCATACAAATGAATGCAACAATGATAACCACCGGCGTGATTATCTTTGCTGTTTTGCATTTTGCTTTTCTAACAACCATTTTGCGGTACCCTCCATGAACTAAATTTATTATACTAGACACAGTTTAACTTTAAACTCTTAGGGGGAAAATATGGATACATTTTCAGAAGCATTATTAAGTGGGAAGACAAACAGGATCCCAGATGAATTCGACTGGTTCGCACCGTTGCTTGGTGACTGGGACTGCGACTATTACGATGAGTATGTCAAAGGTGAAAAGCGCCACGTAAAAGGTGAGTGGATCTTCAGACGTGTATTGGAAGGCTCAGGTGTTCAGGACATTTTCATCTTTCCTTCCAGAGCAACAAAGGAAGAGCATCCCGAGCCCGACGGTGAATACGGTTCTTCTCTTCGTATCTTCAACAGGGATACTGAGAGTTATGACGTTTGCTACACATGCACCGGAATAATGAAGAGGCTGAATTTCAAAAAGGACGGCGATAAGCTTGCAGGCAAGGTCCTGGATGAAGAGAGCACATATTGGATCTTTTCCGACATAACCGAGAACAGTTTCCATTGGGAATATATTATGAATAAGCCTGACGGTTCACGCGATCTCGTCTGCGAGATATTCGCGAAAAGGATAGCTTAACTTGCTGTCATAGGGGATTTTAGATGATTGAGAAAATATTAGAAACAGAATCCGGAAATGTTCATTATTGGATATCCGACCAGATCGATTGTGGCAGGAGAACAATATTCTTTCTGCACGGACTGACGGCCAGCCACGATCTTTTTGTTAAGCAGATAGAGTATTTCGAAGGAAAATATAATGTCATCGCGTGGGATGCTCCTGCACATGGTGCGTCGCGTCCGTATAAAGATTTCTCTTATGAGAAAGCTGCGATCGCAGCTGCAGAAATACTGTCAGAAAACAAGGTCGATGGCGCAGTCTTTGTCGGCCAGTCGATGGGCGGCTTTATCTCGCAGTCTGTGATAAAGAGATTTCCTGAGCTTGTAAAAGGCTTTGTCTCAATAGACAGCACGCCTTTTGGTGAGAAGTATTATTCCAAATCCGACAAATGGTGGCTCAGGCAGATCGAGTGGATGTCCAATTTATATCCTGATAAGTCTTTGCGCAAGGCTGTGGCCAAGCAGATTACCCGTACAGAGAGATCTTATCAGAATATGCTTCAGATGCATTCTTACTACGATAAGAAAGAGCTGTGTCACCTGCTTGGCATTGGATTTGCAGGCTTCCTTGAAGACAACAGTGACATTAAGATCAATTGTCCTGTAATGCTTATCGTCGGCGAAGAAGAAAGTACCGGCAAGGTGAAGCAATATAATGCGCAGTGGGCTGAAGACTTAGGCGTCCCGATCACATGGATCAAAGGTGCCGCGCACAATTCCAATGACGATCAGCCTGAATTAGTTAATGAGCAGATTGAGAAGTTTATGGAGCAGATCTTTCCAGATATTTTAGATAACGCCAAGGTGCTTTTCTACACACCAAAAGGCGACTATGGCAATCTGTTTTATGACGATGGAACTGTGGCTGCGCATTTCGAGTATTTGGCAATATGCAAATATGAGAAGGACAATAGTTTTTATCTCTTCATGTGCAACGAAAACCGCGAAGTGGAGACCGATGAACTGTGGCCTTCGATAGAGGAATGCATGCGTTATAGACCTGCAGGAGATAACAGCGGTGACATCAAGTGGCTAAGCAAAACTGATGACACGTATTCCAACTATATGATGGCTGTGGAAGTCACGTTCTTCTCCGGTGGGCGAAAGACTCTTCCTGCTGCAGGTTACAGGCCTGATTCAGTGTTTGAAGGCTATAATGAGAGTGATCCATGGGGCATATATTTTGTGGAGCTTGAAGCCGACAGTTTTGATAAGCCTATGCCTGCCAAGATCAGATTCTCCATGCAGACTTATCATTACCATCAGGTAAAAGTTGGCCAGCACTTTACGATTATGGAAGGTCCAGTGAAAGTAGGCGAGGGCAGGATCGTCGAATTCCTGATCGATTAAGTGCGCGAAAATGAATACTATAGAAACGAGTTTTTGATATGAAAAAGATCCTTATTACGGGCGGAACAACATTTGTAAGCAAGTATGCTGCAGGATATTTTGCAGAGCGCGGATACGATGTATCCGTACTTAACCGTGGCACCAAAACGCAGGTTCCTGGCGTTAACCTGATCAAGTGCGACAGGCATGAACTTGGAGATCTTTTAAAGTCGCAGTCCTTTGACGCGGTGCTTGATATCACATCTTATAATGCAAATGATATTAGCGATCTTCTGGATGGGCTCGGCTCCTTTGGAACTTATATTTTTATCAGCTCCAGTGCTGTCTATCCTGAGACCGGAACACAGCCTTTCAAAGAAGATAATGAACTTGCCGAGAACAAATTCTGGGGCAGGTACGGCACGGATAAGATCGCTGCAGAAAAGGCGCTGCTTGCGCGCGTGCCTGATGCGTACATCTTAAGACCGCCTTATCTCTACGGACCAATGAACAACGTTTACCGCGAAGCTTTTGTTTTCGACTGCGCGCGCAAAGACCGCAAATTCTATCTTCCCGGCGACGGCAGCATGAAGCTCCAGTTCTTCCACGTCGATGACCTCTGCAGGCTGATGGAGATCATAGTCTGCGATAAGCCTGAAGACCACATTATGAATGTCGGAAATGCTGACGCAATATCTGTTAAGGAGTGGGTCACGGACTGCTACGAATGCATCGGCAAGAAACCTGAATTCGTTAATGTTACGGCTGATATCGAGCAGAGGCTTTATTTCAGTTTTTATAACTATGAATACTATCTTGACGTTGGCAGGATGCTTAAATATCTGCCTGAAACTATGGACATTAGATCAGGTCTTTCCACGTGTGCGCTGTGGTATGATGGGAACGAATCCGAAGTAAGAAAGAAACCGATGATGGAATTCATTGATAAGAATCTTGTTTGATCAGGATTCATTTCCGAGGGGACAATAAGGAGGGTTACGATGGCGGTGCTAAGGTGTATCTGCAGGAACTGCGGTTCTCTTATAACTTTTGATGACAGCAGTGAGAGCTGCGAATGTTTCTTCTGTCACAGTGTTTTCACGAGGGAAGAAGCAGAGGCGATGATCGAGGGTGCAGATAACACCGGCATGAGTTACTGCGGTAATGAAAATAATGCCAGAATTATTGAAGAGCACGATGTTGATGAACCCAAGGAAAATGTTGTTGCCGGAATTGTAGGTGCGGTGATCTTTGCACTTGCAGGCGGCGTCCTGTGGTTCATTCTTTACCAGGTAGGTTTTTTCTCTGCATTAAGCGGCGTTGTAGGCACTGTCTGTGCCAACATAGGTTACAGGCTTTTTGCCCGCAAAGAGAGCCTGAAGGGCGCGATAATATCTGTTGTGGCAGCGGTCCTCGCGATCCTGATCGCATGGTATATGTGCCTGTCGCTTGACTGCTATAACGCCTTCAAAGACTGGTTCGCCAGCGGTCAGATAAATTACACGATCACATTTGCGCAGGCTGTAAGGATCGCATACAGGTTCCTTGCAGAACCCGAGATCGCAGGACCTTATTTTGGCGACCTTGCCATCGGATTACTTCTCTGCGTAGTAGGTGCATTCAGATTCGTTGCAAACAGTATCAAGAGTTACAGGAAGGAACATGCCTGATCTATCTTTTTAACATTAAGATTGCCGTGCAGTTTTAAGGTTATCTTAATGTTCGGATAATTCTTGGGAAAGAATCACAGGTTAGAATAAAACCATCAAAGCAACACCCTCTCATTACAGCAATCTAACCCGTTGCTATGGCGGTGCCCCGAAAGGAGTACCGCCTTTTCTTATTGCAGCAAATTATTAGCCTAATACAGCTTCTATCTCAGCATTTATTTCTTCCGGGGATCGGCTGCTGGTTGGTGTTGTCTCTTTGTACCTGCTGTTTTTCTGGCTTTCACGCCAAGGCTTCAGGAGATCTTCGGCATCGTTCCAGCCTTTCATATCGATTGGCCGTACGGTGGTTGTCGTAGTATCAGGCTCTATTTCATCCAGATCCAGGCACATACCTACCTGGTATAGTGAATAATAACAGAAGGCAACGAATAGAATGAAGACCCCCAAAACTATTAAAAATGCTGTTAAGCAGCCGTTAGTCTTTTTCTTTTCCTCTTCCATCTTAGTTACCCTCCATGAAGTTTTCCATCTGAATTGATTCGATCGCGCTCATTGGCTGGTTTTGGCTGTTGATCATATCCATTGTGTCTTTATCGATGTCGTTCCAGCCTTCAGTTACGATTGATTCTTCAGGAACTTCCAGGATCCCGTAATCCTGCGCCAGTTTGAGCATCTGGAACGCTGATATCAGGAGCGCGATTATAAAAAGCAAGGCTCCGGCAAGGATCACCAGAAGGATCCTGAACTTATTGCTGGGTTTTCTCCTTATTTTCTTATCTGCCGTCATTGTCCTTGCCCTCCTTGTTGTTCCCTGTTGCTGATATACTACATCGCTGGTTATTGAAAGTCAATGACTTTTTATCGTAATTCGATATATTTTTCCCGAGAAACGCAAAAGATGGGCAGGCAAATCATCAGCCCTGTTTATATTAAATAATGGCATTTGTCTGATATAATTACTTAAGTGTTTTACGATTTGCGGAAATCGGCGGAAATCTTTTTAAAGAGAGGACCTGTATGTACAATTTATTTATCAACACAGGAAAAGAACTTGGCCACATCAATCCCGAGATCCAGGGACATTTCTCTGAGCACTTGGGCAGATGTATCTACGAAGGTGTCTATGTCGGAGAGAATTCCGATATTCCCAACACCAACGGTATGCGTAATGACGTTGTCGAAGCGCTCAAGGAGATGAAGATCCCCGTTCTCCGCTGGCCGGGCGGATGCTTTGCCGACGAATATCACTGGAAGGACGGCATCGGTCCCAAGGAATCCCGTAAGAAGATGGTCAATACCAACTGGGGCGGCGTTACTGAAGACAACAGCTTCGGTACTCACGAGTTCATGGAACTCGCAGAGCAGCTCGGTTGCAAGACATATGTTAACGGCAACGTCGGAAGCGGCACTGTCCGCGAGATGAGCGAATGGGTCGAGTACATGACCTTTGACGGCGTATCTCCGATGGCAGACCTCAGAAGAGCTAACGGCAGGGAGAAGCCCTGGACGGTCGACTATTTCGCAGTCGGCAACGAGACATGGGGCTGCGGCGGAAACATGGTCCCCGAGTACTACGCAAACCTCTACAAGCACTATCAGTCTTTCGTTAAGCAGTACAATCCCGACAAGAAGATCAAGAAACTTGCGGTAGGCCCTACCGATAAGGACTATAACTGGACCGAGACAATGCTCCACGAGTGCTTCAGACAGCAGGGTTCATTCCCTCAGAACTTCGGCTACATGGACGGCCTCACGCTCCATTATTACACGATCCCTTACGACTGGGATCACAAGGGTTCTGCCACCAAATTCAGTGACAAAGAGTGGTATATGACGCTCGCGAAAACTTTCGCTATGGAGGAATTCATCGAGAAGCATTCCGCCATCATGGACAGATACGATCCTGACTGCAGGATCGGCCTCATGGTTGACGAATGGGGCACATGGTATGACGTTGAGGAAGGCACCAATCCGGGATTCCTTTATCAGCAGAACACCATCCGTGACGCTCTCATCGCATGCATCAACCTCAACATCTTCAACAAGCACTGCAAGCGTGTAAAGATGGCCAACATCGCCCAGCTCGTTAACGTCCTTCAGGCTGTAATCCTTACTGAAGGCGACAAGATGGTCAAGACACCTACGTACTATGCATTCAAGATGTTCAGCTGCCACCAGGACGGCGAACTTCTCGAGAGCTCCCTCAACAGCACAAAGATCGGTCTTGAAGACGAGTACATGGTACCGAACCTCCACGAGTCAGTATCCAAGGGCAAGGACGGCAAGATCCATATCACTTTGGGCAACCTCTCCTGCACAGATGCTTATGATGTCGCAAGCACTCTCATGGGTGCCGATATTAAGTCAGTCAAGGCAACAGTCCTTGCCGGCAAGATGGACGATCACAATACTTTCGATCAGCCGGATGTTGTTTTCGAGAAGGCGTTCGACGATATCAGCTTCGAAGGCGACAAGATCTCATTCAAGATCCCCGCTTCAAGCATTATGCATGTCGAAGTCGGGATCTGACGATGCCCAAGCCCTGCACGCGCTGCCTGCTGAAGGACTACAGCAAGGAAGTTTATGACAGGCTTATAACTGAGGGCCTTAAGGCGCTTCCTCCGGAGGATCTTGTGTCTGATGAAGTGACTTTCGCAAGGCTTGATATCTGTAAAGAGTGCGGAAAGCTCAACCAGGGCACGTGTCTTGCCTGCGGCTGCTATGTCGAGATCAGGGCGGCGCTGAAGACCGGGAAATGCCCGTATTCAAAATGGTAAAAATATGATGGCGGTGTCGTTTTAAAGGCGCCGCCTTTTTTGTTATGTGAAAGTGTATCTGAAACGGGGTATTTTTCGAGGTTTCAGATACAGCTGCGCTGAGGACGCTTGAGCAAAAATTGAAGTGTATAATTATTGCCCTAAAAAGTGCCCAATAATTATACAAAAACGGCTTTTTGTATAATTTCAGCCCCATTTTTGCATCAATAATTATACAGCGGCAGTTGGGCCATAAAGCGACGTGTAATTTTTCATCAAAAAAACGCCGAAAATTACACAAAAACGCGATTTTATGTAATTTTTGAAGTTTTTTAAGCCAAAAATTACACGCCTCAGCTTTGCCGCCTTGAGCGAGCAAGAACTGCAGATTATAAATCAAGCTTTCTGCCGCCGAGAACTCAAACACTGCAAATTATCAATCAAGTTTTATTTATGTTATATTGTCTTGTATGGAATAAGGAAAGGAAAAGATAATGGCAGTACTATGCAGTAATTGTGCAGGCAGACTTATATTCAATCCGGCTTCGCAGAAGCTGGAGTGTGCTAACTGCGGCGCGGGATTCAGGCCTGAAGAAGTCAGCGATATCACTGCCGATATTCACTCGAAGTATTACGACACAAGAGTCTATACATGCGGCCACTGCGGCGCTGAGGTCATTACGAGCGACTCGGAGTCTTCAACGTTCTGTGTGTATTGCGGCAATCCGGCGATCGTTTTCAGCAGAGTCTCGAAAGAATACAGGCCGGACGGCATCATACCTTTTAAGATCACAAAGCAGGAAGCGCTCACCAAGATCAGGAGCAAATTCGAGAATAATCCGATCGTTCCGAAGGAGATCGTAGGTTATTTCAAGCCCGAAAATATGCGCGGCATCTATGTTCCTTACTGGGTCATTAACGCTGATTATCAGGAAGCTGACTGGATAACCGGCACGGTAAAGCGCGGAAAGCATAGTGAGACAAGATACTATTCGAGGGCGGGAGATGTTCAGTTCAAGAATGTTCCCGTTGACGGCTCAAGGATCTTAAATGATGACGTCAGCATGAGGCTCGAGCCGTTCTATCTTGAGCAGGCCAAAGACTTCGACGAGGACTACCTCAACGGCTTTTATTCGAATACTTCTGACATGGATATTCTTGATCTCCGTGAATCGGCGTCGAAAAGATGCCATAAGCTTTTCGCTGACGAGGTGGTAAAGAGCATTCCGAAGAATGCGAGAAATGTAAAGATCAGGGACTCCATTTACTGGGCCGATATCCAGGATGATCCGATCTACATGATGTTCCCTGTGTGGTTCCTGACGTTCAAATATAATGGCAAGCCTTACACTGTGCTTGTTAACGGACAGACGGGGAAGGTGACGGGAACGCTTCCGTGGCTGCAAAAGAGGGTCTGGGGCATAGCGATCGCAACATTTATCCTGGTCATAGCATTCATCGTTGCACTGTTCTTTGTGATAAGGGGCGGCGCGGCACAGATAATTACTTTTTTCTGGGCAGCAGGTGCAAGCATGCTTCTTGCCACTTCAACTATAAGTTTTACCGTAGGATTCAATGGGCTTCGAAGGATATTGAAGAATCTTAAGCTTGCCCAGTCTGAAGCGATGTTTAATTTTGTAAAAAGGAGGCAGAGCTGATGGATGAAGCATTGAATTCACGTATTTTCATGATGTCCATAATGGGTGTTTTATTCCTGATCTTCACGGGTCTGTCTTTTGCTCTGCTTATCACGTACAAGATATTGAAGAAATACAGTGACATCGGCGATTCTTCGTGCGATATTAAAGAATATTCAAGAACAGGGATCCACTATAACCGCATGATCGATGATGCAGTTACGAATGAGAAGTATTTCCTGTTTGCAGACTACGGCGTTGATCCTTATGCTGAGAAGAAACACAACGTTCCTGAGGTACTTCTTAAGAACGCGGAAAAAGATAAACACATATTCGGGAATCGAGGTCAGGAGTGAAGATGAAAAAAGGCGTTATCTTTGATATGGACGGCACGGTCTGGGATTCATCCGAGAATGTTGCTAAATCGTGGACAGTTAAAGTTCAGGAAGCAGGTTTTACTGACAAAACAGTTACCCGTGAAGACATCCAGCGCAACATGGGAAAGCCGATGGACAAGATCGCAGATGACCTTTTCACATATACGGAAAAGGGTCCTGAGCGTGATGCTCTCCGCTATGCCTGCGAAGAATACGAGAATGAGTATCTGAGAGAGAATGGCGGCATCCTCTATGAGGGCGTTGTTGAGACCTGGGGTAAGCTCAAGGAGATGGGCTATCACATCTATATCGTAAGCAACTGCCAGGCAGGTTATATCGAGGCGTTCCTCGGGTATTTCGGCATCGCTTACGGCACGCCGGATGATCTGGTTGAGGACATCGAATGCTACGGAAATAACTTCCTGCAGAAGGATGAGAACATAAAGCTTCTGGCTGAGCGCAACGGGCTTACCGAAGCCTGCTATGTAGGCGATATCCAGAGCGACTACGATGCGACGGCAAAGGCCGGTTTCCTTTTTATTCATGCTAAATACGGTTTCGGCACGATCAACACCGAAGTGCCTGTTATTAACAGTTTTGACGAGCTTATTAAGGTTGTTCCTGAAGTAATCGGATAAGAAAGAGAGGACATGATTTATGCCTAAAGACGAGATTTCCATTCCACCTATCCTCAAGATTGAAAGAGGCGTTACAGCCAACATCGGCGAGTACTTGAAAGATGCCGGCTTTGAGCAGGTCGTTATCCTTTTCGGCAACGGACTTACATCGATGTTCGGTGACATTGTTTTCGGATCTTTCGAAAAGGCGGGCGTCAAGGTACTGCACCACCAGGAGATGGATACAGTTGACTTTAACGACATAACAGAGCTTGCCTTCGAGCTTCCGAACAAGACACAGGCGGTCATCGGCATGGGCGGCGGCAAGGTAATCGACGCGGCTAAATACATCGGTTATGTGCTGCGCATTCCTTTCATCAGCGTTCCGACTTCATCTTCGTCTGACGGGTTCTCGAGCTCGTCTGCATCGCTCATAGTTGACGGCCACAGGAAATCCCTTCCCGCGAAGATGGCATACGGCATCCTTGTCGACACAGACGTCATCAAGAGCGCGCCTGTGAGATTCCTCTATTCAGGCGTAGGTGACATGGTCGCTAAGATCCAGTCGACTTACGACTGGCAGCATGAGGAAGATTTGGGCTATGACGAAGTAAACGATTTTGCCTTCATGGTCGCGAAAAAAGCCGTCAATTCATTCGTCAGAACACCTTTCGAATCCATGGAGGAAGACCTGTTCCTGAAAGAACTTTTGGATTCCCTTGCAATGAGCGGCGTCGCTAATGAGATCGCCGGATCTTCTGCTCCGACATCCGGAAGCGAGCACCTGATCTCACATGCTCTGGATTCATTCCTTGAGCGCCCCCAGCTTCACGGCGTTCAGGTCGGTATCGCAACTTACATCATGTGCAAGATCTGCGACCACCGCTGGAAGAGGGTAGATACGATCTTTACAAAGACCGGTTTCTGGGACTATTGCGCGACGCTCGATCTCAAGGCTGAGGATTATGCGAAGGCGATCGATATGGCACCTTCAATTAAGCCCCACCGCCACACCTATCTGCACGAGGAGAAGTACAGGGAGATGGCAAAGGCTCTTCTTACTACAGACGATAAACTGAAGGACATCCTGAAGGCATAAAATGAGACTGGCAACGCTATCTGAGAAAGAGATAATCATAACGCTTATTGCGCTCGCGCTTCTTTTGCTTTTTGCGTTCTGCTTCGGAACTTTGATGGAGAAGATCAAGGGACCGCGCGTGGTAGGCGAGATATTAGGCGGCATGATACTCGGCGGAAGCTGTCTGTTCATTCTGTTTCCGTCGTTTGCGGAACAAGTCTTTTTTGCTTATCCCGAAGAAGGCAAAGTCCTTAATATCTTCTATCAGTTGGGCCTAATATTCCTGATGTTCCTGTCAGGCTACAACACTGATATCAAAGTTGATAAGACAAATGCGAAAACGATCAGCCTCGTCTTCATTGGCGCGACTATCCTTCCGATGGCAGGAAGCATTCCTTTCTTCGGAATGTTCAAAGAGCACTTCATAGGAAGCATCAATAACGATGCGGCGTATTGTCTGGTTTTCGCGATCGGCGTAGCGATCACATCGATTCCCGTAATATCGAAGATCTTCTTTGATATGGGCATCATGAACACGAAGTTCTCGAACACGGTCCTTACCGTATCGACGTTCCAGGATCTGTGCTTGTGGATACTTCTTAATGTGGCTACGAAGATCGCGCAGTCAGGCGAGATAAAGCTCGTCGAGATGATCGTCATCGTTCTTGTAACTATCGGCATCTTTGTTGCCATCGCGCTGATATCCAGATTCATTAAGCAGATAAAGAGCGAGTGGAAGCCCGTGACATTCTATTCGCTCAGTTTTGTTGCGCTCCTTATGACGTGCGGACTGCTTTATATCTTAGGCATCAACATCATGTATTCGGCGTTTGTCGTCGGCTATCTTATCAAGGCAGTATTCGGTACGGAAGAGACCACGAAGAACCGCATGCATTCATTAGAGCAGATTGCGTTCTCGTTCTTTATTCCGGTCTATTTTGCATTGGTCGGGATCCAGCTTAATGTCATTCACGATTTCTCGATAACGAGATTCCTTTTGTTCTTCGCAATCGCATTCGGTCTTGAGTTTATTGGCACGTGGCTCCTGCTCCTGCCGTCCGGACTTAAGATGGGCACCAGACTTAACTTTGCGATCACCATGAATGCAAGAGGGGGCCCGGGCATCGTACTTGCCACGGTCGCATATTCTTATAACATCATCAGTCTGGAGTTCTTTACGGTCCTGATCCTTACGACGATGCTCTCTTCCATGATCGCGGGCTACTATCTGAGGCTTCAGCAGAAGAAAGATGCTAAAGTCTTCAATGAGTTATAATCTTAACTGACACTTAAATGGGGATAACTTTCTGACAGGGGAGGAATGGAAGATGGCAGATCACTATTCGGATTATCTTAAGAAGTCTGTGACTGTATCAGACCTTGTTTTCGACAAGGTTCAGGAGAGTGACAAAGAAGTGATAAAGCAGATCAGGAAAGCGCATATCAAGTCCAATATTGTATACATAATCCTTCTTGGTATCGCGTGCCTGGCGTGCTCATGGTACTTCATAAATTTCTGCCTCCTGCCAATCGACAACATAGTATATGAGATCATCTCATTGGGCGCGTTCGGTGCTGCCATTTTCATTACCGGATATATCATTTTCGGATACTTCAGAGGCATCAAAGAGATAAGAAGAGGCGTCGTGCTTGCATCTTCCAGAGAGCAGGAAAACAAGGACGGCAGGAACTCTTCATATCAGTTCGTATTCGATATCTATTTTGAAGACCGCGATGAGACCCTGATGAGCTTTACCGTGGATAAGGAAGTCTCATCTGTGGTGCAGCCCGGCGACGGCGTGATAGTTGCAAAGTGCGGCCGGAAGACGATAAAGGTCTTCGAAGATCCTGACAGAAAAGGCGTCATGGACGTAAGCAGGATCAGATCAGGAATCAGATAATGGAGGATAAAATGGATATTACATACCGTAAACTGGGTCAGGATGATCTGGATACGTTTATCTCGATGCGCATCACGCAGCTGAGGGAAGAGGGCGCGACCGAAGACATCGACCTGGTGCCTGCTCTAAAGGATTACTATCTGCGCCATTTAGCAGACGGCACGTTCGTGTCCTGGCTCGCTTTTGACGGCGAAAAGATAATCGGCACGAGCGGCATGTCCTTTGTTGAGAAGCCGCCGTATTTCAGCTGCCCTACAGGCAGGATAGGCTTGTTGTCGAGCATGTTTACCGACCCTTCCTACAGACGCATGGGTATCGCCAAAGAACTTCTTCACCGCGTAGTTGAGGAAGCAAGAGCTTATGGCTGCGGATGCGTGCAGATCACGGCTTCCGACATGGGCGTCAAGCTGTATACTGCATACGGGTTCAAGCACAATGGCAACTTTATGCAGTTCAATTTCTGAGGTAAGTAAATGAAGAAAAAAGTCTTCGCGGTAATTGCTTTGTTTATGTGCGTGTTCCTTTTCGCGGGCTGCGCAGATAAGGGCATTCAGGGCAAATGGGAACTCTATGAAGAAATAGAGAGCGACGGCAACAAGATCAGCAAGAAAGAACTTGAAGATATGCGCATCAACGAGATCTACGTGATCGAAGGCGATGCGGTCCATTACACATGCTCCATTCCGGGTGCATCCAAGGACATTAAGTTCGATATGAAGCTGACTGATAAAGGTGACAACAGATACGAATTTAAGTTAACCGATAAGATAACTTTTGCGTCTGCAGAGGTCAGCGGCAATTACATGACCTATTACACCGGCGAAGCCCCGAACATGACCAAGATGGTCTTTAAGCGCTCGAAATAAAGGATCAAGAATATGGAACAAACTGTAAGCAACAGGAAAAGATACGCTTTTGCAGCTCTGATAACGGCAGCATTATTTGCCGTGCAGTATCTTTCAAGCTACCTGGCGTGGTATGCTGCATGCCGGATAGATTTCTCTTCTTTTGATAAAGAAAACCTTTTTGCTCGCTTGTCTGTCCATCACATACTCCAGATGCTCTTTGCACTCTTACTGATCTTCATTCTCGTTAAAACGAAGAAAGCAGAAGGCTTCAAACTCGCCCCGAAGTATGACCCTAAAGGCATTAAATACACACTTATCTTCTGCGCTGTCTTGCTGGCGTACCATGCAATCTTATATATCGCCGGTTCTTTCACCGGAAAGATAGGCACTTTTGATCATGAACTGAATGCGGTAAATATCACAGGATATCTCGGCTTCCAGCTGCTTCTTTCGGGGCCTTCAGAAGAGATAATGTTCCGTTCATTGCCCATTACTCTGCTTCTTTCCTGTCTTAAGACAGGCAGTAAAAAAGACAAAGTGATTGCCATAGTGATCTCAGCTATCCTTTTTGGCATAGCGCATGTTGACATAGTCACATTCTCGTTTGACTGGTTCCAGGTCTGTTATGCCATAGCATTAGGACTGTTCTACGGCTATACTTTCATTAAGTCTAAAAGCGTTATCTATCCGATGATAATGCACAGCATGAGCAACGTAATATCAGTTGGCGGATGCTACATCTACATGTTGCTTGTGGCTAACAGGTAAAAGCGGGAAAACAATATGTCTGATGAGAAGGAATACTTAAAACTCATAGACGACACTATCGCTGCCGGTAAATATAAGGCTGACTGGTCTTCCTTGTCAGGTCATAAACTGCCTTCATGGTATTACGAAGGCAAGTTCGGTATCTTCATTCACTGGGGCATTTACAGCGTGCCGGCTTATGCGTGCGAATGGTATCCGCGCTGGATGTATGCGCCCGGTGCGCGAGAATACGAATACCATGTGAAGAACTTCGGCGACCCGGCCGTGTTCGGATATAAGGACTTTATTCCGATGTTTAAAGGCGAGAATTTCGATGCTTCTTCATGGGTCGATCTGTTTGCTGAAGCAGGCGCGAAATATGTCATGCCGGTGTGCGAACACCACGACGGCTTTGCGATGTATGAGACTTCATTTAACCGCTGGAACGCCGCGAAAATGGGTCCCTGCAGGGATGTCGCACTGGAGATAAAGCATGCGTGCGATAAGCGCGGCCTTGAATTCTGCGCATCAGATCACAGAGCCGAGCATTACTTCTTCATGAACATGGGACGCACGATCGACTGTGATGTTAACGATGAGGCTTACAGCGATTTCTACGGTCCTGCTTATCTTTGCCCGGAGCTTTCAGGCACGGAAGTTTTCAAGACTATAGATGATGTTGATGCGTGCCCGCCTGATAAGGATTTCCTTGACGACTGGCTTGTCCGAACATGCGAGATGATCGACCGCCTGAAGCCTTCAATTCTCTATTTCGATTCATGGATACAGAACAATGATTTCAAGCCTTATCTTAAAAAGGTCTGCGCATACTACTATAACCGCGCAGATGAATGGGGCAGGGAAGTAACAATAAATTTCAAGCACGATTCGATGCCTCGTGATGTTGCCACATACGATGTCGAGCGCGGTGCTCTTACAGGGATCGCGCCTTCCCCGTGGCAGACTGATACTGCAATCGGGAGGCTCTCGTGGGGATACATCAAAGATAATGAATTCAAGCCTTCAAGGCAGATAATATGTGACCTCATAGATATCGTCAGCAAGAACGGAATGCTGCTCCTTAACGTCGGTCCCAAGCCCGACGGCACGATAACTTCTGAAGAGACTTTGGTCCTTAAAGCGATCGGCGCCTGGATGAAGATAAACGGCGAAGGTATCTACGGTACAACTCCGTGGAAAGTCTTCGGCGAGGGCGAAGTAAATAACGTGGCGGGATCCTTTATGGACAACGATGAAAAGGAGTTTACTTCTTCCGATTACCGTTTTACCTGTAAGGACGGATATCTTTACGCTTTCTGCATGAAGCCTTCAGGTACTGAATATTGCATCAGGTCGTTGAAAGATGTTGATGTGACAGGCGTCCAAGTGCTTGGAGGGATTGGAGTGACGGGCTTTTCGAGTGCTGAGGAAGGACTCAGGATCACGATTGACAAAGAGCCTGCAGAAGATAAACCGCTTTGCTTTAAGATCAGGCTTAAGTAGTACGGACAAAATAGTTTCGGAAATGACAGGAGAGGATATCTTCCTGAAGTTATACTGACATCATCAAAGGAAGGAGGAACGGGACGTGGAATGGCTCACAGGCATCAGGGCAGCGATTGAGTTTATCGAGGATAATCTTGAAGAGGACATCAGTGTACAGGATGTCGCCGGCAAGGTTTTCATCTCGCCGATCTTTCTGCAGCGCGGCTTCTCGTTCATGACGGGTTATAACGTCGGCGAATACATCAGAAACCGCAGGCTGTATCAGGCAGCGATCGACCTGAGAAGTACGGAAGATCCGGTTATCGATATCGCTTACCGCTATTGCTATGAGACACCCGAGAGTTTTACCAAAGCATTCTCGCGCTTCCACGGAGCAACGCCTTCGCAGGTCCGCTCAGGCGCGCCGTTCAATCAGTTCCTTCCCGTAAGGATCAATATAACTGTTCAAGGAGGAGACAAAATGGATTATAAGGTCACACCTAAGGATGGCTTAAAGGTAATAGGCTTTCAGAAAATCTTCGACAGCGAGACCTCTTACGCCGAGATCCCCAAGTTCTGGGGCGAGATGGTAGAGAAGTATCTCTCAAATGTTGAGGCCGGCAAGGAACCCGCAAACGAGTACGAGAAGGCAGTTTTGGACAACCGCATCGGCGAGTTCGGCATCTGCATCGATGACATCGGATCCACAAAGTTCAGATATCTTATCGCCGGCGAATACAAGGGTGGCGAGGTACCTCTCGGCATGGAACTTTATGAGTTCCCCGTAGGCGACTGGGCGGTCTTCGATATCACAGGTCCGTGCCCCGGCGCTCTGCAGTCGGTAAACACAAAGATCTTCACAGAGTGGCTTCCCGGCAATCCCGACTACGAGCTCTCCGGCAACGCAAATGTCGAGTGGTATGCCGACGGTGATCCCGCTGCGGCAGATTACAAGAGCGCAATCTGGATACCGGTCAAGAGGAAATAAGATCTTTAAGGAGGCTGCCTTCGGGCGGCCTCTTTTTCGTGTGCTTTAAAAACGCCTATTAAGACCACCTGCAGACAAAAACGCGAAAATCATTAGATTTATATGTAGGTTTAGACGCGAAAAGCTTTAAATGAGGGGAAACCTACAGATAATAAGCCGGTTATCCGCAAAAATGTCTGTAGGTTTAGTTATTTTCGAGCATCAAAACGCTAAAACCTACATATAAAAACTCAAAAAACGGATGATTTGTCTGTAGGTGTGTTTTTCAGTGAATAAATAACATGCTGATTGCTCTTATTCTCCAAATGTGAAACAATATCAGGCGAAAATATACCTTAAAGAGAGCAAGTAAAGTGACCAAAGTTATTGTCGGAATGTCGGGCGGTGTTGACAGCGCTGTTGCAGCTTATCTGCTGAAGCAACAGGGCATGGAAGTCATTGGCGTTACGCTCCGCGTCTGGGGATCCGATGAGGACGGCGACAGCAGGTGCTGCGAGATCGACGAGGCAAGGCGCATCTGCGAGATCCTGGACATCAGATACCATCCGCATAACTGCACCTCTCTTTTCAAAGAAAACGTTGTAACCCCCTTTGTTGACGCATATCTTGAGGGCCTCACGCCCAATCCGTGCATCGAGTGCAACCGCTATGTTAAGTGGGCAAAGCTCATGGAACTCGCCGATATCTTCGGTGCGGACTATGTCGCTACGGGCCACTACGCTTATATCGACAAGCTCCCGAATGGAAGATATGCCGTGCGCAAGGCTTCGCACATCGGCAAAGACCAGACATACATGCTCTATAAACTTACGCAGGAGCAGCTCGCGCGCACACTGATGCCTCTTGGCAAGTACACCAAAGACGAAGTCCGCGCTATCGCTGAAGAGGCAGGACTTCCTTGTGCGCACAAAGCTGAATCGCAGGAGATCTGCTTCGTCACTGAAGGAAGATATACTGATTTTATTGGTGAACACACTGACAGAACTTTGCCCGGAGAAGGCAACTTCGTTGATCTTGAAGGCAATGTTTTAGGCAAGCACAAGGGCATTCACCAGTACACAGTCGGCCAGCGCAAAGGCTTAGGGATCGCTTTAGGCGTTCCGGCTTTTGTCGTTAAGATCTGCCCTGAGAATAACACTGTCGTGCTCGGCACTGAAGATGACCTTCTGGTTGATACATTCTGCTGCAGAGATGTTAATTTCCAAAGTGTTCCCGAGCCTTCTGAAGGCGGGAAGATACGCTGCTTTGCCAAGGCCAGATACCATCAGACCGAGCGTCCCGCAACAGTCGAATATCTGGGCGGCGGCAAGGTGAAGATCGTCCTTGATGAGCCCGTAAAAGGCGTGTCGCCAGGACAGTCGTCCGTATTCTACGATGAGAACGGCTGCGTTGTCGGCGGCGGAATAATCTGCTGAGAATCTTCTCTTCATCCATGCTTAATCTATGCGATTGAAATTCCGAAAAAAGTCCGACTATCGGAACTTTTTCCGGAATTACTGTTATGCAGATCCGGAATTCCGGATATTTGTCCGACATAGCCGGAACTTTTTACGGAAAAATAAAATCCCAAAACACCCTCAAACCCAAACTTGCCACACCTTTGCCGAAAATTAGTTTGACTATCAAAGCAATTTCGTCGTATTATGCGGCTAAGTAGACAGGAACCTTTCAATTTGATACCGCCATTTAAGGAGGTACTGAATATGGATAATCAGACTACAGACAATGAACCTTTGCAGCCGGAACCTGCGATGACTGCTATAACGGCCAAGCCGCAGGTTAGTGACGCCGCAAGAATCAGATCTAAAGTGTTCTGCATTTTATCTGTGCTATTGTATGTCTTTTCAATACTGTCGCTTTGTTTGGTTTACTTCGGTGTATTTGAGTTCTCAGGTTTGCTGAAGAGTTACGAAGGTTATATCCCGGTTTTCTCGTTTGCGGCTGGTCTGGCATCTGCAATTTATTCTGAAGAGATAACTGAAATAAACCGCATTGCCAAAGCATTGATAATCACATACGTCGTGACAGGCGTGTTAGCCATACTGCTATTCATTCTCAAAATCGTATTTATGTTTTCCTGTTGCAGTGGCACAACAATGGGAATCTAAGCGATGGAGGTCAGGAATATGGATAATCAGACTACAGACAATACATTGCAGAAGGAAACGAAAACCTCTGTCAAAAGTAAGAGCAAAGCTAATATCTTTTGCGGGTTCTCTCTGGGATTATTCCTGGCTGCAGTTCTTTCTGCCACAGGCATATTTTTAACTTATCCCTTGGTAAATGATGCGAAAATGAATGACATATTCTTTTTAGCGTGCGCATCCGTTGTTGCAGCTTATGAGTCTTCTCTGGTTCTCGCGATCGTTGCCAGAATTAATTTCAGTGAAAGTAAGTTTGCTAAGGTGTTATTGTGGTTCCATATATCGGTTGTGATAGCATTTTCTGTTGCGCTCATCGGTTATTGCGCATACTGCATTTCTCACTGTGGCCACATTCCAGGTTAATCAGAACGAAGGAGGCACTTAATATGGATAATCAGCCTACATATTACGAACCTGTACAGCAGGAACCTGCAATGCCAGTAACAGCGGCAATGCCGCAGGTGGATTATGCTGCAAGAAAAAAGAAAGCAGATTTGCTTTGCTATATCTCGCTGGGCTTGTATGCGGCATCCATTGTTTCAGCAATAGTCACATATGTTTATTCTGCTTTTGTCAATTATGAAACTCAGAATATTATCTTCAAAATTCTGTCAGCATTCAGTTCTGTGGCTTTTGAAGCGGCTTGGGTTCTCGTGATCGTTGCCAGAGCAAAGTTCAGAGAGAACAGGTTCGCGAAAATCTTATTGTGGGTATACATCGCGATGGCAATAACTGTTGCAGTAATACTCATAGCGATCATTGCATACTGTGTCTATACCTGCGCCACATGCCATATGCCGGGGTAATTCCTATGAAGATCTATATACCTGAACTGGCCTGGTCTCCTTATGGATTGCTGGTATTAACATCAGTCGCTATAGGATTCGCAGTTGCAATTTATCTCATGCGCAAAGCCGGAGTCACGAAGCACACGATCTTATACACTTGCATTCTGACCTCTGTTTTCACAGTGACTAATTCGGTAATGGGGAATATGTTGATATCTAACGATCCCAGAGCGCTTGGTTTCTCAGGCCTTGGAGCTGTTGTCGGCATGATCCTGGGAGTTCTTGTTTCAGGCCTTATCATAAAGGACAAGCCCGAAAGCGTCATGGCATCGTTCATCGCAACGGCACCTTTGATGTATGGCCTTGCGAAAACCGGATGTCTCTTCGGAGGGTGCTGCCACGGGAAAGATTATGAAGGACCTTTTGCAATAGTCTATTCAGGCGCAAACGGCGGTTCTTATTTTCCTGCGCAGATAATCGACATGGTTGTGTTTATCGCAATGTTTGTTATAAATCTGATACTCATCAGGAAAATAAAGAACAAGATCGCCGCAATATATGTGATCCTTGCGCTGTTAACTGTCGTAAGGTTCCTTCTGGAATATTTAAAGTACTATCACGACGGTTCATTGATAGCTTCAGGCCAGGTCAGTGTTCTAGTAGCAGGCGCAGCTTCGATAGTGCTTGTTACGGTATGGAAGTTCCTGTTAAAAGTCGGGAAAGCACCGGCCGCTGCAGGCGCGCAGAACTGATTTACCAATTTCCATAATATGTTAATTATAATTTGGTGCTTCATGGGCGTTGTGGTAGGATAGTCGTGGAGGAAGTTATGTTGAGAGTTATTGGGATGATGTACGTTACCCTCGTGCCGACAATACTGGCAGGGGTGATGGTAATGTTATGGTGTAAGCTGCCTATCCTAAAGGCAATAGCTAAACCTATAGATTTCGGTAAGAATTTCGTTGACGGCAAAAGGCTCTTCGGTGACAACAAGACATGGAAGGGCATGCTGGGATATATACTTTTCAATACGTTGTTTTCGGTCCTGTGGGGATTTGCGTGCCAGACTGGTGCTCTGCACGATCTGAATTTCTTCTATCAGAACCATGAAAATACTATCCCTTTTAATCTCCTCATTGGTGTGTTGCTGGGCCTCGGATATTCGCTTTTCGAGCTGCCGAACAGCTTTCTTAAGAGGAGACTTGATATCACTCCGGGCAAATCAGTAAGCGGCTTCTGGAAGGTGTTCTTCATTTTCTTAGATCAGGCTGATTCAGTATTCGGAGTTGCTCTTGTCGTGTGGATGTTCTACCCGCTCGGCATCGGACTTTATCTGTTGTATGTACTCGTAGGTGCTGCTACGCATCTGTTCCTGAACATGATGCTCTATTTCATGCACCTGCGAAAAAATATGTTTTAAGGAAAATCCAAATTTATGTTAGTAAGATTAGGCGGCACAGAAAACGAAAACGGCAAGCTCGGCAATAAGGGTAAGTTCCTTTTGCTCATGAAGCAGGAAGGGTTCAATGTTCCGGACGGTTTTGTCCTGGACAGCGATACTTACGATGAGACTATTAAGGGCGAGCCCGAAAAGATAATTGAAGAGGCAGTCTCCAAGCTTAACAAGGACAATGTCAAGCAGACTTCAGAGGGCTTGAACGATCTGTTTGGCAAGATAAAGCTGCCCGGAAATATCAGCTCAGAGATCAAGTCTTTGCTTAAGGCAGATAAGCTCTATGCGGTACGAAGCAGCGGCACGAAGGAAGACCTGGATGAGTTCTCTTTCGCAGGCCAGTATCAGACATTCCTTAATACAAAGCCTGAAGACGTTGAGGAAAGAGTCATCGACTGCTACAAGTCAATGTTTAGTGAGATCATATTAAGCTATCTCGTTAACCGCAAGATCGATACGAACGATCTCAAGATGTCTGTCGTAGTGCAGGAGATGGTTCAGTCGGATAAGAGCGGTATCTGCTTTACAATCGACCCTGTTACCGGCAATGACAAGACAATGCTCATCGAAGTGTCGGAGGGTCTTGGCGAGGATATCGTTAGCGGCAAGACGGTTCCTGAGCAGTACTACTACAACTGGTATGACAATAAGGAAACTGACAGAAAGTCCGATAACAAACTTATCTCGGAAGCAAACGTTGAGAAGTATGCGAAGGTATTTGCAAGTATCCAGCAGAAATTCGGATATCCCTGCGATATCGAATTTGCGATCAAGGACGATGAGTTATTCATCCTTCAGTCGAGAAGGATCACAAAGCTCAATTATTCCGGCATCAATGATCTCTGGACTACAGCAGACTTTAAGGACGGCGGCGTTTCAGCTACTGTCTGCACACCTTACATGTGGAGCCTTTATGAATACATCTGGGAATACTCCTTAAGAAGATTCATCGTTGATTCCAAGATCTTAAAGGACGAGCAGCTCCCTAAGAAGTTAGGCGAGATGTATTACGGAAGATGCTACTGGAATCTTACCGCTGTAAAGAGAGCGATGGAACAGATCGTCGGATATAAGGAAAAAGAGTTCGACAATGAATACGGTATCGTCGGCAACTACGAAGGCGACGGCAAGACAACGGGCGCAACACCCAAGGTTCTTTTGCATCTTCTGCCGATCGTTATCGAACAGAATAAGCTCTTAAAGGACAGAAGACTTAATTCCGAGCGTTATAAGCAGGAACTTTTAGATCTTTATTTCGAATACAAAAAGCATCTTGATGAAGGCACGATCGAAGATATCACGAAGGAGTTCTACAGGATCACTCATGAGACTTACCTGAGATCCGAGACTACATATTTCCACCAGATCTTCATCAACACGATCCACCAGTCGCTTTATAAGGACAGCCTTCTGAAGTATGTCTCAGAGAGCGAATATCTCTCGCTCTTAGGCAGCATCGATAACATCTCACACCTCCTGCCTTTTTACGAGATGTGGGACATCACGAGAAAGATAAGAGAAAACGAAGAGACTGCCTCTTTCTGGAAAGACAATTCCGCAGAAGAGATCGCGAAAAATCTTAACAGCGACAAGTTCAACATGCCGCTTGTCAAAAAACTCATTGACGAATACGGATATCACTCCGATAAGGAACTCGACATCACATATCCCTGCTATTACGAAGAGCCTCAGGTCATGGTCGCAATGGTAAAGGATATGGCATTACTCGACGATTCTTACTCACCCGAGAAAGATAAGGAAAGAGGAACTGAGGTCTATACCAAGATCTTAGAGAACCTTAAGACAACAGTATCTTCCGGCAAGTATAAGAAGATCGAGGACAAGGTCGCCAAGATGCGCAGGATGCTCTGGTGGCGTGAAGAGTTCCGCGATGTATCAACAAGGTTCTATTACATGCTCCGTATGTACACGATCGAGTATGCGAAGAAGTTAGTGTCTGACGGTGTGCTCGGAAAGGTCGAAGACGTATGGTTCTTAAAGGTTGGAAACCTCTGGGATTACATCTCCGGAAATAAGACAAAAGAAGACTTAAATGACATTATCACGAGAAACAAGTTCTATTACAATGCTTACAGGAACTACATAAGTGATAACGAGATCGGACATGATTTCAGTGTTATCGCGGAAAGCTCAAACAAGAATACGATCAAGGGCTTGGGCGCCAACAACGGAAAAATCACCGGCGTTGCAAGAGTCATTGAAGACTTTACCCAGATCGACAGACTTCAGCAGGACGATATCCTTGTAACGAGATTTACGGATACAGGATGGACGCCGAAGTTTGCGATCCTCTCTGGAATCGTAACCGAGTACGGCGGAATTCTTTGCCATGCCGCTATCGTATCCAGAGAATACGGAATACCCGCGATCGTTTGCTGCAAAGATGCAATGAGCAGGATCACTGACGGACAGATCATCACGATTGACGGAAGCACGGGAGTAGTTACATTAAAGGACGGTGAATAACATGATCGTCGGCAAGTGGAATAAGTCGGTAATCTTAACATATGCAGGACTCATCCTTGCAGTGCTCGGTATGTTCCTTGCGTTTACTACGGATAACATTAATTATTCGATCTGCTGCCTTATGGTAGCCGGTATCTGCGATCTTTTCGACGGCATGGTCGCGAGAAGATGCAAGAGAACTGAAGAAGAGAAGAAGTTCGGAATAGAGCTCGATTCCATTGTCGATACGATGAGCTTCATCGCTCTTCCTATTAGCATCTTTATGCAGATGGGATTGACCAGGATAAGGGACATTGTTATTTTCATGATCTTCGCGCTTGCAGGCGTTGCAAGGCTCGCATACTTTAATATCGATACCGCAGACAGCGAGAAGGCCATTAAGTATTACACAGGTCTGCCGGTAACATATACCGCGCTGATTTTCCCGCTGCTGTATTTGTTGAAGCTCCCTTTGGAAGAGAACATCTTTTTATGGGTAATGAGGGCAGCGATCGTTATCGTATCTGTCCTTCAGGTATTAAAGATCAAGGTCGTAAAGCCCAAGGGAATCTGGTATGCGGTCTTCGGCATCCTGGCCATAGCACTTCTCGTTTTATATCTGGTTTTTATCTGATTGCTTATGAAGATCTACGACCGCAAGACAAAGACTTATGAAGACATAGTCCAGTACGGGGCAGGAAAGCTCGATTTCCTGTACAACAACCCTGTGGGCAGGATCTTCCTGGGAATCGCTGTATCTCCCTTCGTGTCCAATATCTATGCGTCGAAGAATGCGAAAAAGAGCTCTGTAAAAAAGATCCCCGCATTCATCAAAGAACACAACATCGACATGAGCGATTACGAGGACAGGGAATATAAGTCTTTCACGGACTTTTTCACGCGCAAGATCCGCTACGGAAAGCGCCCTGTCGATATGACACCCGGAGCCCTCATATCACCTGCTGATTCCAAGCTCCTTGTATATGAGATCGAGAAAGATACTGTAATGAGGATCAAGGGCAGAACATATACTGCAGATGAGATACTGGCTGACAGCGAGAATGCTAAAGAATTTGCCGGCGGATATGCTCTCGTATTCAGACTTACAGTTGATGACTATCACAGATTCTGTTATCCGGACAAGGGATGCCTTATCAGCAGGAGATTTATTAAGGGCAAGCTTCACACGGTAAGCCCGGTTTCCAAAAACCATAAGATTTACATGGAAAACACGAGGCTCGTAAACCTTCTTAAGACTGAGAAGTTCGGCACCATCGCATATATCGAAGTAGGTGCGATGCTCATAGGAAGGATAGTCGATAACGGGACTGATGTTTTCGAGAAGGGTCAGGAAAAGGGGTATTTCGAACCCGGCGGATCGACGGTGATCATAATGGTCAAAAACGTTGAGATAGATAAAGACATAATGGAGCAGAGCGCTTCAGGGATAGAGACAAAGGTAAGATACGGAGAAAGGATCGGCAGAGCTTTATGATCAAGAGACTTTACATCTACTATAAAGAGCGTTATCCGATAATACCGAGGATCATCTTAGGAATCATACTTTTCCTTGAGATCCATTTCATAATCCTTCTGAACATGGGTGTCACATGGAAAGACGTGCATCTCGGATTGGCGGAAGCGACAGGTGCTTTTACGTGCTTCGCGTTCCTTTTGTGGCTGCGCGTTGCTGACGACTTAAAAGATTTCGAGACAGATAAGAAGCTGTTCCCCGACAGGCCCCTGCCGAGCGGACGCGTGCTCAAGAAAGACGTTATAATCTCCTGCGCTATCGTGCAGGCGATCGCAATAGGTCTTAATATTGCGTTTATGCGCGAGAACCTTATCTTCCTCGCGATACTTTATTTCTACGGATACCTGATGAGTAAATGGTTCTTCAAGAAAAAGACGATCCAGCCGAGCCTTCCTCTGGCGCTCATTACGCACAATCCGGTACAGGCTTTTATCAACCTTTACATCATCTCATTTACTATTCAGAAGTATAATCTTCCGGCGTTCTCGCTGACGAACATCATGGCGTTGTGGACGCTTTATTTCCCGGCACTTATCTGGGAGGTATCCAGAAAGATCAGAGCGCCCAAAGACGAGACGGATTACACCACATATTCGAAGCTCTTCGGCTACAAGGATTCAACAAAGTTTGTCATGATCTTAACGATCCTGGACATCATCACGAACTTTATCCTCGTATGGAACCTCAACAAGATCTCTGTAGGCGTTCTCTTCCTTCTCGTATCCTGGATGACATGGAAGTTTATCCAGTTCATGAAGAACCCCGAGAAGTTCGTTCTCGTAAACAAAGTCGAGCTCTACACCTATCTGCAGGAATCGACGATGCTGCTTACCATCGTCTGCTTCATAATCTTCGGAAAGATCTGATATGTACGGCTCTAAGATCGACAATCTGATAAAGCTTCGTGACAACGGATTCAATGTTCCGGCATTTACCGTTGTGCCATATGAAGATGCGGTCAGGGAGGACCTTAAGTTCGACCTGCCCTCAAAAGGAAAGCTCTTTTCTGTAAGGAGTTCTGCCAACGTCGAAGACGGCGAATTCCAGAGCTTTGCAGGGCAGTTCGATACTTTCCTTGATGTCGCGCGCGAAAATGTACCGTCCAAGATCAGGGACATCGTAAACTCCCTTAACAGCGACAGCGTAAAGGCTTATGCCGAATCGAAGAATATCGACATCACGGATATCAGGATGAACATAATCGTTCAGGACATGATCGCTTCCGAAGTGTCCGGCGTCCTTTTTACCGCGAACCCTCAGGGCATCTTAAATGAGAGCGTCATTACCGTCGGAAGAGGTCTTGGCGAAGGCATAGTCTCGTCCAAAGTTGATACGACTTCCTACTACTATAATCTCACTGATAAGATCTGTTATTTCGAAGGAAAAGAAGACCTTTTATCACAGGATAAGATCGAAGAACTGATCGGTATTTCAGATAAGATGAAGCCTCTCTTCGGCGAATATCTTGATATCGAATTTGCGATTAAAAACGATGAGATATTCATCCTTCAGGTGCGCCCGATTACGACTCTGAAGACTGATGATCCGCTCATAATGGATAACAGCAATATCGTTGAGAGTTACCCGGGCATCTCATCGCCTCTTACGACTTCATTTGTCGATCTCGTTTACAGCGGCGTATTCAAAGGGGTATGCAGAAGGGTACTTAAGAACGACAAGGAATTAAATAAGCACGAAGACGTTTTCCTCAACATGACAGGGCATGTCAACGGCCGCGTTTACTATAAGATCAGCAACTGGTACACGGTAATTAAATTCCTGCCGATGAGCAAGAAGATAATTCCTGTCTGGCAGGAGATGATGGGTGTCCGCAACAAGAGCTATAACGAAGAAGATGTTAAGATCGGTTTCATTACGCGCATCGCAACATATTTCAACTCAGTTTATGAACTCTGTTCCGTGCCGAAGAACATGAGAAAACTCAATGAGAAATTCATCGTTATCAATGATGATTTCTATAAGAAGTTCGATCCTTCTCTTACGCCTCAAGAACTCGTAAAACTCTTCAACGATGTGAAGGTCAAGCTTTTCGACTGCTGGGACGTAACGCTCCTTAACGACATGTATTCATTCATCTTCACGGGTCTTCTTAAGTCCAGGATGAAGAAGAAATACAAGAAGGACGACAAGGAAATCAACGAATATATAAGCGGCATTTCGGACATCGAGAGCATGAAGCCCGTCATCGAGATAACAAGGCTCGCTCTAAAGAAAGATGAGATGACCGAAGAAGAGTTTGCAGATGCAAAGAAAGAATACATAAGACTTTACGGCGACCGCAATCTCGAAGAATTAAAGATCGAATCAAGGACTTTCAGGAGCAATCCCGAACTTCTGGACTGGCGAATCAACCAGTACAGAAAGGACATGGAGCGCTTAAAAGCCACATGGGACAGCTTTACCAGGAAGAAGAACACTGAAGATAAGTACGATGCGCTTACGAGGTTCTACGTTAAGAAGAGTTCTCTGGGAATTTATAACCGCGAGATCTCGAGGCTTAACAGGAGCCGTATTTACGGCATCGTAAGGCTCATAATAGACGCACTCGGAGCGAAGTATAAAGAACAGGGCCTGATAGAGAAAGCCCACGATATCTACTACATGAAGGTCGATGAAGCGCTGGACCTTGCAGGCAATCCCAAGGACATGAGAAAGACCGTATCTGACCGCAAGGACCAGTACAAACTCTACAGGGAACTTCCGCCTTATTCGAGATTGATCTTTGCAGAAGGGCCATTCAACAAGCGCCATGCTAACGTCAATTCGTACCACAAGAAACTTAAGGATAATGAGCTCTTCGGAGTGCCCTGTTCAGGCGGTATCTGCGAGGGCGAAGCGCTTGTAATTACCGACGTTAACGACACAGGTGACGTAAAGGATAAGATCCTCATCACGAAGATGACTGATCCCGGCTGGGTATTCCTTCTGACGCAGGCAAAGGGTGTTATCTCTGAGAAAGGTTCTCTTCTCTCACACACGGCGATCATCTCAAGAGAGATCGGAATCCCTTCGATCGTAGGCGTCAAAGACCTTATGCTGACGATCCAGACAGGAGACCTTATAAGAATGAACGGCGATAAGGGAAAGATAGAGATCTTAAAAAGGAGCGGTGATACATGAAGTTAGTTAAGTTCGATAAGGAAGAAAAATACATCAAGGATTTTGTGAAGCTTGCTGTCGCGATCTACGATACTTCCGACAACATGGAAGACCCTGATTCCATAAAGAAAATACTTAAAGGCGAGCACCCTTTGAGCAAGTATTTCTCGCTTGCAAAATTCCTTGTATACGATGATGACGGAAACGCAAAAGGCCGTTTCTGCATCACGTCTTATGAGGGCGATAAGACTGCGTATCTCGGCTTTTTCGAATGCGTAAATGATGCTGAAGCTACGAAGTTCTTATTCGACAGCGCATATGCATATTGCAGCGAAAACGGCTTTGAGAAGATCCAGGGCCCTGTCGATGCATCTTTCTGGATCAAGTACAGGCTTAAGATCAACAAGTTTGAGACACCTTACACAGGCGAGCCTTACAACAAAGATTATTACTTGAAGCTCTTTGAAGATAACGGCTTTGAAGTCTGCGAACACTATACTTCACATGCTTTCAGAAGCGTCGGTGAAGAGTATAAGAATCCCAAGTTCGAAGAGCATTACCAGGAATTCCTTAAAGCAGGCTATGAGATAAGAAGCCCCAAGGAAGAGGAATTCTCAGAGTGCATCGATGATGTCTACAGGCTCGTAACAGACCTTTACAGCGACTTCCCGATCTTCAAGGATGTTAAGCAGGAAGATTTCAGAGAGGTCTTCATGAGCTACAAGCAGATAATGAACATGAGCATGACCAAGCTCGCATACTATAACGGCAAGGCTGTGGGCTTCTATGTATCGATCCCGGATTACGGCAATCTCGTATATCACACGGGCAATCCTGTTAACATCGCGAAGATCCTCATGACGAAGAAAAAGCCGAAGCGCTATGTAATGCTCTACATGGGTGTTGACCAGCAGCACAGGGGTTTGGGAAAAGCGCTCGTTTACGCGATCATGAAGGAACTTATGGCATCAGGGCTCCCGAGCATCGGCGCGCTCATGAGGGACGGCAAATTAACACAGACATATGCGAACGGTGACATTACCGGCGTTTACGAATATGTACTTTTGGAAAGGACGATAGAGAGATGAATGAACTTGAGAAGTTTTTAAGAGCGGACTATGAGAAGTGGAAGGACAACGATTACCTCCACGAGATGGTCGACGGCAAGTATGTAGGTATTACGATGGGCGAATTCATCGAGAAGGTGAATTACCTCGGAACCTATCTTGTTAATAACGGCTATAAGGGCAAGAATATCGGTATCTACAGCCCGAACTCCCTCGCGTGGATGATAGCTGACGTTGCAATCATGAACTATGTAGGTTTGAGCGTCGGACTTGCAAAGGATTGGATGGGCGATAACCTTGATTACGCGATCGCCAAGTGTGAGATCTCCTGCATGCTCTACAGCAAGGCTGTTGAGGACAGACTTGAAGCCGTAAAGGCTAAATATACTGATGTTGAATTCATCTGCATCGAAGATGATTTTGATAAGATGATCGAAGAAGGAAAGGCACAGTGCAAGGAGCTCTTCGCGCTTGAACCCGTTGATGAGGATAAGCCCGCAAAGATCGTGTTTACGAGCGGCTCCACATCTTTCCCGAAGGCAGTAATGCTCTCGATCAAGAATATCTATTCGAGCTATGAGGCACTCGCAAAGAGGATCGATGCGAACGAGAATGACGTCTGCTATCTGTTCCTGCCTCTTAATCACACATACGGTTCCATCTTCAATTTCCTGTATTCACTCGTGTTCGGTTACCAGATCTTCCTGACCGGTGACATCAAGAATATGGCGCAGGAAATGATGATGGTAAAGCCTACCGTATTCTGTGCGGTACCTCTCGTATGCGTTAAGTTCTGTGAGGCAGCGAAGGCAATGAACGTGCCTTTGAAGATGCTTTTGGGCGGCAGGATGAGATATCTTTTTATCGGCGGTTCATGCCTGCCTTATGACATCCGTCAGGCATTTATAGACCAGGGTATTAACCCGATGAATGCGTATGCATTATCTGAGACATCTTCAGGGTTCTCGATCGACTATCCTGACGTTACCGACATGGACAGCGCAGGCACACTCTTAGAGTATGTTGATGCGAAAG
>JAEEGK010000279.1_pt1 | contig 127973 bp, 110 predicted proteins | sample 8958771 | NCBI WGS metagenome assembly JAEEGK01 (sample SAMN16246547, study PRJNA631951) | gut metagenome | biome: gut microbiome; feature: rumen; material: SC-attached | host: Bos | place: Iran: Karaj | collected 2018-10 | reverse complement strand
TTTGGCTCCATAGCTCAGTCGGTAGAGCAGAGGACTGAAAATCCTTGTGTCGCTGGTTCAATTCCCGCTGGAGCCACCATTTAAAAAACACTGGTATATACCAGTTTTTTTGTGTTTAAAATTATTGCTATAATTTATTGTATAATATATAATAGAACTCAATTAATGGGGGAAATGTATGATATTTGATAGAAATTATGACCTTTCATTGTTATGTATAATGAAATCTGATAAAAAGAATACAGAAAATATTCAAAGCTTTATTAGAAGTATACCTGCAGAGTTAATGAGCAATATAAGAACAGCTATAGCTCAATTTAAGAACAAAACTTTTGTATTTACTGGCCAAAATGGTGATTTCTTTACTAAAAAAAGTGAAACTGAACCTAGAGTATATTTTTACTTCGATCTATATGAAGATGGATCACTTAAAATATGTAAGGAATATTACAATGGTCAATGGGAAGATGACTTATTTGAATTAAGGTTACATCCTATAAATTTAGATGATGCTAAGAAAATGGGACGTTCTTCTGAAAAAATGCTTGGTAGTGCAATGGTTGCTAGAGAAAGTGATGAAATATTTCCAGATGTACCATGTTTAGAATATATTAAAACGGAATATGATTTAGTAAAAGCACCTATAGGTCATTATGTTAGATTTGAACGTACTAAGGAAAAGGAAAGAAAAAGACCAATTAGTATGAGAAAGATATCACAAGAATTAAATGGAGAAAGATTATTAAAATAGTCTTTTTTTGTTTATTAAAGGCAAAAAACGGGGTAATTTTGCCAATATGTCGCTTATGATGTTAATAATGGAGAGTAAATGAAGGGAAAAATCTTAATTTAATGTTGACAATATTGGGAATTATTGCTAAAATTAAACATGTCCAAAGGAAGTTTGGGCGATTAGCTCAGTTGGTTAGAGCACCTGCCTTACAAGCAGGGGGTCATAGGTTCGAGTCCTATATCGCCCACCATTTTATGTGCCGACTTAGCGTAACTGGCAGCGCAACTGACTTGTAATCAGTAGGTTGGGGGTTCGACTCCCTCAGTCGGCACCATTTTTTTGGGAGGATAGCGAAGTGGTCAAACGCGGCAGACTGTAAATCTGTTCCTTCGGGTTCCATGGTTCAAATCCATGTCCTCCCACCATTTCTGTATTGCCTTGTAGCCAAGTGGTAAGGCATCAGACTTTGACTCTGACATTCCGATGGTTCGAGTCCATCCAAGGCAGCCATTCTTTTGTTCCGCTAGCTCAGTCGGTAGAGCATTTGACTTTTAATCAAAGGGTCTGGGGTTCGAATCCCCAGCGGGACACCATCTTGAATGCAAAACAAGGTTATCCTTGTTTTTTTATATAAACGCCCAAAAAAACTTGCATTTTCATTAAAATAAAGATATAATGAATTTGCGTTTAGGAAAGCGCGTGCCTATGCGCTCATAGCTCAATTGGATAGAGCATTTGACTACGGATCAAAAGGTTAGGGGTTCGACTCCCTTTGGGCGCACCATATTAATCGAGAAGTAGCACAGCTTGGTAGTGCACTAGTTTTGGGAACTAGGGGTCGCAGGTTCGAATCCTGTCTTCTCGACCATTTAGATATAAAAAGCTTTATTTATAAAGCTTTTTTATTTTTTTTAAAAATAATAATATGATATAATTTAACTACGAGGAGAATGGTTATGAAAAATGATACACATGTAACTTATGAAACAGACGATTTGGAGCATGCTCAGGAGGTTGCTAGAACTCATCCTGGCGTTTCAGTAGTATATAGATCTAATGAAGCTCCAACACCTTTATTACATATGAAACTTGATAATGGAAATATCGTATCTAAATGGAATCCAGAATATGTAGAATACTTACAAAGGAAGCATCCTGGAATAAGTGAAGAAGAAATTAGTGAAATAATAGAGCAATATGTTAAAGAACATGAACAACCTCAAGCAGGAAGAAGTTTTAGATAACCAACTTATGTTGGTTTTTTTATGTTATAATTTAGATGATAGTTTAGGAAGGAGGATTAATATGCTTTTATTAGATGTATGTGATAATGGAGATATTTTAAAAGTTTTTCGAGTTATTAGAATTGGTTTAGAAATAATAAGAGTTGTTGTTCCTATCCTAATAATTATTACAGTAACTATTTCAGCTACAAAGGTTGTTACAAGTGGTAGTAGTGATTCTTTTAAAGAGTTTATTTCAACGTCTTTGAAAAAGATAGTTGCTGGTTTATTAGTTTTTCTTGCTCCTAATATTATTAATGTAGTTTTAGGTATAGCAAGTAATGATGTTAATAATGTTCAAAACTGTTTTAAAAATGCTACTTTAGAAGGAATTGAGAGGGCTTATGAAAAAAGAGCTAGGGATTTAATGGATAAAGCTTTAAATTCATATGATGAACAAGCTTATATGGATGCTAAAGCAGCTATTGCTAAAATAGGTGATATTAATATTAGAAAAAGATTTTTAAAAGAATTAGATGATATAAAGTATATATTAGATGTAAAAAAAGATTTAGCTTCTTTAAATGGTGGATATTCTGATGATTTATATAAGGTATTAAAAGCAAAGATTGCTGGTATTGGTAATTCAAAAATAAGAAGTGAATTAGATAAGGAATTAGAAGAGATTAAGAAATTAAGAGAGTTTAAAGCAGAACCAGGTATACTTGATGGCTCATATACTGCAAATGGTGTAGAAGTTAAATATCATTTATATATTCCAAATAATGCAAAAGCTCATATGCCATTAATTATTTACTTACATGGTGATGGTCACGTAGGTAGATATGATGCTTTAAAACAAGGTGGTATTTGGTGGTATGTTAAGAAAAATTATGGTGAAGATTATCCATTTATTTATCTTCAACCATATACACCAATTGCTTCATGGACAGATGGTAGTAGACCGGATGCGGTTGTTCAATTAATTAAAAAGATATGTACTGAGTATAAATGTAATAGTAGTAAAATTATTTTAACTGGATCAAGTAGAGGTGGTATGGGAGCATGGTTTATTGCTAATAAGTATTCTTCAATGTTCTCAGCATTTGTACCGGTTGTTGGAACTGGTAATATTAATCCTGGTAATTTTAAAAATTTGCCAACCAAAGCATATACAACTCCATCAGAAAGTGATGAATGGAATTTCAGTAATACTAAGAGTAATTGTGCAGCTATTAATAATGCTGGTGGAAATTGTACATTCTATTCTATGGCTGGATATGATCATGGCTCTGTTAATGATGGGGTATATAAAAAGGAATTGTTTGAATGGATGATTAAACAATAGGTGGTTTATATGAGAAAGATATTTATAAAAATGATAGAGTTATATCAAATAACCCCTTTGCATGTTCATAGTTGGTGCCGTTATACACCGACTTGTTCAGAATATATGAAGCAAGCAATTGAAAGATATGGTTTTAAAGGTTTTTGGTTAGGAATAAAAAGATTATTAAGATGTCGTCCATTTGGTAAATATGGTTATGACCCTGTTCCCGATATTGATAATAAATGATATAATAGAGTTGGTGAATGATATGAATAAAGAAAAAATATTAGATATGATATCAACATTGATATTTATAGTTGGAGTTATTTTATTTATTGTTTATAAAAATAATATGTTAATAGCTTTAACTATTGCTGGTGTAGTTGGCTTATTGTTTGGAATAATAGCTTTTATTAAAAAAGAAGGATATAGTGTTTATTTAACGGCTGTATCAGTAGTTTTAATCATAACATTGATTTTATATTCAACTAAGCTATTAAGTAGAGGTAATGCAATAACTTTTATGTTATTAGGAAGTTTTGTATGTTTAATGATTATGTCAGCTATTGTAACATTTGTATCAAGAAGATATTTCTTAAAGAAGTATTCAGTAGTTGTTGAAGGAGTTGTATCTGATTTAAAGAAAAATCCTAATACAAAGAAAGAAATATATAATGTGGTTTATGATTATGATATAGATGGTAAAGGATATACTGCTATTGATCCATATGCAGTTGAAAAGAAAACTCCAAATATTGGTGATGTTAAAAAAATATATGTAGATCCTAATGATTATAGTGAAGTATGGTTTGATATATCTAAGAATAAATTAATTAAAGAATATATTTTAGAATTTGTTTCAGCTTTAATAGGAATTATTATCCTTGTAACTTTATTTATTTAGGTGAAATATGGAATTATTAAGTGAAATATTAAAACTTGTTAGTGAAGCTGATAACATTTATAAAAAGGTAATTTCAGGAAACAAAAATGTAGAAGAAGAATTAAGTCTTGTTGTAGACAAAATGGTTAGTTGTGTAGATAGATTAGAAGAGTTAAATTTGGATGATAAGGATTTAGCTTTAGCCATTATAACTAATTTTAATAGCAAGATTGATTTGATTAATTTGTTGTTACCAAAGGATTTATTTAATCCAAATGAAATAGGAATGGATTATTTAAGAAGAACAATGGAATCATTAGAAATGAAGAGATTCGATATAATGAATAAGTATGTTATGGGATCTTTAATTAAAGAAGAATTAGATGCTTTTGGTGAAGAATTAGAAGCTTTTAGAAAAAGAGTTTATGAGGTTATACCAGAAGATGATGATATATTATTAGAAATAGCTAAAATGAAGAGTAAGATACAGCATTTAAACACTGAAGTACTCGAGGATGAAGAGGTTCTAAAGGTAGCTTATAGTAACTCAAATTAGGTATATAGAAAAGTTATATCAGAATAATTTTTCTTTTTTTTTAACTTTAAAATGGTATAATCAAGTCATTCCCTTTAAAGGAAAGTAGTGAAAAAATATATGAAAAAAAGATATTTGGCTTTCTTTTTATTAGTGATGTTTATAGGACTTAACTCACCTAAAGCATTAGTAATAGATGATTGCAAAGTATTAGCTTCATACAAGTTATATTCAAGCTTAGACGAAGAAAATTATATTTGTAAGGGTAAGGAATATGGATCAGTTACTGATTCAATATATTATTCAGGTGAAGGAGAAGATATAATCTTAAATAAATTTGATGGTTATTATTTTTCAAATTATGATCAATCTATTACATTTAAGTTAAATGGTGACTCTAATATATCTATGCTTCATTTGAGTGATACAAAAATTAAGATTACAGGAAATGGTTCTTTAAAGTTTAAAGAAAACTCTTTTGTAAAGAAAGTAATCAACGGAGAGAGTGTTTATCAATTTCAATATAATGATAAATTAGTTCTAAATGATAACAAGAAAATATATGAGGGAATAGAAAAAGAATTTGAAGAGAACTATGATAATCTTAAAATAGTTAATAGTTTACCAGATAAATATAATAAAGAAGATTATGTCTTAATTCAGACAGCTGATTATTCTAAAATGACTACAGTACCTGTTACTGATTCTTGGATGAAAAAACATATTGATACAAGTTTAGTAATGGAAAGTGTAGATGGATTTGGAATAGTAAAATATGTTAAGGAAACAAAGAAAGAGAGTACATTAGAAGGTAAAAATGTAATTCTTATTTCTAAAGATGTAAATGATGGCTATCAGTTAAATGAAAGAGATTTAACTAATGATGAGATAGCTAATAAAGTAGATAGTTCAATTAATGAAAGTTTAATAAGTCTATATGATGTATCTGTTTATAATGGTAATAAGTTAGTTTCTATGAAAGATGGAAAGTATACTATTAAAATTAAATTAGATGATGTTAAAGAAAAATATGAGAACTATAAGATAATATATGTTAATGATTCTGGAGATATTGAAGAATATATTGATGGAAGAATAGATGGTGATTATATTGTTTTTGAAACAAGTCACTTAAGTCAATATGGTGTAATTGGTAATATCAAAGGAGAAGTATATAGTATTAATCCTAGTAATAAAAGACATCTTTTAAGTAATGCAGTTAAAATATCTATATTAGTTGGATTTGCAGCATTATCTAGTTGTGTTATTACTTATTTATTAAGTAAGAGTCATACTACAAAAAGAAGAAAGAAAAGAAGAGCATAAGCTCTTTTTTTGATATAATAAAAATGGTGAAGCGTTATGAAGTATTTAATTATATACTTAATTATTATTAATTTATTAACGTTTATTATGTATTTTTTAGATAAGTTTAAAGCTAAATACCATTGGTGGAGAACTCCAGAAAAAGTATTACTTTTTATGGGAGTTATTGGTGGAAGTATTGGTGGTATACTAGGAATGCATATTTTTAGACATAAAACAAAGAAGATATATTTTTATATTATTAATTATTTATGTTTGTTAATATGGGTTGGTTGTATAATATTTTTTATAAGTAAGAAGTGATGGAAATGTTTCAAAAGAAGAGTGTTTTTGATAAAATTGAAAACCATTTGAAGAAAAAGGGACATCAATTATGTATGTCTATTTTCTTAAGTAATTATAATGGTAATAATATATATGTAAGATTTGATTATGTTCCTAAATATTCTGTTTATAAAATAGTATGGTTTGATTTTAATTTTTTTGATGAGAAACATATAGAAGATTATATTAATATTCAAACTGTTACAAAGATTCTTTCTTTGAGATTAGTTAATCTTATGACTAAACAAGAATATGTAAGTGATTATGCTTTTAATGAAAAGATAATGGGAGATAGAGTAGAAATTCTTTCATATTTTAAAGATAAGGTATATGAATTTGTTTTTGATAGATTCTTACCTTTGGAATGGAAATTCTTAATTGATCCATTAGCTATTATATTTTCTTATTTACCAAGAAGTATGGAAGTATTCTTAAATGAGATATTTGGTAAATTTGATGGTTTAGAAAGTAATTATAATTATCGTAAACCAATTAAGTTTGATTTAATGAATGGTGATTTAGAAGAATTATTTAGAATGAGTGCTATTACAGTAGGTAATAAGTATTATCAAAGTGAAGCAGTTAGTTTCTTAGAAAAGATAGATAATAAGTATTATGCTATTGTTGATGAAAGAAGACCATATTTAGTGGTAATTACGGAATTAAAGGATGGAAGTATTTTATTTAAATGTGGTTGTAAAACAGATAATTATTGTAAACATTTATATGCTGTTATATTAGCAATAAGAAATAAGAAGTTTAAGAAGTTCTATAAAGTTAAATATATAGGTAGAGAAGAAACGATGTTAGAAAAAGTAACATTAGGTAATTTCTATTTATGTTTTGGGGTAGATGATGAAAAGTTATTAATTATTTCTGGTGATGAGATAGTTATTCCTGTTGATGTAATGCATAATGGTAAAAAAGCTTTTGAAGTAATTGAAGACGATGATAATTTAAGTTTGTCGAAAATTATTGATGAAATAAAATAGTATTATTCATAATACTGTTTTTTAATGGTATAATATACATGGTGGTAGTATGAAATATGATTATGATAGATTGATATCACAATTAAAAAGTAAATCTAAAGATAAAATTACTAGTGCTGTTTACGGGGTATGGAATGGTCCAGTAGTTATTTATATTTTTATAACGTTTTTAATAGCAAGTTTTTTCTTCTTTGCTTTATTTGATTATCCATTATGGAGAGTTATTACTTCTATGTTATGTTACGTTATTTTAGGCTTAATATTTTTATCTAGAAAAATGGCGCTTGGTTTAGGAGAGAAAAGCTTTATTTATTTTAAATTAGGTATGTTACCTTATAAACCTAAAAAAACATATAATATACCATTTAAAAGAATAAGATATGTTAGAGTAAGAAGATTCTTTAGTTCAACAAATGTTAAAATGACTTTTATAAGTGAATCTGGTAAGATGGAAAAACTCAAATTTAGTTTTAATTCTTTTATATTTGGACGTGATTTTAAAGAACAGAAATTTACGAGTGGAATAATAAGAGATAAGTTAATAGAATTACAAAAAGAATTTGATAGAGGTGATTTTTAGTGTTGAGTATTAGAAATTATGGAATGGAGTACCTAAAAGGTAAGAGAGTTATAGATGGTCTTAATCTAAATGTTAGAGAAGGAGATATATATGCTTTCGTAGGAAGAAATGGTGCTGGTAAAACAACCACTATTAAATCTATTGTAGGTATTAATCATATAACAGAAGGAGATATTCTTCTTGATGATGTTAGTATTTTAAAAGATCCAATTGAATATAAAAGTAATTTGGCTTATGTACCTGATAATCCAATTCTATATAATTATTTAACTGGTATTCAATATTTGGAATTTATTGCTGATATGTACGAGATGACAGAAAAAGAAAGAGAAAAGAATATCAATCTATATGCTAAAAAATTTGAATTATATGATGATTTAAATGATTTGGTTAGTAGTTATTCTCATGGTATGAAGCAAAAGTTAGTTTTAATAGCTGCTTTTATGCATAATCCTAAATTATATATATTAGATGAACCTTTTGTAGGTTTAGATCCTAAAGCATCTTTTACTTTAAAAGAATTATTAAAAGAGAAAGCTAAAGAAGGAAAGATAATTTTCTTTTCAACACATGTATTAGATGTAGCAGAAAAATTATGTAATAGAATAGCGATTATTAAAGAAGGTAAATTAATTGTCGATGGGGAAATGGATAGGGTAATACAAGATAAATCATTAGAAGAAGTATTTATGGAGTTAGTAGTAGATGAATAGGTTAATTAGAGTTATATTCTTAAATCTATTGAACTTCTTTGATATTAATAAGATTATTATCGCGAGAAATAATAATGTTAAAAGTGAATTTGAATCTAAAGCAGTAATAGCTGTTGCAACAGGTTTGTTATATGGTTATATCATATATCGTTTATTTATTATTTTAAGTCCAGATAATAAGATTATGATTTTGAATATATCATTTATTTTAAGTACAATTATTTGTTTTGTATCGAGTCTGATGACGGTTACACCAGTGGTACTTAAAACAGATGATAGTGATTTATTGTTTTCAATGCCTTTATCTGTTAACCAAGTTTTATTTGCTAAATTATTTCAAGTATATGTTAAAAATATTTTATATACAGCAATAGTTATGATAACAGGATTACTTGCTTATTATTCATTTGTTAAAGATATATCAGATACTTTTGTATTAATGTATTTGTTAATGTCTTTGGTAATACCTTTTATTCCTTTAGTTTTATCAACTATTATTATGTATATAGATGCTTCATGTAATTTAAAATATGATAAGAAATTATATGGAATAATAAGAGTTTTAGTTGTGTTATTATTTATATTATTAGTTATGACATTATTTGTAGATGTAACTGGTTCTGATCTAAATTCTTTAATTGGAAATGTTTATTTGAAAATTAAGAATATATTTCCATTAGTAGTGTTATTTAATAATGCTTTAGTTTATGAGAGTGCATTAAATTTTGTGGCATTATTATTTGTACCTAGTTTAGTTTTAGTAATATTTAATATGATTTTATCTAATAAGTATTTGGATATTTGTTCTAAATTAAAAGGAATAGGTAAGAAGAATAAGTTTGTTTATAAGAAGAGTGGTAATTATAAAAAACATTTTGGTTTATTAAGAAAAGAACTTAGATATTTATTTGGTAATAAGATATATTTAAAAGCTTCTTTAGGACCATGTTTATTATTAACTATTGTATTTATTGGAGCTTTATTCTTTATTAATCCAGAGGAAATAATGGGACCTGCTGATAAAGTTAAATATTTCTATAATAGAATTCCAGCAATTATAGCAATGATGAGTTGCTTTAGTGTTCCAGCAATTGCTAGTATAAGTTTGGAAAAGAGAAATGTTGAGATATTACGTACTTTGCCAATTAGAACAAAAACAATTATGTTTAGTAAATGGTTCACATCGGTATTAGTTGGTTCAGTATTTATAATTATTAATAGTAGTGTTGCTTGGTATTTCTTTGATTTACCAAAAGGAGTAGCATTAGCTTGCTATTTATATTCATTATGGTCATTAATGTTTGTTTCTTTTACAAGTCTTTTCTTAGATTATGTATTTGTAGATAAATCAAATATGAGTGATAGTGAAGTAGTTAAAGGAAGAATTCTAACAATTGTTCCAACAATAATAGCAATTATTATCGGAATGGTACCTATCCTAACTATTTTAACTGGTGTTTATAATAAATTATTGATAGCTTATTGCTTGGTTATGATTATTTTCTTAATAATTGAATTTGTATATTTAGCTATTAATAAAAAAGTATTAGAAGAAAATCTATATTCATAGGAATATAGATTTTTTTATGTTATAATAATTAAGAATAGAGGGATAGTATGAAAAAGATAGATGCTATTATAGTTGGAGCTTCAAATAGTGGTTTGATGGCTGGCTTAGAACTATTAAATAAGGGAAATAATGTATTATTATTAGATGAACATAATAATATAGGTGAAACTACAAAAAGTGTAAGATGTGGTCGTTTTAATTTTGAAAGAAATCGTAATGGTTATTATCTTGGGGATAGTAATAGATCTTATAGATTAGATAATCTATTACTTAAAGTTGGAATAAATGATGATACTTATTTAAATAGTTTGGATAATTTCTTTACTGTAATATGTGATAATGAAAAATATACTATGCCTTTTGGATTAGATAATTTTAAGAATAAATTAGAAGAATATGTTCCAGGTTCTAAAGAATCATTAGAAAAATTTTATGAATTAGCTGATGAATGTTGTAAAGCAATGGATTATATTGTAGATAATATTGGTAATCATATATCATTAGAAGAATTTAATGAACAACATCATGAATTTATTAAAGTATCATCTAAATCAGTTAGTAATGTTTTAGATGATATAGAGATGCCTTTAAAAGCTCAAGAAATCTTAAATGCTTGTTGGATATATTTTGGTAGTTCAGAATTGGAATTGTCATTTGCTCAATATGCAATGTTCTTATATGATGCTATTAATTATGGTTTATATGTACCAGTTAATGGTGAACATGATATTACTATGTTACTTGCTAATGCTTTTTTAGAGCGTGGTGGAGAAATTAAGTTAAATAGTAATGTTGAAAGAATTATGGTTGAAGATGGTAAGGTAACTGGTGTTAAGTTACAAGATGATACTATTTATTCAGCACCAATTGTAATTTGTAGTTCTTTAGCTAATAAGGTATATACAGAATTAATTGAACCTTCAGATGTACCTAGAGAAGCAATTAAGAGTGTTAATGCTCGAGAAGTAGGAGCTAGTTTATTTAGAATTAATTTAGGTTTAAATAGAACAGTTGAGGAGATTGGTTTAGATGAATATTCTTACTTTATTTATGATTCGTTAGATAGTGATAAAGTTGTTTCTAGTCTAGGTGAACCATATAATACTAATGAGATAGTTACTGTAGAGAATGTTATTAATCCAGATGCTTCTGAAAAAGGAACTTGTATTATTAATATTTCAACATTAGTATTAGGAAGTATGTTTGATGAATATATAGATAATACTAATTATCGTGAGTATTTAGAAGAAGAAGCTACTAGATTAATTAATAAATTAGAAAGTACTCTTCATGTAAGAATTAGGGAGTATATAGAAGAAATTAATATTACTACTCCAGTAGATTATTCTTATTTAAGTAAAGAACATTATGGAACAATGTTTGGTTATAAAATAAAGGGATATGAAAATTTATTACCTCGTATTTTAAATTATAATAATGAAATATATATAGATGGATTATATTTATGTGGTGGTTTTGCTGGAGATGCCTATGGATATGATTCAGATGTTATGTCTGGTTATATAGCAGCAAGGGTTGCTATTGACAGGAAGGAGGGATAACATGTCTTTTGAAGATAAGTTTAGTAAGTTAGGCGAAGATAGAAATAACTGGCTATTATCAGGAGAGGATATGTTAGTAAGCCCTGATTATACTGTTGATGCTATGTCTAGTAAATTTAATAATAGATTAGAGTTGGCTGTTAAAAGAATTAATAAAGAAAACGAATCATTTAAATCAGTAGTTTTAAGTAGTGTGGATCATGATTCTTTACCATCTTTTAGAGCTGGTCAAAGAATAGCTGTTACTTTCTTAATAAATGGTAAATATATTACAAGACCATTTTCTATTTGTTCAAGTAATGCTGAAGCTTTAGATGGCGAATATAAGATTCTAATTTACAGTAATCCAGATGATATTTTATTAAAGGAAATATATGATGGTATTAAGGTTGGAGATAGAGTTATGTCTTCGGCTCCATTTGGAAATTTCTATTATAATGAATTAAGAGATTCTAAAAATGTTATTGCAATTGTTTCTGATTTAGGAATAGCTCCAATTTATTCAATGATTCAAGCAATTATTTCGAAAGAAGAAGATTTTAATTTAACTTTATTCTATAGTGTTAAAAAATATAGTGATTTATTATTTGTTGATGAATTAAGAGAATATGATGATAAATCAAATAAAGTTAAAGTGTTCTTTGTTTTATCTGAAGAGGAAAGAGAAGGATGCTTAAATGGCTTTGTTGATAAAGCTAAATTAAGAGAAGTAATGAAGGAATATAATAGTTTCTTTATTGCTGGAGGAGAAGGATTATTAAAATACTTAAATAAGGAATTAGAAGAGTTTAAGTTACCTAAGAAGTATGTAAGATATGATGATTATCTTCCTAAATGTAATATTCGTAAAATAGTTGAGTTTAAATTAGTTATATATATTAATGGAGAAAGATATGAAACAAGTTGTTTTAATAATAGAACAATTATGGATTCTATTACTGAATCTGGTATCTTTATTCCTAGTAAGTGTCATAATGGAAGTTGCGGTTATTGCAATAGTGAATTAGTATTAGGTAAAGTTAAAGTTGTTAATGATAAGAGAAGCACAACTTTAAAAGAACATAATATTATTCATCCATGTTGTACTTATCCACTTAGTGATATAGAAATAATAGTTAGATAAGAAGCTTATAGCTTCTTTTTTAGTGGAAAATTAATAGCATAGTGTTATAATAAATAGGCATAAAGGAGGAAAGGCTATGAAAGATTTATTTAAGAATAAATATGTCGCTTGGGGCTTAACAGCTTTTAGTGTTTTAGTAGGTATAATTATAATATTCTTTTCATTTTATAGAATTAATTATATAATTGCTTTCTTTGATAAAATATTTAGATTATTATCTCCTTTAATATATGGATTAGTATTAGCGTATATATTGAATCCACTAGTTAAATTTTTAGATCAAAAAGTTTTTTCAAAAATAATTAAAAGTAAAAAGAAAAAGTTAACTAGATCATTGGCTTTAACAGCAACAACAATTATTTTTATTGGAATTATTGTTGCTAGTATTAGTTTTTTAATTCCAGAAGTTATTAAAAGTATTGAAATGCTTATTTCTAATTTTGATATTTATTTGGAAAATAGTAAGACTTTCTTATTAAGTATTTTTTCAAAAAGAGAATCTATTAGTGCTTTTATTGTTAATAATTATGATAGTATTAATAAATTTGTTAACAATTGGTTAAATGAAGGTTTCTTAAATGATATAGTAGTACATGTAAGTAATAGTATTTGGGGAATTGTTTTATTTGTTTATAATTTAATAGTTGGTTATATTATTTCTGTTTATATTTTATATGATAAAGAGAAATTTAAAGCACAAACAAAGAAATTACTTTATACTATTTTTGATGTAGAAAGAGTTAATGTTATTGTTGATAATATTAGATATACTGACAGAGTATTTTTAGATTTCTTTGTTGGTAAGTTAATTGACTCTTTAATAGTAGGTATAATCTGTTTTATATGCTTAGCAATATTTGATATGCCATATGCTTTATTGATTGCAATTATTGTAGGTATTACAAATATTATTCCTTACTTTGGTCCATTTATTGGTGCAGTACCAAGTGCTGTTTTAATCTTTGTAGTATCACCATCAAAAGTAATTGGTTTTATTATATTTATAACTGTATTACAACAAATAGATGGTAATATTTTAGGACCAAAGATTTTGGGTAGTAAGACAGGTTTATCAAGTTTCTGGGTATTATTATCATTATTAATCTTTGGTGGTTTATTTGGAATTATAGGTATGATTATTGGTGTACCAATTCTATCTATTTTATATTCATTTGTTAATGGTTTAGCTAAGAAGAGATTAAGTTCGAAAAAATTACCAACAGAATCTAAAGATTATGAGAATTTAAAATATATTAATGCTAAGGGTAAGCCGGTATATAATAAGTAATAGCGAATACTATTACTTTTTTTAGTAATATGATAAACTATAGGTGGTGGTAGAGTATGGATGAAAAGACAAGAGAAATCATTAGAAAGAACATGGAAATTAAGAATAATTATATAAGTAAGTTTGCTACTCAAGATAAGGAAGCTGTTAGATTTCATGAAGATGATGATAGTGCTGATTATCGTACACCTTTTTATCGTGATGTAGATCGTATTGTTTATTCTTTATCATATACAAGATATATGGATAAGACACAAGTTTTTAGTTTAAATGATAATGATAATATTAGTAAACGTATGACTCATGTACAAATGGTTAGTAAAATAGCTAGAAATATTGGTAGAGCATTAGCTTTAAATGAAGATTTAATAGAAGCGGCTGCTTTAGGACATGACTTAGGACATGTTCCATTTGGTCATGCAGGAGAAAGAATTTTAAATGAAATAAGTTTAGAATACGGAGAAGGTTTCTTTAATCACAATGTTCAAAGTGTTAGAACGTTAATGACTTTAGAAAAAAATGGTCGTGGTTCTAATATAACATTACAAGTATTAGATGCTATTATGTGTCATAATGGTGAATTAGAATTAAAAGAGTATAGTCCTCGAAAGAAGACAATGGAAGAGTTCTTAGAGGAATACAAAAAAACTTATAGTGATAAAGATCAAGTTAGAAAACTTGTACCAATGACTTTAGAAGGTTGTGTAGTTAGAATTAGTGATATTATTGCTTATATTGGTAGAGATGTTGAAGATGCTATTAGAATGGGAACTATTAGTAAAGATGAAGTACCAAAGGAAGTAACAGATGTTTTAGGTGTTACTAACACTAAGATTATTAACACAATTGTTACTGATTTAATAAGTAATAGTGTAGGTAAAGAATATTTATCACTAAGCGATAATATTTTTGAAGCATTAAAGACTTTAAAACAATTTAATTATGAACATATATATAGTAAAGCCAACTCACCTGAACAATTAGAATTATTTAAAGATATGTTTACTAAGGTATTTAATCATTTCTTAAATGATGTTAGAAATAATAATAAAAATAGTCATATTTTTATAGTTTATTTGAATGATATGAACGATGAATATTTGAATAATACAAGTGATGAAAGAAAAGTAATTGATTATATTGCGGGAATGACTGATGACTTCTTAGTAAAGGAATATAATAGCATAGTTGATTAGTTATTTTTGACAAATAGTCATTGAAATTTTTATATAAAAATATTATAATTTAGTTAGCGATATAGTCGCGTAGTAAGGAGTTTTTTATGGGAAAAGACGAAGAAAAGAAGACTCTTCCAGAAGAAGAATCTAAAGGCGTTAATCTTGACGCTGTAGCTGATGCTAAAGACAAAGCAGTAGCTGAAGCTAAGAAATTTTCAGAAAAGGATTTTGGTAAATTTAAGGGTAAACATATTATAATGTGTGTTTGCGCTGTTGTAGTATTAGCAATTCTAGTACTAATTGTGAAAGGATTATTTGGTAACAAATATGTAGAATACCCAGTTATTTATAATAATAACGATGGTGACTTATACTTGATGACTACTAAAGTTAAAAATCAAGATAAGGCTGTTAAGTTATCTAATGGTGATTCAGCATATTCTGTAACTTATGCTAATAATACAAATAGATATGTATTATTTAGAAAAAATGAGTCATTATATCTATATGATGCAAAGAGTAAAGAACAAACTACAAAAATTGTTTCAGATGTAGAAGAATATGCTTTTACAGATGATGACAAATATGTTGTAGCAACTGATACAGATGATAATCTTTATTCTTATAGCTTTGGTAAAGATAAAGAAAAATTAGATTCTGATGTATCTACTGTTTATGATGTTTCTACATCTAAAGTATTATATTCTAAAGATGGAGAACTATTTATTAGAAGCTTAAATGCTAAGAAAGACGATAAAACAAAAATTGCATCTGATTTCTCTAGTCCAACTTTAAGTGAAGATGGAAAATATGTAGCATACTTAAATGAAGATAGCGATTTATATTTATATAATATTGCTAAGAAAAAAGGTAATAAAGTTGCTTCTGAAGTAGAAGGATTCAAATGCGATACTAAATCATGCACTAATTTATATTATGGTGATGAAGAAGGTACTATTTATTATTATAATGGTAAAGATTCTAAGAAGATCGTTGAAGAAGCTCAAATTCTTGCAATCGATGTTGATAAACAAATGTTAGTTTATATTGAAGGCGATGATGATGAGTATACATTATACTTCAAAAAAGGAACAGCTGATGCTGCTAAGATTGAAGATGATTTAGAAGATATTAAATCAGTTAAAATTTTCAACGGAAAAGAAATTTACTATGTAACTGGCGACAGTGAAGTTAAATATGCTAAGATTAACGGAAACAAAGTTTCTGGTGTTAAATCATTAGCTGAAGATGCATCTTCTTTATACGAATATAAAGATGGTTATGTATTTGTAGCTGATATTTCTAAAGATGGCGGAAGTGGAGATTTATATTTCGCTCATGGAGGAAAAGCTAAAAAAGTAGATTCTGACGTTAATACTTATTTAATTAAAGTAAGTAATAATGGTTCAAAAGTTTACTACATGAAAGACTACAAAACTACTGGTGACTTATATGTAACAAGCGGCGGAAAAGGTAAAAAGATTGATTCAGATGTTTATACATATCAATATGTTAAAGATGATTTAATCTATTATATTAAGGATTATAGTTCTTCTAAAGGAAAAGGAGATCTATATAGATACACTGGTAAATCAGTTAAGATAGCTACTGATGTTACAAGAATCGCTTATACACCAAATTCTTTCGCAAAAAATAAAAAATAATATAAAAGGTTCTTTATAGAACCTTTTTTGTTTGTGTTATAATAGTTGTTGTTATGGAGGATATTATGCAATATAAAGTTTATGAAGGTAATGGTTATACTATACATACTATTAAGACAGATAAGTTTAAAAACTGTTCTATGGAAGTTATGTTTAGTAATAAGTTAAATAAAGATAAAATTACAGAGAATAATATTTTAGTTGATATTCTTGGTTCTTCTTCAAAAAAATATCCTAAGAGAAGAGATGTATCAATTGAATTAGAAAATCTATATGCTAGTGGTTTTAGAGGCTTTGTAACAAGATTAGGTAATAGTAATATTATTTCTTTTGTTATGGACTTTTTAAATCCACGTTATTGCGATAAAGGTTTTTTAGATGATGTTATTAAATTCTCTTTTGATATGATTAAGGAACCTAATATAATTGATGGTAAATTTGAAGAATCAGTTTTTAATGTTATAAAGAATAGACTTAAAAGTGATATTGAATCATTAAAAGAACATGCTACTAGATATGCTTTCTATAGAAGTGTATATAATATGGATAGTAGTAGTCCTAGTAGTTATAATATGACTGGTTATTTAGATCAATTAGAAAAAGTAACAACAACTAGTTTAGTAGATACTTATAATAGTTTACTTAATGATTATGATTGTGATATTTATGTTATTGGTAATATGGATATGGATGAAGTAGTTTCTTTAATAAAGAAGAACTTTAAGTATAGTGGTAAATCATTAGATAAAAAAGAATTATATGTTAATAATGTAGTTACTGATAAGATAAAAGATATACTTGAAACTGGTAAGTATGAACAAGATTCATTCCTAATGATTTATAATTTGGAAGATTTAACTTTTGATGAAAAGAACTTTGATATTCAATTATATAACATTATTATGGGTAATGGAGGATTAACTAGTAAGTTATGTAAATACTTAAGAGAAGAGAATTCTTTATGTTATAGTGTATCTAGTTTATATCAAAAGTATGATAGATTATTTGTTATTTATGCTGGAATTGATAAAAAAGATAAAGATAAGTGTATTAGTTTAGTTAATAAAGCTATGGATGAAATGCGTAATGGTGACTTTACTGATGAAGAATTAGAAAATGCTAAAAAGAGTGCTATTACATCTATTAGAATGAGTGAAGATACACAAGGTGGAATTATTAATAATTATTTATTCCATGAAATAGATAATTTCCCATTAATAGAAGAAAGAATAAAAAAATATAATAATGTAAGTAGAGAAGATATAGTTAAGGTTGCTAATAAGATTAAACTAAATACAATTTATTTACTAAGTGGGGAGGATAAATAATGAAAGAAATAGTTCTTAAAGGTTTAGATGAAAAAATCTATTACGAAGAATGTGATAATGGACTTCCTATATATATGTTAGTAAATAATAAAGTTAATAATTTTTATATTACTTTAAGTGTCAAATATGGTGCTATTGATACTGAGTTTAAAACAGATAATGATAAAGAATGGCAAAAGGTTCATAATGGTGTGGCTCATTTCTTAGAACATGTTAATTTTAATGAAGATGATGGAGTAACTGCTCATGATTATTTTAATAATCTTGGGTCTTCTATTAATGCTTTTACAACATTTGATTTTACTTCTTATGAAGTATTTGCATCTTCTCATTTTGAGGAGAATCTTACTCATTTATTAGATTATGTACAAACACCTTACTTTAAAGATAAATTAATAGAAAAAGAAAAAGGAATTATTGTTGAAGAAGTAAGAATGGGGAAGAATAATCCAGGACATAAATTGTATTATGGAATGAATAATGCTTTATATAAAAAAGACAAGAGAAGATATTGTGTAACTGGAGAAGAAAAAGATGTTTTAGGTACAACAACTGAAGAGTTACAAAAAGTCTATGATACTTTTTATCATCCAGAGAATAGTTTTTTAATTATTACAGGTAATTTTGATGTAGCAGAAGCTGTTAAAATAGTTAAGAATAATCAAAATAAAAAGAAATTTAAAAAATATTTAAATCCTGTTAAAAGAAGAGAAATTGAACCAACAAAGGTAAATCAAGAATATAAAGAGATAGAAGCTAATGTAGAGATACCTAAGGTAAAGATTTGTTATAAAATGCCAAAGAAGCTTTTTGAAAAATATGATGATGTTATTACTAGTATTTATTTAAGTATTATCTTAAGAAATAATTTTGGGTCTACAAGTTATTTAAAAGAGGAGTTATTAGAAAAAGAATTGGTAGTTGGTATTGGAGCAGGAAGAGATGTCTTTAATGATGTAGTTACTTTAGAAATAAATATGGAAACTAAATGTCCTGATAAAGTAATACCAATTGTAATGGATAAGATGAATCATCTAGAATTAGATGAAACTAGTTTAAAAAGAAGAATTAGATGTAATATAGCAGCATTAATTAATGATTATGATGATATTGAATATGTTAATACAGATATTATGGATCAATTAATTAATCACGATAAAGTAATTGATGATATGTTTGTTAAGTATAATTCTTTAAATATGGAAGAAGCTAATGACATTATTAGTAAGTTAGATTTAAATAATCATAGTGTAGTAGTTTTAGTTCCATATAAAAACAAATAAAAAAGACTTGAATTAATTCAAGTCTTTTTAATTTACTATCTGTTGTAGTATTCAACGATAAGAGTTTCGTTAACTTCTTGGTTAAGTTCACTTCTATCAGGTAATCTTAAGAATTTACCACATAATTTGTTTTTATCAAATTCAACAAATGCTGGGCGACTTAAGCAAGTTTCTGCAGCTTCTTTGATAGCTGGATGATCTAAAGAGTTTTCTTTAACTGCGATTACATCACCAACTTTAACTTGGTAAGAAGGAACATCAACTTTAATACCGTTTACTGTAATATGTCCATGGTTAACAACTTGTCTTGCAGCTCTTCTAGTTTTAGCTAGACCCATACGATAAACTAAGTTATCTAATCTAGATTCTAGTAAGTTAAGTAAGTTAGTACCACTAGCACCCTTCATTTTAGCTGCTTTTTCGAATAACTTATGGAATTGTTTTTCATTTAATCCATACATTAATCTGATTTTTTGTTTTTCAGCTAATTGGATACCATATTCGCTTGATTTACGTTTTTTATCGTTTCCATGTGCTCCTGGAGCATATGGACGTTTAGCTAATTCTTTTCCATTTTCAAGGATAGAGAAACCTAAACGACGAGATTTTTTGTAAACTGGACCAGTATATCTTGCCATAATAAGTTCTCCTTTCTATATATTTTTGATATATAGGATTGTCATAAATATCTTATAGGGAGTCTACTTAAGTATTTTTTCTAAGGCAGCCTTAGATACTCATATACCAATTTGGTAGCAGACACATTATAACTATTTATAACGCTGCCAAATACATCGCACTATTAATTATACATAAAAATAGGTAAAAGTCAATTAAATTAGGGAATTAATGGCGGATTATTCGATATATTTCTTCGTCATTAGATATTTTTTCAAATTTTATATTATGATCTTTTAAGATTTCTAAGAATAAAGCTTTATTAACTTGTTCATAATCTTTTCCTTCATGGAAAGTTCCAATGAAATAAGAAAAGTTATTTTTAAATGGTTTAAATTTAATAGTAAACCAATTGGGAATTTCGTAATCTCCAGTTTTATCCATTTCTTTTTCATACTTTGTAAAAGTTTTTTCAAACTCTTCATCAGACATTTCTACCAATTCAATAGTTCCTTTAGCAATTCTTTTGGTATTACCAGTAATTAATTTAGCTGCTATATGACCTAATAAAATCATTTTTATCAATCCTTTCGAATATATTATATCATTAAGTGTTAATTTACAAAGATTAAGTTCAAGTATTTCTTTTAAATATGTATTTTAAAGCAATTATGTGGTATTATAATTATGAGATTAAGATGGGAGGTATAGTTATGAGTCAAACGGCATATATATTAGCTGGTATTACTTATTATATCGTTAGTATTGTAATAATTGTTTTGGTTTTAAATCTTATTAACCGTAGAGAAAAGAAAAAATACCAAGATGAAATAGTTACTCTAGAACGTGAAAAGAATTTAATTATATCATCATCTATTTTAAGTGAATTAAATAAAGTAGAAGCATTAGTTAATAATGAAAAACTACAAGAAACATATAATGAATGGCAAGAAAGATTTAAAGAGATTAAAGATGTTGAAGTACCAGCATTAACTAATACTCTTATTGAAATAGAAGATTGTTTTAATGAAAAACATTATGAAGAATTAAATGATAAAATTGCTAAAGCTGAATTAGATATTTATTATTTAAAAACAAAATCTAATTTCTTATTGGATGAAATAAAAGAAATAACTTTATCTGAAGAAAGAAATAGAGAAACAATTACAAAATTAAAAACTAAATATCGTGAAATATTAATGAAATATAATAAAAATAAGAACGATTATAAAGATGTTGCTTCTCCATTAGAATTACAATTCGAAAATGTAGATAAATTATTTGCAGCATTTGAAATATCTATGGAATCTAATCAGTATGATGAAGTAGGAAAAATAGTTAAGGGATTAGATGATTTAATTGGAAACTTAAGTATCATTATTGATGAAGCTCCAACTATTTTGTTAATGGGTAAAAACTTAATTCCTAATAAGATGCAAGATGTTAAGAGTATCTGTGATAGAATGACTGCCGAGGGTTATAACTTAGATTATCTAAATTTAGATTATAACATTGCAGAAACTGAAAAAAAATTACAAGATATATTTGCTCGTTTAAATGTATTAAATGTAGAAGATAGTGTCTTAGAATTAAAAACTATTTTAGATTATTTTGATAATGTTTATAATGATTTTGATGCAGAAAAGAAAGCACGTAAGATTTTTGATGAATATGTTAGAAAAGTTTTATTTAGAGCTAATGAATTAGAAAGAACTAATAATGGTTTATATCGAAAATTAGATGTAATTAAGTATACTTATGATTTAACTGATGATGAGGTTAAAATAATACCTATTATTAAAGATGAAATTGTTAATATTAAGAAAGATTATAATGAAATCGTTGATGCATCTCGTAATAAATCTTTTGCTTATACTAGATTAGGTAAGGAAATGGAAAGACTAAGTGAAAGATTACAAGTAACAGAAGAAAAATTAAGTAGTGCATTAAAATCTTTAGGTAGTCTTGAAGAAGATGAACAAAGAGCTCATGATCAATTAGAAGAGATTAAAGAGATTCTTAAGAAAGCTAAAGATAAAATAAATGGTTATAAGTTACCAGTTATTCCTAATAATTATTATGTTCAATTAGATGAAGCTACTGTAGCTATTAAGGAAATGATTAAAGAAATGAATAAAACTCCAGTATCTATTAAGACTTTAAATATAAGAGTAGATACAGCAAGAGATTTAGTATTAAAACTATATAATACAGCTAATGAAGCTGTTAAGACTGCTGCTATGGCAGAAGTTGCTATTGTTTATGGAAATAGATATAGAGCTGTTAATAAGAATATTGATTTAGAGTTAACAAAGGCTGAAGATTTATTCTATAAAGGAGACTTTAAGAAAGCTTTAGAGAATACGATTAGAGCTATTGATGATGTAGAACCTGGTGTTCATCAAAAGCTATTAGAAACAGTAGAAAGTAAAGGTGTTTAATAACACCTTTTTTTTGACAAATAAATTATTATTAATTAAAATATATGTTGCTTAGGGGGAAGACTATGAAAGGTAAAAGTTTGTTTAAGAAAATATTATCTTTATTAGCTATAGTTTTATTTGTTATTTTATCTTTCGTATTTATACCTAAGATAAAAATAAATAATCCAGATAATAAAAGAGAAACAATTGTTATAGATAAAGAAGAAGTAGAAGACCCAGTTGTTAAAGATTGGGAAAAATATTATAAAAATGAAACAGATTTAAGTAGTATAAGAGAAAAATATGATAACAATGATATCATTGCCGAATTATATATTCCTGATGTGTTTGATGTTTATATAGCAAAGACAAGTAATAATGAATATTATTTAGATCATAGTTTGTATCGTAAAAAAGATATTAAAGGTGCAGAATATATGGATTATAGAGTAGATATTGATAGTGAACAAATTAATATTTATGGTCATAATTCAAGTACATTTAATATTCCATTTAGACAATTAGAAAAGTTTTTAAAACAAGAATTTTTTGAAGAGCATCCATATATTATTCTTACATATGATGGTGGAGAGAAAGCATATGAGATATTGTCTATAAAAGAAGTATCTAAAGATTATGAACATATGAAAGTTAAACCAGATAATATGGTAGAACATATCGATAAATTAAAGAATGATTCAATATTTGTAAGAAATCTTAAATATGATGAAAATACGAGATTATTAGTATTACAAACTTGTTCATATGCTCATGAAGATAATTACTATGTTATTACAGCAATTGAAATAGATAAGAAGTAATCTTATCTTTTTTTTTCTTTATTTATGTTTTATAATTATTTTAGGTGATAATGATGATATATTTAGATTATTCAGCTACAACACCAATTTCTTATGATGTTCTTGATAGTTATAATAAAGCTAGTAGAGATTATATGGGAAATCCTAATTCATTACATTCATTAGGGGTTAAATCTAAAGTTTTATTAAATAGTGCTACAAGACAAATATGTGATTTACTTAATATTCAAGAAGATGAACTTATATATACAAGTGGAGCAACTGAAGCTAATAATATGGCTTTAAAAGGAGTTGCTTTAGCATATGCTAAGAAGGGTAAACATATTGTTGTTTCTAAGTTAGAACATCCTTCGATATATCGTATTTGTGAGTATTTAGAAACAATTGGTTATGAAATTAGTTATGTAGATAATGATAGTGAAGGATTAATTGATTTTGAAGATTTAAAAAGTAAAATTAGAGAAGATACTATATTAGTTAGTATATGTGCTGTTAATTCAGAAGTAGGAATTAGACAACCATTAAAAACATTAAGACAAATTATAAAGAAAGAGAATCCTAATACGATATTTCATTCAGATATTACACAAGCTATTGGAAAAGTAGCTGTTAATTTGCATGATATAGATTTAGCATCTATGAGTGGTCATAAAATATTTGGACCTAAAGGAATTGGATTTCTTTATAAAAAAGAAAGTGTTAATATAGTTCCTTTAATTCATGGTAGTGGTAAGTTTACTGACTTAAGAGGAGGAACACCACCACTTCCTTTAATAGTTGCTTTATCTAAAGCTATTAGAATTGCTTTAAATGATTTAGAAAAAAGGGAAGAACATGTAGCTTTATTAAATGATAGGATATGTAAAGAGTTATCTAAGTATAATGATGTTATACTTAATAAGACTAAATATTCTATTCCTCATATTTTAAATGTTAGTTTATTAAATATTAAACCAGAGACTTTTATTCATGCAATGGAAGAGGATGAAGTATATTTAAGTACTAATACAGCTTGTTCATCTGGTGATTTAAGTTCTTCAGTTATGGCAATATATAACGATCGTAAAAGAGCTACTTCAACAATTAGAATAAGTTTAAGTTATGTAACTACTAATGAGGAGATAAGTAAGTTCTTAAATCTATTTAAGGTAGAGTATAAGAATCTAACAGGATTTTTAGTAGATGAAAAATAATCATTTTTGATTATTTTTTTTATGAGATAAATTTGATATTTTAGATATTTATTAGTAAAATATTATTCATGTCGAAAGGGGGTTTTTATGGAATACATGAATGTTGGTACAGATGTACTAAGAAGAGAATACTGGAATCCGGTAATGGACTCAGAAAACAAACTTAAACCAGTTTGTGGTTTATGGTGTACTGAACATAAATTTGATAGTTATTCAGCATGGATAGATTATATGCTTTCTGCACCTAGTGTATTTGCACATAAAACATTAAATAAAGACCCTTTTGTTCAAAAAGCTGTTGTTGTTTCTTTAAAAACTGGAGCTAAGATATTAACTCTAAGAGGAGAGGAAGGAACACATTTATATAAAGATGTATACGGTTATAGTTTTGAAAAAATGGGAGAAGACTATGACGGTGTTTATGTAGATTTAGGAAATGTAATTGGTAGTACAAGTGATGAACGATATAAAATAGCTAAAGTATATTCTATTAGTTCATTAATTCTTTATAATTTAGATGCTATTGAGAGCTATAGAAGTGCTACTATTGATATAGATCCATTTGATTATGAATGTGATTTTAATTTAGAAGAACCAGAATATACTATCACTTATCATGATGGTGTAAAAAGAATAGCACCGGTTATACCAGAATATGATGAATTAGTTAATGAAATTGCTGAAAAATTTCATGGCTTTGTTAAATACGCTAAAATGCAATATCCTAATATTTCAACTAGTCAAATTGCTTATCACTTACATAAAAGTGTAATATTAGCTTATGAAGAAAGAATTGCTTTTTTGTCACAAGCAAAAGGACTAGATGCTAAAAATTTAGGATACAGTGTAGCATCTAATGCATTATCATTAATAAAAAAGAACAACTAAGGTTGTTTTTTTTAGTTTTTTTAGTATAATTATTTTAGTTTTGGGGTGAAGCTATGGAAAAATTGATAATGGTTAAATATGGAGAATTATCTACTAAGAAAGCAAATATTAATTTGTTTTTAAAACAATTAAAAGATAATGTTTCTTTTGCGTTACAAGATATGGATGTAGATATTAAGTTTGATAAAGGAAGAATGTTTATCAATTTAAATAAAGATAATTTTGATGATGTTGTTAAGAAATTACATAATGTTTTTGGCATTCATGAATATGTCGTAGCTTATAAATTACCTAATAAAGATAGTGAAGTAATTGGAAATAATGTTTTAAAGTTAGTTAAAGGTATGGAGTTTAAAACATTTAAAGTTGTTACTAAAAGAAGTGATAAGAATTTTCCAATACAAAGTATGGACTTTAGCCGTAAGATAGGTGGAGTATTACTTAAGAATATAGATAATATTAGTGTAGATGTTCATAATCCTGATTTAATGGTTAATATAGAGATTAGAATGGATGCTGTATACATTTATTTTAATAGTGTTAAAGGTATTGGCGGATATCCTGTTGGTGTAGCTGGAAAAGGTTTATTAATGCTTAGTGGAGGAATTGATTCTCCAGTAGCTGGATATATGGCTATTAAAAGAGGAGTAAGACTAGAATGTATTTATTTTGAAAGTCCTCCTCATACAAGTATTGAAGCTAAGAATAAAGTATTAGAATTAGCAAGAAAGTTAGCTATTTATAACAATGATATAAAAGTACATGTTATTAAGTTTACTGATATTCAACAAGCAATCTATAAAAATTGTCCTCATGAGTATTTAATAACTATTATGAGAAGAATGATGTATAGAATAAGTGAAAGAATAGCTAGAATGAATAATGATAAAGTTTTAGTTAATGGAGAAAGTATTGGTCAAGTAGCTAGTCAAACATTAACAAGCATGAATGTTATTAATGAAGTAGTTAGAATACCAGTTATTAGACCAGTAGCTTGTTTTGATAAGTTAGAGATAATTGATATTGCGGAAAAGATTGGTACATATAAAACAAGTATTTTACCTTATGAAGATTGTTGTACGATATTTGTTCCAGAGCATCCAGTTATTAATCCAACTTTTGAAGCTGCAAGAGAATATGAAACATATTTTGATTATGAAACATTAATATATGATGCTATTAAGAATCATGAAGTAGTTAAAATTAATGTTTTTGAAGATAAAAAAGAAGAATTTAGTGATTTACTATAATTCTTTTTTTTCTTTTAAAATAGCGCATTTTTGTGTATAATGGTGGTGAGGTGTTTTTATGAAATTATTATGTGTTAATGCTGGTAGTTCTTCATTAAAATTTCAATTATTTGAAATGCCTGAAGAAAAAGTAATAATCAGCGGTTACATTGAAAAAGTAGGAATTCCTGGTAGTTTTTGGAATACTAAATTCAATGGAGAAAAAATTAAAGGAGAAAAAGATCTAAAGAATCATACTGAAGCAGTTCAAGTTATGTTAGATGAATTATTAAAATATCATGCAGTTGAATCTTTAGATGAAATAAAAGGTGTAGGACATAGAGTTTTACATGGTGGTGAAAAATATTCTGATTCAGTTTTAATTGATAAAGAAGTTATTAAGAGTATTAAAGATCTTACTAAGTTAGGACCTTTACATCATCCAGGTAATTTAGCTGGTATTGAAGCTATGCAAAAAGCTTTACCAGGTGTACCAATGGTTGCTGTTTATGATACAGCTTTCCATCAAACTATGCCTAAATATAATTATATGTATCCAGTACCAATGGAATGGTATGAAAAATATGGCGTAAGAAAATATGGTTTCCATGGAACTAGTCATAAATTTATTACTCAAGAAATGAAACATTTACTTGATAAAGATGATGTTAATTTAATAATTGCTCATATTGGTAGTGGTGGATCATTATCTGCTATTAAAGATGGTAAATGTTATGATACTACAATGGGTATTACTCCATTAGATGGTATTATGATGGGAACTCGTAGTGGTTCAATAGATCCAAGTATTCTAGAATATGTATGTAAAGAATCAGGAATGGATATTTCTGAAGTAACTAATGCTTTAAATAAACAAAGTGGATATTTAGGAATTTCTGGATACAGTGATTCTAGAGATGTAGAACAAGCTGCATTACGTGGTGAAGAAAATGCTATCTTAGCACAAAGAATGTATAATGACAGAGTTGCTAAGTATATTGCTCAATACTTTATTGAATTAGAAGGTAAAGTAGATGCTATCGTATTTACTGCTGGTGTAGGAGAGAATGGTACTGAGTTTAGAGCTGATGTATTAAAGAAATTAGCACCACTTGGTATTAAACTTAATGTAGAAGCTAATAATAATATTGCTTCATATAAAGAACAACATGAAGGTATTATTACATCACCTGATAGTAGTATTCCAGTATATGTTTTACCAACTAATGAAGAAATAATGATTATTAGAGACACATATAATTTAGTTAATAAATAGAAAGAAGGGTAAGGGCTTATGTTAGATACTAAGATAAGAAGAATATACAAGAAAATTAAACAATATGACACAATAGTAATAGCTAGACACATAAGTCCAGATCCAGATGCTGTTGCAAGTCAAATAGCTTTAAGAGATGCAATTAAACTTACTTTTCCAAAAAAGAAAGTTTATGCAGTAGGAGCTAGTGTTTCTAAGTTTAAATATTATGGCCCTTTAGATAAAGTTGATGAAACTGAATTTGAAGGTGGAACTTTATTAATTGTTTTAGATGTACCTAATTTTGCAAGAATAGATGGTGTAGATAAATCTGTTTTTGATGAAGTATTTAAAATAGATCATCATCCATCAATGGATGATTTTGGTCCATGTGATTGGGTAGATGAAAGTGCATCTAGTACTTGTCAAATGATAATTGAATTATTATTAAAGACAGGTATGAAAATGGATAGAAAAATAGCTGAGAATTTATATTTAGGAGTTGTATCTGATAGTGATAGATTCTTAATAAGTTATACTTCAGCTAAAACATTTGAATTAGTTGCTAAACTAATTGAAAAAACAAATATTGATTTTACAAGTTTATATCCATATTTATATGAAAGACCAATTGAAGAAATAAAATTTCATGGTTATTTATCAGAGAATTTAACAATAACTGAAAATGGTTTGGGATATATTAATATTACACCAGATATTATTAAAAAATATGGTGTTGATACAGCAACACCATCAAATATGATTAATGATTTTAGTAATATAAAAGATGTATATGTATGGACTTTTGTAACTTATGATGAAAAGAACGAATTATATAAAGTTAATATAAGAAGTAAAGGTCCAGTTATTAATGATACAGCTGCTCAATATGGTGGCGGTGGTCATAAGTTTGCATCAGGTGTTAGAACTCATAATAAAGATGATGTAGATAAATTAATTAAAGACTTAGATGAAGATTGTAAAAAGTATAAAGAAAAACTAGATGGTGACATCTAGTTTTTTTAATTATTGATTGGTTCTAATCCTTTTTTTACATAGACATAAGTATTCATTGATTCACAAACATGGGCTTCGAAATGAGTTGCTCCTTCGAAGATGTATTCATCATAATCATTTATTAATTCATCTCTATTTATTCGTTTATTTGTTGGAGTAGATACAAAGATATCAACATTTTCTTCTTTAAGAGCTTCTATAGTTCTATCTAAAGAATAATATTTATTCTTTCTTGACCAATAGAAGAAACGAATATCTTCTTGATAGTTATCAAAAATGTTTTCATCAAAGTAAGCATTTATTTGAGCTTCGTAAAATTGCTGTGCATATATTTTTAGATTTTGATAATCATATGTTTTGATAAAATCAGCAACTTCTTTAGCAGGAGTATAAGGTTCTTTATAATCATATATACTAGAATTTGCACTCCAATATATTTGAACGCTACATACTATTAACATGAAAATATTAAATAATTTGTTTTCGGATAATCCATGAATCCAGAAAATAAATAATGCAAGAAAGGTAAACATACCAATGTGCCATAAATTACAATATTTTAATTTCATAAATAAGAATAATGGTAATAATAGTATTATTACTTCAAATACTTTTTTCTTATCATGTTGTTTATAATAAATTAAAATAAATAATGCAAATATTATAAGTGATAATATTAATTTTATATTTAAAGAATCTTTATATTCAGATAAGAATGCTGTTGAAATATAGAAATGATTAACAGCTGGATAGAAAGTATTATCTGATCTAGGGAATACATATATTGTTGTTAGTAAGAACGATAAGAATAAGATAATTAAACATATTAAGTATTTTTTATTGTGTTTATGGGTTTTACGATAATCAATTATATAATCAACAATATATAGGAAATATATGGAGCCAGCCATAAAGAAAGTATAGGCTTCAAGATTTAATAAGAGGATTAAGAAAATAGTAAATAGAACACATTTTTCTTTTCTTTTTTTCCATAGTGTTGCTAAGACAGCAAGTAAGAACAATACTAAGCTGTAACCTCTTGTTATTATAGTGTATTGATAAAATATAAAATAAGTAAATGGTAATAAGGCTTTTATATACCATTTAAAATTTGATTTAAATAAAAGAATAAATACTCCTAAAGAAGAGAATAATAAAGAAATAATTCTAAAATCTTTATATTGTAGACCAAAGGCTTGGAATAATTTGATTACCAGATGGAATAGAGCAGGATGTCCTTCCACATGAAGATAGTGAGTAAATAAGTCTTTAATACTTGAGTCAGCAGCTATTAACCAAGAACTGGCTTCGTCAGTCCAATATTCATGTTTTAAAGATACAATAGTTGCTAGAGTAACAAATATAATAAAGATTATTGTATAAAAAATGTATTCTTTTTTAAAAGTTATTTTATTCTTTTGGGTATTTACTTTTTTATTATCTTTTTTTGTTGTCTTTTTCATTCTGTTCACCATAATAATCATATCATATATTAAATAATTGAGTAAACAAAACGATTGATAAAAAAATAGCTCTAATATATAATTTTAAATAGAGCAGAGGTATGTTTTATGAAGAAATATATTAAAATAATGAGAATAGATCATTGGATAAAACAGTTATTTATTTTACCAGGATTTGTTTGTGCTTTATACTTAGGTGGTTTTTCAATTACTACTAGTGTCATTATAAATGTATTAGTAGGATTACTAGCTACGTCACTTGTAGCATCTGCTAACTATGTAATTAATGAATATCTTGATGCTGAATTTGATAAGTATCATCCTGTAAAAAGTAAACGTGTTTTAGTAGATAAAAATGTTAAAGGTTATGTTATATGGCTTTTATGGTTTTTACTTGGTTTATTAGGTTTATTACTTGGATATTTTCGATTAGGTTTTTATTTCTTTATAATGGAAGTATTATTACTTGTAATGGGAATACTATATAATGTTAAACCGTTTAGAACTAAAGATATTTTTGTTATAGATGTTTTATCAGAATCAGTTAATAATGCAATTAGGTTTATGTTAGGTTGGTTTATTTTACCAATTAATATAGTTGTGCCAATAAGTGTAGTTTTAGGTTATTGGATGGCTGGTGCATTTTTAATGGCTATTAAAAGATATGCTGAGTATAGAATGATAGATAATAAAAAGAAAGCTAGTTTATATAGAAAATCATTTAAGTATTATAGTGAAAAGAATTTATTAACTTGTGCTTTATTTTATGCTACTAGTTCAGTTTTCTTTATTGGTATATTTTTAATAAAGTATAGAATAGAGTTATTATTATCTATACCATTTATAGTAGGTTTATATTGTTATTATTTTTATATGTCTTTTGCTGATGATTCAGCAGTACAAAAACCAGAAAAGTTATATAAAGAAAAAGGTTTAATAATTTATTGTATATTTTTGATTATATTATTTGCGGTATTAATGAATGTGAGAATACCTTGGTTAGATATATTCTATAAATAATATCTCTTTTAAGAACATTTGTTCTTGAAGGAGATTTTTTATTTTGTTATAATTTTTGTAGGTGATCTTATGAGGATTGAGAAGTATAAAAAATTAAAGAGTAATAAGTATGAAGTTGAGATAGATAATATAAAAGTAAAATTATTTGATGATGTTATTGTTAAATATGAATTACTTAGAAAGAAAGAATTATCTTATGAAGAATTTGAAGAGATAACAGAATACAATGATAAGTTAGAAGCTTATTATAAAAGTTTGAGATATATAACAAGAAGACTTAGAACTGAAAAAGAAATATGGAAATATTTAGAAAAAGATTATAGCAAAGAAGTTATTAAAGAAACTATTAATAGATTAAAAAATGATGGTTATTTAAACAAAGAAATATTTTTAAAGAGTTATTTAAATGACCAGATTAATTTTGGAACATATGGACCTAATAAAGTTAAAGATGATTTGATTAATTTGGGTTTTCATGAAGATGAAATAAAGGATCAAATAGATAGTATTGATGATAATGTTTGGTTAGATAAAATTAAAAAGATAATGAATAAACGAATAAGTAGTAATAGAACTTATGGAGTATTTAAATTAAAAGAAAAAATAATATATGATTTATCAAGAATGGGTTTTTATAAATGGATGATTGAAGATGTGCTAGATGAAGTTACTTTTGATTCTAATGAAGATTTAGTTAAAAAAGAGTACATGAAAGCATTTAATAAGTTATCAAAAAAGTTTGAAGGTAGTGAATTAGATTACCAAGTTAAAATGAAATTATTTCAAAAAGGTTTTACAATAGATGAAATTGAAGCAATAAAAAAAGAACTTTAAAAGTTCTTTTTTATTCTTCTGTTTGGCTTAGTAAACTGTTTATTTGATTTTGAATTGCTGTATTATAATCTGTTTTAATTTGAGAATCAACAATATCCATATCGTATTCTTTTCTTAATTCTTGCATTGCTTTAACAGCAGCTACAGGATTTTGTGAATAATATTCATTTGCTAAATCTTCAAGAATTTTATCTTTAACTTTGTCTAAGTCATCTTTTTCTTTAGATTCAGTTCTCATAATAACATGGTATCCTAATTCAGTAGTTACAACTGAAGTAGAGAATTCACCATCTTTTAGTTTATATGCAGCACTTACTAATTCATCATATGAACTACTTAAAGTATCTTTATTAATGAAACCTAATGTTCCGTTATTGTCTTTAGTTGTTTCGTCCATAGAATATTCCTTAGCTAATTCTGAGAATTTGCTATTTAAATCATCTTTGTTAGTTTTTTGTAATTCAGAAATAATTTTTTCTGCTTTTTCTTTAGCTTCTGCAACTGCAGCAGCTTTTTCTTCGTCAGTCATTGAATCATTAACTTTTGGAGTAATTAAGATATGACTAACTTTAATGTCGCCAACAATTTTGTTTTTATAGTATTCTTTAACATCTTTTTCTGGAACTTGTTCTTTACAATAATCAACAATTGCAAGACTTTCTAGATAATTGATATATAAGAATTCTTTGTAAGCTTCTTTTGATGGATATCCTGTTTGTTGTTGAATTAAAGTTTCAAGTTGATCTCCTAATTGAGATTCTAACATTTCCATTTGAGAATCAACAGTTGATTTTGCTTCTTCAACTTTATCAGAATATTTGTCTTCTAATATTTTTTTATCAACCATGTTTACCAAAGCTTGTAGTGCATAATTTTCTTTCATTTCTTCATATAATTCATTTGCACTAATCATTTGTCCGTCTTTTAGTGTTACAACCGCTTCGTCACCATTAGATAATTTTGGGATCTTACTTCCACACCCTGAAATTAATAATACGCAAAGGGCTAACACAATAATTTTCTTTTTCATGTTTTCCTCCTTAACATTAATTATTATAACAATGTAGACCATAAAAAACAAGAATAACATTAAATAAACATTTTTTGTTAAGTAGTGTCGAAAGTCTTTTTTTCTTTGCTTTTAGTATACTCTTTGCGTTATAATTATTATGGTGAGATAGTATGGCTAGGAAAAGAAGATCATCTAGAAAACAAGAGAAAAAACAATTTAGCTATGGTATAGATATAACTGCGTTTATTTTAATCCTTTTAGGATTTGTAGGTTTAGGTAGTTTTGGTAAAGTAGGAACTATTATAAAAAAAGCAGCTATGTTTTTATTAGGTGATTGGTGGTTTGTAATACTACTAGTTATTTTAGTGGTTGGATCTTATATGCTTATTAAGAGAAAAGCCCCTAATTTCTTTACACCTAAATTAATAGGATTTTATTTAGCATTGACTGTTATTTTATTAGGAGCACATTTTAGTTTTATTAATCAATATGCTCCAAGAGAAATAATTAATGTTACTTGGGATAATTGTGTAAGTAGAACTAATTCTATGGGGGATACTTCAAATATATTATCTAATGGTCAAACAGGTATTAAAATTGGTGGAGGTATTACTGGTGCTGGTTTATCAGCTGCTTTAAAGAGTTTATTCGGTAAGCCTGGTACTATTGTTGTAATGATTCTATTATCATTAATAGCTATTATTCTATTATTTGATATTAATCTTGGTGATGAATTTACTAAGGTTAAAGAGAAGATGGATGAAAGAAGAAGAGAGTTAGAAGAGGAAGAAGACGAGGAAGACGAAGAAGAGGAAGAAGAACCTGTTCATATTACTGATGGAAGAAATACTCATGAAGTAAGTCCTGTAACTATATCTTCTGAAATTAAGAGTAATGAACAACCAATGACTCCTCCTCAACCAGTTGCAACTCCAAGAGGATTCTATAAATTACCTAGTATTAATATTTTAGATGAAATACCTAAAGGTAATAAGAACTTAAGCAATGATTTTACTAAGAGTAATAAGATTATTTTAGAGAGAGTTTTATCTGATTTTGATATAAAAGGTACTGTTGTAGAAATACACGTTGGTCCTGCTGTTACTCAATATGAAGTTGCAGTATCAAGTGGAACTAAGTTATCAAGAATAGTTACTATTGATAAAGAAATAGCTTTAGCTTTAGCAGCTAAGAGCGTTTCTATTGAAGCACCAATACCTGGAAAGAGTACAGTAGGTATTGAAATACCTAATCCATCTATTAGTGCTGTTAAGTTTAAAGAAATATTAGGTTTTATTCCTAAGGAACAAGAAAAAGGTAAAATAGTTGTTGCTTTAGGTAAAGATTTAATGGGTAGAGTTCAAACAATGGATATTACAAAGACACCACACTTACTTATAGCTGGTGCTACTGGTTCTGGTAAATCAGTATGTATGAATAGTATTATTGCTTCTATCTTAATGAGATATAGACCAGATGAAGTAAAAATGGTTTTAGTAGATCCAAAGAAAGTTGAAATGTCTAACTATAATGGTATTCCACATCTATTATGGCCAGTTGTAAATGATCCTAAAAAAGCTAGTGTTGCTTTACAAAGAGTAGTAGCAATGATGGATGAAAGATATGATTTATTTGCAGAAGCTGGAGTTAAAAAAATAGAGGAATATAATGAATATGTTGATAAACATAAAGATTCAGACAGTTCATTACAAAGACTTCCATATTTAGTTGTAATTATAGATGAGTTAGCTGACTTAATGATTGTTGCTGCCAAAGAAGTTGAAGGTTCTATTCAAAGAATTACACAATTAGCAAGAGCAGCAGGTATTCATTTAATTGTTGCAACTCAAAGACCTAGTACAAATGTTATTACAGGTGTTATTAAAGCTAATATACCTTCACGTATTGCATTTGCGGTTACTTCATTTGTTGATTCTAGAACAATATTAGATGCAGCTGGTGCGGAAAAACTATTAGGTAAAGGTGATATGTTATATTTACCAATGGGTCAAAATACACCAACACGTATTCAAGGTTGTTTCATTACTGATGATGAAATTAGAAGAATTATTGAACATGTTTGTGGTCAACAAAGTGCAGTATATGATGAAACGTTAAATCAAGCTATTGAATCAGAACATGATCCAAGTAGTGGAAGTGGACCTGGTGGAACTGATGACGATCCTTTATACAATGAGATATATGAGTTTGCTTGTGAAACAGGTAAGATAAGTGCTTCTTTAATTCAAAGAAGATTTAGACTCGGTTATAATAGAGCTGCTCGTATTATTGATATTTTAGAAGAAAGAGGAGTAATCGGACCACAAAATGGTTCTAAACCAAGAGAAGTATTAGTTGGTAAAAATGGTGGTAATAGCCAAGAATAAAGTACTATTAATTAGTACTTTTTTTATGTTATAATAAAGTATGATAGGAGGTAGTCTTATGGTTTGTAAAAATTGTGGTAAAGAAATACTTGATGACTCTATTTCTTTTTGTCCAAATTGTAACAGCTATTTAAAAGAAGTAGATAGTAGTAATTTCTCTTCTTATACTCCGACTGCTTTTCCTAGTAATCCTATAGAGGAATTTAATAATATGGCTCCAGTTCCTGAAATAGATTTGAAGCCACAAAAAGAAAAAAAGAAAATTAATTTTAATAAAGTTGTTTTATTTTTAATAGTAGTAGTTATGTGGGGATTAGCTATTTATTTCTTATTCTTATCAGAAGGAAGAACGTATTTTTTTAAGGATGATTTTATTAAAGCATCTCCTAATGATATTGGTAAGATAGATCCAGAAATAGCTAATTATGAAGCTGTTTCTAAGTCTGGACAAACAGCTAAGAAATCAAAAATAGGTGTTACATCTATTGTTTATGATAACCAATATTTAAAACAAACTACTTTAAAAGATATAAATGATGTCTATAGAATGATTGCAACTGATAGTTTAAAACAAAAGAATAATTGTTCACAAGAAATAGTTGAAATAGAAAATAGAATTGTTTCTAATTATGGATTCATTGCTATGAATTTATGTGAAATGGATACTGATTTTGCTTTAGAGTTAGAACAAGTAATTAAATATATATATGATCAATATCCTTCAGCAAGAAATCATATGACAAATATTACTTTAGCTAATGTTGATTCTAATGCATCATTTATGGCGGCATTTATGCCAATATTTACTTTTGCTACAAGTAATACAAAAAGTGGTTATCCAGTTGGAATTAAAACACAAATAATTTTAAATGCTAAATATTTTTTAAATACTAGTAAGATGGAAAGTTCAGTAAGTTATGGTGCTAAAAGTGGATATTTCCCACCTAATGCAACAAGAAGTAGTGCAGTAGCTCATGAGTTTGGACATTATTTATCTTATGTGGCATTAATGAATCATTACGCTAGCGGAGATTTAACTTTTGTTAAGAATGGTAGTTCTAAGTTAATGGTTGTATATGATGATTTTAATGCTGGTACTTTTAGTTATCATATTGTAGATGAAGCTTATGCAAAATATAAACAATCTGCTGGAAGTAACATGAGTTTTGATGAGTTTAGAGGATCAATTAGTAAATACGCTATTGCCAAAGATGGTAATGGAGAATATATATACGATGAAACAATTGCTGAAGCATTTCATGATTGTTATTTGAATGGCGAAGATGCTAAATTAGCTAGTAAGTTAATTTTTAGTGTTTTAATGAGCTATATATAGGTGATGTTATGAAAAGAATAGTATATGTAGTTATTTTGTATTTATTGTTTGTTACAAGTGTAAAAGCATTTTCTATTGATGCAAGTAAGATTGAAATCAATAGTAAAGGAAAAGAAATAATATCATCTTTAGATAGTAAATATAATATTGAATCTGAAGATTTTGAAAGTAGTGTATTCTATGATGCTAAAGCTCAAGATTTAGCTCGTAAACTTGTTGAGATTACAGCAAGTAATAAAAGTGTTGGTGATAAAACTAAGGCTTTAGCTGATTATATGTTTATTAGTTCTACTAATGGTTTTGATACTATTAGTGGAAGTATCTTTATTCAAATGTATTTAGAAGAAGTAAATTCTCATAATATTAAATATGGATATATTAAAAATATTAGAACTATATCATTTAATGAAAATGATGTTATTACATTTGTTTATATTAAAGATTGTGAAGTTGATGGAGAAAAGAAGGAAATTGTTTTATCTTATTGGTTAAAGATTATTAATAATGAGTATAAACTTTTCTATCCATATATAAGTATTGATGATGATTTAGAAGATCATTTTGATAAGGTAACAGAAAAGGAAAATCAAGGTGTTGTTCTAGGAGAAACTTATAATAAAATAAGTATTGATGATAATAAATCTAAAGTAGAAGATAGTGTATTAATGGATTTATATAATCAAAATGTTGATAGTGTTGTTCAAGTAACTAGTATGCATGATACTGGAGCAAATGGCTATGGAAGTGGATTCTTTATTAGAGAAGGAATTGTTGTTATTTCATGGCAATTATTTAGTGAGTATTTGAATAGTGGTAATCTTTTATATGTTAATGATGCTAAAGGTAATACTTATGAAATAGATGGAGTAGTTGCTGCTGAAGATAAATATGGTGTTGCTATTTTAAAACTAAAGAATGAAGCAGGTAAAAAGGTTTCTTTAGAAAATAGTGAAAGCTTAAAAACTGGAGATAAATTATTTACGATAAATAGTAAAGCTAATACTGGTTTTAGTATTAATTATGGAGACTTTGTTTCTTTAGAAAAAGGTAAGTTAGAAAATTTATTTGCAGTTTCATCTTCAGATGTAGGTAGTGCTTTATTTAATAAAGATGGTAAAGTAGTAGCGTTTGTGGTAAATGATGTTTTAAATTCTGATTTGTCATATGGACATAGTACTGATTATTTAGCTAATTTACAAAAGACATTAAGTAATGAAAGTTTTAATAATATAAAATGTACTAGTTTAGATGGCTTTAAAGAAAGATATTATTTAGATATTCAAGAAGAGAAAACTTATAATAATATTCCTGATAAAGTATGGAATGAATATAAAGATATAGGTAAGTTAGAAGATAATATAGAGTTACCTTTAATAAAAGCTAGTTATGTAGATAAGATAGTAAGTCTTAGATATAAGAATAGTATTTCTAATTATTTAGATACAATGTATTTTGTAGCTGATTATTGTTTAGCTTTAGAAGATGAAGGTTATAAACTTACTTATTCAGATGATGTTAAGAAAATATATACTAACGGTAAAACTAAAATAGTTATTAAAGATGATTTAAGTTATTTGATCATCTTAATGATGGAGGCATAATATGAAGAAAAAGGAAATAATTATATTAGCTTCTGTATTAATAGTTCTTACAATAGTTATTGCGATATTTGTTAACAGAAAAGTATCTTTTAAAGAAGTAAAAACTGATGATTATGTATTTACTTATGATACAACTTGGAAAAAAGTTAAAGGTGAAAAAGGAGTAACACTTAAACATAAGAAGAGTGGTAGTAAGTTAAATATTCAATGTATGGTTTTAGAAGATAGTTATATGGATGTAGACTTAAAAGATATTATTAGTGATATTACATACGGAATAGAAAAACAAAATGAAGGTTTTAAATTAATATCTGTATTAGATGCACCAAGTGATAAATATGATAGTTATTCATATTTATATGAAGATGATATGGAACAAGCTTTAGTTAATGTGTATAAAAAAGATAATAAGGTAGTTATAGCTTATTTCAGTTGTGAAAGTGAAAAGTTTGATATCGTTTTAGACAGTGTTGATAATATATTTGATAGTATTGAAATTAAAACAGGAGAAGAGATCAATTTAACGTAAACTTGACTCTTTTTTTTGACTTGGACTATTTTGATGGTATAATGGGATTATAAAACTTATGATATGAAAGGTTGTAGTTATAAGTTAGCGCCAGGTCCTAAGGGATGACGAGGCTAGCAACTATCGAAAGACTCGGCGGGTGTTGCTACGTAATAGTGGAAGCGTAAGGGTTATTTAAAAAGCAAAATCAAAATTGTAACAAAGGGTAATCCTCCATATTTTTTTGTATGGAGGAATTTTTATGTGCGGAATTATAGGCTACATAGGAGATGAAAATTGCCTTAATAAAATAATAAAAGGATTAGAATCTCTAGAATATAGAGGTTATGATAGTGCGGGGGTTGCATATATTACAGATAAGAAAGTTAATATTTTAAAAAGTGAAGGCAGAATTAAAAAATTGGTTGATCAAGTTAATTTCGATACTGAAAGTTATATTGGTATAGGACATACCAGATGGGCTACACATGGTAAACCAAGTGATGTTAATAGCCATCCTCATAAAGTAGGTAAAATTACAGTAGTTCATAATGGAATAATTGAAAATTATAACGAACTAAAAGGTAGTTTACTTGATTATGATTTTAAAAGCGAGACAGATACAGAAGTAGTAGCTGCTTTAATCGATAAGATGTATAAAGAAGAACCTGATATGTTAAAGGTATTAAGTGATTTAAAATATCGTTTAATAGGTAGTTATGCTTTAGGTATCTTAGTAGATGGTGAAGATAAAATATATGCTATTAGAAAGGATAGTCCTTTAATAATAGGGGTTAGTCCAACTGGTAATTATATTGCATCTGATGTACCAGCTATCTTAGAATTTACTAATATGTATTATTTAATCTTAAATGATGAATATGCTGTTTTAGATAAAGATGATGTTGTTATCTATGATAAAGATGGTAATATTTGTCCTAAAGATTTATTAACATTTGAAGGTAGTAGAGAAGCTGCGCAAAAGAATGGCTTTGAACATTTCATGTTAAAAGAAATAAATGAACAACCTAAAGTTGTAATGGATACAATAAGACCTTTCTTAGAAGATATTGATTCTTTAAAGGAATATAATCTTGATAAATATGATCATATTACAATAGTAGGATGTGGAAGCGCTTACCATGTAGGATTAGTTGGTAAGAGTTTATTAATGAAGTATGGTCGCGTTAATGTTGATGTTGATATTGCTTCAGAATATAGATATACAGAGCACTTATATAAAAATAAAGAATTAATAATTTTAATAAGTCAAAGTGGTGAAACAGCAGATACTTTAGCAGTTTTAAGAAAAGCTAAAGAAGATGGAATAGATACTTTAGCAATTGTTAATGTAGTTGGTTCATCTATAGCTAGAGAAGCTGATAATGTTATCTATATTAAAGCTGGACCAGAAATAGCAGTTGCTACTACTAAAGCATATATGTGTCAATTAGCAGTTTTATCAATTATGGCTTGTTATTTAGGAATTAAAAATAATATTCTAAAGAAAAATGTTTTAGATGATTATTATGAGATTCCAGAATTAATGGAAGATATTGTTAAACATGATGAAGATACAAAAAGAATTGCTGATAAGATATATAAAAATCATGATGTTTTCTATATAGGTAGAAAAGTAGATTATGCATTATGTATGGAAGCTTCTTTAAAATTAAAAGAAGTAAGTTACTTACATAGTGAAGCATATGCGGCTGGTGAGTTAAAACATGGAACTATTAGTTTGATTGAACCAGGTACACCAGTATTAAGTATTATTACGGATGATGATATATATTTAAAAACAATTAGTAATGTTAAAGAAGTTGTTTCAAGAGGAGCATTAAGTGTTATTATTACTAATCATCCAGTAGAAGACGCAGAATTATATGATGAACAAATAATAATTCCAGATAAAATAGACTTAATAGAAAGTATGCTTGTAGTTATTAAATGTCAATTGATTGCTTATTATGTTGCTAAGAATAATGGCTGTGATATTGATAAACCAAGAAACTTAGCTAAGAGTGTAACTGTTGAGTAATAAAAAATGCTGATATTTATATCGGCATTTTTTATATTTTAATAAGTTGTTTGCATTATATTTCCATTTAGTTTATAATTTAGTCGTAGGTGATTCCGATGAAAATAGAGTCAGTTGAATTAAAAACAATAGCTGTTAGAGCTAGTCAATATCCTAGTGATAAAAAAGCAGAATACTTACTTGTAGGAAGAAGTAATGTTGGTAAGAGTTCATTTATTAACACTATAATAGGTAGAAAGAATTATGCAAGAACTAGTTCAACACCAGGTAAGACACAAACATTAAATTTCTATTTAGTAAATGATGATTTTTATTTAATAGATGTTCCTGGTTATGGATATGCTTCTGTTGATCGTGATACGCAAAAGAAGTTTGGTCTTATGATTGAAGAATACTTGAAGAATAGAGAAGATTTAAGAAGAGTATTCTTATTAGTAGATTATAGACATAAACCAACTGAAGATGATCAATTGATGTATAATTTTATGAAATATTATAAATTACCTGTAACTATTGTTGCTACGAAGTTTGATAAAGTAAGTCAAAAGGATAAAGCAAAGAATGATAAATTATTAAATGATGCTTTTGATTTACAAGAAAATGATGATATAGTTTTATTTTCATCAGTTACTAAAAAAGGTAAAGAAGAAATATATTCAATTATTGAAAGCACTAAGTAGTGCTTTTTTATTTGTGTTTTTAAGCATATTCATTTATAATTAATAGTGTAAGAAGGTAGTTAATATGGGATTATTAGATTTTTTTAACAAACCAAAAAATAAAAAAGTAGATATTGATGGAAAGGAAGTAGTTGATTTTACTGACTTAACTGTTCCTGTTCCAGTTGTACATAGTAACACAATAGATGAAGGTCATGATGTATTTGCTAAAGCTAAGGCTGAAGAAGAACCCGTTACAATAGAACCTCTTCAAGAAACAATAATTGATCTTCCGACTATTAAGGAAGATACACCTGATTTAAGTTCTATTAACATGCATGGTGATGAACCTGTTGCACCTGCAACAGTTGAACCAGCACCGGAAACTGAAGCACCAGAAATAACAGAAGAAGATATGGCTATATTTAAATCTTGTTTGTTAGCAGAAGTTAAAAGAAAAAAGAGTACAGGATCTTTAGTTACAGAAGAAGATGTTCATGATTTCTGTCATGAAAGAATGTCTGATTTTAAAGAAGGTAAATTTGATTATCCTGAAGATATTAAGAGATCTATGAAGAAAATGTTAGATGCTAAGAACATGATTCAAGATATGATGCCTAAGAAAGAAGATAGTGGAGTTGTTAAAAAGGCAGCTTAGCTGTCTTTTTTAATTTTACTAATTTTAAAACATATGATAAAATACGTTTGAAATGGAGGGGTTATTATGAAAAAAGCTGTCTGTTTAGTTGGAAGACCTAACGTTGGAAAAAGTACCATTTTTAATAAATTAATTAGAGAACAAAAATCAATTATTTTAGATACTCCTGGAGTAACGAGAGATAGAATATATGGAGATGTTACATATGGAGATAAGAGATTTTTACTAATTGATACTGGTGGTATTGATTTAGGTCAAGGAGACTTTAATAAAGATATTAAAGCTCAAGTAGAAATTGCTATTGAAGAAAGTGACGTAATTGTTTTTGTATTAGATGGTAGAGAAGATATAACTAGTAATGATTTAGCTGTTAGAGATATGCTAATGAAAACTAACAAAAAAGTTATTGTAGCTTTAAATAAACTAGATAATGTTAAGATGCAAGAAGAGAGAATGTATTATTACTATGAATTAGGTTTTGAACATGTAATCCCTATATCAGCATCACATAGTTTAGGTTTTGGTGAATTAATGGATGCTATTACTGAGGACTTTAATGATACTGAAGAAGTTGTTGATAATACTTTGAAATTCTGTGTTATTGGAAGACCTAATGTGGGTAAAAGTAGTTTAGTTAATGCTATTTTAAATGAAGATAGAGCTATTGTATCTAATGTAGCTGGTACTACTAGAGATGCTGTTGATACTAAGTTTAAATATAATAATGAAGACTATATAGTTATAGATACAGCAGGAATGAGAAAACAAGGTAAAATATATGAAAATGTAGAAAAATATAGTTTACTTAGAAGTTTAAAAGCAATAGATAGATCTGATGTATGTGTTTTAGTAATAGATGCTGAAGAAGGTATTATTGAACATGATAAACATATAGCATCTTATGCTTTAGAAGCTGGAAAAGGAATTGTTCTAGTTGTTAATAAATGGGATGTTATTGAAGATAAAGATAAGGGTATAAAGGAATGGAAGGAATTATTAAAAGCTGAATTCCAATTCATGACATATGCTAAAGTAGTATTCTTATCAGCTTTAACTAAGAAAAGAGTTCATACTTTAATGCCAGAAATAATAAGTGCTTATGAGAATAATCATAAAGAGATTAAAACATCATTATTAAATAATGTTATTCATGATGCTACTAAGTTACATGAAGCTCCCGGTTATAAAGGTAGAAAATTAAAAATATATTTTACAAGTCAAACTGGAATATGTCCTCCTAAATTTACATTTAGATGTAATGATAAAGGATTAGTACATTTTAGTTATGAAAGATATTTAGAGAACACTATTAGAAATAATTTTGACTTAACAGGAACTCCTATTCAATTACAATTTAAGAATAGAGGAAGTAAAGATGAAGAAGACGAGTAGTCTTCTTTTTTAGTGGTGAACTTGAAAAAAAGGCGAAAATATGGTATAATGAGAACACTTAAGAGGGAGTAGTTCCATCAAAGATGAGAGTAATTCAACATCCGATTTAATATCTGGATTACCTTTAAAGAACAAGACTTTTATGAATTATCATAAAGGTCTTTTTTTAGACCTTTAAAGGAGGGGATATTATGGAAAAAGAAATTATGATAAGAAGTATGGATCCTACATTAATTAAGATCTATAACATAAAAGATATTGAAGAGATAGCATTTAAGGATATGGCTCCTTCTACTCGTGGTGATAAGTTAAATGTCTTACCATTACTTTATATTATGTACGATGGTGGCAAATACTTTAGTATGTGTAGTGCTGATAAATACTTTGACGTTTTTGTTAGAAAAGTATTTCAAGTCTACAATCTAGAAAAAGATAGAGTACTTGTTGATCCAGAATTTGACCCTTTTGGTCATCGTACTAGATTATCTATAGATGATCGAACAAGAAGTATTTTAGAATCTGGAGATTTAACAAAAGTTAATGAAATGTATGGATTCTATGATGGTAAGAAAAGTTATGAACATAGTTTGTTATTTCAAAGTGATGAATTAAAAATGTTATTACCAATAATCAAATATCATTTAAAACAAATATTTGATTGTACGGATAGAGTTATTACTTTGGAAGATAGTCATGTTAATGGTTATCGAAATAACTATTCTATTAATTATAAATTAGATGGAATAGATGATATTTTGATATTCAATTTCATAAGTCATAACAATAATGAATCTAGTTTATACATAAGAAGTGTTGATAAGAAGTTTAAACCATTAGAAATGCGAATTGTATTTGCTAAAGATAACATTGATGTAACAACATATTTTAGAGATTATGAATTATTTAGTAGTAACTGTTATCAAGTTAGAAAAGATAATTCAATTATAAATACTTTTCGTGTAACAAAAGATGGTCAACCTGTTATTTATAAAAACTTTGCTTTAGAAAGAGCTACTAATCCACTTGCTAATATTACAGCAATTGATAGTGGTGATGATGTTATTTGGTATCAATTACCATGGAATGCTTTATATGGCGTTAATAATCAAGTTGAAAGACTAAGTGATGTTGATGAAGTAGTTATGATTCATAACAAGTACTTCGCTTTAGTTGGTGATGAGTTTATGATCAGAGAATATGCATCAAAAGAATATCAACGTCGTAAAACATTTGAAGCTAATGCTAATAGAGTAGTAATGGATGAAGCAGATAAAAGGATTTATGGAATAATATTAGATCCTAAAGAAAATATCTATTTATTAGAAACATATTTTGCAAACGTTATAAGAAGTAATGGCTATTATGATAGTTATTTAAGTGATAAATATTTTTATCATATAGCTCAAAGTAAAGAAAGACTATTAAGTTTAAATACAAGTGATTTAGTAACTATAAATCAAGATAACAATATTATTAGAAGTGCTGATTTATTAGTTACTGATGATATTAAGAAATTGTTAAAGAGGTGAGGTTTATGGGAATTTTTAATAGAACAGAAGAAGAAAAAAAATATAACGAAATAATTAGAAAAATTAGAATTTCATATTTAGATTATGAATGTACAACTTTTTTAGAAACTTATGTTGCAAATGTAAGAGATGGAAAAAGAAATAATGACTTCTATGAAGCAGACTTCTTAGAAGAAGTTATTATTGAACTTCTTACAGGTAACTATCAAAGTTCTGAAGAAATTAAAGAAGCATTTAATAGAATAGTAAATAGAGTTAAATTCTTATTACCTGATGGACTTAAAACAGAAGGTTATGAAAGTATTAAAAGAGAGATTATTAATTATCATGTAGATATAGCTTTGAATAATATATTCAGTGAAGAATTATATAGTTTATTTGATAATAGATTAGATTATCTTCAAATTATGGATATTATTATGAAAGATGAAAATCTAATTAATAATTTTGATACTATAGTTAGATTTGCTGTTGAACTAGGTAAAGAGGTAGATGATCAAGGATTATTAAAAAGAGAAATAATATCATATTTACATTTATATGGTAGTATCTTATCTGACGATGAAGCTTATTTACAAGAAAGAATAAACGAAGCTCGTATGAGATTCGGTGTTTATCCTGGTGTTAGTGAAAAAACTATAGCTAGTATCTCTAGAGAAGTTGAAAAAGCTAGAGGTATCTTAAATAAATTAGAAGTATTAGAGAAAAAAGTAGATAGCTATGTTGAAACAGTTGATGCTAAAACTAAATTAGGTATTCAAACATTAACTGATACTATTTTACTAGGTAAGAAAGATATCGAAACTTATGCTAGTGAAGCTGTTAAGAAAATGCAAGAAGACTTAGCTGCTTCTAAAAAAGAATTATTAGATGAATTAAATAAATACTTAGTAAGTTTAGAAGAAACTATGAAAATTAACAGTGATAAAGTATTTAATCAAATGTTAATTGATGCTAGAGAGAAATTAGAACAAATTAGAGTAGTTGCTAGTAGTTTATCTGGAACAACTACAACTGAATTGTTACGTATTCAAAAAGAAACTCAACAAAGTTTAGATACTTTAAAAAACTATGTTGAAACTAGTCCAGATTTACAATCTTCTTTAAAGATAGCTGCTGATTCTGAAGAAGTAATGAGTGCTTTATTAAAATTTAGTGCTCAACAAACAGAAGTTAATGCTGCTCAAGCTGGAATAGTAACTCCAGGTAAAGAAGTTGTAGTTCCATCTGCAGTTATTGTTAATAGTGATACTTCATTCGTTCCAAATTATACAATGACTGAAGGATTGCTACCTGCATTTGATAAAAGTATACCTTTTGATAAAAGAATGAAAGCAATTGAATTAAGAATTAAATATTTGGAAGCACAAGGTTATATAATTCCAGAAGCATTAAGAGAAGCTTTACCTTGGTATATTATGGGTCAAAAAATAGTATATTTCTATGGCCCAACTCAATCAGGTAAAACGACAATTGCAGATCTTTTAGTAAAGGTTGTGGAAACTGAATTATTAGATGGTGGAAAGATAACAGAAGACCACTCTATAACTTCATATAATGACGTTAATGGTCGTTTTGATGAAAACGCATTATTCTATTCATTATATTATGGTAAAACAGTATTCTATGATGAATTAGATAACGGTAATCCTGATAACTTAATTGTATTAGGTACATTCTCATCTAAATTAGTAAATAAGATTAATAATCCAGAAAAGGATGTATTTGCTCAATTTGCTAAGAGAAGATTTGTTCCTGTAAATGCTAACGCTAGAATTATTGCTGCTGGTAATACTTCTGGTAAAGGAAGAAATAGAGAATATACAGCTAGAAGTAGAATGGACGAATCATCACTAGAAAGAATGGTTCCAATTTATGTTGACTATAGTAGTGAAGTTGAAAAAAAGATCTTCAACAAAAATACAGAATGGTTTGATTTCTTCAACTTCTTCAGAAGTCAATGTAATGAGTGGGCTACTACTAGTGGTATGTCTTCTGCTGAAGGTAATGTAACAACAGGTGATGCTTCAACAATTGCAGAATGTATAAGAGACAGGATTATGGATGTAGGTATGATTATGAGAGGTATTTTTATTCAAACTAAAGAACCTGATTATTTAGCATTCTTAGTTAAGAATACTAAAGAAAGATACGATGTTTCAGAAATTAGTGAAGAAGAATATCGTGTATTGTGTAATAAACCATTAGCAAAATTAAATTGTGTTAATATTGCTCAAGCATTTGTTTATGAAGCAAATAGAACTCTAAAAAGAGGTAGAGTATTAAGTAAAGAAAGATAGTAAAAAAAGAAGGTGATTAATATGAATTATCCTAATAATAGAAAAGAATTTCCTTTCAATATATTGGAACCAGATATAATAACAGTAGATGGTACTGAATATACAAGATATCGTGCAAAGTTTAACAGCTTAAATGATTTGTATAATTATTTATCTAGTAATCCTAGAACTAACAGAAAAGTATTTAGTGAATTATCAAGTGTTACTGGAAGTAGTTCTTTTGCAGGTATTCCATATGATGAAGCATTAGAGGAATTAAGTTTACCACCTAGAAGTGGTTATGTAGATTTCTTGAAATTAAGTGAACAATTAGATGATACTGCAATGGGGTATGTTCAAGAGTATACAACTATTAAATCACCTGGTGGTGGATATTTAGATATACCTTCATATGTTACTGGAGATCCTTTATGCTTTAGAACATCAAGAAGTATATATACTCCTAAATTTATAAGAGTGCATGTTGCATTATCTTATTATTGGGGAACTACTAAAAAACAAGTTTTTAATAGAGCATTAATTATTGCTGCTTTAGTAAACGCTTTTGAACAAGCTGGTTATATTGTCGAAGTTAATACATTTGAGTTAAGTGAAAAAAATGATGAAATGATTGACATAGATGTTAATATCAAGAATAGTGATGAAACATTTAATAAAGCTTCTTTATATAAGAGTCTATGTTATGTAGAATTCTTAAGAAGATTATTGTTTAGAGTTTTAGAAACACTTGATGTTAAAAATGACTGGGAAAGTGGTTATGGTAAAACTTGTGAAGAAGATACAGTTAGAAGAGTAAGAAGATTAGGAGAAAATGATATTTTCTTTGATCAGCCAGATGCAATGGGAATAAATGGTCAAGATATAGAGAGAGATTTTGAATCTGTATTAAAAATATTAAATTTACAAGATAAAATTGATGTAGAAAAAGCAAAAAAAGAATTTAGTAAAAATGTTAAGACTTTAGCAAAAACAATTAGATAATTGTGATAAAATGAAATTGGTGAATGGTATGAATAAATTAATAGCATATGATTGTAGAAGTGAATATTATACAATTAAACCAATTGATTTGGACTATATTAAAAATAATATGGAAGTATTACATTTTAATTCTATTGTTATCGATTTGTGTATTGAAATAGAAGAAGGTTTACTTATTTTTACAGATGAAAAAAGACCTATATCTATAGGTAATGATTATGTATATAAAAACTATTTAGCTATTAATGGAAAATACTTTAATAGTCATAAAGATGAAGTATTGGAAGTAATAAAAGAATATGGTAAAAAAGGTGGTACAACTTTTTTACAAGTTGATTCAAGGTTACTTGATGATGAAAATATTAAAGTATTTGAAAATAATAAAAGAATAGAGAAGTTTAGAATAATAAAATAGAAATACGATTGTATTTCTATTTTTTTTCATATATACGTCTTACATCTTTTATTTGTTCTTTATTATTTATATATTCAATAATATATGTTAGTAAAGAATCAGATACAGCACCATTATTGAAGCAAACTATGTTTTCATATATTTTTTCGTTTTCACTAAGAGAACTATGAATGATATATAATTCAGAAGCATATCTGTTGTAGAAGTCAGCTTCTACTTTTCCTAGTTCGCCATTTTTACGAGGGTGAACAAAATATCCATCTTTATTTCGAGAAACTGTGTAACTATATTTTTTATCTTTATAACTGAATGTACCATTTTGATCCATTCTCCAGCCACTGTTCTTTTTTATTTTTTCAGCAAGGCATTTAATTAAAGTAATGTTGTTTTGAAGAGTAATAGCAGCTTGTCGATCAATGTTCTCTAAAAGTATTTTAAAAAGTCTATCTTTGATATCATCAACTTTTCGATCTCTTTTATCAAAGTTTACTCTTTTTTTAGTAAATTCACTAGCTAGTTGCATGCCAACATATTTATATCCTAATTTATTGCAATTAAGTAATTCGTAGATAATTTTTTCAAGCAAATCTTGCACTTGTCATCTTCTCTTTCTTCCAGATATTATATTATAAGTGTTAATTGTTAACAAGGGAATTGTTGACAAAATGTTATTTTAGTCTTATTATTTAGGTAGTTCGTTGAAGGAAAACACGATTATTAAGGAACTTGCTAAAGAGAGTTAGTGGTTGGTGTGAACTAATAGAAGACTTAATGATTACTATTTCCGGAGTGGTATAATAATACCCGGTATAAAAAGCCGTTATCTAAATTAAGTTAAATAAAGGATGGTACCGCATTATTTGCTCCTTGCAAATAATGTGGTTTTTTTATTTTAAGGAGTGGGTTTTATGGACCGAACCGAAGAGTTGAAAGCGTTAAGAAGTGAATTGTTTGGAGTAAGGATGAAAATGCAATTATCTGTCAAAGATGAGAAAGCATATGCCCAATATAAAGAACAATTAAAAGATGTTAAAAAAAGAATAGCTAAATTAAAATATCTAGAACAATTAGAAAAAAGAGAAATGGAAGAGAGGAATTTTAAAAATGGTAAATTTTAAAGAAGATGAAAAATTAAATATATTAAATCATAGTTGTGCACATTTACTTGCACAAGCAGTTAAACATTTATATCCTGAAGCAAAATTCTGGGTAGGACCTGTTGTTGAAGAAGGATTCTATTATGATATTGATTTAGGAGATGAAAAAATAACTGAAGAAGATTTAGCACGTATTGAAAAAGAAATGAAAAAATGTGCTAAAGATTCTAAGAATATTGTTAGAAAAGAAATAAGTAAAGAAGAAGCTTTAGAACAATTCAAAGACGATCCATATAAAGTTGATTTAATTAGTAGAATGGATCCTGAGGAGACTACTATAACAATGTATACTCAAGGAGACTTTACTGATCTATGTAGAGGACCACATGTTGAGAATACTAAACTATGTAAGAATTTTAAATTAACTAAATTTAGTGGCGCTTATTGGAAAGGTGACGCTAATAATAAAATGCTTCAAAGAATATATGGAGTATGTTTCCCAACTGAAGAAGAATTAGAAGCTCATTTAAAAGAATTAGAAGAAAGAGCTGGTAGAGACCATCGTAAGATTGGTAAAGATTTAGGAATATTTATGATGAGTGATTTAGTAGGTAGAGGATTACCAATGTATTTACCTAATGGATTTACTTTATGGAATATTTTAGAAAATTATATTAGAGGCAAAGAATTAGATAGAGGATATCTACATGTTCAAACTCCTCCATTAGGAAATGTTAACTTATATAAAACAAGTGGACACTTAGCTCATTATAAAGATGCAATGTTCCCTATAATGGAAGTAGAAGATGAAGAGTATGTTCTTCGTCCAATGAACTGCCCTCATCATATGGTTATTTATGGTAATGATATTCATTCATATAGAGACTTACCAATTCGTATTGCAGAAATTGCCAGAGATTGTCGTTATGAAACAAGTGGTTCTTTAAAAGGTATTGAAAGAGTTAGAACTTTCTGTCAAAACGATTCTCATATCTTCTGTACTCCAGATCAAATTGAACAAGAGTTTAAAGGTGTTGTTGATTTAATCTTAGAAGTATATAAAGAAATGGGAATTGAAGATTTCAGATTTGAATTATCTTTAAGAGATCCAGAAGATAAAGTTAAATATCATCAAGATGATGAAATGTGGGATAAAGCTGAAGCAGCTTTAAGAACTATTATGAAAGATTTAGGTTACCCATATGTTGAAAAGATTGGTGAAGCAGCATTCTATGGACCTAAATTAGATGTTCAATTAAAACCAGCTGTTGGTAATGAATTTACTTTATCTACTTGTCAATTAGATTTCTGTTTACCAGCAAGATTTGATTTAAATTATATTGATAAAGATGGTGAAAAGAAAACTCCAGTTGTAATTCATAGAGCTATATTTGGTTCAATAGATAGAACTATTGCATTCTATCTAGAAGAGACTAGAGGATATTTACCTTTATGGTTAGCTCCTGTACAACTTGAAATTTTACCAGTTAATAATGAATATCATCTTGAATATGCTGAAGAAGTATTTAATACTTTAAAAGAAGCAGGATATAGAGTTCATTTAGATGATAGAAATGAAAAACTAGGATATAAGATGAGAGAAGCAGTATTAAAGAAAATACCTTATATGTTAGTATTAGGTCAAAAAGAAGTTGATAATAAAACAGTTTCATATAGAAGAGCTGGAAGTGAAGAAACTGTCACAGTGTCAATGGATGAATTCTTAAAACTATTAAAAGATGATATTGATAATAAGAAAAGATATGATAAATAAAAAATAAAAGTCACATGAAAATGTGATTTTTGTTTTTTATGTTATTGTAATTAATTTATAATTACGATATAATTTATAGAGAATATGGGAGTGTGGCTTGCATGAAGATAATGTTAATGGATACTGACAAATTGGTTAACTTAGTCTTACCTGCTGAGGTTTTCGGAAATTACTGGGTAATTAATTCTGAAAGAGAAAACTTAGTTAGTGTAGAAGCAAGAGATAACAATTGGATTATAAAAAGTAATAGTGAAATAAAAGTTTTGAAAAATGGTCAAGTTGTAGATGAGACAATTTTAGAAAACGAAAAATTTTATAATTTAAGAGATAATGTTAGACAAAAATCTTATGTAATTTATTCATGTTTGTCATATGACCCAAATGCTATTCAATTAAATGTATTTTTAAAAGGTAATGAAGTAACTGCTTCTTGGTATATTGGAAATAACAATGCTCCTACTGAAGGAAATGATGTTGCCAATATTATTTCGTATGAGCAAAACGGAATTGCAAGAAATCAATTAAAAGTTACTTTTGCTGATGGACAATATTCTGTAGTTAATTTAAATCCATCTATTCCTATGTATGTAAATGGAATATGTACAGAAGGTACAGATTTAAGATATGGAGATACTATTTTTATTCTTGGTTTTAAATTATCTATAGTTAAAGATATATTCTATATGAATAATCCTAATAAGTTAGTTAAATTTGATGCTAATACTTTCGTTCAAAGACAGATTCCAACATTAGATTATTCACAGATACCTAATGATCCAGATCCTGTTATTGAAATGTATGAGAAAGAGGATTATTTCTTAAAGCCACCTAGATTTGATGAAAAGATTGAAGAAAAGACTTTAGTTATAGATCCACCACCACAAGCTCAAAAGATGGAAGAAATGCCTGCTATCTTAACAATGGGTTCTATGATGATGATGGGAATGAGTTCAATGATGACTGGTGTTATTACATTGACTCAAGTATTTAACGGTCAATCTCAATTAAAAGATGCATGGCCATCACTTTTAACAGCTGCTGCTATGTTAACTTGTATGTTGGTATTACCAACTATCACAAAAATGTATAATAAACATAAAAAGAAAAAATACGAATTAAAAAGACAAGAAACATATAGTATGTATGTTAGTAAAAAAAGAGAAGAATTCTTAATTGAAATGAAGAAAGAACAACAACTTTTAATAGAGAAGTATATTCCATTAAAAGAAGTTGGAGATATTATTCTTTATCGTAAAAGAAATTTATGGGAGAAGAATACTGATGACTATGATTATTTAGCATTAAGATTAGGAATTGGTTCTATTCCACCATTCTTTAAAATTAATTATCCTGATGAGCATTTCTCTATGGAAGATGAAGATAACTTAATGGGATATTTAAGAGAACTTGAAAAAGAAACAATGATGCTTGAAAATGTTCCGGTTTCATATTCATTCCAAGATAAATATATAACTGGTATTATAGGTCAAAAAAATGTAACAGATCCTTTCTTAAGAGGACTATTGTTACAGATGTTTGCATATCATGGATATGATCAATTAAAGATATGTGTATTTACAAATCCTAATAATGCTAAGTTCTGGGAAGATATAAAAGATTCTCCATATTTTTGGAATAATGAGAGAACAGTTAGATTTTTCGGAACTAATACAGATGAAATAAGTCAAATAAGTACTTTATTAGAAGAATTAGTTACGGCTTTAAAAGAAGTTAATCAAGATAATAGAGGTAAAGAATCTTTAAAATTACCAATGAGATTTGTCATTATTACTGATGATATTGATATGGTAAGAAATATTTCTATTATTAGATCTATTTTAGAGTCTACTGTTTATATTGGAATCAGTTTAATAATTCTTACAGAAAAATTAAATTCTTTACCAAATGAAGTTGAACACTTTATTAGTGTTGATGAACGTAGTGGTGGAGTATTTGAGAGAGTATTAACTGATAGTAAGAAAATTAACTTTGTTCCAGACTTTATGTTTGGTTCATTAGAAAAATATGCTTATGTTATAAGTAATATTCCTATAGCTTTAAATGGTGGTAAATTTATTTTACCAACAACTTATTCATTCTTAGAAATGTATAATGTTTCTAATGTTAATCAGTTGAATGCTTTAGCTAGATGGAAAGAAAGTGATCCAATTAATTCACTTAGTGTTCCAATAGGAATAAATGAATTTGGAGATATCTTTAAATTAGACTTACACGAAAAAGCTCATGGACCACATGGTTTAATTGCTGGTATGACTGGTTCAGGTAAATCTGAATTTATCATTACTTATATTTTGTCAATGGCAATTAATTATCACCCATATGAAGTTCAATTTGTATTAATCGACTACAAAGGTGGAGGTTTAGCTGGTGCTTTTGAAAATAGAGAAACTGGTTTAAAACTACCACATTTAGCTGGTACAATTACCAACTTGGATAAGAGTGAGATTAATCGTAGTTTAGCTTCATTACAAAGTGAGTTAAAACGTCGTCAAGCTGAGTTTAATAAAGCAAGAGATAAAGTTGGTGAATCAACAATTGATATCTATAAATATCAAAGATTATATAGAGAAGGTAGAGTTGATAAACCAATATCTCACTTATTCATTATTTCAGATGAGTTCGCTGAGTTAAAAGCGCAACAACCTGATTTTATGGATGAGTTAATTTCAACAGCACGTATTGGTCGTTCATTAGGTGTTCACTTAATTCTAGCTACACAGAAACCAAGTGGTGTTGTTAATGATCAGATTTGGTCAAACTCTAAATTTAAAGTATGTTTAAAAGTTCAAGATAGATCAGATTCACAAGAAATGATTAAGAGACCTGATGCTGCTTCTATTAAAGAAACAGGACGTTTCTTCTTACAAGTAGGTTATGATGAATACTTTGCTTTAGGTCAAAGTGCATGGACAGGTGCTCCATATTATGAATCAGATGTTAGAAAGAAAAAGGTTGATACTTCAATTTCTTTCGTAGATAATTTAGGATTACCTTTTAAAGTTGTTGATGATGGTAAGAATAATTTCATCGGTGTATTAAAAGGTGAAGAATTACCTAATATTATGAAATATTTAGTTGATGTATCTAAAATGGAAAATATTAGTATTAAGCAATTATGGCTAAATGCTTTACCACCAATTATTTATATTGATGGTTTAAAAGAAAAATATAGTTATAAGAAGATTAATTGTGATATTAATCCAATTATTGGTGAATATGATGCTCCAGAGCAACAGAAACAAGGATTATTAACTATGCCTATTACTCAAGGTGGAAACTGGATAGTTTATGGTATGGCTGATAGTGGTAAAGATGAATTAATTCATTCACTTGTATATTCTTGTATTTCTACATATTCAACTGTTGAATTAAATATGTATTTATTAGACTTTGGTGCTGAAACATTAAAAATTTATAGAAAAGCTCCACAAGTTGGAGATGTAATTCTACAAAATGATACAGATAAAGTTAATAACTTGTTTAAGATGATAAGTTCTATCTTAGCACAAAGAAAGAAAAAATTTGCTGACTATGGTGGAGATTATATTTCATATTGCAAAACTAGTGGTCAAGTTGTTCCAAATATTATGGTTATTATTAATAACTTTGAAACATTTAATGAAAACTATGGTGATGATTTATTTGATACCTTAATTACTTTAACTCGTGACTGTCAAAAATATGGTGTATATTTTGTAATGACTAGTACAACAAGTAATGGTATTAGATCAAGATTAGCACAATACTTACCTAACCATTTAGTATTACAAATGAATGATAAATATGATTATTCATCATTGCTTGCTAGAACGAAGATTGAGCCAGCACCAATAAGTGGTAGAGGTTTATGTAGATTGGATGATGTTTATGAATTCCAAGCTGCAGTACCAACAGAAAAACCAACTTTAAATGAATTCATATTAGATAAGATAAAAGTTTTATGTGAACAAATGCCAAATAGTGCACCTAAAGTACCAGTATTACCAGATGTAGTATCAGTTGCGTACTGTTCTGATCAAATGACTGGATTATCAAGTGTTCCTATTGGTGTTGAAAAAGAATCTTTAAAGGTTCGTTCTATCGATTTAACAAGAAATACAGCTCATGTAATTATGGGTTCTGAATTGTTAGATATTAAGAATTTTGCTAGTCTATTTGTTAAAGAAATAGCAAATGCTGCACAAAAGAATTGTTATGTATTTGATGCTGAAAAAATCGCTGCAGATTTTTCTAGTTTAGTTACATATTATGATAATAATCTTCTAGAAAATTTCAAAAATTTTGGAAAAATAATATTTGATATGTATAACAAATATAAAGAATCTGGATTTGATGTTAATACATTAAATGACGATCCTAGTTATGTATGTATTATCTTAGGAATAGATAAGTTTAAAACATTACTAGGTGGAGACTTTGATGGGGCATTTAGTGGACTATTAACAATGGTTAAAGGAATGCCAAAAGTATCATTCGTAATTGTTGATACAGCTGATAATATCAAGAAGAGAGAATTTGAGCCATGGTATAAAGATACATTACCAGGTACTAGAGGTATTTGGGTTGGTAATGGAATTGCTAACCAATACACTCTTAAGTCAACATTACCATCAAGAGTATTATCTGCGAAAATCGACAAAGATTTTGGATATTTTATCGATGGAAATACTACAGTTTTAGTTAAATTAATATCTGAAGTTGGAGAGGAAGAAGTTTACGAAACTTTATAGGGAAATAGAGCTTTACTATTTCCCTTTTTTATTGCTTTTCTTTTATTGACTTTGCTTGATAATTAATGTAAAATTTATTTATAAGGATATGGTCGATAGTTTGGGGATTTGGTTAAATATAAATAATATAGCTATCATATATTCTTAGGTCTATTATCAATAATAGGAGGTTTTATTATGAATAATAATAAGGTCTGTGTTGATTTAATTGTGCCTAGTATAGAAGAACGATACAATGTATTTATCCCTGTTAATAAGAAGACTATTGAAGTAATATTCTTATTAAACAAAGCCATTAATGATATGACGAGTGGGGCATTTATCATGTCTGATACTTTGTCATTAATTAATGCTGATGATGGGACCATTTATGACGTCGAAAAAACTTTCTTGGAAAGCGGAATATTAAATGGCACGAAGTTAATATTGTTGTAAGGAGGAGGTGAAACAATATGGAAGGACTTGCATATAATTCAGGTAATATCTACGGATTAGCTGATACTCTTGAAAACAAATTGGGTGTTTTCAATGGTAAAATTGATGAATTATTCCAATACATTGATAAGCTTCAAACTGAAGGATACTGGACTGGAACTATGTACAATGATTTTAAAGCTAACATTGAAAAATACAGAACAGATCATATTGAACCAATGGTAGGTGAAATTAAAACTTGGATTTCAACATTACGTCAAGCTGGTGCTGATGCAGACGCAAATACAGCAAAAGGAAGAAATATTGTTGGATAATAATTGAAAAAAATAACTTAAATAAATATTACGGAGGTGAATTTAAATGGCAGAAATTACAGAAAGATTCGAGTACGATGATGTTAAAAGAGTAATGAATGTAGAAGCTAATGATACAAAAGCTGCTGCTAAAAAAACATTAGATGAAGGAACAGAAGCTTTAAATGGCGCTGTTGGTCGAATCAATCCAGAAAACCCTGCAATGGCTTTAGCTGGACAAGCAGCTAATAATATTGCTGCAAAATGGAGTAATCTTGCTACTGAATTTGATGCATTTGTTCGTGAAATAGATAAACGTATTGAAAACGCTAATACAGTATCTAACATGAATAAAGGTTTCGAACAAACTACACAACAAACTGTTGGTGGCGGACAATAATAGAATTAAGTACTATGTCTTGGGCATAGTACATTATAAGTAAAAGAGGGTTTACTTCTTTTATTTATAATGTACTTGGAGTACGAAAAAGGAGGAATGAATATGGCTGCACCTGGAAACCATGGAAATAACCCTGGAAATGGTGGAAATCAACCAAATGGCGGCGGACACCAACCTGGAAAATCATCAGGTGGAAGTGGCGGTGCTTATGATTTCGCTGACAATACTGATGTATTACAAACAGTTATTGATGCTTTAACTGCATCATCTACAGCTGTTCAAACAAGTATTGATAATATTTATGGATTGTTAAATGGTGAATTAAAAACAAACTGGTATGGTACGGTTTATGAAACTTTTATTGGTAGATGTGAATTTTATCATCCCGCTTTACTTGAACTGGTAGCTTTACTTGATGCTTTCGGAAAATTGTTTACTCAAGTCCAAACAGAAGCGTCAACGCTTAACACTGATGTTGCTACACAGTTGAATATTTAGGTTAGAAAAGGAGAAAAAAATATGGCAAAATTATTAGATTTAGACATAAGATTGTTTGAAGATGCAGAAGAAACACCTTCAGAAGAAGCTCCAACTGCCGATCCAACCGCTGAAGCTGCTGCCGAACCAACTGCTGAAGCTGCTGCTGAACCAACTGCAGAAGCTGCTGCTGAACCAACTGCTGAAGCTGCTGCCGAACCAACTGCAGAAGCAACCGCTGAAGCAACTGCTGAAGCTACAGCAGAAGCAACTGCTGAATCAACGGCAGAACCTGGTTCAGAAACTGGCACACCATCTGGTGAGAAAAAGGGTGATAGTACAGAATATTTCAACTATCAAGGTGTACAAAACGTATTTAATGAATTAGATGCAGAATTCCAAGCATTTGCAAAAACTCTTGAAGAATTAAATATGACTATTCAAGAAAATATAAATGTAGGTGCTGATTCAGGAATCCTTGGTGCTTATGGTTCTAGTATACTTTCTTTATGGAACAATAATGCATCAACATTCGGAGATTTTTATAAGAATTTTGATAATTGGAGTGCTGCGGTTATTTCATTAGCAGCTGCAAACGGAGGCTTCGAAGGTTTAACAGCAAGTATGTTTGAAAATCATCAATCAAATGGTGGAACATTAGATGGTGTATTAGACAAACGTGTTTTAGCTGCTATAATGCAAGGAGCTGAAAGATTACCAGAAAAAAACTTCTATGAAGATGGAACAGTTACAATTGGTGACTATACATATAAAAGAGTTGTTGATGAACATGGTAATACAATTATTAAAATATATGATAAAGATAATAACCTTGTTGGAATGCAAGTTATTACTGCTGATGGCCAAATTGGTTCAACTGAAGGAGATAATCCAACTATTATTAAAAATAATGATGGAACATATTCTTATAAAGTACCAAATGGTAATGGAACAGTTGAATATGTATATGATAAAGATGGCCGATTAATTGAAACAATTTATTATGATGAAACAGGAAAACCTGTTCAAGCAATTACACATACTAACGATGATGGTGAGTATGATGAAAATGTTAATGAAAGATATGATTACGAAGATGGTAAACCTACTATTAAATATGTTCTTGATGGTGAAGGAAATATTAAAGAGGTTTATAAATGGGATCCAACTACTGAAACTTGGGTATTAGATACAACTGCTACAAGAGAAAGAGCTGATCAATATCTAGAAACAGTAACTGATCCTAGTACTGGTAAGGTTGATCCAACAAAAGTAACAGAAGAAGATTTAGCGGCATTAAAAGAAGAAGATCCAGCAGCATATGAAATGGCTGTTGAAGATATTGCTGACGACTTCTTAGATGGTAGATCATTCGATGATATTAAGAACGATCCAGATGCTTGGGCAAAATTTGAAGCTTTACCTGAAGATGTAAAAGCTAAAGTAATGGAAAGAGGAGCTGAAGGAGGAACACCACCAGTTAGTCAACCACCAGTTACAGAACCACCTGTAAGTGAACCACCTGCAAGTGAACCACCTGCTACGGAGCCACCTGCAAGTGAACCACCTGCTGGAGGAGATCAAGCTTATGAAGAAGCATATAACGCTTATACTGATCCATCAAAAACTCCAGCTCAAAGACAAGCAGCATATGATGCATTAACTGATGAACAAAGAACTCAACTTGATGCTCAATTACAACAAGAATTTGAAACTAGAATGGGAAGAGATTTAAGTAGATTAAATGAATGGGATGCTACTGATAGAGCGGCATTTAATAGGCTTCCAGCAAGTGCTCAAGAACAAGTTGCTAGCAGTCTTGGATATGATTCTATTGATGCTGGTACAAATTATACAAAATACAAAGTAGGCGATGACTATAAGACGTTCTATGATAGTGGAAAGACAACTGAATATGTATCTTCTGAAGGAAGAACAACAACTATTGAACCTACTGGAAATAGTGGCGATCAAGTTGTAACAAATGTTTATGATTCAGGTCATTATCCAACAGATAATAATGGTAGCATATCTAAGACTGTTGCTACAACAAGTGGCGGAGTTACTACTACTGTTACTTCTTATTCTACATCAGGAGCTGGTCGAGATGCTGTTACGCAAATGACTAGAACAAATAACTCTCAAGATGTTGATTTTGAATACAAAGATGGATCATCTGCTCATTATGATTATCGTACTGATGCACTTACTAGAAATTACACTAATGGTGTTACTAGTACAACTACTGCAGGTGGAGATCCTGTATATACATATGATAATCCTAATACAGGCGGTAGAAGTACATTTACATGGAATTGGGCTGGAGATAAGTTTAGTAGCGGAAATGACCAAGATAAATGGATGTCAAGTTCTTCTTGGGAAGAAGCATATGCTGCACAAAGTGAAGCTTATAGAACAGCTAGCAATTTAACTTATGTAAATAATAATGTCGATTATACAAATGCATTAGCAAACGCACAACCGGGAGATGCAGTTGTAGTACATACACACTGGATGCAAATTGACCTTGGTGGCGGCGGAACACTTGGAGAAGGATTCGAAGTTGATGCTTTCAACGGTACTAGTGGAACATTTGATGTTGTTGTAGTAAAAAATGCAGATGGAACTTTCTCAGTTCCTGGATGTGGTAAGAGAGATTATACTTATGCCGAAATGACAGGAACAGGAACTGCTGGAGACCAAGAAATGCATTGGGCAAGTTATTAATAGAGGAGGATGAAATAATATGGGAAAAGCTTATAGTACATTAGGTGGAAGTATTCCTAATGCTGATGTTGTTAGTGATTTAACTAATTTTGCTTCACAAGATATTAGTCCTCTTACTTTATTAAACGATGAAGACTCTATGACTAAGTTAACTGAAAAGGTTAATGATGCTAAAGGAAAATTAGAAGAAATAATTACAAATTTAACAACTCATGCTGCAGAGATGCAAGCTGAGGCTGATGCAGTAAATGGCGAAGGTAAAGTACAAGCAACTGGCGCCGGTGAATGGTAAGGAGGTAGGTATTTGTGGGTATATTTTTAAAAGTAAATAAAGAAAAATTAGCAACAGCTATAGCAAATGCTGAAACTTATATTACAAATCTTACTAATTTCAAGAATAATGTTACAACATTCTTGAATGGTTGTACTTTAACACAAAAGCAAGTTATTCATGTTGAATGGCAAGACAAGTATGAAAATGGACAACCGGTTTATAAACCTGGTAGTACAACTGAAATTGAACAAGAAGTAGATTCTTCTAAAACTTATGATTATAGTGGTAATCAAGCAACTTTGAATGCCGCTAAAGCTTTATGTAATACTGAGGCAGGAAAAATTGAAACTGATGTTATTAAACCAATACAAGATATTAAAACAGCTTTAGAGGCTGTACAAGGTTTAGTAGAAGCATTTGATGGTAAATCTGCTTCATTAAAAGAATTCTTAGAAGGCTACGATGAAAATGGCGAAAAAGCTGGTGAAGACGGAACATTCTATATTGAAACTATTACAAACGAAGATGGAACTACATCTGAACAATTGAAATTTAAATGGACTGATTCTGATGGAAATACTTATGAATTAACTATTGCAGAAATGGTTAACTCATTCTATACAGAAGTTGGTGTGACATTAGATTCAATGATAATGGCTGCAATGTATGCAGAACAAAACGGATTAGATCCAAATTTAACAAAAGAACAAATGGATGCTGTCTTGAAAGGTGTTAACTCATTTATAGGCGCTGCTCAAGCAGCTCATGCCTTTGGTGTTGCTTCAATGGCAGATATTCAAGGTGTTATTGATGATAATCCAGGAGTTACATTCTATTCTCCAGAAGAGATTTCTAAAGCTATTGGAGGATATGATGATTTAGCTGGTGTTATTACAAAGATGGGTGCTCTTGGAGGTTTAGGAGCTATGTCAGCATATACATTAACAGATATGCTTGATAAATTTGGTAAGAAGGTGGATCCACCTGCTTCTGAAAATCCTTCAACTACTCCAGAAGCAACTAATCCAAATCCAACTAATCCATATAATCCTTCAGGACCAAGTGGACCTAGTGGACCATCTGGTCCATCAAATCCAACACCAGATCCATCAGCATCTGCAGAACCATCTTCAGAACCATTGCCAACATTACTTGATATTACACCTGGTGAATTACCTGAGCCAATCAAGTTAGAACCAGAAGCTGATGATATCGATCAAATGGCAAGAGATGCGTTCGAAGAACAATTTGAAAATGAAGAAGCATATGCTGAATATCAAGCTAAATTGATTGAACAATTTGATCAATTATTTAGTGAAGAAGGACAAGCTGCTTTAAGAGAAAAATTAAAGAGTTATGGATATAACGATATAGAAATAGATGGTATTTTAGCAAACCAAGACTTAGCAAGAAATGCATTCCTTGCTGGAGAACAAAGCTTAGCGTTAACAGAGCTTGCTAATAAGATAGCTCAAGAACAAGGTATTGAAAACTTCGATACAGGATTTGATTTAGAGGGAGATAATACAATTGATTTTGATGCCGGAGGATTAACTGATGGTTCAATTAATCAATTCTTAACTAATACTAATTTAGATCCAACTGTTAATGCAGCTAAGACTGAATATACTACAGCTAAGGCAGAATATGATAAGTTAGCTGCAGAAGCTAATGAAACAATTAAGACTGCACAAACTGCTAAGACAACATTAGATGAATATGTTAAGAATCTTGATAGCGATAAGACTAAGTGGACTAAAGAACAAGCTGAAAAATACAATGAGTTAGCTAAAGATTATAACGATAAGTATGAAAAAGCTAAGACAGCTAAAGATGGATTAGATGAATCTAAGAAATCTGTAGATGAAAAGAAGGAAGCTTACGATAAAGCTAAAAAAGATTATTTAGATAAGATCAAAGAAGAAAACAAACCTGATCCTGATACTGGAGAGGATCCTGAAAATCCAGTGGACCCAGAAAATCCTGATGGAGATGGTGGAGTCACCGATGAAGATTTATTAGATAGTTTACATTACGGCGATGACGGATCCGTAACATTGTAAGAAGAATAGAAAGGTTAGATTAAAAATGGACGAAAAAATTAAAGAAAAATATTTACCAATTGGAACAGTAGTTCTATTAAAAGGTGGTAGAAAAAGAGCAATGATTACTGGATTCTGTTCAGTAGCTCAAGAAAACCAAGAAAAAATCTATGATTATTCAGGATGTGTTTATCCAGAAGGATATTTAAGTTCAAATCAAGTTTGTTTATTTGACCATGATCAAATAGATAAAGTATTCTTCTATGGATATGAAGATGAAGAAGAAAAACTATTCAAAGAGAAACTTAATAGAATAGTTAATACTATCGAACAAGATAATGCCGCTGATGCAGCTGCAACATCTCCAGTAGGTGGTTCTGAATCTGGTTTTATACCATTTGCATAATTAAATGATTTAAAAGGTTCCATGAAAATGGAACCTTTTATTTTTCTCTTGATATTTTTATTTTTTAATTATATACTATTAATGACTTTTTACTTTAGACAATTAGTTTTTGAGATTATACCACTATAGGTGAAGTCTATTATAGTGGAGTTTTGTTGTGATAATAGAGAGGGTGATGTAATGGCAATAACTGGAAGAGACTTTAAATTAGAAGAGAGACGTCTTAATGGTGTCTTAAAACTACTTGATGATAGGTTAGCGCAAATGGGAACAGATATTTTCCATGACGAAGACAAGTATAAGGAATTTAGAAGATATACTTGGGATAATATGAGATCAATGGATGTTCAAGAATTAAATCAAGCTAGAGCTGATTCAGAATTGGAAGCAAATAAAATTTTGATGAAGCAAGATTATTTTAAAAAACTTTATAGAATTAAAGATAATCCTTATTTTGCTTCAGTTGTCTTTGAAGATGAAAATAAGGAAAGATTTAGTGTATATCTTGGACTTACATATTTAAAAGATGATGAATATGGAAATATTATTTATGACTGGCGTAGTCCTATATGTAGTTTATTTTATGATTTTGAAGTAGGTCCTTGTGAGTATCAAGCTCCTAAAGAAGTTATAAAAGGAAATCTTCTAAGAAAAAGACAATATAAAATTGAGAAGAGAAAGTTATTAAGTGCTTTTGATAATTCAATGAGTATTGATGATGAATTATTACAAGAAGTATTAGCAAAAGATAGTAATGATAAGATGAAAAATATTGTTAATACTATTCAACAAGAACAGAACAGTGTTATTAGAAATGTTAGAGATAGAACTTTAATAGTATCTGGTATAGCTGGTTCTGGTAAAACAAGTGTAGCATTACATAGAATTGCATTTTTACTTTATAAAATTAAAAATTTAACAAGTAATGATGTCTTAATTTTTTCACCAAATCAAATATTTACAGAGTACATTTCCAATGTATTACCAGAATTAGGTGAAGAGAATACTTTACAAACAACATTCAATGATTATTTAAGCAGTCAAATAAGTGAATTTAATGGTGTTGAACCATTTATGGATTTTATTGGTAAGTACTACAGTGAAAAGATAGATAATATTGAATTAGTAAAATATAAGCAAAGTGATCGTATTGTTAAAGATATTAAGTTATATATTGATGATTATATTAGAAAAGCAAGAATGATTAGTGACTTTGTAGAAAATAAGATATATGTTGTTAGAAAAGAAGAAATCAACGAGTTATTACATAGTAGATATAATACGTTACCTTTCTTTGAAAGAGTAGATATAATCTCAGAAAAACTAAGTGAAGCTAATTATAAAGGAAGTATTAAGAAGAAGTTAACTTATCGTAAGTTAATAATGGATCATAGTAGTTTTAAAAGAGATTTTAAAGATATTTATTTAGGTTTCTTTAGTAGTGATTTCTGTCGAGTTAGAATGAATGATAAAGAGATTAGAGAGTTTAATAATACTAAGACATTAGGTTATGAAGATGCTTTATTATTTGTTTATATGAAAGGTTTACTTGAAGGGTTCCCTTACGAAGGTCATATTAGACAAGTAGTAATAGATGAAGCTCAAGATTATAGTTATCTACAATATTTAATTATTCATCAAATATTTAGGAATGCTAATTTTACAATATTAGGTGATGTTAATCAAACAATAAATCCTTACTATAAATATAAGACTTTAGATGTATTAGCTAGAATATTTGAGAAGAGTAAATGTATTAGTTTAACTAAGACTTATAGATCTAGTCCTGAAATAATAGAATTTACAAATAAAATACTTGGTTTAAGTCATGTTAGTGCGATTAGAAGAACGGAAAGTGTTCCTTTAATACATAGAACTGATTCAACTAAATTAAAACAAGATATTGAGTATTTAAGAAGTAAATATAAATCAGTAGCATTAATAACAAGAGATAGTAAAACAGCTTTAAAAGTATATGAAAATTTACATGAACAATTTCCAATTTCATTACTTAAGAGTAATTCAGAGGAATTTAATAAGGAATTAGTTGTTTTACCAGCTTATTTGGCTAAAGGACTAGAGTTTGATAGTGTAATAGTATATAGTGATAAAGATAGTAAATATTTGAAAAATGAGAAGAATTTACTATATGTAGCATGTACTAGAGCACAACATGAATTAATTGTATATTCTGGTAAAAAATAGTTGACTTTAACTAAAAACTAGTATATAATCTGTATTGTTATTGAAAAGAAAGCGATGTATCCACATCCACCTGATCGTAGAAGAGTTATGATAGGTAAAGAGCTGAATGAATATATTTATTTATTTTGTTTCTTATGGGTGGATACTATGTATTCGCCCTTTTTAATTGTTGGAGGTGCTTTATTATAGCAAAGGATAAAAATGATATGCTAATCAATGAGGAGATTAGAGTTCCAGAAGTAATGGTAATTGGTCCTAATGGAGAACAAATGGGAGTTAAGCAAATTCAAGATGCTCTAACACTAGCTAATTATGCTGGGTTAGATTTAGTTTTAATGAGCGCAAATTCGACTCCTGCTGTTGCTAAAATTATGGATTATAACAAATATCGTTATGAGAAACAAAAGAAGTTGAAAGAATCTCAAAAGAAGCAAAGAGAGAGTAATAAGGATGTTAAGGAATACCAATTAAGTCCAAATATTGATATTCATGACTTTAACACTCGTAAGAAGAATGCATCTGAGTATTTAGTTAAAGGACATAAGATTAAAGTTTCTATTAGATTTAAAGGTAGAAGAATAGATCGTCCTGAATTAGGTAGGGATGTTATGCTTCGTTTTGCAGAAGAATTAAGTGATATAGCTACCATTGAAAGTCAACCTAAATTAGAAGGTAGAGTTATGATAATGTTACTTGCACCTAAAAAAGATAAAGAATAAGGAAGTGTAGAATTATGGGAAAACAAAAAACACATAAGTCATCTAGTAAAGTTCTTAAATTAAAAAAGAACGGTACTGTTGTTTACAAGAAATCAAATGGAAATCATAAGACTGCTAAAGATTCAGCTAAAGCAGTTAGACAAAGAAGAACTAAAGGAGTTCTAAGCAAAGGAGATACAAGTCGTTTAAAAGACTTTATCTAGTGAAAGGGGACTAAGGAAATGACAAGAGTTAAAGGCGGAAGTGTCGCTAAAAATAGAAGAAGAAAAGTATTAAAAGCAGCTAAAGGTTATTTTGGTTCTAAGCATAGATTATTTAAAACAGCTCAAGAACAAACTATGCATAGTGGTGTTTATGCATTTAGAGATAGAAGACAAAATAAGAGAAACTTCAGAAAATTATGGATTCAAAGAATTAATGCTGCATGTCGTGAAAACGAAATCAGTTATTCTAAATTCATTAATGGTTTAACTAAAGCTGGTATTGAAGTTAATAGAAAGATGTTAAGTACAATTGCTATTGACGATCCAAAAGCATTTGCTGATTTAGTTAAAGTTGCTAAAGATGCTTTAGAAGGAAAAGTTGCTCCAAAGGCTCCTGCTCCTAAAAAAGAAGAAAAGAAAGCTAGTGGAAAAGATTTTGCTAGCATGACTGTAGCTGAATTAAAAGAAGCTGCTAAGGACGCAAATATTGAAGGATATACTTCAATGAAAAAAGCTGAATTAGTAGAAGCATTAAGCAAGTAATAAATAAAAATGAGAAGGGTATTACTTTCTCTTTTTTTGTCCTCTTTATTGATTTACTAACGAATTTTTAGTATAATTGGTGGTAGTATAATATGGAGTGGTGAAGATGCGAAAGATAATGGCTTGTTTAGATGTGGGTTCAGAATCTGTTAAATGTGTCGTTGGGGAAATGATTAAGAGAAAGCTTAATGTTTTGGCTGTTTCTGAGGCACCAGCAAATGGTGTAAAAAATGGAATAGTTGAGAACCCTAATTTATTATTAGAACCTCTTCGTAATGTTATACATAAATGTGAAGAAATTATTGGCCTTCCTTTGAAGCAATTAATTGTAGCTGTACCAGCAAATGATGCAGTTTTTAGCGTTGTTACAGGAACAATCAAGATTACTAACGAAGGTAATATGATTGATGGTAAGGACGTTATTAAAGTTATTCAAAAGGCAATTAAGAGCGGAAAAGATGAAAATTTAGAGTACATTTCAATGATGCCAACTAGTTTTTCATTAGATGATAATAGAATAGTTAAAGATCCAAAAGGATTAACTTCTAAAGGATTATCTGTTAGAGGAGTAATGATTTCAACACCAAAGAGAAATATTTACCCAGTATTAGCTTGTTTAGAAAGATTAAATATTGATGTTGTAGATATTGTTATTTCACCAATTGGTGATTATTATGAATTAAAAGAAAAAGAATATGATGATGAAGTTGTGGCAGTTGTTGATATGGGAGACCAAAAAACAACTATGGCAATATTCAACAAAGGGGTACTTACAAATACTAAAGTTATTAATTTAGGTGGACAAAACGTAGATAATGATATTTCATTTATTTATAAGGTTTCTCCACTTGTAGCTAAAGATTTAAAAGAAAAATTCTCATTAGCTCACAAGAATATGGCTCAATCAACAGAAGTAAGAACTGTTGAGGATAATACAGGTCGTAAGGTAGAGATTAATCAATTGGAAATTAGTGAAGTAGTTATGAGTAGGGTGCTAGAGATACTTAATTTAAGCAAAAAAGAGCTAAATAACTTAACAAAAAAGAAAATAAGTTATATAATATTTACAGGAGGCTTAACGGAAAGTAAGGATTTTAAGCTTGATTTAGAAGAAGTGTATGGTAACGATGCTATCTTAGGTAATATTAAAGAGATAGGTGTTCGTAATAATAAATATAGTTCTTGCTTAGGTTTATTAAAATATTATGCTTATACGGCTAAGTTGAAAGATAAAGATTATAGTATCTTTTCTCTAGAAGAACAACAGATGTTAAGTGGCGCTAACTTAGATGAAGAGAATAATAGTGTAATTGGAAAACTATTTGGATATATTTTCAATGGTTAATAAGGAGGATTTTGAGGTATGCATGATTTAGAAAGAGATCAAATTGCTAAGATTAAAGTTATCGGTGTTGGTGGCGGTGGCTGCAACGCTGTTAATAGAATGATTGAATCTGGCGTTGGTGGTGTTGATTTTATCGTTGCCAATACAGATTTACAAGTTTTAAATGCTAGTAGAGCAGAAACTAAGTTACAAATAGGTAAATCAATTACTGAAGGACTTGGTGCTGGTGCTAATCCTGAAATAGGTAGAGAAGCAGCATTAGAAAGTAAGAAGGAAATTGAAGAAGCTTTATCTGGAGCAGATATGGTATTTGTTACTTGTGGTTTAGGTGGAGGTACTGGTACTGGTGCTGCACCTATAGTTGCAGAAATTGCTCAAGAACAAGGTGCTTTAACTGTTGCAATAGTTACTAAACCATTCAAATTCGAAGGAAGAAAGAGAATGGAACAAGCTGAAGTTGGCTTAGAAGAATTAAAGAAACATGTTGATACAATTATTGTTATACCAAATGATAGATTAAGAGATATGATTGATAGAACAACTCCTATCCTAGATGCATTTAAAGAAGTTGATAATGTATTACGTAGAGGTGTTCAATCTATATCAGATTTGATTGCTGTTTCAGGTTTAGTTAACCTAGACTTTGCAGACGTTAAAGCAGTAATGCAAAATAGAGGTAATGCTATTATTGGTATAGGTATTGGTGTAGGTGAAGATAGAGCTATTGAAGCTGCTAAACAAGCAGTTGCTAGTCCATTACTAGAAACTACTATTGATGGTGCTACTGATGCTATTATCAATATTACTGGTGGTAATACATTAACATTATTTGAAGCAGAAGACGCTGCTGAAGTTGTTAGAAATGCTGCTAATACAGATATCAATACAATCTTTGGTGCAGTTATTAATGAAAACTTAAACGATGAAGTTATTGTTACAGTAATTGCTACAGGATTTGATGATGCAAGAGAACAAATTGGTGGCTTAGAAGAAGATTTACCACAAAATACTTCATATATTAGTGATGATTATGAAGACATTCCACCATTCTTAAGAAATAGAGACGATTTTTAATAAATCGTTTTTTTATTGCTCTAAATATGGTATACTTTTATTAGAATAAAGAATAGAAGTGATTGCTATGGGGCTATTTGTGATTGAAAAAAATGGCAAGAAAATTGTCGGTGGTAAGAACAAGTTTGTTGTTGATTATAAAGATCTTCCAGAGGAGATAAGAGAAGAAGATAGAATAAGAGAACAACAAATACAAGAACAACAAATTCAAGAACAACAACAAGAATTAATACATGAAAAACCAGTAATTTATGAGCCCCCAAAAAAGAGATTATTTAAAAGAAAAGAAAAAGTAGTCACTCCTAAAGAAGAAGTAAAAAAAGAAGAACCAGTTAAAAAAGTTGAAAAGAAAAAAATAGAAGATAAAACTTCTAGTTTAGATAATTATGTTTCTAATGATCGAAATTATTTAAATAATATTGCTTTTGCTAATGCTGAAGTAAAAGAAGTAGAGGAAGATACTAGTTTATATGACGGTAATAAGTTAAAGACAGAATCTACTATTATTGGTATTGCATTTAAAACAATATTGATATCTTATTTAATATTTATTTTAGTAAGTGGATTAGTTTTAATAGCTTATTTTGTTTTAAGAAAATTTGATGTTTTAAATGTAGAATTATTTAGATTGCGTGATTATTATACAGTAAGAGAATTTAATAATAATAATATGAGAACTATGGGTATTTTAGCAATTTATACAACGTTCTTTAGTCTGCTTGCTTTAGTTGCTATTAGAACAAGTATAAGTATGGGTTTAAAGAAAAAATACCTAAGTAAAGTTAATATTTATATTTATGATGTTTTTATTGTGTTAATGAATGTTTTATTCTTTATTCTAATTATTTTAGCATTCTTTAATTTAATAGATAATCTTCATGAACAGTTTGCTTTATTAGTTGAATTAAAGAAAATAGATGGACCAGTTAATATTGAGGCGATTGTTCACTTTAAGATGTTTGTAGTTATTATAGCAAGTATGGTATTAACAATTAGTTCTTATTTTGGGGTAGAACTAATTCATAAGAAGAATAAATTCGTATTTGACGATTCAGTTTTTTAAAAGTCATATTATATGACTTTTTTTAGGTGAAAAAGTCCTTATTTATGATATAATTATGATAGGTGTTTATATGATAAATATTTATGGTATAAAAAGACAAGATTTAGAAGATTATTTTTTATGTAGTGGTGAAAAGAAATTTAAGGCACTGCAAATTTTTGAGTGGGTTTATGGTAAGAATGCTAAATCTTTTCAAGAGATGTCTAATATCAAAAAAGAATTACAAGATAGATTAAGTAGTGATTATAATTTTGATATGATAAGTATTGCGAAAAAACAAGAAGATAAGTTAACCAAGAAATATTTATTTAAGTTATTAGATGGCAACTTCGTGGAAGCTGTACTTATGGAACACGATTATGGTATGAGTGTATGTGTAAGTAGTGAAGTTGGTTGTAATATGGGATGTGCTTTTTGTGAGTCGGGTAGACTTAAGAAAGTAAGAAATTTAGACGCCTATGAAATGGTAGAACAAATATTATTAATTCAAAAAGATATAAATGAAAGAATTGATAGTGTAGTTATAATGGGTATTGGTGAACCACTTGATAATTATGATAATGTAATGGATTTTATAAAGATAATTAACGATGCTAAAGGATTAGCAATAGGAGCAAGACATATTACTTTATCAACATGTGGTATTGTACCGAAAATAAAGGATTTAATGAATGAGAATTTACAAATAAATTTAGCTATTTCATTACATGCTCCTAATACTCAGTTAAGAAATAAATTAATGCCAGTTAATAAAGCATATGATTTAAAAGAATTAATGAAGGTAGTTAAGGAATATATAAATAAAACAAATAGACGTGTAACAATAGAATATGTAATGTTACATGAAGTAAATGATAATGAAGCACAAGCTACAGAGTTAGCAGCATTGCTTAGAGGTTTAAATGTATATGTTAATTTAATACCATATAATGAAACTAATCATATTGAATTTAAAAAGAGTAGTAAAGATAGAATTATGAAATTTTATGATATATTAAAAAAACGAGGTATTAATGTTACAATAAGAAAAGAGTTTGGAAGTAATATTGATGCTGCTTGTGGACAACTTAGAAGCAAAGAGGTGAAAGTATGAAATCATTTTATTTAACTGATTCAGGTAAAGTTAGAGATCATAATGAAGATTCTGTTACTATTTTAAAAAATGGAAATGGCGAGCAATTATTAGTAGTTGCTGATGGAATGGGTGGCCATAGAGCTGGTGAAGTAGCTAGTTCAATGGTATTAACTCATTTGGGCAAGAAATTTTCAGAGATGAGTAGTATTGGAACAAAGTTAGATGCAATTAATTGGATGAAAGATAATATAAGTGACATTAATAGTGAAATACTTGCTTACACTAAAGATCATCCAGAAGCTGCTGGTATGGGAACTACTGCAGTTATGGCATTATATACAGGAGAGTTTTTAATATTTGGTAATATTGGAGATTCTTCAGGATTTGTTTATAAAAATGGTAAGTTAACAAAAGTTACAAAAGATCATACTTTAGTTAATTTATTAGTTGCATCTGGAGATTTAACAGAGGAAGAAGCTAAGTATCATCCAAAACGTAATGTTTTAATGAAAGCATTAGGTAGCAGTGATAAAGCTGAAATAGATGTATTTGATGTTGATGTTAATGTTGATGGAATTCTATTATGTAGTGATGGATTAACAACTATGTTAACTAAGGAACAAATTGAAAAAGTATTAAATGATGATGAATTAGAAATAGAAGAAAAGATTGTTAAGTTAATCCGTAAGAGTAATGCTCGTGGAGGAACTGACAATATCTCAATTGCTTATTTAGCTTTAAAAGAAGGTGAAGAAGCATGAGTATGGTAATGAAAGGCCAAAAAATCAATGATCGTTACCAAATTATTAAAACAATTGGTGAAGGTGGTATGGCTAATGTTTATTTAGCTTATGATACTATCTTAGATCGTGATGTTGCTGTTAAGGTATTACGTGGAGATTTAGCAAACGATGAGAAGTTTGTAAGAAGATTTCAAAGAGAAGCTTTGAATGCTTCAAGTTTAAGTCATCCTAATATTGTAGAAGTATATGATGTTGGTGATGATAATGGTCAATACTTCATTGTAATGGAATACATTGAAGGAAAGAATTTAAAAGATTTATTAAAGAAACGTGGTAAGTTAACTGTTTCTGAAGTAGTAGATATTATGAGTCAAATAGCTGATGGTTTAAGTGTAGCTCATGATTCATATATCATTCATAGAGATATTAAGCCACAAAATATTATGATATTAGAAAATGGCTTAGTTAAGATAACTGACTTTGGTATTGCGATGGCAATGAATGCTACACAATTAACTCAAACAAATTCAGTTATGGGATCTGTACATTATTTACCACCAGAACAAGCTAGTGGTAAGGGAAGTACTTTAAAAAGTGATATATATTCAATGGGTATTTTAATGTATGAGTTATTAACAGGTGTTTTACCATATAGAGGTGACAATGCCGTTGAAATTGCTTTAAAACATTTAAAAGAACCACTTCCAAGTATCAGAGATGAATTACCTGATATTCCGCAAAGTGTTGAAAATATTATTTTGAAGAGTGCAGCTAAGAATCCTAAGAACAGATATAATGATGCTAGAGAAATGTATGAGGATTTGAAAACTTGTTTGGATGAGTCAAGATTAAATGAACCAAAACATGAATATCAATATCCAGAATTAGATAGTGATAATAAGAAGTTTACTAAACAAGTTGAAGAAGCTGTAGCAATGGAAGATGACGAAAAAGGCGATGTTGCTATTAAGGAAGTAACAGACGAAGAAGTAAGAAAAGAAAATAAGCTTTTAATCTTCTTAGCATCAATATTTGTAACAATAATGTTAGTTGTTGCAGTATTAGTTATGTTCTTGCCAAAACTATTAAATCAAAAAGATATAGTAGTTCCTGATGTATCAGGAATGACTGTTAGTGATGCAATTAGTAAGTTGCAAGAAGAAGGATTTACAGTTAAAGATGAACAATTAGAAATAGCTGATGAAAATGTTGTCGCGGGTAATGTTGTTAAGACAATGCCAGCTTCGGGTACAAAGCGAAGTAAAGGAACTTCAATTACTCTTTATATTTCAACTGGTGATGAAAAGATAGAAATTGAAAACTATGTTGGTAAAGAATATAGAGAAGTAAAAGGTAATTTGGAAGCTAGAGGATTATCAGTTATTATTACAAGAGAAGAAACTAAAGATAAGAATGCAAAACAAGGTATTATTATTAAACAAAGTGTAGCAGCAGGTGAAAAGTTAAGTGCTAGAGATACTATTACATTAACAATTCCTGATGTATATGATACATATCCTGATTTCACAGATGGAACATATGATATTGCTGATGTTCAAGCATTCTGTGATGAGCATGAAGTTACATTAGTTGTTAAATATTCTTCTCAATATGATAAAGGAAAGATCGGTAAACAAAGTAGACCTAAAGGCTATACAGTTATAAGTAATACAACTTTAGAAATTACTGTTGGTGATGATACTAAAGAAAAAGAAGATGAACAAACAGTAGAAGATAATTGTATGGAAACAGGATTATGTTAGGAAACTCTAATGAACGGTAAAATAACAAAAATAATTAGTAATTTGTATACTGTTAAATGTGGAGAGTTAGTATACGGTTGTCGAGCAAGAGGTAAATTTAGAAATATAGGTATTTCACCAATAGTTGGTGATGATGTAGTTATTGATTCAGATAATAATTATATTTTAGAAATTAAACCTCGTAGAAATGAGCTTAAAAGACCGGTTATTGCTAATGTAGATATCGCCTTTATTGTAACAAGTGTTAAGAAACCTAACTTAGATTTGGTTTTACTTGATAAGTTAATAAGTGTTGTTACATATAATGAGATTATTCCAGTGATTGTTTTTACAAAATTAGATTTGTTAGATGATAAAGAATTAGAAACAATTTCAAATATTAAAAAGTATTATGAAATGATTGGAATAAAAGTTTTATATAATAGTGAGAAGACTTTAATAAAGAAAGTAATCGAAGGAAAAACAATAGTATTAGCAGGACAAACTGGAGCTGGTAAGAGTAGTTTACTTAATAGTTTAGATGATAGCTTAAATATTGAGACAAACGAAATAAGTGAAGCTTTAGGTAGAGGGAAACATACAACAAGACATGTTGAGCTTTATGAAATTGGTAATGGTTTTATTGCTGATACCCCTGGTTTTTCAGCATTAGATTTAAAAGAAATAGGAAAAGAAGAATTAAAGTATACATTTAAAGAATTTGAAAAATATGAATGTAAATTCAGAGATTGTATGCATAATAAAGAGAATGATTGTGGGGTCAAGAAAGCTTTAGAAGAAAAGCTAATACTACAATCTAGATATAATAATTATTTATTATTTTTGGAGGAAGTAGAAAAATGAAAGTAACAGTATCTTTTTTGAAAAGTAATGATGATTTAGAAACAACAATAAAGAAAATAGAAGAGACATCTGCTGATTATATTCATGTAGATATAATGGATGGAATCTTTGTAGAGAATAAAAACTTTGAAGTTTCTGATATCAAAAAGATGTTTAAAAATACTACTAAGAAGTTAGATGTTCATATGATGATGTGTTCACCTAATAAGTATGTTAGGGAATTTGCTAAAATACCTAATATAGAGTATTTAACATTACATTATGAAGCTCATAGAAGACCAATTGATGTTATTAATATGATAAGACATACTAATATGAAAGTTGGTATTGCCATTAATCCAGAAACAAAAATAAGTCATATTGTTCCTTTTCTTAATCATATAGATCAAGTTTTAGTAATGAGTGTTCATCCTGGTAAAGGAGGACAACAATTTATGGAAAGTATTCTTTATAAAATAGAAGCTTTAAAAGATCTAAGAGAAGAGAATGGATATAATTATATTATTAGTGTTGATGGTGGAATTAATGCTGATACTGTTAAGTTAGCCAAAGATGCAGGTGCAGATATGGTTGTTGGTGGATCATATGTATGTACTAGTGATAATTATGAAGAAAGAATAGATAGTTTAAGATAATATCTATTCTTTTTATTTTATGTTATAATGAGTTTAGAATAGAGATGAGTATATGAAATATTTAAGATTATTTATATATAGTATATTTGCCTTGTTTTTAGCTTCTCTAAGTGTTAAAGCTAGTACAGAGGATATTTATTCGTTTGATGATTTAACACCTTCTAAAACTATTGTAAATGGCACTAAATTAAGTGTTGGAGATAGTTATCCTACAGATATGAGAATTATTTATAATGAGGGAGAAATTGCTTTAGAAAATAATAAGAAATATCAAATAGGAAATGGTTTAAATAATGATATTTGTTATGGTTTAGATTATATAGATAATGGTGTTATTTATTTAAAGAGTGTTCCTTGTATTAAAATAGATAAACCTACTTATCGTAATGGTTATAAAATAAACTATAAAGCTAATTATAATTGGTATAAAGTTAGAGATGTAGTTGTTAAAAGTAATGATTTTAAATATGAAAATGATATTTATAAAGCATCTAATGGTAGTTTAAAATTAGAATTTGATGCTAATGAAGGTGAATTTATATACTTTAATCTTAAAAAGAATATTTTAGATGATTCTTCATTTGAAGTATATTTAGATGATATAAGAGTTGAACTTAGATCTAATGAATATTTCTATAATCGTGAATATATTAAGATTAGAGAAGATGGTAAACATACATTAGAATTTATTTATAATGGTGATAATAATTCATATGCTTTAATTAAAAATATTTATGTTTTATCATTTATTGGTAATGATGACACTTTAAATACTAGTTTATTATCTAATAAAGAAAAAATATTATATGAAGTAAAAGATACAGATATTATTGATGAAGGAATTATTTATTATGTTAATAATTTAGCATTAGATGAAGATCCTTTTGTAGGTAATAATCCAAAGACAGTTGATTTTATTTATGTAATTGTTGCTATTTTTGGAGCAATAGTAATATCTTTATTATTTAGTGTATATAAGGTTAATAAGACAAGAAGATTCGTTATTGATGACGGAAAGTAGGAATAAAAATGGACAAGAAAAAAGTATTAATGATTATTGGGATTGTTTTGGGAATAATTATTATATGTGGTTCATTTGCTGCTATTGTTGTGATGTCATTAAATAATGTTAAATCAAAAGATGAAGAAAATAAAAAAGAGGAATTAGTAGTAGTTCCTAATGTTTTAGGAATGAAGAAAGAAGATGCAATTAAAACTTTGGAAGAAAAAGGTTTAGTTGCTAAGGTTGCTTTTGTAAATGATACATATTCTGTTGAAGGTACTGTTATTAAATCTGAACCTAGAGCAGAACAAAGAGTAGATAAAAAATCTAAAGTAACTATATATATTTCTATTGGTGGAGAAAAAGTTATTGTTGAAGATTATAAAGGTAAAAACTATGTAGCAATTAAAACTAGTTTGGAAGCTCAAGGGATAAATGTAATTGTTAAGAAAAAAGAAACTAGTGAAAAATATGATTATAATCAAATAGTTGATCAATCAGTTGAAGAAGGTAAAACATTAAGTGAAGGGGACTCTATTGTTTTATATGTTCCTGATTCTCCAAAAAATAATTAAGGAATATTTTTATATTCCTTTTTACATGTCTAATAGTTTTTAAAAAAGATATTAAGATTATATATGATATAATTATGGTAGGTGATAATGGTGAATATAGCAGAAGTATTAAGTAGAATTGAAGATAACGGATTTGAAGCTTATATAGTAGGAGGATATGTTAGAGATTATCTATTAGGAATAGAATCTAGTGATATAGATATATGTACTAACGCTAAGGTTAAAGATTTAATGAATATTTTTAGTGATATTCCTGTAACACCTGCTGAATATGGTTCCGTTAAAATTATTACTAATACTTTAAGGATAGATATTACAACATATCGAAGAGATTTAAAATATAATGGTAGTAGAAGAAAAGTAGAAGTAGAGTATGTTGATAATCTAATTGATGATGTTAACAGAAGAGATTTTACGATGAATACTTTATGTATGAGTAAAGATGGTAGTATTATTGATATTTTAAATGGTAAAAAAGATATTGAAGATAAATTAATAAGATGTGTTGGTAATATTTATGATCGTATTAACGAAGACCCTTTACGTATGTTAAGAGCAGTTAGATTTGCTACAGTGTTGGGATTTAGAATAGAAGAAAAGCTATATGAAGCCTTAAAGAATAATAAAGATTTATTAAAAGAATTATCACGTGAAAGAATTAAAGATGAAATAACAAAGATACTTGTATCTAATAATGCTTTATATGGATTACAATTATTAAAAGATTTAGATTATTTAGATATAATTGGTATTAGTTATGATAACATTGTAAATGTTAGTGATATATGTGGTATGTATAGCCAATTAAAGATAAGTAAAGATTTTCCTTTTTCGAAAGAAGAGAAGAAAAATATTGATGATATAAGAAAAATACTTAAACATGGTGATATAGATAATGTTATATTATTTAACTATGGTTTATATGTTTCAATGGTTGCTGGAGAAATTTTAGGCATAGATAAAGATGTAATTAGTAAAATGTATAAGAATCTTCCAATTATGGAAAAGAAAGATTTAGCTATTACATCTGAAGAAATATGTGATATATTAAATATCGAACCTTGTAAGGTCATTTCTACAGTTCAAAAAAAGCTAGTTGATTTAATTTTAAGAAATGTTTTAAAGAACGATAATACAGTTATTCGAAATTATATAGTTCATAATAGGGAGAAGTGGTTAAATGAAGGATCAGGTTTATAAATTACTTACTTCTAAAAAAATAGTTATTAATGATTATTTAATAAAGATAGCTACTAAGAACAATTTGAGTTTAAATGAGTTTTTAGTATTGGCTTATTTTGATAATGGCTTTAGTGATATTTTTGATATTGATGAAGTTAGTAAAGTGTTAGGTATAAGCCAAGATAGCTCATTAGAAGCTTTTAATGGTTTAATGGTTAAAGGAATGGTTGTTCTAGAGAGTGTTAAAGACTATTCGGGAAAATATAAAGAAATAGTTAAATTAGATGGTTTATATGATAGTTTAGTTGATGACATAAATAAAGATTCTAAGGAATCAGAAAAGAAAGATATTTTTAAAGAATTTGAAAGTGAATTAGGTAGAACAATGTCTTCTACAGAATTGGAAATAATAAATGGATGGTTGGTTAGTGGAACTCCCGAAGATATCATTTTAGGAGCTTTAAAAGAAGCTGTTTCTAATGATGTTCGTAATTTTAGATATATTGATAAGATTATCTATGAATGGGAGAAGAAAGGCTTTAAAAACATGGAAGATGTTAATGCCTATATGACTAATAGAAAAGAAAGTAAAAATAAAGAAATTAGTAAGAAAGATCAAGAATTATCAGAATATGATTGGTTGGATGGGTAATGGTTGTACAAGATTTTAATGAAAAATTAGATAAGATGTTTCCGGATGCGAGATGTGAACTTAATTATAATAGAGACTATGAGTTATTAATTGCAACAGTTTTATCAGCACAGTGTACAGATAAAAGAGTTAATGAAGTAACTAGTGTATTATTTTCACAATATGATATATATGGACTAAGTAAAGCAGATAAAAAAGATATTGAAGATATTATAAAAAGTTGTGGTTCATATACTAAGAAAAGTGATTATATTATCAAGATTGCTAAAAGTATAGTTGATAATTATAATGGTGTAGTTCCTAACGATCGAGAGTATTTAGAAAGTTTACCAGGTGTTGGTAGAAAGACAGCAAATGTTGTTTTATCTAATTTATTTGATGTACCTGCTATAGCAGTAGATACTCATGTTGAAAGAGTTAGTAAAAGATTAAAGATAGCAAAACAAAGTGATGATGTTTTAAAAGTTGAAAAGAAATTACAGAAAATGATACCTCAAGATTTATGGAGTAGAAGTCATCATCAAATGGTTTTGTTTGGTAGATATATTTGTAAAGCTAAAGCACCAGAATGTGGTAATTGTGCTTTCTATGATGATTGTAAAGCCAAAGAAAAAAGATTCATTAATTGAATCTTTTTTTTAATCTAATGTAAGTGGTTGGTCTTCAGGATTTCCACCGCCACCTGGGTTTTCTCCACCACCTGGATTATCAGGATTGTCTGGGTTCTCAGGATTTTCAGGTTCTGGTTCACCAGCAACTGTTGCTGCAATTGTTAAACCATTACTTGCGTTATCTGTAAATATGCTATAAGCAGATTTAACAGTAAAGTTATAAGAACCTCCAGCTGGAGCAGAATAGGTGTAGTAAGTATTAGGAGTATATCCTAATAATTGTTGACCATCTTCTGTATTAAGGTATACTTGATATCCTAATGTTCCAATACTATCTTCATTATATTGTAATCTTTTTTTCAAATAAATTGATGCAAACTGTCCATAATTATCTTTAAAATATTTTTCTAGGTAAGATGAACTAATAGCATTTGGTGTTGCTATACCATCCCAACTAATATTAATTTGTTTACCATTAACCTCGGCATTTCCTCCTGATGGATTAGCTAGCTGACTAAACCTGTCAGATACTTCACTTGGCTCTGTCCCCTTCTTAAAAAGCTCAGTTCTTACTAATGAGGAGGGCGTATTAGATGAAGGCAACATCATAGGAACAGTTTCATATTCATACTTAGCAGATATTACACCGCTAGGTCTTTTAAACTTAGAATTCTTTAGGTAAATCTTATTAGCAATTTCACCCATTATCTTTTTCTTTTCGTTAGCAGCAGCAATAGCGTTAACATATGATTCGTGTGTCAATGTTTCAACTCCGTACCATGTTGCTATAACATAATCTGGAGAGTAGGTAATTGTCCAGTTATCACCAGAAATATCATCTGGAACGTTATGTGCTCTCATGGCTGCATATTCATAAGTTGATGTACCAGTCTTAGAAGCAACTTGAGTACCACTAACGTTAATGTTACCACCAACTCCTTGTTGAGTAGCAGTAATTAACATGTCAGTAATCATATATGCTGTTTCTTCAGACATAGCTTGTTTTGATTCGTGTTTATATTCATAAACTTCATCAGTTTCTTCAAATACAACTTTAGTAAATGAGTATGGTTCAATGTAGTAACCACTTCTAGCAAATGTTCCATAAGCTCCAGCCATTATAACTGGGTTAACTTCTAGACCACCACCGATAGCATAAGCTTCGTATAAGTTGTCACCATAATTGATTCCACAATTGTGAACAAATTCAGCAATTTTATCTTTGTCAACTGCCATAAAGGCTTGTACAGCAGGAATATTTCTTGATCTAACAAGTGCTTGACGCATTGTCATAGCTCCTTGATATCCGTTATCGGCATTGGAAATAACCTGACCGTTTGAATAATTCATTCTATTATCGTAGAAGACTGTACCAGTACTTCCATTATTATATTCAATGTAAGGTCCATAAGCGAAGATTGGTTTAGCAGTAGATCCTGGTTGGAATTTACCTTCAACAGCTAGGTTTAATTCTCTTTCTGCTTTTTGATTACGACGTCCAAATACAGCAACTATTGAACCATCATGAACATTGGTAACAGCAGCAGAGTATTGAACATAGTCGCCGCCGTTCATATATTTATATTTTTTAAATTGATAATTTAAGTTTCCAGCATCTAAGTCATACATTACATCTTGAACACGAGGTTCCATAGTTGTATATACTAACATAGGTGTTGAATATGGATCATATCCAGTTTTTTCTAATACTTCATTAGCAACCATATCAATGAATGTTTGATATTTATTTAATTCTTGTGCTTTAGGTTCAACTACTAATGATTCAACTGGGATATCTTTAGCATCTTGGGCTTCTTCTTCAGTAATATATTCGTGTCTTACCATTAGGTCTAGAACGATGTTTCTTCTTTCTTCACAGTTTTCGGTACTGTAGAAAGGATTGTACATTGTAGGTCCTTTAAATATTCCGGCAAGAATTGCAGATTCTGATAATGATAAGTCAGAAACAGTTTTGCCAAAATATTTTTGAGAAGCTTGTTCAACTCCATAAGCATTTGAACCAAAGAATTGAGCGTTTACATAGAATTCTAAAATTTCTTCTTTAGTATAGTTTCGTTCAATTTTGAATACTGCCATATAAATATCAGTAAACTTACGAACAATACCAGCCCAACCTGATGATTCAACGTAACCATCTTCATTTTTAGAGAAGGTATTCTTAGCAATTTGCATTGTAATTGTTGAAGCACCACCGGCTCCAGAATCACCAGCAAGTTGACCAAAGGATGCTTTGGTAAAACGAGCAACGTCGAAACCATTATGTTGGAAGAATCTTGAATCTTCTGTTGCAACAATAGCATCAATTAAAACGTTTGGTAATTCACCATAAGATTTTAATTCTCTTTGTTCAAGTCCAGCACGCATTATTTCGTTTCCGTCTCTATCGTAGAAGATTGTTGCTTCTTTGTTATATAGCTTATCTGCTTCAAAAGGTGGAGCATTTACAACTATATATGCTGCGAATGCAATGATACATCCCATAGCAGCAATTCCAGCTAACATCATTAATGATAATAGGAAATTAATAAATGCTGCAAGTTTTCTTCTTTTTTTCTTTTTTGGTAAATCATCTTTAGTAACTTTTGTTACTTTATTATTATTTCTCTTAGGACTACTAACTTTTTTACTAGGAGGAAGTGGTTTCTTAGTTGCTACAACAAGTTTGTTTCCTGGATTTTTCTTTTTTTCTTTCGCCATTTTTACTCTCCTTTAAAATATATTTTATCAACAACATTTAAATAATCTAATGGAGGTTGATATGATTCTTTTATTACATGGGCTTTTTCTTCAATATACTTATAACTAATAGATTTACGATCTTCCGTATCAATATATGATATGTAATCTTCGCCAGTTAGAAGATATGTTATGTCGTTCATTCTAATAATTAGAAATACAATGCCACCATGTTTGATAACGTTCCTTATTTGTAATGTTTGATGCTCGTGAACGTTTGAAAGGGGAAAAGCTGTTTTATTTAATGTCTCTTTGGCATCAAATTCAATATATTTTCCTCTATATAAGCCGTTGTAATCTAGTGTTGATTGTTCTTTGAAGTAAGCTTTTTCAATTGTTTTCCGATTATTTTTATAAGAAACATCTACAACTCCAATTGGAGTAGGCTTTTTATATATTAATGCTCTATCTTTTTCACGATAATATTCGTTACTAATATTTAAGGAATTTTCTAAATTCATACCACGATTTTTATGTGAAACACTAAGTTTAGTATATTCCTTTTTTATATTATTGGGATATTGCACATAAATCACCTTAGTTAATTATACTATAAATTGAGTATAAAATATAGTCAAACCGGCTAATTTCTTTAATTATTTTTGGGGAGTTTGCCTAAAAATGTAAAATACTAGCAACCTTGACAAATAGGGGTATAAATTATATAATTTTACTCGTAAGAAGGGTGATTTATATGTTGAATGATAAGATTTCATTGACTCCACAAGATATACTTGATAAGGAATTTAAAATTGATGCTAGAGGTTATAGACCTCAAGAAGTTGATAAATTTTTAGATCAAGTAATTAATGATTATAGTGAGTTCATTAATGAAATAAAAAGGCTTAGAAAAGATATTGTTCTTTTAACTGATGATAATACTAAGTTAAAGAATGAATTACGTCGTATTAAAGCTAATATTCAAGCAGCAGAATCAACATCTGGTGGCTCTACTGTTAGTAATGTTGACCTTCTTAGAAGACTAAGTCAACTTGAAAAAGTTGTCTATGGTAAAAACGAAGAATAATTAATAATATTTAGGCAAATGCTTTGTGAATAACAAAGAGGAAAGTCCAAGCTCACACAGTCTGTGATGATTGTAGTGTTTGTGCTAGGGGAAAAAATAACCCTAGGTAGCGTAAGCTAACGGCTCCAAAATAGTCCCTATGGGATTAGAGTAGGTATAAAAGTGCCAAAGAGACGAGTCCAAGTAGTAATATTTGGAGTGGAACGAGGTAAACCCCACAAGTGAGAAATCCAAATTTTGGTAGGAGAGTCTTTGCTAGGAATCGAACGATGCAAAGGACCTATTTATAGGTAGATAAATATTTGCCACCCTTTTAGGGTACAGAACGTGGCTTATTAAATTTTATTTTTTATTATTCAAAAGAAAGGAATGGGATTAATCTTGAATGAGATTGGCGAACTCTTGCGTACAACTCGTGAGGATTCAGGGGTAAGTATTGACGAAGCCAGTAATGATTTAGAGATTAAGACACTTGTACTTGAAAATATTGAAGATGGAAACATCGGGTGTTTTAAAGATATCTTTGTATTAAAAGATTATATTTATAATTATGCCAAATATTTAGGACTAGATCCTGATAAAATTATAGATGAATTTAATGAGTATTTATTTGAATATACTTCAAAGATACCATTAGAAGATATCGAAAAAGCAATGAAGGAACAAAAGAAGGAAGAATTACCAGAGAAGAAGATAGTTTCTCCTTATACTACTTCAACAAAAAAAGTTAACTTGAAGTTGGTAATTCCAATAGTTGTTGCTTTGGCTCTAATAATTGGTTTAATAATTTGGTGGTCTGTTAAACAAATAACTGTTGATAATATGACTACTGATATGATTAGTTATGTAAATAGTAGATAGGAGATTTGTATGGCAAAAGAAGGAAAAAAGGGAATGAATTTACCAAATAAAATTACTTGTGCTAGATTAGTTTTAGCTGCTGCAGTTCTAATTATTTTATGTGTTGATTGGGATGCATTAGGAATTCATTGGAAAACATTATTTTATTTAGGAACTCAACCAGTTGACTTAAAATATATTGTTAGTGGTGTTCTATTTATGATTGGATCTTTAACAGATTTCTTAGATGGATATATTGCTAGAAAATATAATTTAGTAACAGATTTTGGAAAAGTAATGGATGCTATTGCTGATAAAGTATTAGTTAATGGTGTTTTAGTTATATTAGCATGTGATGGTGGAAGAGTAGATATGCTTGTTCCAGTTATTATCATTACTAGAGATATCGTAGTTGATTCAATTAAGATGGCTAGTGGTAATAAAGGAAAAGTTGTTGCTGCATCTTGGCCAGGTAAGATTAAAACTATTTGTATGATGATAGGTTTAACATTGGTATTCTTCTATAATATGCCATTTGCTTTTATAGGGCATGGAATTCCAGTTGGTGACTTCTTCGTTTATATTGCAACAGTTTTAAGCATTGTTTCAGGTTGCCAATATTGGTTAGCAAATAAAGATTTTATCTTTTCAGAAGTTTAAAAAAGGGGAATTTTGTAGAATAAAAACTATAAAATTCTTTTTTTGTGTATAAAAGTGTAGACAAAAACAAATGTTCGAAAAAGTGTTGACAAAGAGATTAGAAATATTATAAAATTATATTGTCATTGAAAGTGGGAGGAAGAAAAATGGTAAAAGCAGAGAAGAAAGAAGATAAAGCTTTAGAACAAGTTTTAGCTGATATAGAGAAACAATTTGGTAAAGGGTCAGTAATGAGACTTGGTTCTGATGCTCATTTAAATATAGAAGCTACATCATCAGGATCAATTATGTTAGACGTAGCATTAGGTGTTGGTGGATATCCTAAAGGTAGAATAGTTGAAATATATGGACCTGAATCAAGTGGTAAAACTACTTTTGCGTTACATGCAATCGCTGAAGTTCAAAAAAATGGTGGTAGAGCAGCATTCATTGATGCAGAGCATGCACTTGATCCAGTTTATGCACAAAATTTGGGTGTTGATTTAGATCAATTATTACTTTCACAACCTGATACTGGTGAACAAGCATTAGATATTTGTGAAGCTTTAGTAAAAAGTGAAATTATTGATTTAGTAGTAATAGATTCAGTTGCTGCATTAGTACCACAAGCTGAAATTGAAGGCGAAATGGGAGATGCTCATGTTGGTTTACAAGCAAGATTAATGAGTCAAGCATTACGTAAATTATCTGGAGCATTAAATAAAACTAAAACAACTGCAATTTTCATTAATCAATTAAGAGAGAAAGTTGGAGTTATGTTTGGTAATCCAGAAACTACACCTGGTGGTAGAGCTTTAAAATTCTATTCATCTATTCGTTTGGAAGTAAGAAGATCTGAACAAATTAAACAAGGTGATAAAGTTATTGGTAATAGAACTAATATTAAAGTTGTTAAAAATAAAGTAGCTCCTCCATTTAGAGTAGCAAATGTTGATATTATGTATGGTGAAGGTGTTTCTAAAGAAGGAGAAATTGTTGATTTAGCAGCAGAAATTGATGTTTTAGAAAAGAGTGGAGCTTGGTATTCTTATCAAGGTGAAAAAATTGGTCAAGGAAAAGAAAATGTTAAGGCATTGTTAAAAGAAAATACTGCTTTAAGAGATGAATTAGAATATAAAATTAGGGAACATTATGGCATCTTAAATGATATGAAAAAACCTAAAGAAGCTTCAGTTTCTAAAAAGAGTGAAGAAGTAGAAATAGATCCGGAAACAGGAGAAGTATTAGAATAAATAAGGGCTCGAAAGAGCCTTTTTCTTTGTCTTGCAAAAAGTTATAAAGTTAATTATAATATGATATATAGATGGTTAGATTTCAATAATTTTTCTATAATATAAATTGGAGGTACGAAATGGACAAAGTTGTAATTGCCATTTTAGCACTCCTTGTGGGGATTGTTTTAGGTGTAATTATAATAATAGTTGCTAACAAAGCACGTGGTAAAAGTGCTGAAAGTAAAGCAGCTAAAATGATTGAACAAGCTAAAAAAGACGCTGAAAAGCAAAAGAGAGATTCTTTAGCAGAATTAAAAGAAGAATCTTATCGTATTAAAAAAGAAACTGAAAAAGAAGTAAAAGAAAAGAAAGAAGAAATAAAGGAATCTGAAGAAAGATTACTTCAGAGAGAAAAAAATCTCGATAAACGTGAAGAAATTTTACAAAATAGAGATGCTTTATTAGATCAAAAAGACAATAATTTACTTACAAAACAAAAAAGCTTACAAGAGAAGGAAGCTAAAATTGACGAATTAATGAAAGAGGAAATGGAGCAATTAGAGCAAATTGCAAAATTTTCTAAAGAAAAAGCTCATGATATGATTATGAAACGTGTTGAAGAAAACATGTCACTTGAAATCGCTAATTATATTAAAGAGCAAGAAGCAGAAGCTAAATTAAAAGCTAATGAGGCTGCTAGAAATTTAATTGTTTCTAGTATGCAAAGATATTCTAACGATGTTGCTAGTGAGCAAACAGTTAGTACTATCTCTTTACCAAACGATGAAATGAAAGGTCGTTTAATAGGTAGAGAAGGAAGAAATATTAGAACAATAGAATCAGTTACAGGTGTTGATTTAATAATTGATGATACGCCAGAAGCTATTGTTATTTCATCATTTGATCCACTAAGAAGAGAAATAGCTAAAATAACTATTGAAACTTTAGTTAAAGATGGAAGAATCCATCCAGCACGTATTGAAGAAGTGTATGAAAAAGTATCAAATGAAATGAATGAAAAGATTACTGAAATGGGTAATCAAGCATGTTTAGATTTAGGTTTAACTAAAGTTGATCCTAAACTAGTTAACTTAGTTGGTAAATTGAATTTTAGAACAAGTTATGGTCAAAATGCTTTACAACATTCTAAAGAAGTTGGTCAATTATGTGGATTGATGGCAGCTGAATTAGGAGAAAATGTTAACTTAGCAAAACGTGCTGGTTTATTACATGATATTGGTAAAGCAATTGATTTTGAAGTTGAAGGAAGTCATGTTGAACTTGGTGAAGAAATCGCTAAGAAATATCATGAAGATGCTGTTGTAATTAATGCTATTAAGTCACATCATGGTGACTGTGAACCAACTAGTGTTATTTCAATTTTAGTACAAGTTGCAGATACATTATCAGCAGCTAGACCAGGCGCAAGAAATGATTCATTAGAAAACTACATTAAGAGACTTGAACAATTAGAAGAAATTGGTAATAGTTTCGAAGGTGTTGAAAAGACATTTGCAATGCAAGCAGGTAGAGAAGTTCGTGTTATGGTTAAACCAGAAGAAATCGATGATTTGACAAGCTTTAAGATAGCTCGTGAAATGAAAGAAAAGATTGAAAACGAGATGCAATATCCTGGTACAATTAAGATAACTGTAATACGTGAAACAAGAGCACAAGAAGAAGCTAAATAAGCTTCTTTTTTTATGCTCTTTTAATTGAAAAAAGGGTATATAAATGATATAATTTTTATAGTATGGAAAATAGGAGTTGTCTGCTATGAAGAAGTTAAGATTAAGAAAAAGTGTATTAGTATTATTTACAGTACTTATTTTGATGTTTGGAGCTATTTTGGCTGCACCAAAAATAAGTAAAACTTTAAAGGAAGCCTTTTCAGTAAAAGAAGAGAAAGCTGTTGATTTTGATAGATATGATACTTATTCAACATCTTTTTATTCAAATGATACTCATGGAGCATGGAATTTTTCAGCAGTTGTTACATCTTCTAATGCAGAGTTATTTTCCAATGGTTCACAAATTTTATATCATGCTAGTGATATGAGTTCTGTTGATAATAATAAGATATCTGTTCAATACAATGCTTCATATGTATTTGGTACTGCAAGTGTTGATTTTGATCCAGGAGAGTTAATGGTGGCTGTTCCAGCATTGATGTTTAATACTGTTGATATTGCTGAATGTACAATTGATTATGATGATGTTAATAATGTAGTATCTTTCTCAAAAGATGGTGCAGTAATTGCTAAAATTGATTTAGGAGATTTGAAGCAAATTGATTATGATAATTATGGATCAACTGGTGATGTATTTGCGGCAGATGCTTTAGGTGTAGGATATGGTGAGTTAGATATTTATAATGACCAATTCTTATCTAAAGATGAATCAATAGATTTAAGTTTTACAATAGATTATTATTTTTCACCAGAAGCATTTTATGCTGAAGATTATGTTTCAGAGTTAAATCCTTATATTTTGGTTTTTGATAATGGAAATCAAAATGATGAAGCTTTATTCTTTAATTTATATTTAGTTTCAACAATAGATGCTAATGGTCAACCATCTGGTAGTGAAAATATTAACTTTACTAGATATAATTCAACACTTTATGAAACATGGCAAAATAAATGGGGAGTTAATAATGGTTATGATGAAGATTATTACTTCTTAGAATATGCTATTGGTACTAATGTTTCAAAGACGAGTAGTTATGATGTTTCTTTTGATTTAACTAATAATGACGGAACAATAGTAGCTTATGGTGATGGAGACAATTATGCAACAGGTGCTGATTGGAATGCTTCAACTATGGTATTCAATCCACTATCTGATTCAGTATTTGCGGGATTTAATGGTGAAGTAGCATCTGGTACTCACGTTTCGCGTAATGTTGTTGTAGCATACGAAAGACCTGATGTTGGCGAATCTAAAAATTCATATTTTAAAATAGTAGCTAATGTTAATGAGTATTCACATGATTATGAATGGGATTATACATATATTAATTCTCAACAAGAAATTCAATATCCAGCTGGTGTTAGTTCAAATATTTTAAATAGAGTTATTGATGATAGTGAAGCTAATGTTGCTTTAACTAAGTTAAAACAAGGTGGAAGTTTTGAAGCTACATTCTTAGTTGAAGCTGGTACTGATAATATTAACAAAGATAATAATGGTAACAATGTAAAAGCATTTAATATATGGAATTTAACTAATGAAGGAACAACAGATGTTGATGTTAATTTAATAGTTAATAAATCATATTTAAGTAATGCTTTAGGAGATACAGGAACTTTAAATGAACTAAGTGATAGTGATTTTGATATCGTTTCTATGTATCCACAAGATGATAGAGAATATGATTATATTGAAGGTACAGAACAATATGTGTTAAAGGAAAATACTCAATATAATAGTTATTCTGAAAAAGAAGTTTATGCAGAAGTTAATAATACATGGGAACATGTTGGTGTTTATAAGAAAACTGCTACTGGTATAATGTATACTCCTGATGGTGGAAGTGCTAGATTAGTTAATGAAGAAAATCCTATTGTATTACCTGAAGGCACAAAAGGAGTTAACGTTTTAGCAGCTGGTTCTAAAGCAGCTGTATATGTTGGATATAATGTTACTTATAAAGTAAATGGTACAAGTCATGTTAAAAACTTATTAGATGATTTAAGTAATTCTGATGTTATCTTTAAAGAAAAAGCTTTTGTACAATTCCAAAGCGAAAATAAAAGTGAATCTTTAGCAGGAACAACATTATACGAATTAGAATCTGAATCTTTCTTAAATGTTTCTGGTGAAGTATTAGGAAGAGAAAATAATGTTGATACTGTAAGTTATACTGTTTCTGGTTTTGAACAAATCCAGTATGGTAATGATTTAGATAGTGCTATTGAATTAATAAATAAACAAGAAGATGCTATTTTCTATGTTTTACTACCAGAAGGTGGAGAAGTAAGTAATGTTAAAGTAAATTATTATCATGGTGATGAAATTACTTCTGTAGATAGTCAAGTAACAGATAGTTATTATGATGGTAGATCTTTATTAACAGTAACTTTTAATCCTACTAGTGATAGTCCTTTTGTTACAGGAAATTATGTTCAATATGGTTATACTTTAACTTATGATTTAACATATAGTGCTAGAGCTAATCAAACATATGGAACTACTTTAGTTAGTGATGTTGTATATACTAGTGATAATTTAAGTAGTGGATATGATTCTATTGAGGAATTACCAACTACTAGTTTCTCAAGTGGTTCTGTTCAAAATGGTTTGAAGAGATTAGATGTTAATAATAAAGTTATGGCAGCTAATATTACTAAAGAAGTAGATCCTATATCTGTAGGAGTAGGTTCTTATCATAAAGAAGTAAATGTTGAAAATGTTAAAGAAAGTAAAGAATATACTTATACATTGCAATATACTTACAGTTCACAATTAGATACTGTTAAGAATCTATTATTTGTAGATATATTAGATTCAGCTAATACGGATAGTAATTATTTCAAAGGTATATTAAAAAATGTTGATACAAGTTATTTAAATGGTAAAGGTGTATCAACAACTGTTTATTACACAACAAGTAATATTGATATAAGTAATGTAGATGTTACAGATTCTATTTGGACAACAACTCCACCAAGTAGTTTAGAAACAGTTAAAGCTGTTGCTATTAGTACTGGTAATTATGAGTTTAGTCAAAGTAATGGAGTAGCTCCTAAGGTAGATATTAAAATGGTTGCTCCTAATGGATATGTTGAAAATAGAACTTTAGTGGCAAGTAATCAATCAGTTTTAAAATATGTTGATTATAATAATGCAAATGCAAGTTTAAGTTCTGAAAAAACAAATGTAACATTAGATAAAGCTAATATTGATTTAGATATTAATTATCGTAATAGTATTAATGATTTAACTAATGAAGGTAAAGGAAGTAGTACTAATCCTATAATCATTTCTGGTGATTATGGTTATTATGTAACTTTAAGAAATAATGATAATGTAGATTATTCTGACATTAGTATTATGAATGTTTTACCTGAAGGTTTACTATTAGATGGTAATGTATCAATGGTTGAAGGACTTGATTTTGATCAAACTGTTACTGGTCAAAATGTTAAACTAACAGTTAATCAATTAGGTGCTAATCAAACATTACATTTCTGGATACCAATAACTATTGATGATGATAGTAATTTTGAAGTATTAGATAATGTTGCTAGTATGGTATCTTTAGGAAATAGAAGTTATTCTGGTTCACAGATTCATGTTTATACTAAAGCTGCTGTACCAGTATTAGAATTTGATAAATATGTTAAGACTATTTCAAATGGTGAATATGCTAAAGATGAAGTATTTGTATTAAGTAATAACGAAACTTATTCATATATGATTAAAGTAGATAATACATCTGTTTTAGATGCTAATAATGTTGAAGTAGTAGATAATGTACCTGAAGGTTTAATAGTTAAAGAAGATACTATAACTAATGGTGGAATTTATAATAGTTCAAATAATACTATTAAGTGGATAGTAAACGTTAATAAAAATAGTAGTGTTGAATTAAAATATAGTGTTACATTACCTAGTGATGCTGAATTAGGTACTTACTATAATAGTAAAGGACATGTTACATTTACTAATCCATTAAATGTATCTAATAAGTTATATGATGATGATACAAATAGTATTTCAGTTTATTATCAAGTTGTTACTGATATTACTATTAAAAATAATGTAACTGGAGCTATTGGCGATAAAACAAAAGAATTTAATTATGTTATTACATTAGATGGTGAGGAATCACATGTTGGAGAATATAATGTAATTAATGGAGCTAAAGAAGTTATTGGTAAAGTAAATATTGGTAGTGATGGAAATGGTGAATATAGTTTCTCACTAAAAGATAATGAACAAGTTACTATTAAGTTATTACCAGGTAATATGAATTATTCTATAGCTCAAAGTGAAGCTCCTGGTTATACAACAACTAATAGTGTTAATAATAGTAATGCTATAAACGGTGTAACTGATTCATCTGGTAATGTAAGTTATACATTTACAAATAGTTATTCAGCTATTGGAACAACAAGAATAAATGCTAAGGTAACATATGATAAAGGAGTTACAGAAGGTTTATTTAAAGTTGAATTAGAAGATCCAGATGGAGCAACTACTGAAGCTCTTATTGATGCTTCAGGAAATGTTGTATTTGATAATATAACTATTGAAAATGCTGTTGGTAGTTATGAATATAAATTAAGACAAGTTAATACAAATGTTAAACAAGTATCATATGATAATAGAGAATTTACTGCTAAATTAAATGTTACAGATAGACAAGATGGTAATTTAGATATTCAAGTAAATTATTATGATAACAATGGTGAAGAAGTTTCTGAAGTTGTTTTCGAAAATGAATATGTTCCATTAGGTTTAACAATTGTTAACAATAATAATAGTAAATATGTAGATCCTGATAAAGAATTTAATTATGTTATATCAGTAGCTGAAGTATTAACTGGTACTTATGATATTGTTAAAAATGGCGATAAAATAGGTGAGTTAGTAGTTGATGATGATGGTTTAGGAACTGCAAACATTACTTTAAAGAGTAATGATGTAGTAACAATTGTTGATATAAATGATCATAGTTTCTATGAAATCAAACAAGAACAAGTTGATTATTATGAAACAACAGCTACAAATGGAACAGTTGATGGTAATTATGTTGTTGTAGTTGGTGATGTATTAGGTGATTCTGTTCAAGTAGAATTCATTAATACTTATAATACAACTGCTACATTTAAACCTGAATCTAAAGTAGTATTAGAAGAAAAACTACTTGAAGATCAAGAGTTTAGTTTTGCATTAGTTGATATTTCAGCAGGTTCTACTAACGGATATCGTGATGAGGTAAGTAATGATGAGAATGGTTTATTAGATTTTAAAGAAATCGTATATGATAGACCAGGAACATATATTTATAAGATTGCGCAAGTTAAAGGAACATCTAATCATATTTATTATGATTTAACATCTTGCTTATTAACTGTTACATTAACTGATAATGGTGATGGTACTATGTCTTATGATTTTGTTTATAATTATGAAAATGGTAAGACAGAGTTCGTTAATAAGTATTCTGTTGATCCAATTGTTGTTGATCCAGAACCAACTAATGATGAAGGACCAACTAATCCAAATACAATAGATTATATTATTGTTGTAATATTATCTTTGATTCTAACAATTAATATATTTATTATATTAAAAGGATCAAGAGTAAGAAAATTTAACAGTTAAAAAAAGAACCAATTGGTTCTTTTTTTTAATCATTTCTTGGTGTTTCTCTTACTTCCATTATTACTGGAAGAATAATTGGACGTCTTCCTGTTAGTGTATTAATAAATGGATGTAATTCGAATATTATTTGATTTTTTAAATCAGTATAACTATATGTGTTTTCTGATAAGAAGTTAGTTATTATTTCAGTTGTTTTATCTTCTATTTCAGCTATTAATTCAGCATTTTCATTTACTAGAACAAAACCTCTAGTAGTAATATTTGGTTTAATTAATAATTTTCTAGTTAATGGGTTAATATTAACAATAGTTATTAAGATACCATCTCTAGACATTAATTTACGGTCTTTAATAACAACAGAACCAACTTCACCGATACGAGAGCCATCAACATAAACATCACCAGCTTGGACTGGAGAAGCTAAGTGAGCACCATTATCATCTAATATTAGTTGATCACCATTAGCCATGATGAAAGTATTTTCTTCTTTTACATCACAAGCTATAGCTAATTCTTTATGTTGTTTTAACATTCTATATTCACCATGGATAGGCATAAAGTATTCTGGTTTTAATAATCTAAGCATTAGTTTTAATTCTTCTGCTTTAGCATGTCCTGATGTATGAATATCACTAAATTCAGAATTAGTAATAACTCTAACACCTTTTAAATATAATTTATTGATAACACGATCAACAGATGCGGCGTTACCAGGTATTGGGTTAGAAGAGAATACTACTAAATCATCTGGCATTAAAGTAATTTGTTTATGAGTACCATTAGCAATACGAGATAAAGCAGCTAATGGTTCACCTTGTGATCCAGTACATAAAATACATATTTCATCTTTCTTTAATGATTTGGCTTGACTTGGTTCAATGAAGATTGATTTATCTGTTATTAAGCCATTATTTAAAGCCAAATTAGTGGCAGTTTCCATTGAACGACCAAATACTACTATTTTACGATTATTCTTACGACAAGTCTCAACAATGTGCTTAACACGATATATATTTGAGGCGAATGTCGCAATTATTATACGACCATTGTAACCATTAACAATATCTCCTAAAGTTTCATCAACAGCATTTTCTGATGTAGAGAAACCAGGTACTAAAGCATTGGTACTTTCACCAAGTAGTAATTTAACGCCTTCATCTCCAATACGAGCCATTTTTTGTAAATCGGCCATTGGTCCGATAGGTGTTAAGTCAAATTTGTAGTCACCAGTATGAACGATTGTACCATTTGGAGTGTGAAGGACTACACTATAACAATCTGGAATAGAGTGTGTTGTTGCAATAAACTCTATTTCAAAATAATTTGTTTTTATTTTTGAATCTTTATCTATTTCAATTAAGTTATTATATCCAATGTTACGATCTTCTAATTTGTTTTTTATTAAATCTATTGATGTTTTAGCACCATATATAGCAGGAATGTTAACACTTTGAAGAAGGAATGGTATTCCACCAATATGATCTTCGTGTCCGTGAGTGATAACTAATCCTTTAATTTTACTTTCGTTTTGTTTTAAATAAGTTACGTCTTGAATAACATAGTCAATACCTAATAGGTCGTCTTCAGGGAACATTACACCAGCATCAACAATAAATATTTCATCTTTATGAGTGAAAACATACATGTTTTTACCAACTTCGCCTAGACCACCTAAAGCAATGACAGACGTAAATCCATCTTTATTATTCATAAAATCTTCCTTTCAAATAATTAATTAAAAAAGTATAGTTCTTCGCTACATGTAATTATATAACAAAGAGAGGAAAAAGTCTAGTTTAGAATAGTGAGTTATGGTATACTTTAAATATAATAGAGGTGAGAAAATGGAAGAAAAGAAAAGTAATACTAAGAAAGGAATTATTATATTTCTTGTATGTCTTGCTATCTTTGGCTTGTATATATTTGTTGAACATCAAATAGATAAGCATTTAGAGGAAAAGAATAAGACAGCTGAAAAAGAAGAGAAGAAAGAAGAACCTAAGGAAGAAGAAAAGAAAGAAGAAGCTAATCCAGAAGATAAACTAAAAGGTCATAATGGATGTGCTATTTGTGATGAAGATGGTAATTTCTGTTGTCCAGTTGGAGAAGATATTAAAACATATGATTATATTAATTTAGAAAATATGAGAGCTGATGTTACTTCAAAAGTACAAGTAATTCAAAACGGAGATTATAAATATCAGGTTAAGTATACTTTTGAAGATGGAGAAGCTAAGGTAGAAGTTAATGGTAGATCAATGTATGATGATCATTATGCTTTAGATTATATTTTCGTACTTGATAATGGTGTTTTAGGTGTAGAGTACTATGATGAAATTAATCAAGCTAGATTAAAAACAAGAATTTATTATACTACTGATTTACAATCAATTAGAAAAGTTGAAGGTGTTAAAGAAAACGTTTCTTTATTTGCTAAAGAATATGAAGTTACTGAACGTGGTAATGTATGTATTGATAATAAATATGTTGAATTAAGAACAAATAAAGTAACTATTGGTAATAATTCTGTTAGAGTCGAAAATATAAAGACTGATAAAGAAGAAAATTGTGCTAATTTAACTTAGTTAATTATAAAGTTGGTAAATACCAACTTTTTTCTTTTTCTAATAGGTAATTTATGGTAAGATATACTAGAAGAAAGAAGGATTATTATGGGTTTATTTGATAAAATCAAAAATCTTATTTCACGAAAAAAAGAAGTAGTAGAAGAAGTTAAAGATGAATATGAAGTTGAAGATTTAGACGAGATAGAAGAAGAACCTAAAGAAGACTTAGATATAGATGATGATGGAAAGGATGACTTCGAAGAAGATGACTTCGGTGATGAAGAATCTGAAGATGAAGAAGAAACTGAACCAGAAGAAAAAGATTTAGATATTGATGATGATGGTGAAGATGACTTCGAAGAAGAAGATTTTGATGAAGAAGAATCTGAAGATGAAGAAGACGAAGAAGACGAAGAATGGGCTCAATTTGTAAAAGAACATCAAAATAAATCTAAAGTAGAAGAAGCTAAAGAAATAGAATTATATGATAAAGGATTAGAAAAAACTAGAAAAGAATTCGTTTCTAAGTTATCTATGTTAGGTGTTAAATATACTAAAATTTCAGAAGATTATTATGATGAATTAGAAGAATTATTAATTAATGCTGATGTTGGTGTTAATACTGTTATGGGATTTATGGATCGTTTAAGAGATCGTGTTAAAAAAGAGAAAATTACTGATACAGAATATTTAAATGAAGTTATTGTTGATGAATTATTTATTATTTATGTTGAAGGTGAAAGTTTAACAGATAAAATTAACTTAGCAGAAGAAGGACCTACAGTTATTCTAATGGTAGGAGTAAATGGTGTAGGTAAAACAACAACTATTGCTAAGCTAGCTCATAAATATATTAATGAAGGTAAGAAAGTAATGATGATTGCTGGGGATACATTTAGAGCAGGTGCTGTTGATCAATTAAAAGAATGGTCAGAAAGAACTGGTTCATTATTCTATGGTAAGGATAATACAGATCCAGCTGGTGTAATATTTGACGGACTTGTTAAAGCTAAAGAAGAGAATGTTGATATAGTTTTAGTAGATACAGCTGGTAGATTACAAAATAAAGTTAATTTAATGAATGAATTAGAGAAAATTAATAAAGTAATTGAAAGGCATATACCAGGTGCTCCACATGAGACTTTACTTGTTATAGATGCTACTACTGGTCAAAATGGTATAAGTCAAGCTAAAGCATTTAAAGAGATAACTAATGTAACAGGTATAGTTTTAACTAAATTAGATGGTACTGCTAAAGGTGGTATAGTTTTAGCTATAAAAGATGAAGTAAATATACCAGTTAAGTTTGTTGGTCTTGGAGAAAAGATGACTGACTTAAAAACATTCGATATTGAAAACTATATTTATGGTTTATTTAAGGATATGATGTAATGAAAGATTTTGTTTATTATAATAGTTTATATGATATCTATTCTGAATTGTTAACAGATAATGAAAGAACAACATTTGAAGATTATTACCATGAAGATTTCTCATTAAGTGAAATAGCTGAAGATAGAGATATTAGTAGAAGTGCTGTTCAAAAAACTTTAAAAAATGTTTTAGAAAAACTAGAAGCTTATGAAGCTAAATTACACATTTACGTAAAGAATAATAAGTTAAGAGAAATGCTTACTGAAGATAATCTTGATATGGTAAAAAAGGCGATTGAAGAAATACTAAGTGATTAGTATTTTTTTATTGTGTAATTTTTACACTTTAAAAGAAATGGTTATTGTGTTATGATTTATTTATAAGGTAGGTAGAGTTTATGAGAGGTAAAATGATTGTTGTTGAAGGAACAGATTGTTCCGGAAAAGAGACACAAACAAGTTTATTAGTACAAAGATTAAAGAAAGCCGGAAGAAAGATTGAAAGACTCTCATTTCCAGCGTATGATACACCAACAGGTAAGATAGTTGGTGGACCATATTTAGGTAAACAATATATCTGTGATGGATATTTTCCTGAAGGAGCAGCTAATGTTGATCCGAAAGTTGCAGCTTTATATTATGCAGCTGATAGAAAATATAATATTCCTAAAATATTAGACTTATTAGATAAAGGTTATGATGTTGTTTTAGACAGATATGTTGAAAGTAATATGGGACATCAAGGTGGAAAAATTTTTGATAAAGAAGAAAGATTAAAATTATATAAAGATTTGGAATATTTAGAATATGAGTTCTTGGAATTACCAAGACCAGATTTAATAATTTTCTTATATGTTCCATATAAAAAGGTTGCTGAGTTAAGAGCAGGTAGAGATGAACCAGCTGATCAACACGAAGCAAGTCCATTACATATTAGAAATGCAGAACATGCATATTTAGAACTTGCAGAAATACATAATTATAAAAAAATTGATTGTGTTGATAAAAAAGGTAAAATGCGTAACATAGAAGATATACATGAAGATGTTTATAACATTGTTGCTAAAGAATTGGATATAAGCTAAAAAGGTAGAATAATCTGCCTTTTTTTGTTATACTATTCCTGGTGATTATTATGTTTGAATACATGGGAGATAGATTATCAAAAGCTATTAAAAATATTCGTGGTATGGGTAGAATTACTGAAGAGAATATTAGTGAAGCAATGAGAGAAATTCGTATGGCTTTACTAGAAGCGGATGTTAACTATCAAGTAGTAAAAGAATTTGTTAATAAGGTAAAAGAAAAAGCATTAGGTATGGAAGTACAAAAGTCTTTAAAACCTGATGAAGTATTTATTAAGATAGTTAAAGATGAGTTAGTAGATTTATTAGGTGGAGAGGAAGCTCCATTATATGTAGATGGTAAACCTAGCATTATTATGTTAGTAGGTCTACAAGGTAGTGGTAAAACTACTACTGCTGGTAAGTTAGCTAATTATTTAAGAAAGAAACATGCTAAGAAACCTTTAATGGTTGCTTGTGATATTTATAGACCTGCTGCTATTGAACAGTTACAAGAAATAGGTAAACAATTAAATATTCCTGTATATACTGAAGGTAAAAAAGAAGTTAATGAAATTATAAGACATGCTTTAGATTATGCTAAAGAAAATGGTAATGATTATATCATTATCGATACTGCTGGTCGTTTACATGTTGATGAAGCTTTAATGGATGAGTTAAAAGGAATTGTTTCTGAATTTAAACCACATGAAACATTATTAGTAATAGATGCTATGATGGGTCAAGATGCTATTAATGTTATTACAGGTTTTAATGATGTTTTAAAGTTAACTGGTTGTATTTTAACTAAATTAGATGGTGACACTAAAGGCGGTGTTGCTCTATCTGTTAGACATTTAACAAATGTACCAATTAAGTTTGTTGGAGATTCTGAAAAGTTAGATGGCTTATCTGCATTCTATCCTGAAAGAATGGCTGAACGTATTTTAGATATGGGTGATGTTTTATCTATAGCTGAAAAGGTTGAAGGAGTTATTTCTGAAGAAGATGCAGAAGCTCAAGCTAAGAGAATGTTAAGTGGTAAATATGATTTAGAAGATTTCTTAACTAATATGAAGCAAATTAGAAAATTAGGACCATTAGAAAATATTATTAAAATGTTACCTCAAGCAAGGAAGATGGGGCTAAATAATGTAAGTATTGATCCTAAAGATATGGCTCATATCGAAGCAATTGTTCTTTCTATGACACCATATGAAAGAAAACATCCAGAATGTTTAAAAGCATCTCGTAAAGTTAGAATAAGTAAAGGTTGCGGAAGAGATGTTGCAGAAATTAATAGATTATTAAAACAATTTGAAGAAATGAAAAAGATGATGAAGATGATGGGAAATGGAAATATGAAATTACCATTTTAGATGATGAAAATCATCTTTTTTAATTCAAAAAAATAATTATATATGGTATACTATATAAGAGTAGTAAGGTGGGAATATGAGTATATCGAAACGTAATACAATTTTGATATTTATAGTTTTTATAATAGCTATTTCAAGCCTTATTATTAGTATTTATTCAGCTAGAAAAACAGACGATAATAGAGGAGTTGCTACTCTAAATGTTACAAAGTTTTCATGTGAATTAAGTGATATAAGAGACTTTAATAATTCTATTAATACATCTATTTTTTCAAAAGAACCAAGAATAGATAATAATAGTGTTGTTTATGGTGTATCACTTTTAGAAGTAGGAGCTCATAGTCAATTTTATTTTACGTTATCTAATAATGGTACTGAAGATGTAATTATTGATAGTATCAATATTACTGGTTTAGAAGGATACCAAGATAATGTAGTAGTAACTGTTCAGGAACTTAATGCTGGAGATGTAATCTTACCTGGTTCTAAAATTAATGTTAAGGTAACTACAGATTATAAAAAGAAATATACTTCAGAAGAAAGTGACGATATTAATTTAAATAATATTAAGATAGTTATTAATTATAAAGAATAATAGGGTGATGTTATGAAAAAGGTTTTAACAGATCAAGATTTGCAAAAAATGAAGAAAGTGGCTGGTGAACACAATAAATATGTAGATAATACATATAGTTTTTATCTATCTTATAATCTTCGTATTACTTTTATGGTAATTGTTGTATTAGTGTTATGTGCATTATCATTCTTTTGTTTTAAATATAGTTTCAGTAATGAAAGTAAAAGAACTCTATTAGTTGATAAGGAAGCTAAAGTAAATACTGAAGTTAAAGTCTTAGATAAAGAAACATTTACATATGATGGTAATAATGCTTATTTATCTGATGTTATTGATGATTTAAATATGAAAATGGAATATGTTTTCTGGGGAACATTAAATGGTGATTATTACTATGATTATAGTGTAGATGCTATTATGATTTTGAAAGATACTACCGGAAAAACAATAGTTCCTGAGTATACAGAAACTTTAGTAAGTAATAGAACTGTTAAAAATGATTCATTAAATAATATAAAGAAATTAGTAGTAAAAGATACTCTTGATTTAGATTATGATTCATTTAATAGAAAAGCATTAAGTGTTAAGAATGCTTATAATATTGATTTAGTTGGTGTAGTAATCTTAGAGTATAAGATAAATGTTTATGGTGCTTTCGAAGGATTTGATAATGCTGTTAAAGATACACAAATAGTTAGAGTTAGAGTACCATTATTATCTAATAATGTTGAAGCTAAGATAGTTGATACAGAATTAGAAAAAGCTAAATATACAAATATTGATAAACCATTACTTACTAATGTATATTTATTATATTTAGGAATAGTTTTATTAATAGTTGCAGTTATTTTATCATTATTAATTGGATTATTTATTTATAATTCTAGACCAAGAAAGAGTAAATATTGTACATTAAGAGATGGTATTCTAAGAGATTATGGAAGTATAATTGTTAACAGCAAGAGAGTTCCTCAAATTGAAAAATATAATATTGTTGATTGTTATAGTTTCTCAGAATTATTAGATGCTCAAAGGTTAGTTGATAAACCAATTGTATATTATGAAATAGTAAAAAATCAAAAATGTCTATTCTTTGTTATAGGCGAGAATGATATTTATAAATTTACATTAAAGGAATGCGATATTGACTACTAGGATTACTTAGTAGTCTTTTTCTTAAAGGAGGTATTATGATGATTATTCATTTAGATCCAGATGTATTTGAAGTAGTTAAAAATGGTAGTAAGAATATTGAAGTTAGAGTTAATGATGAAAAAAGAAGAAGATTAAAAGTAGGAGATAGTTTTACTTTCTTAAAAAGACCAGAAGAAACAGAAAGTTTAAAAGCTATTGTTACTTCATTAGATTATTATGATAATTTTGAAGAATTAGTAAAACATTATGAAATAAAGAATTTATATTTAGAAAGTTATACTAAAGAAGAATTTCTTAAATTATTAGAAAGATTCTATTCAATAGAAGAACAAAAAGAATTTGGAGTAGTAGCTATTGGTTTTAAATTGGTTTAATCTCTATTAATAATTTGATTTTTATGTTATAATTTATTAAGGTGAGGGTTATGAATAGTAGTGGATATACAATTAAACAATTATTAATAGTTATTATTGTTTTAGGAGTATTTACTTTGGGTTTATTTGGAGCTACTTCAAATGCTTATAAAGATAGTTCAGAGGATTATTATAAAGAGAAGGTAAATATCATTGAAAAGCAAGCAGTATTGTATGCTAAGACAATTGAGGAATTACCAGAAGAAGGTAATAAAGTTATTACTTTAGATGAAATGGTAGAAGCTGGATACTATGTTGCTGATAATGAAGATGGAGATGTCTTTGATCCACGAAATTCTAAAGCTACTTTAAATAATTTAAAAATTAAAGTTAGTTATGAATATGAAGAATATAAAGCAAAAGTAATAGAAGATAATTAATCTTCTATTTTTTTCTTGTAAAATCTTTGTCAAAAATTTGACAAAAGACTATATTAAAAAAGTAAAATTATGTATTATAGTATTGTAAGGGCGTGATGAAAGTGATATATCCTTCAATTGACAAATTACTAAATATTGTTGATTCAAAGTATAAGTTAGTGCATATTGCTTCTAGAAGAAGTAGACAAATGATTGAAAACAAACATTTCCAAATGAAGCAAAGTGAATACGTAAATAAAAAAGAATTAGGGCGTGCTTTGGAAGAAGTAGAAAAGGGATTAATTACAATAAAAGAAAAGAATTAGTCTTTTTTTTTGCTTATTTTTGGGCAAAAAAAAACTACTTGAGGTAGTTATTAAGCAGCTTTTTTCATTGTTCTAGCTTCTCTTGCAGTTAAAACAACTTTTTCACCATCAATTGTAACTTTTTGGAAATTTGGTTTTTGTGCATGTTTAGTAGCATTTAAAGCATGACTTCTTCTATTTCCTGTTAAAGGTTTCTTTGTACTTACTTTTTTAGCCATAATAACGCCTCCTTTAAATCACTTCGTTAATAACTTTAACATAATAATATAAAGAAGTCAATTAAATTGTTTTTTTTAAATGCAAAAAAATGTACGCTTTTTTGTTTAATAGTAGCTGTTATTTTGATATAATATGTGCAGAAGGGTGGTAGTATTATGTTTATACCTTTAGGTGTTAAAACTGATTATTCATTAATGAATAGTTTAATAAAGATAGAAGACTTAATGATTTATTTAAAAGACCATAATATTACTGCTTGTGGAATACTTGATGATAATTTATTTGGTAGTATGTGTTTTTATAATAGCTGTCTTAAAAATGGCATTAAACCAATTATTGGTTTAGTAGTTAAGATTGGCAATAATAAAGTTTATTTGTATGCTAAAAATTATGATGGTTATTTAAATTTATTAAAGATTAATACTAAAGTACAATTAGGTGAATTATCATATATTGATTTAAAAGTATATAAAGATAATGTAATATGTGTAGTACCATATAATAGTAACGAAATATTAAACGAATTAAAAAAGATATATAAAGAAGTATATATCGGTTATGGCAATGATTTTGAAAAGAAAAATGCTGTTATACTAGGTGAAAAAGTATTATATGTTAACGAAATTAGAATGTTTGATTTTAATGATGTTAAGTATTTAGGATTATTAAGAGAAATAGATACAGGGGAAGAAACAGATCTTGCTTTATTTAGTGATGCTTATTTAATTAGAGAAGTAAGTGAAGATGATGCTAAAACAACTGAAGAGTTTAGTAATTTAATTAACATTGAAATAAAAAAAGATGGAAGATATATTCCTCATTATGATGAGAAAATAGAAGATAGTTATAAATATTTAATTGCGTTATGTAAAAAGGGTTTAGAAAAACGTTTAAACAATGAGATACCAAAAGAATACTTAGATAGGTTAAAGATGGAATTAAATGTTATTAATAACATGGGATTTGTTGATTACTTTTTGATTGTTTATGATTATGTTAAGTTTGCAAAGACTCATGATATTTTAGTTGGTCCAGGAAGAGGATCAGCAGCCGGTTCTTTAGTAAGTTATTGCTTAGGTATTACAAATATAGATCCAATAAAATACGACTTGTTATTTGAGAGATTCTTGAATCCAGAAAGAATTACAATGCCAGATATTGATATTGACTTTGAAGATTCTAAAAGAGATCAAGTAATTGAATATGTTAAAGAAAGATATGGTAAAGAAAAAGTTGCTAATATTATTACATTTGGAACACTAGGAGCTAGAGCAGTTATAAGAGATGTTGGTAAATGTTTAAATGTTGATAGTAGTTTTATTGATAAATTATGTAACATATTAGATCCTAAACTAAGTTTAAATGATAATTTAAAAAATAAATTTGTTTATGATTATGTAAATAATAATAGTGAAATTAAAAAGACATATCAAATTAGTAAGAAATTAGAAGGTTTAAAAAAGTATATAGGTACTCATGCAGCTGGTGTAGTTATTTCATCTGAAGAATTAGATAATGTTATTCCTATATGTGTTAATGATAATATGTTACTTACTGGAGTAACGATGGAATATCTGGAAGAATTAGGTTTGTTAAAGATGGACTTCTTAGCATTAAGAAATTTAACAATAATTCAAAATGTAACATCATTAATAAAGAATGAAACTGGTAAAGATATTAATTTAAATAGTATTCCTTTAGATGATAAGAATACTTTAGAGATTTTTAAAACGGTTGATACAGAAGGAATTTTCCAATTTGAAAGTAGTGGAATGAAAAATTTCTTAAGTAAACTAAAACCAGATAGTTTTAGTGATTTAATAGCAGCAGTAGCTTTATTTAGACCAGGACCAATGGAAAACATTGATACTTTTATTAAAAGAAAACAAGGTATTGAAAAAATTGTTTATCCGGATCCTTCATTAGAAGATATTCTTGCTGATACTTATGGAATTATGATTTATCAAGAGCAGATTATGTTAGTTTTAGTTAAAATGGCTAATTATAGTTTTGCAGAAGCTGATAATATCAGAAGAGCTATGAGTAAGAAGAAAAAAGAAGTAATGGAAAAAGAAAGAGAAATCTTTGTTAGCAAAGCTATGAAAAATGGATATACTAAAGAAAAATGTGAAGAGGTATATGATTTAATAGTTAAGTTTGCTAACTATGGATTTAATAAAGCTCATTCAGTTTCATATGCTTTAATCGGTTATCAAATGGCTTATTTAAAAGCTAATTATTCGGTATATTTTATTGCTAGTTTATTAAATATGAGTGTTGGTAGTGACATTAAAACTAAAGAATATTTAGATGAAGCTAAGTCAAAAGATATTAGAATATATAAACCTAATATTAATATTTCAACAGATAATTATTTAATAAAAGATAATGCTTTATTACTTCCTTTAACGGCTATTCATAATGTTGGTGGAGCAGCTTCACAAGTTATTATAAAAGAAAGAGAAAATGGTAAATACACTGATTTTTATAATTTTGTAGCTCGTACTTATGGTAAGGGAGTTAATAAAAAGACAATTGAATATTTAATTGATGCTGATTGTTTTAGAGATTTTAAAATAAATCATCAAAGTTTAAAAGAAAGTATTGATTCAGCATTAGATTATGCTAGTTTATGTGTTGATTTAGATGAGTCATTAATAATGAAACCTGATTATAAGATTGTTGATGAATATAGTGATGGTGAATTAATGAGTAGAGAATTAGACGCTTTTGGTTTCTATGTTACTAATCATCCAGCATCTAAATATCAAGAAGGTATTATGAAACTTCATGATATGAAAAAATATTTTGACAAATATGTTGAATCAGTTGTTATAATAAGTGATATTAGAAAGATTAAAACCAAAAAAGGTGAAGATATGTGTTTCGTAGCAGGTAGTGATGAAACAGATAGTGGAGACTTTGTAATATTCCCTAAAAACTATAAAGAGATTATTGATATTAATAATAAAGATTTAGTTAGAATAAAGGGACAAGTTACAAGAAGAAATGATAAATATCAAATAGTGGTAAGTAAAATTGAAAAAATATAGAGGAGGGTTAATATGCAAGATAGATTAAAAAAATTCTTTGATAGTATTGGATATGAAGATGCAGATAATAATTTTGAAAATGCTAGTATATCTAAAGTTATATTAAATAAGAAAAAAGAATCTTTTGAAGTCTTTATTGAAAATGATAATCCAATTAATCCTCGATCATCTTTAGATTTAATTAAAGCCTCTAAAAAAGGTATTAATGGCGAAAAGAAATGTCATGTTAATTTTATTTATAATGAAATGGAAGATGATGATATTTTAAATGCGTTTAAAGTATTATTAGATGAATTAATTATTAAAAGACCATCTTTAGTTTCTTTAAAAAATAAAAATATTAGCATAGATGATGATTTTATTATTATTGAATTAGATTCTAAAAGTGAAGAATTTGATTTATTACAAAAAGAAATAAAAGGTTTAGAAGAAGGCTTAGTAGAACTAGGCTTCTATGAAATGGAAATAACTACAGCAATTAATCATGATAATGAAAGAAAAGTTCAAGAAGAGATTGAAGCTGATAAGAATAAAGTTATAGAAGTAGAATATGATCCAGAACCTGTTAGTTCTAGTTCAAATGGTTGGACTCCTAAAAAGAAAGTTAATTATTCTAGAGCAGGTATAGTTTCTATTGATAGTATTGATAGAGAAGAAAATGCTGTTAATTTAGAAGCATATATCTTTGGTTCTGAATTCAATCAATTAAAAACCAAAGATGGTAAGGATGTATTCTTGATTACTTTAAAAATAAGTGATAATACTTCAAGTATTTTAGCTAAGTGTTTTGCAAAAGATGAAGAAGATTTTGTGGCTAAGAGTAAAGAATTAAAAGATGGTAAATGGTTCATGTTTAAAGGACAAGTTAGACATGATAACTTTGCTAATGATTTGGTATTTAATTTTAGAAGTTATTCACCAGTAGAAGATGTTCCAAGTTATAAGAGATTAGATAATGCAGAAAAGAAAAGAGTAGAATTACATGCTCATACAATGATGAGTCAGATGGATGGAGTATGTGATGAAGTAAAACTAGTTAAACAAGCTATGGAATGGGGACATAAAGGAATAGTTATTACTGACCATGATTGTTGTCAGTCTTTTCCTCATGTCTTTGGTGAAGTTACAGACTTTAATAAGGGATTAAAAAAGAAAGCTCAAGCAAAGATAGATGAACTAAAAGCTAGTTTAGAAGAGATTAAAACTTCAGGTAATGATGAAGGAATAGCGGAAATGGAAGCTATGATTGCTAAAGCTGAAGAAGATAAAAAGAATTTACAATTCTTTAAGGCAGGCTATGGTACTGAGCTAGAAATGTGTGAAGATTATTTAAATGTTTGTTTTAATCCTAATGATACAGATATTGAAAATAATACTTTCGTTGTATTCGATACAGAAACAACAGGTTTCAATCCAGGACTTGGAGATTCAATGATAGAAATTGGTGGAGTTAAAGTCCATAATGGTGAAGTTGTTGATCGTTTTGACGAATTAATAAATCCTGGATGTCATATAGATGAAGCAATAACTAGAGTTACAGATATATCTGATGATGATGTTAAAGATAGCGACAACGAAGAAAATGTTATCAAAAGATTCAAAGAATGGATTGGAGATTTACCATTAGTAGCTCATAATGCTCGATTCGATAAGAATATGTTAGATATGGCTTATTATAAATATGATTTAGGTAAGTTAGAAAATCCAATAATAGATACATTAATGTTATCAAGAGTTATAAATAGAGATTTGAAAAGACATTCATTAGCAGCTTTAGGTAAAGCATATGGTGTTGATACAGGGGAAGTAGATGAGGAAGATGAAGAATCATCTGTTTCTGATGTAGCTACAGGTACTATGTTAGATCCTGAAGTTGGAGCATGCTTTAAAAGTATTAAAGTAGATGGTGAAGAAGTTTTAAAAGTTCAAAGAGAAGAATATTATGATATTGATGTAGCAACAGAGGAACAAGTAAAAAAATATCGTAATATTTATTATCTTGAAGTAATGCATAAAGCATCTAAAACAGAAAAAGTAAAAATAGATGTTGATGTAAATGAAGGAATAGAATTATTTGATTTTAAGGATGAGGTAGAATTACATCCTGCACAAAATGATATTATTATTTCTTATTCAGATGATTTTGGTGATAAGAGTATTACTTTAAGTATTTATGTAGGACAACACCATGGTGCTGATGTCGACTCTGAAAATACAGCTTATATTTTTAATAAGATGTTAAGTCAAATTAAAGGTATTGAAAAGTTAAGTGATTTAAATAATTTAGCATTACTTGAAGAAGTAAGCTTTAGAAATGATAATAAAAAATTAGAACATATTAGTGAATTATGTACATATAAGAACTATGTATTTAAGCCAGAAGAAGAAATTGTTGATGAAAAGTTTGGTTATCCATTTGAAAAATATGGAAATAGAGACTACAGATGGAAATATGAATGGTGTCATGATGATTGGCTTCAAATGTATGAAAATATTCCTGGTAAGACATTTAATGAACATATTGCTAATATGTATGACATAATGAAACATATTACATTTATTGCTAAAAATAAAGTTGGCTTAAAAAATCTATTTAAGATAGTTAGTTATGCTAATACGAATTTCTTACAAAGGAATGCTCGTATTCCAAGAAAACTAATTGAAGAAAATAGAGAAGGTCTACTTGTAGGTAGTGCATGTTTAAATGGAGAGATATTCTATCTTGCAGAAACAAGAACAGATGAAGAATTAATGGAAGCAATGAAGTTCTATGATTATATTGAAGTTCAACCTCCAGAAAATTATTCTCATTTGTTACGTGGTCATGATATTAATAATCTTGAACATTTACATAAGTGTTTAAGAAAAATAATTGATTGTGCTAAGAAAATAGGAAAGATAGTTGTAGCAACAGGTGATGTTCATAATATTAATCCTGAAGATAGACTATATAGAGAAATAATTGTTAATCAAAATGTTCCCGGTAAAGGAAGACATCCATTAGCAAGATATTTAAGTGGAAGTTCTAAAAGAAATAATAATGAAGATAATATTACAAAATGTATTTTAAGATGTGCTCAACAAGGTATTAATTTAAATGATGTTGAGAAGAAAGTATTAAAATATATTTATGTTTTAACAAAGATAAAAAGAATTCCAATTACTGCTATAAATATTTCAAGTATTTACGCTCCTAATAAAAGAGATGATAAAGAAGATTTATTTAAAGGTAAAGATGGCGAAAATGAAAAGTTAAAATTTGTAAGTCAAACTTTAAGGAAATTAACTGTTGCTGGTGTTATTAAAGAAGAAAATGAGGAATATGTTTTAACTGGCAATTATAATGATTCAGATATGCCATTATCTGGTCATATTCCAAATCAATTCTTTAGAACAACAAATGAAATGAAGGAAGAGTTCTCTTTCTTAAATGATAAAGATTTAATTGAAGAAATAGTTGTAACAAATCCTAATAAAATAATTGATGAATTAGAAGAAATAGAAGTTGTTGTTTATCCAGATAAACCTTATTCACCAATTATTGAGCATTCACAAGAAACTTGTCGTGATTTAGTATTTGAAAAAGCTCATTCAATGTATGGTGATCCATTACCAGCAAATATAGAAGAGAGAATTGCTCAAGAATTCTATGGTGATAAAATAAGTGATTTAGTTAGAGAAAAAATTAAATTAGATCATCCAAAAATGAAAGACGATAAATTAGAAGAATTATTTATTCCAACACTTCATGAAGTTATTATGAGTGGTTATGATGCTGTTGTTGATTTGAAGAAAGAAGAAGTTATTAGAAATTCTGAAGAAGAATTAGATGATGATAAAGCTAGAGAAAAAGCTAAAGCAGAATTAACTGGTATTATTGGTGGAGGATTCGATGTTATTTATTTGATTGCCCAAAAGTTGGTTAAACATTCAAATGATGATGGATATTTAGTTGGATCCCGTGGTTCAGTTGGTTCTTCATTTGTAGCTTCAATGATGGGTATTACAGAATGTAATGGTTTACCAGCTCATTATTATTGTCCTAGTTGTCAACATAGTGAATTTAAAGATGAGGATGGTAATCCATACTCTGATAATTATCCTTCTGGTTTCGATTTACCAGAAAAGAAATGCCCTAAGTGTGGAACAGTTATGGTTCACCAAGGTAATGACATGCCATTTGCTACATTCTTAGGATTTGCAGGAGAAAAAGTTCCTGATATCGATTTGAACTTCTCCGGAGATAACCAAGCATCTGCTCATGAATATACTAAAGTATTATTTGGAACTGATAATGTTTATAGAGCAGGTACAATTGGTACTGTTGCTGATAAAACAGCATTTGGTTATGTTCAAGGTTTTTATGAAGAAAGATTATATGACATTTTAAAAATAGAAGCACAAAGTTATGGTCTTTCAGTTACTGGTAAAGATGATTTGAAGAAAAAAGGTATTATTAAATCATTTGTTAGAACTCCAGAAGTTGAAAGAATTAGTGTAGGATGTACTGGTGTAAAAAGAACAACTGGTCAACATCCAGGTGGAATAGTTGTTGTTCCTGATTATAAAGACATTTGGGATTTCACACCATTCCAATATCCAGCAGATGATCCAACAGCGGCATGGAGAACAACTCACTTTGATTACCATGCTATTGATGCTGACTTATTAAAACTAGATATACTTGGACACGATGATCCTACAGTTCTTCGTATGTTACAAGAGTTAGCGGTTCAATATATTACGCATGGAGAACCATTTGATGTAACAGCTATCGATTTAGGTGATCCAGATACAATGAAAATATTTACTGGTCCAGAAATACTTGGTGTAGATAGATATAAATTACGTGGTTTAGTTGATAAAACTGGTCGTAAGTATTGTCCTACGGGAACTTTGGGAGTTCCAGAATTTGGAACATCATTCTTACTAGGAATGTTAGAGGAGACTAAACCAACAACATTTGCCGAGTTAATAAAAATATCTGGTTTATCACATGGTACAGATGTATGGTTAGGTAATGCTAGAGATTTATGTATTCCAAATAAAGAAGGAAAGATAGAAGTACCATTTAAAAATGTTATAGGTTGTCGTGACGACATTATGGTTAATTTAATTCAATGGGGAATGAAACCAGCTAAAGCATTTAAAATAATGGAATTTGTTCGTAAAGGTAAACCTTCAAAGGATCCAGGAACATGGGCAGAGCATGCTGCTTATATGCGTGAAAATAATATTCCAGAATGGTATATTGAATCTTGCCGTAAGATAAAATACATGTTCCCAAAAGCACATGCTACAGCGTATGTTACATCAGCATTTAGAATTGCCTGGTTTAAAGTACATTATCCAATTTTATATTATTGTGCTTATCTTTCTATTCGTCGTGATCAATTTGATATTGCATCAATGATTAGGGGAGAAGACGCAATAAGAGCTAAGATAGATGAAATTGATGCTAAAGGTAATCAAGCATCTAATAAAGATTTAGATACAAGAGAAACATTGTTATTATGTCTAGAAATGGTATGTAGAGGATTCTATTTCAAAAATATCGATGTTGATAGAAGTGATGGTAAAAAATTTGTTATCACTGAAGATGAAAAAGGATTAATTATTCCATTTAGAGCTTTAGATGGCTTGGGTGATAACGTTGCTGAAGCAATAGTTAAAGCTCGTAAAGGTGGACCTTTCATTTCAATTGAAGATTTAAGAGAAAGAGGAAAGGTTAATAATACATCATTAGATAAGTTAAAAGAACTTGGTTGTTTAGATAACTTATCAGAGAGTAATCAATTAAGTTTATTTTAAGCAATAAAAAAAGGAACTAAATAGTTCCTTTTTCAAATGATTCAAATATGTAATTGTCGCCGTCTTTTTTAAGAGTTATAACATATTTTTCGAATTCTGTTAATTTATCTTTAGGGAAGTCAGCATCTTGTTCTAATGTTACAACAATTGTTTCTCCATTAGGGTCTTTAGCATAATCTCTTTTTTGATCTTCATTAACTCTTGTATAAGCAACAGCAATTTCAACTTTTAGTGTTTGACCTTTTTTAACACTTTGAGTTTTTGATATTTCAAATCTAATATCGTTGTCATAGTTGAAACCAGCGAAATGACTATTAGTTCCTTTTAAATAAATATCATATGTACTATTGTAGTAGAAGTTATATCCAAATCCTATCTCATCAACAGCAGATTGGTTAACAAAATCTACACCAAATAATTCTTTAATTGCTTGTCTAATAGCTTCGCCTTTATAAGCAGTATAATTTTCACCTTCAGGTCCAAGTTCAGCTCTTGCACGATCTACAGCATCAGATGATAAAGTATTATCTAATTCTTTGTTTGCTACATATCTAGAAGCAACATTTAAAATACTTGCAGTTGTAAGAGAATCATATGTAACTTTTTCTTCGTTTGAATAAAGTAGGTCAACACCGTTATAATCACTAACATAACCTTGTGTTAATCTTGCCATGTAATCTATTCCTACAGACTCAATTATTTTCATTTCTTCTTCGTTAGCACTTTTTCCTTTCGTTGTTAGTTTAACAATAGCGAATATTACTAGTCCGACAATTGCTATTAATACAAGAAATACGAGTAATTTTTTAAAATCAAAGTTCTTCATTTTTTAACCTCTTTCCTATTATAAATAATACCATATTGTGGAAAAATAATCTATATTATTTTAAAAAAATGAATATTATTTTATAATGGTGTTGGTGATACGATGAAAAAATGTATTATAGGCATATTGGCTACTAGTAATTATATGGTAACTGATGATTCATTTATGGATACTTATAGATTTGGAAATAACTATATTAAGAAAATAGTAGAGAATGGAGCTGTTCCTTTATTAATTCCTTATGTAAATGAGCAAGTAATCGAAGAATCTTTAGAAATGTGTGATGGCTTATTGTTACCTGGTGGAACAAGAATTAGACCTGTTGATTTTGAAGTTATTGGTTATTTTTATAAAAGGAATAAACCAATATTAGGAATATGTATGGGTATGCAATCAATTGCTATGTATTCACTCAATAATAAGAGAATTATTAAAAAAATAGATAATGGTGTTGATCATTGGCCAGTTGATATTAAAAGAGATAATGTTGATACTTTAATACATAAAGATTATGTAACTAAGGATAGTAAGTTGTATGATATCTTGGGTAGTGAAGAAATAATGGTTAATAGTTTGCATCATAATACAATTACAGAAGTAGGTAATGATTTTGATATTACTATTAAGTCAGAAGATGGTTTAATAGAAGGAATTGAATATAATAAAGATGATAAATTTATTATCGGAGTTCAATTTCATCCAGAGATTTTACCTCAATTTAATAATTTATTTAAAATATTTATAGAAGAATGCCAAAAGAGAAAGTAATATTTCTCTTTTTTTAGTTAAAAAAGGTATTTATTTGATATAATAATTTACAGGTGATACTTATGAAAAAAGTAATATTGGTTGATGGTAATAATTTAGTTTTTAGAAGTTATTATGCTACAGCTTATACAGGTAATATAATGAAGAATAGTAAAGGTATGCCAACAAATGCTTTATATGGTTTTGTAGGTATGATGAATAAGATAATTCATGATGAGAAACCAGAGTATATTGCAGTTGCTTTTGACATAGGTAAGAATTTTAGAAAACAAAAATATGAAACATATAAAGAAGGAAGAGCAGCTACACCAGATGAATTAAAAATGCAAATGCCAGTAGCTAAAGATATCTTGGCAGCAATGGGTATTCAATATTTTGAAATGGAACCATATGAAGCTGATGATATTATTGGTACTTTTGCAAAGATGTGCGAAGAAGACGATGATTATGAAGCAACTATAATAAGTTCAGATAAGGATTTATTACAGTTATTATCTGATGAAACAGACATGAAGTTATTGAAGCAAAAAGATTATATTAGATATAATCCAAAAACATTTAAAGAAGATTGGGGATTTGAACCAATTAGAATAATTGATTATAAAGCTTTAGCTGGAGATCCTTCTGATAATATTCCAGGAGTTAGAGGAATAGGTGATAAAACAGCTATTAATCTTTTAAAGGAATATGACACGATTGAAGATATTTATGAACATATAGATGAAATAAAAGGTAAGATGAAAGAAAAACTAATAGAGGATAAGGAAAGTGCTTTTATTAGTAAAGAGATTGCTACTATTTATCGAGATGTTCCATTAAATGTTAAATTAGAAGATATTAAGTTTAAAGGAATTGATTTTGTTTCTTTAAATAAGATATATGAAGAGTTAGAATTCTATTCATTTATTAAGAAAAATGTAGAAGCATCTGTTCATAGTGAAAATGAAATTAAGTTTATTAATGTTAAGGATTCTTCTGATTTAGAAAAGCTAGAAGATGAGATATCTTTATATATTGAATGTGATGCTGAAAACTATCATGATGGAAATATTGTTGGAGTTTCAGTAAGTGATTCTAAGAATAATTATTTTATTCCTAGTAGTGTTTTAGAAGATGTTATAGAAGTATTAGGAACTAAGAAAATATATACATATGATCATAAGAAGAATTATGTTTTATTAAAACATGAAGGTTTAGAATTAAATTGCTGCTATGATGCGATGATAGCTAGCTATCTACTTAATATGAATGTTAAAGATGATATAGCTTATTTAATGAATAGTGATGGTTGTGAAGTAACATTCTATTCTCAAAGTTTAAAAAATGGCTTTGATAAAAAAGATATTGTTTTAAAAGCTAGATTTATATACGATACAAAAGATTCTTATTTAGAAAAACTTAAGAATGAAGAAATGTTAGAGTTGTTTAATGATATTGAAATGCCAATGGTAGAAGTATTAGCTAACATGGAATATGCTGGAGTTAAAGTAGATGCATCTATTTTGAAAAATATGGAAGTAGAAATGGATGATCGAATTAAGGAATTAGAAAAAGAAATATATGATTTAGCTGGTGAAGAATTTAATATTAGTAGTCCTAAACAATTAGGTGTAATTTTATTTGAAAAATTAGGTTTACCTGGTGCTAAAAAAACGAAGACAGGTTATAAGACAGATGTTAGTATTTTAAATAAGTTAGAAAGTGTACATCCAATTGCTGGTAAAATATTAGATTATAGAGGATTAAGTAAAATAAAGAGTACTTACTTAGAAGGTTTGACTAATTATATTAGAGAAGATGGTAAGATACATACTATTTATAAACAAACATTAACAAGAACTGGTAGATTATCTTCAGTAGAACCTAATTTACAAAATATTCCTACTAGAGATGAAGAAGGTAAAAAGATAAGAAAAGCATTCTTACCAGAATATGATATGTTCTTTAGTGCAGACTATTCACAAATGGAATTAAGAGTTCTTGCTCATATAAGTGGATCTAAAGAATTACAACAAGCATTTATAGATGGAGAAGATATTCATAGATTCGTAGCAGCGGATATGTATAATATTCCAATATCTGAAGTAACTGATAAGCAAAGGAAAACAGCTAAAGCAGTTATATTTGGTATTGTATATGGTATTAGTGGATTTGGTTTAGGAGAAAACTTAGAAATTAGTCCTGCTGAAGCAAGACAATTTATTAATAAGTATTATGAATTATATCCTGGAGTAAAAAATTATATGGATAATATAGTTGCTCAAGCTTATAAGGATGGATATGTTAAAACTTTATTTAATCGTAAAAGAGTTATTGATGAATTAAACAATAAGAATTTTATGATTAGACAAAGTGGTGAAAGAATTGCTTTAAATACACCAATTCAAGGTACTAGTGCTGATATTATGAAGATAGCAATGGTTAAAATATTTAAAGAAATGAAAGAGAAAAAATTAAAATCAAAAATGCTGTTACAAGTTCATGATGAATTAGTATTTGATTGTGTTAAAGAAGAAAAAGATGTATTAGAAGAATTAGTAAAACGTAATATGGAAACATGTGTTAAATTAGATGTTCCATTTAAAGTATCATCAGATTATGGTACTGATTGGTATGAAACTAAATAGGAGGTTTAAAATGAAAGAAATTAAGAAGTTTATTTTAGTTAATTTTATTGTATTAGTAATTACAGTTATAGGTGGTTTTGTTTGTAAGAGTAATACAATGTTATCAGTAGGTATTTTAGATTTGTTATTATTAATATCTTCATTATGTGTAACAAAAAGAAAAGAAAATACAAAGTTTAAAGGAGTAATTAGCTCTTTATTAGGATTTATATTTATAATGGGAAGTTTAGCTTTTATATTATATGTATATAGTTCAAAAGTATTAATACCAAGTTTCTTTATTCTATTATTTATGTTAATTACATTAGTAGTTAAGTATTTAGTAAGTTGCTTTTATACTAATATTAATTATCAGAAGAAAAAAGGAATACTTAGTTATGGTAATTTAAATAGTTCTGTTGATTTTATAATATATGGAATTCTATTACTTACTTTGATATTAGGTAAAGTTAATAAATGGGTATGGTTTTTAAAATATGCAGATAGAGTAGGAACAGTATTAGTAGTATTTTATGTAATATATAAGAGTTTCCGACTAATTGTTAATAGTTTTAAATATTTAGAAAGTGAAGAATTAACAAAGGTAGTAGAAGATGAAATTACATCTAGAAATGAAGTTAAAAAGATTGAAAGAATTTTAGTTAATTCTTTTGGTGGAGTTAGATATATAACAATTGATATTGTTTTAAACGAATCAATTTCTTTAGTTGATATCAATTCTTTTGTTATTACATTACAAGATTATTTATTAAAATATGGTGATGTAGTAGATATTAATATGGTTAATGGGGTTGAAAAGAAGAGAAAGACAAAACCTAAAGTAAGGAGTTTAAAACAAGATGCCAGAAATAGCGGAAGTAGAAACAGTAAGACAAGTACTAAGAAAAAGAATACTAAAAAGAAAAGTAAAAAACGTTAATGTTTTTTATGAAAGAATGATTGAATCCGATTTAGATGAATTCAAAAAATTCTTTGTAGGTAAAAGTTTTTCCGAAATAGAAAGACGAGGAAAATGGTTATTGTTTGATATAGATGATTATTATTTATGTAGTCATTTAAGAATGGAAGGTAAGTATTTTATTAAGCCTTCGGCAGAACCAAAAGAAAAACATGAACATGTTATATTTCAATTTGAAGATGGTGAAGATTTAAGGTATCACGATACAAGGAAATTTGGAAGAATGTGTTTAGTAAAGAAGAAAGATATTGGTTCTTATGAAGCAGTAGAAAAGCAAGGAATAGAACCAATAGATAATCCTTTTGATGGAAGAAAACTAACTAAAGAGTATTTATTAGATAAGTTTAAAAAATCAGAGAAACCGTTAAAAGAATTATTGTTAGATCAAACAATTATTTCTGGGTTAGGAAATATTTATGCTGATGAGGTTGCTTTTGCTGCTAAAATTAATCCTTTAAAAAAAGGGAAGGATTTAACAGCAAATGATTGTGAAAGAATAATAGATAGTTCAAAGAAAATAATTCTTAAAGCTATTGAAGAAAAAGGAACAACAATAAAAAGTTATACTTCTTCTTTAGGAGTTTATGGAAATTATCAAAAATATTTGAAGGTTCATAAAAGAGAAGGAGAAGCTTGCTTAGAATGTGGATCTATAATTAAAAGAATAAAAGTTGGGGGAAGAAGTACATATTACTGTGAAGTGTGCCAAAAATAGTTTATAAAGAGTACTTTTTTATGTTATAATTAAATGGATAATATGGAGTGGTTTCTATGAAAAAGTTTATGTATTCAATGCGAAATTATGGAGTAGTGATTGCAGTTTTAGTTGTTGTAGTTATTGCTGGATTAGTATTTATTAATTCTAATAAACCTGCTTATTCAAAAAATAATACAGGAGAGATAAGTGATGATGCTGCTTCTTTAGAACCAACTAATGGCGAAATAGATGAAAAAGTATTCTATTCTCCAGAGACAAATAAAGTACTAAAAGAGACAGATTATACTTTAGATGAAGTATATGAATCTATTGAAATGAGATTAGAAGAAGAAATTGGTACAGTTGAACCAGAATTAAATGAAATATATCAAAACTTCTATGATTATTTTGGATATGAAAATAATTTTAAAAATATGTATGGTGAAGAATATAACTATGATGAGTATATGTTTGTTATCAATTATAGTAAGGTAAAAGTTAATAGTAATTTATTTGGATTATATTTGGTAAGAAACAGTAAATGTGATGTTTTCTCATCAGTATCTAATCATAGTCGAGATAATATGTTGAAATCATATTGCGTTATTGAAGAATAAAATTCCTATGTTTAGGAATTTTTTTATGATATAATAAATACGGAAGGTGGTTTAAATGCCATATATTCAAATTAGAAGTAACAAAGAAATTAGTAAAGATAAAGAATTAAGTATTAAATCTAAACTAGGAGATGCTATTACGATAGTAGGTAAGAGTGAATCTTGGTTGATGGTTGAATTCGTTGATAAAGCTAAATTGTATTTTAAAGGACAAGATAATGAAGATATAGCTTATGTAGATGTTAAGTTATATGGTAGTAGTAATCCAGATAATTATCGTGAAATGACTAAAACTATTTGTAATATATTGAATGAAGATTTAAATATAAATCCAGGAAATGTTTATGTAAGTTATGGAGAATATTCTAACTGGGGTTGGAATGGGAATAATTTTTAGGTGATTATATGACATTAAGAGAATACAAAAGTATGAGCTACAGTTATAAAAAAGGTTTAAGAAGAGAATATAAATTAAGATTTACAGATGAGTATTACTATAGTGTAAAAATAAAAGCTTTATTACTTGTAGGAATAGCATTTGCTTTAATATCTATCCTATATGCTTTTAAGTTTAATATGGGACATGGTTTAATCTTTTTTGGATTATTTGGAATATATTCAATTTTTATGCTTGTGTTAGTTTTAAAAACAAATAGACATTTCGAATATTTTTTAACAAATTTAAGTCATAATAAAAAAAGTAGTTAATTACTACTTTTTTTAATTGGTATATTTTTTGAATCAAAATTATTTAATGATTTTTTTATGGCTTGTTCATAAAGATAAGCACTCTTTAATTCATATTTATAAATAAGTGAATCTTTAATAGGTGTAGTTGGTAAAGTAATATCTTTTTTTATACTATTTAGATATCCTTGACCTTTAGTATTAAAACCTAGTATTTTTAAATAATCTAAAGTAGTATTCTTGTTATCATTTCTAGTTAAACCAATTAAGATATGAAGAAGCATTCTACTTATTTTATTATAAGTATATCTTTTAGTTTTGATATTACTTATTAATTCATCAAAATTATGAGATTCATTAATACATTTTAATAAACGGAATTCGATACCTTCGTCTACATCTAAATAGACACTTAGATCTTTATCAGTTAATATTTTAAATTTTAAAAGATTAAATAGATTATCATTTGTTACATCATTAATTAAAGGAATTACTTCTTTTGGAAGATATTTAGAAATATCTTCGTTATTTTGTAATTTAGTTCTAATGTTAGTAGCACTAACTATTGTATCTTCACTTAATATGTCATGATAATCATTAGTTCTTTGAATAGTTTCGGCTTTTATAGAAGGGTTTATTTGTTTAATTGCTTTTATATATGAAATACCTAATAAATCATTAGGATTATTAATATCTTCTTCAATATTTAAAGCTTTTTTCATAGCAGTTGGATAATTTAATCCTTCATCAAGATATTCTTTTAAACGATTTTCGTATTCTGGATCATTTAATTCGATATCAACAACTTTATTAAGTAAAGATATATTATTTGATTCACTACCGAAGATGATAGTATCTACTTTTAATTCATTTAGTAGTTTAATACTGTTATAAGCAAAGATATCAGATGATTGAGTACCAAAAATAAAAGGTAGTTCTAAGACAATATCAATATTATTATCTAAAGCTACTTGAACTTTATCTTCTTTACTTAGGACAGAAATTGTTCCTCTTTGAGTAAAATAACCATTTAAAACTAATACAATTAAAGAATCTGGATACAATTCTTTTATTTTATTTATATGATATAAATGTCCATTATGAAAAGGATTATATTCACCAATGATACCAATTACGTTCATAAATACACCTTCTTACGTTTTTATTTTAGTATATTAAGTTGTATTATTCAACAAAAGTTGGTATAATTATGTGGCTAGTGGGTGGTACTATGTTAATTGATTTAGACAGAATTGATGAAAAAGGAATCATAATTGATGACATTGTATCTTTTGGTGAAGAATATTTAAAAAATACTTCTATTCAAAAACTAGACAATGTAAAAGTTAATGGTCGAGTTTACTACAGTGTAGCAAATGAAATCATCTTTGATTGTCATGTAGAAGGAAGTATGGTTTTATTAGATGCTATTTCATTAGAACCAATTGACTATCCATTTAATATAGAAATATCTGAAGTATTAGGCGAAGATGATGACGAAAATGTACAAAATGAACCAAAAAAGCTTGATATTATGGATGTTTTATGGCAAAATATTGTTCTAGAGGTTCCCATCAGTGTTCGTAAGGATCCTGATAAAAAATATGACTTATCTGGGGATGGCTGGGAACTAGTAGATGAAGAAAAAGAGAAGTTAGATCCAAGATTAGCTCCTTTACTAGAGCTACTTGATAAGAACGGGAAGGAGTGAAATCATGGCAGTTCCTTTTAGAAGAACAAGTAAAACTAAAAAAAGAATGCGTCGTACTCACTTAAAAAAAGAAGTTGGAACTTTAACTAAATGTCCTAAATGTGGAGCAACAATCCAACCTCATCGTGCATGTACTAAATGTGGTTACTACAAAGGTAAAGAAGTTATCGCTGTAGCTACTGAAGACGCTGCTGAAGAATAGTTTTCTAACTACTTTTTAGTAGTTTTTTTTTGTCTTGAAATATAGTATGATATATATGAAAGGTATGATACTATGATGAAGAAATTATTAGTTATTATAGCGTTATTAATGTTAGTTGCAGGTTGTAGTATAAGTCATAGTAAAAAAGAATACTATTGTGAACAAGGTATAATTCAAGGTGAAATGTGTAGAATAGATGAAACTAGTGAAGTAGTTTTAGGGTGTAAAGAAGGAGAAGAATTAGTTGATAATCAATGTCGATTAGAAACTATGTCTATTCCAGCTAGTGTAGGAGATCGTTCATGTGCTAAAGGTTATTCTTTTTATGAAACAATGTGTATAAGTGATGAAGGACAAGATAAAGTTGCTTCAATTACTTGTCCTGAACCAGAGAACGAAAACGAGACGATTCAAGAAGGACAATTGGCTTGTTTTAAAACAACATGTTTAAAGAAAGATGAAAGTGGAAAATGTATTCAAGATGAACAAGTAGAAATAGAAGGCGAAATAGAATATAGTTGTCCAAGTGGAACTAAGTTTGTTTATTGGAAATGTCGTAAAGCTTATTATCCATTTGTTGAATATTCTTGCCCAACAGGAGAATTAGATGGAAAAAGATGTGTCTTTTATGAAACTCATGATCCAGAGTTAATATGTCCTGTTGACTTTACATTAAATGAAGAAAAAAACATTTGTGAAAAAACTTATTATGTAGAAGCTTTTGCTAAATAAGTTTTTTATGCCGTCTTAGTTAAATGGTATAACGGGACCATGGTAAGGTTCAATTATAAGTTCGATTCTTATAGATGGCACCATTTTAAAATAGGGATGATTTAAATCGTCTTTTTTTGTCTATTAATGTAATGTGATATAGTTAGATTATTGACTTAAACGGCAAATATTTATATCATTAAATTAGAATAGGGTGATTATATATGCTTAATAGGAAATTATTAATAATGTTAGTGTTATTATTATTGTTCCCTTTTTTGGTTAAAGCTGAAGATGTATATTATGGCGTTCCATCGCTAAAAATGGTAGATTGTGTTTCTGATTATCCAGAGTATTTATATGCTGAAGATGTTGTTTATGAGAATGGAAAGTATAAATTATCTGATGATAACATTTTAGCTAGAACTATTGATTTGGAGCCAAATGTTGATGATAAAAAGGAATATTATTCTTGTTTATCTGAAACTGAAACAGAGTGTGAAGAAGTATATATTGTTTATGCTGATAAAAGTTGTATGAGTTTTTGGCTATCTGATAATAAATTGGGTATAAGACTTAGAAACGGATTAAAAAAAGAAGATGTTGAATATTATTACGTAGGTAATGATTTTAAAGAGGAAAACGGGGAATATTCTTTAGTTGATTATGAAAAATATGAAATAAGAAATATTGGTGCAGAAAATCATATGTCAACACATCATGAATTAAAATATATTTGTACTGATAACTATGGAATTACATGCGACCATATGGCTATTTTAAAAGTTTGTGGAAACAATTATAGTTATGCAGAACCTGTTGAAGATTATTATTTAGTAAGTGATGAATATGTTAAAGAGAATGGTATATTTAGGTTAGTTAATCCTTATAAGGTTATGCCAGGTGCATTTGATGATTTAACTGGTTATACATGTCGTACTAAGGATGATAAATGTGATTCATTATATACTGTTTCTATATCTGGGTCATTTGATGTTCATGATGGAGGTAGACTAAATAGATTTACTTTATTAGGAGAATTGAAAGAAAAAGAATTAAATCTTAAATTAAATGAAAAATATGAAATAAAAGAATTCTTTACTGATGAAGAAATTAGTAAAATTGTTGTTACTAATCCAGAAGTAGCTGGTGTTTCTGAAAATGGTTTAATATTGTATAAAGTTGGTGAAACAGATTTAATATACGAAGATGATTTTAATTATAAGGTAATTCATTTGATTGTAACTGAAGATATGCTAAATCCAAATACAAATGATGCTTTGTTTATTTTAATAGGTATATTTGCTATTAGTTTTGTTGTTGTTTATTTATTAAAGAGGAAAGAGAAACAATTAATTTAAATATATAAAAAAGGGTGTGGTTAGATGATATGTAGTAATTGTGGTAAAAAAATTACAGGCAAAAATGTTGAACGTTGCCCTTTTTGTGATGAGGAATTAGTTGATTTAGATAAAACAATTGCTATTAATTCTTTAAGAAAAAAAGAAACGTTAGAAGATGAAATAGAAAATGTTATTGAAAAGAACAACAATAAAAAAGATGAAGTAATTGTTGTAGATGGTTCAATAATTCAAGAAAGTAGTATTTTAGATGATATTACTTCTGATGATAGTGTTAAACAAAGAAAGAGAACTTTGGTAATTAGTTTAGGTATTGCAGTTTGTATTATGGCTATTATTGGAGGAATAATTCTTCTTATACCTGATTCTAAAGAAAATACTTATAATTATTTAAGTGAATTAGAAAAAGGAATGAAAGAAGTATATAATGGCAATGATAGTGGTAAGTTAAAAAGTGTTTTAGAATACGTTGCTGATGACGAAAAGATGTTAGAGGAAGTTCAAACTCAAAGTAATAATATAGCTACTAAATGGGTTGAAGAATACAAAGATAAAGAATTAGATAATTCAGGATCATTTAAAGAAGCTGAAGAAAAATATTTATCAATTATAAATAAAATATATGAATTGAATGTTAATAATAAAGATAATGATATCATTCGTTTATTTAAAGCTAATGATTATAATAATTTAGCTAAAAGTATTGAAAAAATTTATATTGATGGAAAGACTTATTATGAAGCAATAGAATATTATCATGCTAAAGATTATAATAATGCTTATTATTTGTTTGGTAGAGTTGAAGTAGAAAATACATACTATCAAAAAGCAAGATTAAATCAAGATAAAATAGTATCTGATATTATGGATATTCTAGTAAGAGATATTAAAAAAATAGAATTAGAAATGGAAGGATTACCTGATTCAGAAATTCTACTTAAATATAGACATATAGTTAATATTATTGAAGGCTATGAAAGTGTATATGAAAATGTGGAATTACCTAAAAAACAAGCTTATAAGAATGTTTTAGAGGAATATAAAGGAAAGGTTGATTATTATACAGAGTTAGTTAATAATCCACCAACACCTGAACCAGAACCTGAGCCAGAACCAGAAGAAGATGAATAATCTTCTTTTTTTATGTCTTAAATTATTGTATACTTAAAATTAGGTGATATTATGAAATTTACAGAATTAAGTGAAGAAGAATTTAGTAATTTTGTAGACACTCAAGATACAAAAAATTTCTTTCAAACCGTTATGATGAAAAAAAGAATGGAAATGGAAGGTACAAAAGTTTATCTAGTAGGTGTAAAAAAAGATGGTGAAGTAGTAGCAGCATCTTTAATAGCTGAAACTGGTCATTCTTTTTTAGGATATAAAACATTTGAAGCATATAAAGGCTTTATTATGAATTATGGTGAAAAAGATTTAGTTGAATATATGACTAAAGAAGTTAAAGAATTTTTGAAGAGTAAGAAAGCCTTAAATTTATATATTGATCCATATATTGTTAATGTAAGTCGTGATATGGATGCTAATGTAACAAAAGATGTAGACAATAGTAGTGTTCGTGATTTTCTACTTTCTTTAGGTTATAAAGATAATCCTAATGGTGCTCAAGTTAAATGGACTTATTGTTTAGATTTAGGTAAGAGTGAAGATGAGATATTTAAAGATTTTAAATCTAATCATAAAAATATTATTAATAAATGTATTAATAAGTATAAGTTACATGTAAGACAATTAGGATATGATGAATTAGGTATTTTTAAAGAATGTACAGAAAGTACTTGTTTAAGAAGAGGATTCCCTGATAAATCGTTAGAGTACTATCAACATATGTTTAAATGTTTTGAAGATAAAGTAAAATATTTAATATGTACAATTAATTTAGATGAATATTTAGAATCTTTAGAAGAAAACAATAGAATGCTAGAAGAGAAGATAAGTAAGTTATCTGATGCTCCTGCTAATGATAAAAAGAGAGAAAACTTTAAACAAGAGATTGAAACAAATAATAAAAATATAGATTATGTTAAAGAATTACAAAAAGATCATGATAATGAAATAGTATTAGCATGTGCTATGTTTATTACATATGGTGATGAAGTAGTATATTTATTTAGTGGTTCTTATGAAGAATATATTAAGTTTAATGGTCAATATTTAATTCAATGGGATATTATTAAATATGCTATTAGTAGTAATAAAAAGAGATATAACTTCTATGGTATTCAAGATGTATTTGATCCTAAAGGTAAAGATAGAGGAGTATATGAGTTTAAAAAAGGTTTTGGTGGATATGTAGAAGAATTATTAGGTTCTTTTGAATTATCTATTTCACCAGTTAATGGTTTATATAATCTTTTAAGAAAAATAAAAGGATTAATTAGGAGGAAATAATGTCAGTAGTAGTATTAATTATTTTAGCTATTTTATCTTTAATTATGTTTGCATAGTAACAATGTCAACCAGAAAAGGTTGACATTGTTTTTTATTAGTGTTATATTACAAATGAATTTTACAGAGAGAGGAGTGAGAAAATGAGCAATAAAATTCAAAATAAAAATTTAAAATTTGGCAATGGAGAGAACAGATTTGTTAGAGCATTTTCTCACACTGTGTAGAGAAATACTTTAATAATGACTCTTAGAGTTATTTTTTTGTGGAAAGGAATATGATAATGAAAAACTTTAAAATATTACTAAGATATTTTAAAGATGATAAATTATTACTATTTACGTATATATTTCTTACCATAGTTAAATACTTTGAACCACTTGTTAATGCTTTTATATGGGCGGAAGCTATTGATGCTATTGCAGGTGGAAATAAACGTCTTTTCTTTATTTGCTTAATATTATGGAGTTCAATAATTATTGTGGCTTGGGTATTTATTCAAATGCCTACAGATTTAATCTATAATAAATTAGAGAAAAAATTCATGGAAAATGTTAATAAAGACTTATATGTAAAAGTATCAGATATGCCAGCTATTGCTTTTGAGGACATAGGGGTTGGTGAATTTATTAATCGTATGTATACAGATCCAGATAGAATATTGGAACTGTTACAGAAGTTAATTAAATTAACTTGTCGATTGGTAATAGCACTTATTATAGTTGTTATATCTTTTACAGTATCTTTATATGTAGGTTTGGAATTAATTCTTTTATGTGTTGTTATGTTTGTTTTATCAAATATTTATTATCCTAGAATTAAGAAAACTCAAGAGGAAATAAAGAAGGAATCAGATCAATATATTAAGATTGCTACTCAAAACATTTCCGGTATTAGAGAGATTAAAGCTTTAGGTATAAAAGATAATATAAATAGAAATATATTTGATATTATTGAAACTTTATTTGGTAAACAAAGAAAAATAGGTGTAACAGAAACTATGTATTATGCTTTTAATAACTTATGTTATTTCTTAATACAATTTGGTATTTTAGTTACATTAGGGGTTCAAGTATTTAATGGTAGTATATCTTTAGCGGCATTTATATTAATTGAAAGATATATATGGCGTATAGATGAGGTTGTAGAAACATTATCTGAATTTGGTGTATCTTATAATAAAGTTACTGTTTCATTAAAGAGAATTGATGAAATATTAAATAATAAATTATATGAAGATGAAAAATTTGGTAATGTGGAATTAAATGATAAGAAGATAGAAATAGATTTTAATAATGTCATCTTTAAATATCGTGAAGAAGATGAAGATTTGATATTAAAAGGTTTAACTATGAAGTTAGAACCAAATAAAAAGATTGCTATTGTTGGTAAATCTGGACAAGGTAAGAGTACATTATTTAATTTGTTACTACGTTATTTTGATACAAGTACAGGGAATATTAAATTAAATGGTGTAGATATTAAAGATTTATCAGAAGAATCTTTAAGAAATAATATATCAGTAATAAGACAATCACCTTATTTATTCAATCAAAGTATTATAGATAATTTTAGAGTAGTAAAGAAAAATGTATCATTAAAAGAGATCAGGAAAGTATGTAAAAAAGCTTATATTGATGATTATATTATGTCTTTACCAAATAAATACGATACGATTATTGGAGAAGGTGGAGTAAACTTATCTGGTGGTCAAAAACAAAGAATTGCTATTGCTAGAACATTACTTAAAGATACAAAAGTTATTTTATTTGATGAAGCAACTAGTGCCTTAGATAACGAATCCCAAGAATATATAAAGAAGACTATAGATGATTTAGTTAAAACACATACTATTATAATCGTTGCTCATAGACTCTCTACGATTATGGATGCTGATTTAATATATGTAATTGATGAAGGTAAAGTTGAGTCTTATGGAACTCATGATGACTTAATGAAGTCTTCTAAATTATATAAAAAGTTATATAGTCCAGAAGTATTAGATTTCTAATACTTCTTTTTTGTATCGACTAAAGGAGATATATGTGCTTCTAATTTTTAATGTGATTATAGCTTCCTTGGTGGTATTAGACCAATTGTTACTATAAGTATTGGTGATGTTGCTAGTATATCTACAGATGCTGTAGA
>JAEEGK010000278.1_pt1 | contig 128864 bp, 124 predicted proteins | sample 8958771 | NCBI WGS metagenome assembly JAEEGK01 (sample SAMN16246547, study PRJNA631951) | gut metagenome | biome: gut microbiome; feature: rumen; material: SC-attached | host: Bos | place: Iran: Karaj | collected 2018-10 | reverse complement strand
CATCGATGGGCATTACATTTGCAAGCTTGAAGAATGCGGACTGAAGGATAGTATTTGTTCTCTTACCCATACCGATCTCGATAGCCTTATCGATAGCGTTGATGGTGTAGAGCTGAACGTTGTTCTTTGCGATGTATCTCTTAGCTTCTGCAGGAAGGTGCTCAGCAACTTCCTCGTCAGACCACTGGCAGTTGATCATGAAGATTCCGCCGGGCTTAACGTCCTGAACCATCTTGTAGCCCTTGATAACATATGAAGGGTTGTGGCAGGCAACGAAATCTGCCTGGTTGATGTAATAAGGAGCACGAATAGGCTTGTCACCGAAACGAAGGTGGGAAATCGTAATACCACCTGTCTTCTTGGAGTCATACTGGAAGTATGCCTGGATGAACTTGTCGGTGTGGTCGCCGATGATCTTTGTTGAGTTCTTGTTGGCACCAACTGTACCGTCGCCGCCGAGGCCCCAGAACTTGCACTCTACGGTGCCGGGTGTTGCGGTGATGGGAGCGGGCTTAACTTCAGGAAGAGAGAGGTTTGTAACATCATCTACGATACCGATGGTGAAACGGCTCTTGGGCTCTGCCTTTGCAAGCTCTGTATAAACAGCGAATACGGATGACGGAGGTGTATCCTTTGATCCGAGACCGTAACGTCCGCCTGTAAGGATAACGTCGTTGAGACCTGCCTCACGAAGTGTTGTTGCAACATCGAGGTAAAGAGGCTCACCGAGTGATCCGGGCTCTTTTGTTCTGTCAAGAACAGCAACCTTCTTAGCTGTCTTGGGAAGTGCCTTAAGGAATGCATCCGATACCCAAGGTCTGTAGAGACGAACCTTGATAAGTCCGACCTTCTCGCCCTTAGCTGTAAGGTAATCGATAACTTCTTCAGCTACATCGCAGATGGAACCCATAGCGATGATAACTCTGTCTGCATCCTTAGCACCGTAGTAGTTGAAAAGATCATAATCAGTACCGAGCTTCTCGTTGATCTTGCCCATGTACTTCTTTACAACTGCGGGAAGTGCATCATAAACAGGGTTGCAGGCTTCTCTGTGCTGGAAGAAAACGTCTCCGTTTTCATGAGAACCGCGCATAGCGGGATGCTCGGGATTAAGTGCATGCTCACGGAATGCCTTGACAGCGTCCATGTTGCACATTTCCTTCAGATCCGCATAATCCCACTTCTCGATCTTCTGGATCTCATGAGATGTACGGAAACCATCGAAGAAGTTAAGGAAAGGAACCTTGCCTTCAATAGCGGAAAGATGTGCTACGGGTGAAAGATCCATAACTTCCTGAGGGTTGCTCTCGCAAAGCATAGCAAAACCGGTCTGACGGCATGCATATACGTCGGAATGATCACCGAAGATATTAAGTGACTGTGTTGCTACTGTACGAGCTGATACGTCGAAAACGCAAGGAAGCTGTTCAGCGGCAATTTTATACATGTTGGGGATCATCAGGAGAAGACCCTGAGATGCTGTGAATGTGGTGGTGATGGCTCCGACGGCAAGGGAACCGTGAACTGTACCTGCGGCACCGGCTTCGGACTGCATTTCAACAACCTTTACCTGGTTTCCGAAGATGTTCTCCTGTCCCTGTGCTGACCACTGGTCAACATAATCTGCCATGGGGCTGGAAGGAGTAATCGGGTAAATGGCAGCAACATCCGTAAATGCATAGGCTACATGAGCCGCAGCGGTGTTACCATCCATTGACTGTTTTGCTCTGGACATATTTTTTCCTCCTATTTATATGTGGCTTATATTGTTGGTTATATATAATTAGCCGATTTGTCAAAAGTTTATCATCTTTTGGGTTTTTTGTAAAGGAAGAAATTATTAAGAATGCAGATGACACCATAACCCCGTCCCCGGGTGTCATTTTTTTGAACCTCGGGGACGGGGTTATGGTGTCATTTTTTGAAAAAAAAATATAGACAAACGCCATCAACAGTCGTAAAATTACTTCCATTATTTATTACTTTAAAATATTAAACGGGAGGTAAACCATGGAGAGATTCAGAATACCTGAGAATTACAGGGCTGAGCTTGGCGTCAAGGAAACCCAGGGCGCGATCAAGCATCTCAAAGACTATTTTGAAAGACAGCTTTCAAAACAGCTCAATCTTACGCGCGTCAGCGCACCACTATTTGTAAAACCGGAGACAGGACTGAATGATAATCTTAATGGTGTTGAACGTCCCGTAAAATTCGGCATTAAAGAGCAGGGCGATGCAGAGGTTGAGATCGTGCACTCCCTTGCCAAATGGAAGAGAATGGCTCTCAAAAAGTACGGTTTTTCCTACGGCGAGGGCCTTTACACGGATATGAACGCCATCCGCCGCGACGAGGACACGGACAACATCCACTCGATCTTTGTGGATCAATGGGATTGGGAAAAGATCATCCTGCAGGACGAGAGAAACATCGAAAACCTCAAGATGACCGTACGCAAGGTCTATTCCGCTCTTCGCGAGACCGAGCACTACATCGCGAACAAATATGACTACATCAAAGAGATCCTTCCGAAGGAGATCTCCTTCGTAACGACTCAGGAGCTGGAGAACATGTACCCCAACGATACTCCGAAGGAGCGCGAGAACAAGATCGCGAAGCTTAAGGGTGCGGTGTTCATCATGCAGATCGGCGATAAGCTTGCTTCGGGCGAGAAGCACGACGGCCGCGCTCCCGACTACGACGACTGGACGCTGAACGGCGACATCATCGTTTACTATCCCGTTCTCGACATGGCTCTGGAGCTTTCTTCCATGGGCATACGTGTAGACGAGGTTTCCCTTGCGGAGCAGCTTAAAAAGGCGGGCTGCGAGGAACGCGCCGAGCTTCCTTTCCAGAAGGCCATCCTTGAAAAGCGCCTTCCCTATACGGTGGGCGGCGGTATCGGTCAGAGCCGTATATGCATGTTCTTCTTAAGAAAAGCTCACATCGGCGAGGTCCAGTCAAGCATATGGACAGAGGACACCTTAAAGCTTGCCGAAGAGAATCATATCATGCTTTTGTAAGCCTTAATCTTGTAATCCTTAATCGCAATAAAAAATTTCAGCCGTGGCAATCCACGGCTGTATTTTTATCTTCAATCAATATCTGTTGTGAACCTTCTCCGCAAACACAAGAATGTCCTTAAATTCCACCACTTTACCGCTATCAAGGGTTGCGTGACCCGTCATGCGCCCGAAGACCTGATGCTGGTCCGAAACGATCAGCTTAAAGTCCATCTTGGCAAAACGGTCGAAAACCGGAACAAAATCCGCCTCGAACCTGCCGTCAGAGGAAGTCATATGCCAGGGCGACATGTAGTCCGGAGCATCCATATCCTTCGGATCCCTGTCGTTGGGTATTCCAAAATCCACGTCATCCAGCTTGTGAGCTATGCCATCGATAAAAACTATGTTTTCGCTGGCTGCCGCCGTGTTTCCGAAGCCGTAGCCTATGTTAAAGCCAAAACTATGCTCGCCAATCACGGCATTTCCGTTGCCCCAGTACCAGGTGTTGTCATAGGTCCACACACCACGGCCCCAGTCAAGGGTTCCGTAGTCATTCTCAGGATTGAAAACATAGGTCTTTCCGTCAAAGTTCACTTCTCCGGAAGCCGCCATGCAATTGATCTTCTGGTTGTAATAGAAATGCTTTTTCTTGTCCCATGGCGTAGCGATCGCCATGGTATCGCCCTTTCCCTGTATCAGGGTGATGTCCGCGGTAAGCTTCTTTCCGTCTTGGAAGTTGTCAAATTCGCAGGTCAGATGCCGCTTGCAGCATTCCTTTTCAAAACGCATATTAAGGCGCTTGTCTTTATATGTCACATTTCCGCTTTCAGAGGTCTCCGGCAGGCGGAGCTTGCCCATGGGAAAAACATTGAGTATAGTCTCTGTATGCTCGCTTGCATTTCCTTCATCGAGGTGCAGAAGCGACACCGACTGAAGCCCAACGTAGCCGTCATCGGAAATGGTGAATGCCGCGGCAAAGCTTTCCGTGCCGTCCTTCTTTCCATCGTGGATGACAATATAATAGTCCCATTCCTTGATGCGGAATTTCGGAGCGCGGATATCATTTCTTGTATACGTCCAAAGTAACTGTTTTGCCCAGCCGGGTTCCCTAAGATCACCTTTTTTATCCAGCAAGGGCATTTTTTCCGTAATCTCGTGATTTCTCATGGTCTCCTCCTTATAGCCGTTCTATCCGTTACCCATATTATACTTCTTATAAAACCAATTGAAAAGAATAGATTTCTGACCAATACATTTTTTTCTCAATTCTTCCTCAAATTTTACTCTATTTAGTTTAATATGTGGTTTTTTAATCTTTTTTAGGTTATAATTTTCTGACAGAAGGTTCTTTTTATTGGGGGTATTACAATGTCAAAGAAACGCAAATCTCTTAAGCAGATCTTCCTTATCAGGATCATCGCTTCCGTTATCGTGATCATTATTCTGATCACCGGTATCAGTTCGGGCCATCAGGCAAAGCAGGTCAAAGGGCTTACTGAGTCTGTTCTGGGCCGTGAATCCATTGCATATTCTTACGAGATCTACAACTGGTGGAGTCTCATCAAATGCAAGGTACAGCAGACAGCTACGATCTACAAAAAAATATCGCGTCAGACCGACGAGGATATCCTGAAGCTTCTCAAGACTCTTACAAGCCTTGACACGGACATACAGGATATGTATCTGGCCAACGGAAAAACCGGTGTATTTTTGGACGGTTCAGGCTGGGTTCCGGATGCAGGTTTTAAATTTACCGACAGGATCTGGTACACCGGAGCCACCCTTTTAAACGGCGGTCTGTACACATCCGATCCCTATACGGACGCATCCACGGGAAAAACCTGCCTTGCCTGCTCCGTGCTCCTTTCAACGGATCTGGTACTCAGTGCGGACATCACCTTCGATCAATTGGATTCCCGCATACGCAACTTTGATTCCAGTTTTGAGGGTGCCAAGTTTTACCTTATAAACAAGGATTCCCGCAACATTCTCTTAAGCTCTGAGGATGATGTGTCCGGAACGCCTATGGCTGAAAGCACAAACCCTCTCATCCGGGGATTTGCACCCATTTTTGACCAATTTGACGTTTCCGCTTCCTTCAATCCCGGAAAAGTGCTGACGGCAAAAAGCGGGGACGGAATAAAATATATGTACACAGCCACATTGATCGAGGGCACATCCTGGGTGATCGTCAGTGCAACTCCGTACAGTGTCGTATTTAACGAGATACTGTCCTCGACTTATATGATCTTCATTGCGGCAATTGTGCTGATCGCCATTGCATCATCCATTCTTTACGTCATCATTAAGAAATACCTGAATCCCGTTTCCACCGTCAGCGGAAAGATCTCGGATCTGAGCGACGGTGATTTTACCACTGCCATCAAGCCCGTGGGGAACAACGAGATCACCACCTTGAGTGAAAAAATGAACGAGTACATAGCCAGAATGAGGGAAATGCTCCTTAAGCTCACCTCGATCACGGAAGATATGCACGGAAGCGCCGAGGAATGCTTTGACATTTCGGGCGGACTCAACAGTTCCAACGAATCGCAGAACAAATCCATAGAACAACTGAACAACTTCCTGGACGGTCTGAACAAAACAATCGACATCGTTGCAAACAGCGCAACGGAGCTGGCACAGATCACTTCCGGGCTTGCTGAGAACTCCGGCCGCGCCAAGGAGCTCTGTCTTGAGACCGTTCACTCCTCCGAGGACGGCAAAGCCGAGCTGGACGCAATGACACGGAGCTTCAAGACGCTGAATTCCACGATCGGGGACCTCATCGCAATTATCCGCACAACAGCGGAAACCGTGGATCAGATCAAGGGTATCACCGTCACCATCGGGGATATCTCGTCCCAGACCAATCTGCTTTCGCTTAACGCGTCCATTGAAGCTGCAAGAGCAGGGGAAGCGGGCCGCGGCTTTGCGGTTGTTGCCGGAGAAGTCGGATCCCTTGCCAACCAGTCCACGGAAGCGGCAGTGCATATCAATTCTCTGGTTGAAGCCATTACCGAAAACATCGGGCAGATCAACCAGAAAGCGGATGACTGCCTGCGGGATATGGAGCTTTGTACCGCATGTGTCGATCGTTCCAACTCCTCGTTCGCATCAATCTACACCGATATCACCCGTGCCACTGAGGCGATCGGAGACATTGCGGACGGCGTCGATCGTATCAGCAATGTTGCCACGGATAACGCTGCTTCGACCGAAGAGCAGGCTTCGACGGTGGAGCAGATCCTGAATCTCAGCGGCATCATCGTACAGGACAGCGATAAGATCTCGAATGAGACGGAAAAACTCATAAACGTATCCGAGAAACTTAACGGGCTTTCCGCAGCCATCATCAACGATCTCAAGAATTTCACCCTGAAATAAAAATAAGACGATCTCTCGTCACGCACCAACAACATATGAAGCGGGGGCAACCGTACGGTTGCCCCCGCATTACTTTTATTCTGCTATAAACAATACTCCGAGAGTTCCCGGACCGCAATGTGAAGAGATTACCGAACCGGCATCGGTTTCAATTATCTCTTTGAAACGATCCAGACTCTTAAGATAGGCTCTGACCGCTTCCACTATCACGGGATCGCAGGGCGAATGAGTGATGAACACTCTTTGAGGATCTGCGTGCTTTAGCGCTTCCTCCATATCCTTCACGTAATCCATCACAAATCTTTCGGGCTTACCGCGATACTTTTTCTCCGGATGCATCGCTCCGTTCTCAACAGCTATGCGCGGATGAAGCTTGAGCGCCGATCCGAAGAATGCAGCAACGCCCGAGCATCTGCCACCTCTGTGAAGATAAGTGAGTGTATCGATCACAAAGCTTGCTCTGACCTTGTCTGTTATCTTTTTTATTTCGTCAACTATCTCTATGCCCGTTTTCCCCGCAGCCGCAAGTTCGGCTGCTCTCAAGACCTGCAAGCCTATGCCTGTGGAAAGATTCGCGGAATCGATAACAAAAACCCTGTCCTTCATATCCGCTGTTTCCGCTGCCAGACGACAATTGTTGAAGCTGGCGGACATGGACGAGGATATCGTGAAGATCACGTACTCATCATCGCTGTCCCTGTCCAGAAAACTCATCACATCTTCCACGCCGGGCGCTGCAGTCTTCGGCGTCTTTCCGTTCTCGTCGGACCATTTGAAAAGATCCGCGGGTTTAATGTTTACACCGTCCTTAAACTCCTCGCCGCCAAGATTAACATAAAGCGGAATGATCCCAATGTTGAACCCGGCGATCAGATCGGGCGAAAGATCGCAGGTGCTGTCAGAAAGAATTTTAACCATTTTTTGTCCCCTCTTTTGATTTTGGATTTGTATAAACTATATCAAATAATCCCGTTTTTAGCAAGTGAAGGACGCTCGCGGGGCATGTGGGGCATGTGGGGCATGTGGGGCATGTGGCGGGGAGGACAAAAATTTACCTGTGATGACACCATAACCCCGTCCCCGGGTGTCAATTTCTCCTTCTTCTGCCGCTTACGATCAACAAAAGCCTTAGAAGCTGCAGGATTGTGGAGAGAAGGGCGGCGACATAGGTCATGGCCGCTGCCGTAAGCACCTTTCTTGAGCCTTTGAGCTCCTCCGATGAAAGGTAGCCTCCGGTCTCAAGCGCCGTGAGCGCGCGCTTCGAAGCGTTGAATTCCACGGGAAGGGTGATGACTTCAAACAGTACGACAAAGGAGAACAGGAAAACTCCCACCTCCGCAAGTCCCATAAAATCAAAGCCTATGCCGATGACGATCAGGGGCCAGGAGAGCCAGGAACCAATGTTTGCCAAAGGTACCGAGACAGAACGGAGTTTAAGAGGGCCATATCCCTCCTTATGCTGAATTGCATGACCGCACTCATGGGCAGCGACTCCCACCGCCGCAAGCGAGGTCTTGTCATATACGCTTTCGGAAAGGCGGAGCTTTTTCTCTCTCGGAGAATAATGATCCGTGAGTTGTCCACCGATGGGACAGATCTCAACATCGTTTATCCCCGCCTGCTCAAGCATCATCCTTGCCACATCCAGTCCCATAAGGCCGCGGGCATTGGGTATCTTGCTGTATTTCGAAAAAGTAGAATGCAATTGGGCGGATGCCAGACCGGTTATTATAATTCCGAGAATGATCAACCCATATGAAAGATAGTAATCAGGCATGTTTTTTCCTCTTTTCTCTGTATTCCTCTATTTCCTGTGCTATGGTGGTGTAGTCCCGCTCAAACAGCTCATCGTAGGCCTGCAGCCAAAGCTTTTCGGGCGGAACCTTTTCAAGTAATCTTTCCTGAACAAAGGCTTTACTCTTCTCCCTGTATTTAGGGAGTTTGTTGACCTCAAGCAGGTGATTCAGCTCGGTCCTCCAAAGCAGCGTGATCTTCCTCTTCTCCTTTACTCTCGGATTCACATCCGGCTTTCGGAGGAAATAGAAGTCCACCTTTCCGTCGGCGGTTTCCTCAACGGTGATGATCCCCCACCAGGCGGGAACATGCTCTTCGATGTGCGCTGCGTGAGAACTGCCCACTGCCACGATGTTTCTGTCATAGTACCAGTTGTAGTTCTTCACCTGCCTGTCCAGTCGGGCATAGGTGTCGGCATCGCTTTTGATCTCTATCCCGTACAACAGCTCGGGAGTTATCATCACCACGTCCGCCCTTGCCTTACCTATGCGCTTTTCCTCAAGGATACGCACCTTTCCGTAGGTCAGTTCGAGCCACTCGAACAGCGGTTCTCTTATGTCTTTGTCATGTAAAACCTTTGAACTCATATTATTCAAATGTTGCGGCTACGTTTTCAAGCAGCTCGCGAATAGGAAGATGCTGCGGGCATACTGCTTCGCACATGCCGCATTTTATGCAGTCCGAGGCTTTGCCGTTCCCGTCGACCGTAAGCACATTGTTGTAATACTGCTTGGGCTTTCCGTCGCTGAATGCCTCGTTGCGGTTCATGGCGGCGAACATATCGGGAATGCGTATGCTCATCGGGCACTCGTTTTCTTCAACACAGTAACGGCAGGCGGTGCAGGGGATCAGGTTCTTCTGCTTCATGATGTTGCACACCTTTGCAACCGCACTTGTCTCTTCCTCCGTAAAGGGCTTAAAATCCTTCATGTAGGAGATGTTGTCCAGCATCTGTTCCAGATTGCTCATTCCCGAAAGGATCGTGGACATCATGGGATTGCTTGCCGCAAAACGGATGGCATAGCTTGCATTGCTTCCGCCCTTCAGATCACGGAGCACCTTGTCGGCTTCTTCCGGAAGGTTCACGAGGCTTCCGCCCTTTACAGGCTCCATTACCACCACAGGTTTATTGTGCTTTACGCACACCTCGTAGCACTTGCGGCTCTCAACGCCGTCATCGTTGTAATCCAGGTAATTGAACTGGATCTGAACAAATTCCACTTCGGGATGTTCGGTCAATATTCTATCCAGCACGGCCGCTTTGTCATGGAAGGACAGACCGAAATGACGGATGAGTCCCTCTTTCTTAAAGCCGTAAGCTGTTTCATATGCCTTGCAGGCTGTGTATTTTTTATAGTTTCTCGCATTCTGAGCGTGCATAAGATAAAAATCAAAATAATCGACGCCGCAGAGCTCAAGCTGCTTCTTGATGAAGGGCCGGATCTCCTCCTGCGTTTCGAAATACGATTCCGTGAGCTTGTTTGCAAGAAGAAAGCGACTTCTGTCATATCTTCTCGAAACACAATCCCTTATTGCGGTTTCCGACTTTCCGGAAATATATCCATGGGCGGTATCAAAGTAGTTGAAACCCGCCTCTGTGAAAGCATCCGCCATCTTAATGAACTCATCGTAATCAACCTTGTCTCCGTTCATGGGCAGACGCATACATCCAAAGCCCAGATTTCCGTGGATTTCAGGAAAAAACTTATTATCCTGCATAGAATCCTCCTAACTCATAGCGCAACGCGCGGCTTTACCGCCGTTAGCAAACAACTGAAATGGTGTCCTTATATTATAATAAGAAAAATGTTTTTAATCAAGAATATCATTGCGAGTCGGAATGTATTCGGTTACAATATGCAGGTGGGCCAATGCTCGAAATTTCCACCCACTTGTAAGGAGTTTTCATGGACAGACCAATTCTAAAAAATAAGTACTATCTCTATCTGACCGAATTCTTCGCGGGAATGTCGGTCATGGCTGTAGAACTTGGTGCCAGCCGACTGCTCGCGCCCTACTTCAGTTCCTCGCAGATAGTGTGGACCATCATCATCGGAACCATCATGATCGCTATGGCCCTCGGAAACCTCTACGGCGGCCGTAAAGCGGACAAGGACCCCAATCCCGACAAGCTCTATGGCAGGATCATTATTGCAGGCATATGGATAGCGGCCATTCCCGTGGTCGGAAAATACATTATCATAGGCATATCCGCCCTACTGGTGTTCGCGGTCAATTCGAATTTCCTTGTGATCGCGGCCTTTGCGGCTTGTATGATCATCTTCGTATTTCCGCTCTTCCTGCTGGGAACAGTTACGCCGTCCCTTGTAAAATTCACGGTGGACAGCCTTGACGACAGCGGAAGCATCGTGGGAAAGCTTAACGCCTTCAACACCATCGGAAGCATCATCGGCACCTTCGTCCCCACATTTATCAGCATCCCTGCCGTGGGCACCTCGGTCACCTTCCTTATCTTTGCAGGCATATTGCTGGCGCTCTGCATCGTATACTTTGTCAGCTCGAAGATAAATTTTTTAAAGGCCAAAAAGGTACCCATTAGTATCGTACTTTTTATCCTGTGCTGCTTTTTTGGCCATAACAACAGTTTTGCATTCTGGGAATCCGGTCTGACCTATGAGGGCGAGTCCATATACAACTACCTCAAGGTTTCCGAAGATTCGCGCAGGGTATCTCTTTCCACCAATGTTCTTTTCGGAATCCAATCGGTTTACATGAAAGACAAGAGCTTCGCCGGCGGTTACTATGACTACTGTATGGCGGCTCCCTTCATGACCGGCGTAAACGAAAAAGATACGCTGGACATACTGATCCTCGGAAACGGAACGGGAACCTATGCCACCCAGTGCAAACGCTATCTGGGCAATGTCCGGCTCGAGGGCGTTGAGATCGACGAGAAGATCACGGATCTGGCGGTAAAGTATTTCGAATTTCCCGAGGATGTGCCCGTGACCACCTATGACGGAAGAGCCTACCTGAACGCTGTTGACAGGAAATATGACGTCATCATGGTAGACGCCTATCAGGACATTACAATTCCGTTCCAGATGTCTTCCGTGGAATTTTTCACCCTTGTGCGCGATCATCTGACCGATGACGGTGTGATGGTGGTGAACATGAACATGAGAAGCGACAAGGAAGGGAACATCAACGAGTACCTTTCGGACACCATTGCAAGCGTGTTTCCGGAGGTTTATACGGCGGAGGTGAACTACTACACCAACCGCGAACTATATGCCTCCATGAACCCGGCTTTTATTGAGCGTATGATGAAAAACGCGGAGCTGGAGGACAATGAGGAGCTGGCCTCCCTGATCGAAAGCATAGGCACGCAGCTCACGGTTTACAAGGGCGGAGATCACATCATGACCGACGACAAGGCTCCCGTGGAGCTCCTGGGAATGCGCGTGATCGACGAGATTATCCGAGAAGAGGTCTCCTATTTTAAAAGCATATACAAAGAAGGCGGCCTGAAGGCCGTGATCGACGCTTTCATGTGATTATAAAAGCAGGGTACACAAGGTGCCCTGCTTTTTTGATGTTTCGATGTTTTAAAAGAACTTGTACAACAGATTGTAGATCATTTTTCTCCAGTCGGGATCGCCGTAGTCACTCAGATCCACTCCGTTGTCGCAGCTTTCGTACATGCGCTTTGCAATGGGTGTTTCCCTGAGGATCTTTGGCATCTTGGAGATAAAATCCCTGGCATAATGGTGGGAATAGATCTCCGCAGCCATTTCTTCCTCGGAAACCCCTTTTATGGCACCGCTTGCAAGGATCTCCCTCGCGATCTCCATACAGGTTTCCTTATCACCGTATTCTTCCTTCATTCCGATATTGATCGATCTGATGTCTCCCATATTCTCCCTCTCCGAAAGTCTCCCTGCTTTCTGAATCATTCGTTATATGAACGATGTGATCAAAATGTATATCGTTGTTCCCGCAATAATGCTGATTATCGAATTACGCCTCCACACATGCACGATCACAACGCCCAGACACGCTATTATCTCGGGTAAACCGAAGGGCTTTACGGTAAGATTGATGTCCTTCAGACAATATATGACCAGCATACCGATGATCGCCGGGGGAAGGACCTTGCCAAGATAGGCAATGAACTTCGGCGGCTCTTTCCGAACGAGAATGAACGGAAGCGCCCTGAGCAAAAATGAAAAGATCGCCATTACGCCAACAAGGACAGCCGAATGCATCATGACTTACCCACCTCTTTTCTGCCCGCCACGGCAAGCACTGCCGTGATCATCAGCATTGCGGGGATAAGGAAGTTTTCCTTGCCGAAGATCAGCAGAGAAACCAGCGTACACAGTATTCCCGTAAGTGCCGGAAGGTGATTCTTGTTATTGAGCCATTGCTCCGTAAATGCCGCAACGAACAGTGCGGTCATGGAAAAAGCCACTCCGTCCGCAGAGAACGGAAGCACGGCACCCAGAAGGTTACCTATGATGCCTCCCGCGATCCAGTACGTGTGATTGAACAACGATACCAAAAATCTATACAGATGCGCATCTATGTCATCCGGTACCTTTTCATCGCAGAGCAGAGAGTAAGTCTCATCCGTAAGCGCAAAGATCATATATGGCTTGTACTTACCCGCTCCCTTGTAGCGGTTGATCATTGATATGCTGTAAAACAAATGTCTTGCATTGACCATTATGGTCGTAACTATGGTGTTAATGACCGTGGCTCCGCTTGCCAAAAGCCCCACGCCCACGTATTGCATAGAACCTCCGTAGATCAGGAGGCTCATGGCCGCCGCCCAAAGAACGCCGTAGCCGGCGTTTCTGAGCAGGATGCCGAAACCTGTGCCCAGGACCAGATACCCGACCATTACGGGAAGGGATCTGACAAAGGCATGTTTAACCGTTTTCCTATTCATAATTAAATTCCCTCGGACTCTTTTTGCCTACAAGGCTGTATTATAGCAGATAGATTCCGATCTCGCCATCACAAAACGTATAAAAATTCATTTATCTTTTGAGTCTGAGGGATCTTCCCCGAGCGTCTTTCCCGTTCGGCGCTTAACACACTCTGTCAGTAAATACTCAATCTGTCCGTTAACTGAACGGAAATCGTCCTCTGCCCACTCGGCCAGCGCATTATATAATTTTTCAGACAAGCGCAAAGGAACTTGTTTCTTATCAGCCATTAATAAAGACTCCCTGAATTAACTATGGGTTGAGCATCGTGATTACCGCAGAGGACTACGAGAAGGTTGGAAACCATTGCAGCTTTTCGCTCCTCATCAAGTTCAACCGTATGCTTTTCGTTTAAACGCTCAAGTGCAAGCTCTACCATGCCTACAGCACCGTCAACAATGAGCTTTCTCGCATCGACAACCGCTGCTGCCTGCTGTCTCTGAAGCATAGCTGCCGCGATCTCGGGAGCATATGCAAGATAAGTGATCCTCGCGTCCACGATCTCAAGTCCCGCATAAGCTACCTTGCTCTGTATCTCATCCTTGATCCTTTTCGCAACAACTTCCGTAGAACCTCTGAGGCTTCCGTCATCAGCCTCTCCGTCGCCTGTTGTGTCTACATTGTCGGTAACATCATAAGGATAGATCTTAACAACGTTTCTCACAGCCGTGTCACACTGAAGTGAAAGGTACTCTTTGAAGTTATCAACTTCAAAAACAGCCTTTGCCGTGTCTTTAACCCTCCACATGACCGCTACCGCCACTTCAACGGGATTTCCGAGAACATCGTTGACCTTCTGACGGCTGTTGGAGAGGGTCATTACCTTTAAAGATATTTTTTTGGAATAGTCGGTCGAAGCCACACTGACCGTCGCTCCTGCCTGACCTGTCGCAACTCCGATCTTTGAAACCGCCACATCGCCGCTTTGTCCGAGCTTAGTGCCCGCAGCGGGATTGAACGCTGTGCAGAAAGGATTCACAAAGAAGAAGCCGTCGCCTTTTAAGGTTCCAACGTAGCGTCCGAAAAGGGTCAGGACGAGGGCTTCGTTCGGCTTCAACACTTTGAGTCCGGTCAGCAGTATCCAACCGAAAACAAACCATAAGATGCACAGAACCATCCCTGCGACAATCTCGTTTTTAGTGCAATAAACAATCGCGATACCTGCAACAACATACAGAAGGATATCCAACAAAAGGATCAATCCTCCGCATTTGCTCCCTGAAAGTATCTTTTCCTGAACTGCTGTTTTATTGTTTTCCATAACATGCCTCCTATTGCTTTGATATCAGAATGATATCACAAAGATAGAAGGTTGTCAAGAGTGGAGGTTACCGGGGGATTGCGGGGGATTGTTGAAGGATTACTGTTCACAGATGTGTCGGTACTAAGCCGTTTTTTTGAAAATATATTTTCAAAAAACGGCTTAATGCCGACATATTCTGCTTCGCAGAATACCACGGTCAAACGCATTTGACCGTGGCGTGAACAGTAATCCCCCCTTTACATAAAAAGAGACCGCCCTTTCGGACAGCCTCTCTTTAACAATATTACAAAGGAGAATAGAAGATAACTACTTTTGTTTCCTTTGGGAAAAAGCCTTTCGGCCAAGGAAATATATGCCTGCTCCGATCGTTGCTCCAAGCGTGTTCAGGATCAGGTCGTCCACATCGGAACACCTGTCGTACAGGAAAAGCTGCAGGGTTTCGATGATCATCGTAAAGCCAAATCCGGCAAGCACCGTTTTGGCGAAGCTGTTGATCCGTTTTGTGAGCCATGGAAAAAATATGCCCACGGGAATAAAAAGAATAATATTCCCGAATACGTTTATAAACCAGCCGGGATAAAAATCGTTAACAAACGTAAAGGGCTTCAGGTTTATGTTTGGCGGGAACATGAGATCCGGATCGATCACGGCCCGCACTGCCCTTCCGTCGAGTGAGTGCCACGGAAAGCATACTACGCGTGCCAACAGCAGGATGTACGCGAAAAAGCCAAAACATATCAGTTCATGCCCCACCTCTATTTTTCTTTTTTTCAGATATATCAAAAACCGTACCACGGCATAAACAGCCGTTGCGATCAGGGCAAACGCCCAATAAGCAATCTCTATCATAATTCCTCCCAATGAGCAGTATGAATATCTCTATCCTTAATGCCGTATAAATAAAAATTTGGTTTCGGAATTATTTTACGGTCTGCCCATTAAAGGTCACCTTAATTCCAAAGTGACCTTTAACTGGTAGCGAGAAACCCTAAGAAACGCCCCCCGCCGACTCGTCACAACCCCAAGAGAATGTTAGAGTAGATTTATAAAAAAGTTGCCCACAGTTCTGTCGTGTCCGGAAACCTTTCCATAACCTTTAATGCAGAATGCATATACCGCCGGGTCGGTTGGCGGATAAACGATATGTTTAAGTGAAAGGAGTCTGTGAGCGCGCTTCATAAGCATGTGCGTTGTGTTAAACAATTAATGCGTCATCGTGATAAAGCGTATCATAGAAACCACCGTAACACAAATTATTAATATTTATCAGAATATTCTGTTTTACTAATAAATATGCACCAATATTCAAATTTTACTCAGAATCAACAGACTTACCCGCAGGGGATCGCCGTCCGCAGTTCAGTTCATTGCCATATGAAGTTTTTGATATTATTCCAAAATAATATGTTGACATATGACTTCATACATGATATAAAATATTCGTAGCCGATATTATCTCAAAATATTATTTTAAAATATTATTCTAACCAAGGAGGTAACCATGGGTAAAAACCAAGACACCACCATCGATCGTCCGGTAACCGTAGACGATCACAGAACACTGAACAACGCGCAGTTAAAGAAGGGTCAGACAGCTGTGAACGATGCGTTGAAATTTCCGACGGCGGAAGATTTTGAAAGAGATCTGACGGAACTTTTGAACGGAGACTATGAAGAAAAAGGCGAAAACATTACCATCGCTCTCACGGATCTGGACTGCTTCTACCACATCAACGGCGACTTCGGTCGTGAAGAAGGCGACAGGATCCTGATCGAGACCGGAAAATACTTAAAATCCGCTCTGCCCGAATATGCCCGCATCTACCGTATCGGCGGCGATGAGTTCAGTATCATTTTCAACAGCCCGTTGGAGCGCGAGGAGATCTTCCTTCTGCTGAATGAGATCAAGAACGGATATGACGTTAAAACTCCCGACGGCGTAAAGCAGACCATGACCATCGGAATGTCGACCGCGGGCGTCGATGCCTCAAGGTATCCGGAGCTTGTCAGAAAGGCGGACAGTGCGCTCTATCGCGCAAAGATTTCCGGAAGGAACAAGGTCGCTATGGCAAAAGAAGAGAAAATGATCCCCAAGACAAGCCATTTCACGCAGGAGCAGCTGCAGCGCCTTTCCTTGCTCGCAAAGCAGGAGGGGATAGGAGAAGCTATCCTTTTGAGAGAGGCCCTGGACCTCTTATTGAAGAAATACGATGTTTAAGAACAAAAAGAAGACGGTAAGTGTAGAAGACGGTAAGTGTACCGCCTTCTTTTTTTGTTGCGTTTAGACGATCTTTCTGATATAACCATTTTGCAAATCTATGCATATGGGAATCGAGATCAAGATGAAGAAAATATTATCTGTTTTAAAGAAAGAAATGATGCTGACACTGGCGCTTCTTGCCGCCATTGTGTCACTTTTTGTCACTCCGCCCACGAAAGCACTCCTCGCAGACATTGACTGGCGTACGCTGGGCATCCTTCTGATGATGCTCTGCGTTCTCGAAGGGTTCAAGAAAGAGAACGTGCTGGGACCCGTGGTTCGTCTGGCCTCCGGAATACACTCCATTGTGGGGCTTTCGCTTTTTGTGATCTTCGGCGTTTTTTTCACATCCATGTTCGTGACCAACGACGTGTCCCTTATAATCTTTGTACCTCTTACCATCCTGCTTTTCCGGCAGGGCGGCAAAGAAAAGTACATTCTGCCCGTGATCTCCATGGAAAACATCGCAGCGATCCGCGGATCGCTCCTCATGCCCTTCGGCAGCCCTCAGAACCTGTTCCTCTACGGACAGGCGGATGTCTCCGCGGGCCACTTCATGCTGCATATGCTTCCGCTATGCGCGTCATCTGCGGTTCTGCTGATCATCTTTGTGCTTGTCATGTACCGAAAGGATCTCAAGGAAACCTCCGGCTGCGACAGTGCATCTCAAAATGAAAAAGCCGCGCTAAACAGGCGGGGCATTGTTTACCTCGCCCTCTTTGTGCTTGTGCTCGCTGTCATAGTGACCAGAACCTCACTCTGGCTTTACGCCGTGGGCATAGTCCTTGCAGCAGTATTTTTTAACGACAGGACCCTTTTCAAACGAGTGGATTACGTTCTTATCATGACCTTTTTCTGCTTTTTTGTCTTTTCCTCATCCATTGCGGCAAATCCCGCAATATCGGAAGTCCTCAAAAAAGCGGTCGCCGGCAGGGAATACTGGTGGGCCATCGGTCTGAGCCAGCTGATCTCCAACGTTCCTGCCTCCATCGTTCTCTATCCCTTCTCCGATAACTTCGCAGGCCTGATCTACGGCGCAGACACCGCGGGCCTCGTGTCCCTCATCGGTTCTCTCGCCTCCGTGATCAACTACCGCATCTACGTCAGAGAATACCCCGGCCGCGGCCTGCAGTTCGTGAAAGTCTTCACCCTCGTCAGCTGGGCCTTCTTCATCATCGTAGTGATCCCCGGCTTCCTCCTCTCCCACTGGAACTTCTTTTGAACCCCGAGGCTCAAAAATATTTCCATTTTCAAATAAATATTGTATAATGGAAAAACTTTAATCACAAATCACACAATTCTAATATATAGGGAGTTTTATATGGGCATATTTGAACTGCTGCTTTTATCCGTCGGCCTTGCTATGGATGCCTTTGCGGTATCTGTATGCAAAGGGCTTGGGGTAAAAAAACTGACATTTAAAGAATGCCTGATCTGCGGAGTATGGTTTGGCGCCTTCCAGGGGATAATGCCTTTTCTGGGCTATCTGATAGGCTCCGGCTTCGAGAAGTGGATCAGCATCGTCGCACCTTGGGTGGCTTTCATACTCTTGAGCCTGATCGGAATTAATATGCTTAGGGAGGCATTTTCCGAGGAAGAGGAAGAAAAAGCCGGCTTTGATGTAAAAACAATGTTTCTGATGGCTGTGGCCACAAGCATAGATGCCCTGGCCGTAGGTATCACCTTCGTGGCTGTGCCTGTGGAAGTGCTTGACGCGGGCAAGCTGCAAAACACGATATTCGCAGTGATCGTAATAGCGATCGTTACTTTCATCATTTCCGCTCTGGGCGTGAAGATCGGCAATCTCTTTGGTTCCCGCTACAAATCCGGTTCGGAAGTTATGGGTGGAACCATCCTGATCTTCATCGGAATGAAGACGCTCATAGAGCACCTTGACAAGTCAAACGCAATGAGCGATTCGGACAACATCTTCGGAATGCTGATCCCTCTGATCGGAACAGCTCTCGGAGCCGCGTCCGTATATGCAAAAAAATGGATGCTCTCGGACAAGATCCGTGTAATGATGGCCGGAGCGACCGCGGGCATAATGTTTTCGATCTCGATCTGGGGAATGATCGAACCCGCTGCAGGAGGCTTTAATATCAAAGGCGGCCGCACCATCATCCCCATGTTCATCTGCTTCTGCGTAGGTGTCGCCGTTCAATATGCCCTGGATAACGCCGTTCCTCACACTCACGCCTTTGTGGGCATTACTGAAGGGCCGCAGAGCAAGCTCAAGGCCGAGACCAAGATGATGCTGGCGGAGGTTATCCACCACGTTCCGGAGGGCATAGCTCTCGGCGCCATATATGCCGCACACTTCATGGAAACGGATTGGATCCCCGCATCAACACCTCTTTTCCTCGCGATCGCATTGGCGATCCAGAACTTCCCCGAGGCTGTTTTTGTATCACTTCCCGTTATGGAAAGCGGTACGGGAAAAGGAAAAGCCTTTTTCATGGGCATAGTTTCCGGAATGCCGGTTCCCATCGCGGCGGTATTTGTTCTGATAATCGTAGTCCTCTTCCCCTCGGCTTTGCCCTATATTATGGTTATAGCGGGCGGCGCCATGATCTACACAACCGTCGAGGAACTGCCTCTCATGGTCGGAAAGAAAGACAATGACAGCGGAGCTTTCGCTTTCGTGATCGGATTTTCGATAATAATGCTGTTGATATTTGCAAAATGAACCCATAACCCCGTCCCCGGGGTTCAAAAAATGACACCACAACCCCGTCCCCGAGGTTCATGCCAATATCTTCTTTACAGTCTCGGCAATCCTTTCATCCTTGCAGTCTCTGAAGAAATACTCCTTGAAATGCTCGCCCGCAAAAGCACCCTTCACCAGCTCACGATCAAGGTTTTCAAGAATGAAGCAAAGATCCTTGTATGTGACAAGCTTTACCTCATCCAGGATCTTCTTGTTCCTCTTCTCCGGAACCGCTCTTTCTCTGGGATAGCCCTGTCCGCTCTCTTCGCAGAAAAGTTTCTCGAAGATGTACTCCAGATTCAGGTCTCCGCCCCAGCCGAAGCCCTTTGCAAAGGGGATGGCAATGGCATTTCCGTCATTGATCTGTGCGAAGGTGTAAGCATCGAGCGCGTCCTCCACATGTCCGCAGATCACACCGGGGAAGGAATTCAGCGCAAGCATAGCGCCTTCTCCGGTTCCGCAGCCTGTGATCACATAGTCGACTGCCTTCGAATTGAGCAGTGCAGCGGCAAGAATGCCGTTCTGGACATATGTGAGTTGGGCAGCATCATCTGCCTTGTACATTCCATAGTTGATAACTTCATGCCCCATGGGCTCAACAACCTTTTTCAACGCCGCTTCGATAACGGAATTCTTTGCTGCCTGGCTGTTCTCATTGATCAATGCAATTTTCATTTCTTCTCTCCTATCTATGTTTTCAGTCATTCTGTTTTCCCATGCCCGATAATATGTTTGCATCGGACCAATTATATCATCATATGACACGATTGTGCAAATATTTCGAAGGGGAGGGTGATTCACATGGGGTGTGACACAGGTACTGTTCACAGATGTGTCGGTATTAAGCCGTTTTTGGAAATGTATTTCCAAAAACGGCTTGTTACCGACATATTCTGCTTCGCAGAATACCACGGTCAAAACATGTTTTGACCGTGGCGTGAACAGTACCCCCTCCCTGCATAATATAATCCCGATTGTCAAAAATTTTACAAAAATGTGTTGACAAGATGACTTCGGTGGTATATAAATTACAGCGTAATATTACACTGTAATTTTTTTTAGTAATGAAGGAAATCGATGTCTTACGATTATAAACAAACACATGAGAACATTTTGAACAGTGCACGAAAACAATTTGCGGAAAAAGGCTTTCGCGATGCTTCGATCAGGACCATCTGCAAGGATGCAGGCGTTACAAACGGGGCTTTCTATTCGCATTTCAACAGCAAAGAGGACCTCTTCGGAAGCATTGTCACCCCGTGCATAGAGGGACTGAACGAGCTCTATTCTTCCGAAAAGGAGTACTACTTAAACATTCAGTGTTTTGACGATATCCTGAATGCGTTCAGAGCTTCCTACTCCTCCTATGCTAAAGCCATTCGCTATGTTTGCGGGCACAAGGAAGAGTTTCTTCTGCTGCTGGATTCAAGTGCGGGTACTGAGTATGAGGGTTTTCCTGATATGCTTATCGAGTCTGAGGCCGAGAACACACTGAAGTTCCTGACGCTCAGCAAAAAATACATTAAGAATACCCAGAATGTGTCTGAAAATCTTTCGAAGCTCGGAGCTTCATTTATGATCATGACGGTTTTTGACTGTCTCAGAAACGGCCTGTCCGCGGATGAGATCATCAAAGAGACCGCTCTGGTAAGTGAATATTGCATTGCCGGCTATAAACATATGCTGAGCATTTGACAACAGGACTCGGATGAACCGGGTCCAAAACAATAGTCTGTGGTTAGCTTGAGCTAACCCATATAGGAGGTTTTCTTATGAAAAATGGTCTTAAAGGTAAAGATCTAATCACTGTCGGTATCTATACCGCGCTTTATACGGTATTTGTTTTTCTTACGGGTATGTTTAATGCGATCCCCATCCTCTATCCTATCTTCATGTTCGTCGGTCCCATCATCACAGGTATCCCGATGACACTTTATTATCTGAAGATAGAAAAGTTCGGTATGCTCACCATTTCAGGCATCCTTCTGTCCGTATTCTGGTACATTTCCGGATACACCTGGATCTGCATTGCCTGCATCATACCTTCGGCAATCATTGCCGATGTGCTTCTCAAGGTTATCGGCTTCAAGAAATTTAAGTCCATCGTAGCAAGCTATGCTGTCTTCTCCCTCGGCTTACTGGCAGGTCCCGCAAACCTCTGGTTCGCAGGCGAAGGCTATTGGGACGGCATCAGAGATTCCATGGGTGACCAGTATGCGGAGCAGCTCGCTAAATATATGCCTACATGGTTCCTTCCCGTTGCCATCGCACTTATCATCCTTGGTTCAATCCTCGGAGCACTGCTTGGCAAGAAGATGATGAACAAACACTTTAAGAAAGCCGGTATTGCCTAATGGAGCTGTACACCCCCAAAAAGAAATTAAAGCTTGACCCGAGGACTAAGCTTTTTCTCATTGTGGTGATCGCTACTCTTGAACTTTTAAACGTGAACATCTACTTCACCCTGGCAATAGGCTTTATCCCCTTTCTGCTGTTTCTCAGTAACAGACAGTACCTCGGTGCCATTAAATACTACGGGTTGTTCCTGATCGCGGCCTTCCTGCACGTTCATCGTGTCGGGATCGAGCTCAATATGTTCTTCAACATGATCGTTGTTCTGCTGGGAGGCTTGATCCTGAAGCTCTCCCCGGCGTTCACGACCAGTGATTACATTATTGAATCCACAAGCGCCAGCGAAGTCATTGCGGCAATGACAAAACTCAAGATCAGCCGCAAGATAACGATCCCGTTGTCCGTCATGTTCCGCTTCCTCCCCACCATCAGGCAGGAGAATCGCGCTATCCATGACGCTGCCGCTATGCGCGGAATTACGATCACAAGACTGAAGTTTTGGAAAAATCCTTTAAGAGCCTTCGAGTACAGGATGATCCCCCTTATGATCACCATAGCAAACACCGGTGAGGATCTCTCTGCCGCGGCTCTTTCCCGAGGCTTGGACAATCCCCGGGAACATACAACTTATACTGATGTCAGGTTCACAAAAAGAGACCTCTTTGCATTCCTGTTTGTCTCTCTGTTTCTTGCATCGGTATATTTTCTTACAGAGTGGTTATAGGTGGTATAAATGATATCTTTTAATAACGTATCCTTCGAGTACGAGGATGGATCGGAGACCCTCTCGGGTCTCAATCTTAACATACCTGACGGACAGGTCATCCTTCTCTGCGGAGAATCCGGCTGCGGTAAGTCTACCCTTATACGAATGATCAACGGGCTTATCCCGAATTATTACAAGGGAAATCTGACCGGAACCGTTACGGTAAACGGGCTCGATACCGCGAATGTGCCTCTGCACAGCCTTGCAGAGCATGTTTCTTCGGTGTTCCAGAACCCCAAGACCCAGTTCTACAACGTGGATTCGACCGAAGAGATGGTGTTTGGCCTCGAAAACCGCGGCATTCCCCGCGAGGAGATGAAGCAGCGGCTGGATGAGACCGTAAAGAAGTTGAGACTTGAAAACCTCCTCGGCAGAAATCTTTTTAAAATGTCGGGCGGCGAAAAGCAAAAGGTTGCCTGCGCCTGCTCCGACGCTTCAGACACCGAGATCATCGTTTTGGATGAACCCTCGTCTAACCTTGACCTGCACACCATAAACGAGCTGGCAAGGATCATAAAGATCTGGAAAGCAGCCGGAAAAACCGTGGTCATCGCGGAGCACCGGCTTTACTATGTCCTGCCTATCGCAGACAGGGTAATATACATGAAAAACGGGCATATAGAGACTGACTGCACTCCCGCGGAGCTTCTTGCCCTCGGCAAGGATAAGATGTCCGAAATGTGCCTGAGAAGCACAGACATTTTAAATCTCCCCTTAAAGGGCGCCGAAGTGGAAGATCCTGAGAAGATCGTTCTTTCAAACTTCCACTACACTTACCCCGGAAGATTGCAGGAATCCCTCAATGTTCCCTATCTGAAAGTATCGCGTCACGCGATCATAGGCATAGTCGGCGACAACGGAGCCGGCAAATCTACCTTTGCAAGGAACCTGTGCGGCCTTGAACGCAAGGCCACGGGAAACATCGAATACAGCGGCTCCATATATGCACGGCGGAAAAGACTCAGAAGCACCTTCATGGTAATGCAGGATGTGGGACATCAGCTTTTTACCGACGACGTATTTGAGGAAATGGTATTCAGCCTCGAAAAAGAGGATGAAGGCTCCGAAGCCCGGATAAACGCAGTCCTTGAAGGTCTTAACCTCATCGATAAAAAGGAAAGACATCCTCACTCTCTTTCCGGCGGCGAAAAACAAAGAGTCGCCATCGGAAGCGCCGTCGTTTCAAACCGTGACATCATTGTTTTCGACGAACCCACCAGCGGTCTGGACTATCGAAACATGCGGGCGGTTTCCGCGCTGGTTAAGGAACTTAAGGAGCAGGGCAAGACCATCTTCATCGTCACCCATGATCCGGAGCTTATCGCAGAATGCTGTGACGAGCTGATCTATATGCAGAGCGGAAAGATCCTCGAATACGGTAAACTCACTCAGGAACTCTATGACAGATGGCTGTACAGGACCAGCACCTTAAAGGAAACCCGTATCCCGCCTTCGGACGACAAGATGACGCCTCTCAGACGTATGTGGCAGATGGCGGACAAGGAGCATCCAAAGCTCATCGCTTCCGTGATCTTCGCGGTCATAGGCGTTCTGGGCGGAGTTCTCCCTTACATAGCAGCCGCGCGTATAATCGCCAACCTTCTGGACGGTGTCAAAGACCTTTGGCCCTACGTGAGCTGGTGTGTTTTCGGAGGCATAGGCTTTGTCGTCAAACCCGTCTTCTATTCTCTGGGCCTGGCAGTGAGCCACAGGGCAACCTTCAATACGCTGGCTGACATCCGGAAAGCCATGTTCAACAAGCTTCCCCGAATGCCTCTCGGAACCATCATTGATTCCTCCAGCGGTAAACTCAAGCAGATCATCGTGGATGAAGTCGAAGCCATGGAGCGCCCGCTTGCTCATATGATCCCCGAAATGACCTCAAACATTCTCGGAGCCATATGCATATGGCTTTATCTCATGAACGTGGATTGGCGCATGGCACTCATCGCCCTCATTTCCGTTCCGATCGGCCTTATCTTCGCTGTTTTTATCCTCATCGGATATGCAACGGATTACGAGAAGAGCGTCAGAACCATTCAGGACATGAACAGGTCCATTGTCGAGTACATTCACGGCATTGAAGTCATCAAAGCATACAATCAGGGCGAAGGCTCTTTTGGCAAGTTCAAGAAACGCGTAATGGCAACTGCGCAGTATTACTATGACTGGATGAAAAGGGTCCAGTACAAGTGGTCACTGACCTATTCCGTCGCTCCCGCAACCCTTATCACCGTTCTTCCCATAGGCTGGCTCATGTACACCAAGGGCACTCTTGACGCCGGCACCTTCATGACCTCCATCATGCTTTCAATGTGCATTGTGGGTCCCATCATGGAGGCCATCAGCTTCTCGGATACCCTTTCCAAGGTTAAGACAACCGTCGGAACCGTTGACGAGATCCTGCGCGGAAGCGAGCAGATCCACGCGGAGGGTGAGGAAGAGATCACAGATCACAGCATCTCCATGACCGACGTTTCCCACTCCTATCACGAAGGCATACAGGTACTGCACGACATCACGCTGAACATTCCCGAGCACACGAAGACTGCGCTGGTCGGCCCTTCCGGAAGCGGAAAATCCACCATTGCAAAGCTTATCGCGGGCTTCTGGGATGTGGAAGACGGGCAGATGACAATGGGTGGCATAGATTACAGGAACATACCGCTCAAGCAGTTATATGACCAGATTGCCTTTGTATCCCAGGATATCTACCTGTTCGACGACACTGTCATGAACAACATACGTATGGGACGCATCAGCGCCACGGACGAGGAAGTCATCAAGGCTGCGGAAGCCTCCGGCTGTAAGGAACTCATCGAAAACCTTGCGGACGGCTACAACACCATGGTAGGACAGGGCGGAGCTCATCTGTCCGGCGGCGAAAAGCAGAGGATCGCCATCGCCAGAGCCATGATCAAGGACGCTCCCATCGTCATTCTTGACGAAGCAACCGCATACATAGATCCCGAGAACGAGGCGATCATTCAAAAAGCCATCGGAAATCTCATCAGGGGAAAAACCGTTATCGTTGTTGCTCACCGTCTTTCTACCATTACCGACGCGGATCAGATCGTTCTGGTGGACAAGGGCACGATCCGGGCAACCGGAACCCATGAGGAATTACTTGCGACTTCCGAACAGTATCGGATGATGTGGAACGCTCACATTGGCGCCGGAATAGGAGGTGCGGCATGATCGAAGCACTGCTTAAGATCTTTAGATTTGCCGGTAAGGAAAGAAAGAATATATACAAATCAATAATCGTAAGCTTCTTTAAAGCTTGCTTTTCAATGTTCCGTATAGGAGCTATATACTTTATAGTAACGGCGATAGTCGCAAAAGACAACTCGATGATGCCCGCCCTGAAGGCGCTTGTCCTGATGGCGCTCAGTATTTTGGGAAACACGATCACAAGAAATGTTTCTCTTCTTCAGCAAACTCACGCAGGCTACTTCATGAGTGCCAACAAGCGCCTGGATATCGCGCAAAGGCTTAAAAAGGCGCCCATGGGCTACTTTAACAACAACAGCGTGGGCGAGATCACGGGTATCACAACCACTATTCTGGACACCGTCGAAAACCTCGGCGCTATGGTCCTTATCATGGTTCTGAGCGGTCTGATCAACACCATCATCTTCTTCCTTATGATCCCGTACCTGGATGTCCGCATAGCAGGCATAGTTCTCGCGGGCATAATCGTCTATATGTCCTTCACCTCAATAATGGAGCACAAAACAAGAGTTCTCGCTCCCAGGAGAGAAAAAAGCAAGACGATCATCATTTCGGAAGTACTTGAGAACCTGCACGGTATGAGCGTGGTTAAATCCTTCAACCTTGCGGGCAAAGGAGATAAAAGGCTTCGCAAAGCCATCGATGATTACAGAGACAGCAATATGAATCTCGAAAAGATGTTCATTCCCTTTACCATGGTACAGAACATCATCCTCGGGATCTTCAAGATCGGCATCATCTTCTTTTCCGTTTACTTTTATCTCGGTGGCTCCATGACCTTGGACACCGCCTTGATCCTTATCATCGTTTCCTTCCAGATCTTCGCGGAGGTCGAACAAACGGATTCGGGTCTGTCCATGCTCAGGATCGTTACCAGCTCCATCGACCAGGTAAAGCAGGCGGACAGCATGCCTCTCATGGATGCGGACGGAGAGAACTATCTTCCCAAGGATCACAACATCGTGATCGACAACGTGGATTTCTCTTACGGGAACAAGGAGATCCTGCACAATGCGACCCTCAGCATTCCTTCCAACACCATGACCGCTTTTGTGGGACCTTCCGGTGCGGGAAAGACCACTCTGGCGCTTCTGATCTCACGATTCTGGGATGTTAACGGCGGAAGCATATCCATCGGCGGCAAGGACATACGTGAGTACACGCTCGATTCCCTCATGTCTCAGATAAGCATAGTTTTCCAGAACGTGTACCTCTTTGATGACACCATCGAGAACAACATCCGCTTCGGCTGTCCCAACGCCACTCGCGAGGATGTGGAGAAGGCCGCAAAAATGGCTTGCTGCCATGACTTCATCGTTTCTCTCCCCGACGGCTACGACACTGTGGTGGGAGAAGGCGGCGGAATGCTTTCCGGCGGCGAAAAGCAGAGGATCTCCATCGCAAGAGCCATCCTTAAAGACTCCCCGATCATCATTCTGGACGAGGCCACGGCCAACGTGGATCCCGAGAACGAGGACAAGCTGAAAGCTGCCTTTGAAGCACTCACGCATAACAAGACCGTTATCATGATAGCCCACAGGCTTGAAACGATCAAAAACGCCGACAGCATCGTTGTTATCAACAACGGCTCTACCGTCATGGGAACCCATGACAGCCTCATGAAGACCAATCCCGTTTACAGCAGATTTGTTCACATGAGAGAAAAAGCTTCCGACTGGAAGATGCTTGAAGCGACAAATTAAAAAAACTCAGGTGAGTCCTGTTTATGGACTCACCTGTTTTTTTAGTTCTATGTTTAGCCGCTTATCTTCTCGCGCCTTCCTTTCTCAGGAAACTGTCGGTCGCATATTCCACCATCGCCATTGCTGCGCTCTCTGTGGTTTTAAGAACTCCCGTAACGATCATGGTGGCAATTCCGTGAGAATAGATCACCGTATTCCATATACATCTTGTGGCGGATCTGCCGGATATGCCCGTTTCTCTGGTGATATCGGCAAGAAGCTTTGCGCCGCCGTCAACTCCCACAACATCCTCAAGTCTGAAAGGATTCCCCAAGGGGTTTTGCCCCAGATAAAGAAACCTGAAGAGATTTGGCTCCTTCAGTGCCATTTCAACATAGTTTTTCCCCATGGCTTCAATTGCTTCCACCGAAGTCCCCTTCGGGATCGCAGCCCTGTCTTTTGAGTATTGCCGTGCATATTCCGCAAGTGCCTTTCTCAGCCCCTCCATATTTTCAAAGTGCCAAACCAGCGGTTGGGTGGAACATCCGATCTCCGCCGCCAATGATTTTATATTCACCGCAGAGTACCCGTCTCTGATGAGCATCTTTAATCCGTTCTCAAGTATGATATCCCTGCTGATTGTAACCTTTCTGGCCATTTCAAACCTCTCTGTAAACATGTTTATATAAACGCCTTAATATTATACTTTCATTATACAAACACGTCAATGTTATTTAAAAAAAAATTACTGTTCACATAAAAGGACAACATGAAGTCCACTGAAAGCTTGCTTTCAAAGGGGACTGCATGTTGTCCTTTTTACTGCGAAGCAGTAATGACCCCCACTTAACGAGCAAGTAGCGAAGCGGATTGCGAGTTATGCGGGGGTCATATTGCGAACAATATTTTTTTAAGTGTTACGGTGTCAAGCGGTTGGGACCACGGAAGAGGAACATAGCCTCCTTGATGGGAAGTCCGAGAAGCAGCATTGTGAGTCGGTCAACACCGATACCAAAGCCGCCGTGAGGAGGACATCCGTATGCGAAGAACTCAAGATAGAACTCAACATCCTTATCCAAGCCCTTCTCCTGTGCCTGCTTCTTCAGTACCTCATATCTGTGTTCACGCTGAGCACCTGTGGTGATCTCAACGCCGCGCCAGATAAGATCGTAGCCCTGAGGCACTCCGTTCTCATCTCTCATATGATAGAAAGCTCTCTTTTCAGCATCGTAGTCTGTTACGAAAAGGAACTCATGACCGTAATGCTTCTTAACCCATTCATAGCTGAGTCTCTCGGCATCTGTGGTGAGATCGCCTTTTTCCGATTCGGGAACAACATAGCCGAACTCACTTTCAAGTGCTGCATAGAGATCCTTAAGCTTAACAACCGGGAAAGGTGTTTCGGGAACAATAACCTCGAGTCCGAACAACTCTTTGATCTGCTCACCGTATGCATTCTTGACTTCGGTAAGTGCGGCTTTAAGCAGCTGCTCTTCCATAGCCATTACATCCTTGAAGGAGTTTATGTAGCTGAATTCAAGGTCGAAGCCTGTGAATTCTGTGGTATGCTTGCTTGTGAACGATTTTTCCGCGCGGAACACGGGGCCGCATTCAAATATGCGCTCAAAACCCGCTGCCATGGCCATCTGCTTGTAGAACTGAGGGCTCTGGGCAAGATATGCCTTGCGGTCAAAATATTTTACCTCAAATACGTCCGCGCCGCTTTCGCTGGCAGCTCCGATCAGCTTCGGGGTATGTATTTCAATGAAATTCCGATCCAGCAGGAATCTTCTCAGTGCATTTACCAATACGGTCTGTACCTTGAACATAAGCTGGTTCTCGTCGGTACGAAGGTCGATCCAACGATAGTCTATCCTCTGATCGATGCTGGAACGCTCTACAGCCTGCTTCTTCTTTGTAGCCGGAATATCCTTTCTTGCGATCGGGATTGCATTAGCTATGCTCTCAACGATAATGTCATCGGGGAGAATCTCTATGCCTCCCATTTTAACATACTCGTTTTCAACAACCTTACCTACGACCGTGATCACGGAATCTCCGGTGATCGTATCCACGATCTCCGCAAGTCCGGGATTAGGCTCTTTCTCCAAAGTCACCTGAATCTTACCGGTAATATCCTTCAGTACGATAAATGCCATCGCCTTACTGTTACGTATATTCTCAACAAAGCCTTGAACCTTAACCTGTTCGCCGTTATGTTGGGACACCTGGTTAATATATGTGCGTTCCATTTCTATATCCTCCGTCTGCTTTAATTCATCCAATTTAAGATGATTAAGGAAACAGAACTATTTTAACATTGTTAGCCACTTTGTCAAGCATCTTTGTGATGAGCCCCGGGGATGAGCCCCGGGGACGGGGTTATGGTGTCATTTTCCACCGAAAGGACAAAAAATTCCGTCTCCCGGGAACACCTTGGAGACGGAATCAATCTTATTTAAATTGTTTTGCAAAATCTGCAGCTGCCTTGAGGTCTTCTTCATTAGGTCTGCCCTTGTGGAAGATCTTGAATTCGCCCTTGCAGTGGAATTCCTTCTCATCCATGGGAACGCCCACCTTGTCGGCCTCTTCCTTAACCTTTTTGTAGGTGGAATTAAGCATTGCCGCCGATCCGAAGTTCACGATCTTTCCTACCTTAGCCTTATCAAGGCCTGCTACGAAGCGTCTTACCTCGGGATCAATGTTAAAAGCATAGTAGGAATTTCCAAGGAACAGTACATCTACTGCTTCATTCACGGGTTCGCTCAAGGGCAGAGCCTCCACGCCCAGCTCACCGGCGATCGCCTGAGCAAGCTTCTTTGTGTTTCCGGTCTTTGTGTAATATCTTACTGCGTATGTCATATGTGTTTCCTCCTTAATAACTCTATTATATTCTTTTTCACCTTTTTTTTACAATAGTGCTTTTATGCATTCTTCAACCCTGTGCATATCAGCCGTGGGCTCAAATCTCGCAACCACCTTGCCCTCGCGGTCGATCACAAACTTGGTAAAATTCCACTTGATATCCGGCTTCTTGTCCCAGTCCGGATCCGCCTCAGAAAACATCTTCTCAAGCAATGCCTTGTACTCATGTTGGTCAAAGCCCTCAAAGCCTTTCTCAGACTTAAGATAGGTGTAAAGAGGCAGTTCGTTTGCCCCATTGACATCCGATTTTTTCATCTGCGGAAATGTGGTATTAAAATGCATGGTGCAGAACTCATGGATCTCGTCATCGCTTCCCGGCGCCTGTCCGCCAAACTGGTTGCAAGGGATGTCCAGGATCTCCAGTCCCTTATCGTGATAATCCTTGTACAGCTGCTCGATGGGCGCATATTGAGGCGTGAATCCGCAGCCTGTTGCCGTGTTCACCACCAGGATCACCTTTCCCTTGTACTCGGAAAGACTGAGTTTGTCGCCCTTGCCTGTTGTTACTTCATAATCGTAGATCATAGTTTTCCTCCTGACTGTCCTATATTTCTATGCACCTATTTTCTCATGCATCAGTTTCTCAACCAATTCCCGTTTTTCGTACAGTACGCATCCGCCCTCGTGGTCGTCCTTCAACAGGTCTCCGCTCTGCAATGCCATAAACAACGGCGAATGCATAGCTTCCCTGAGCGAGGTGTTTTTAATGTTCACGTCCGAATAGGGCGAGAACGGACAAGGCTCGGCTCCGCCATGGGAATTAATATGAAAGAACCCGCGTCCTGCGGCCACACAGCCACCTGACCCTTTTTCGTCTCCCGGGAAGGAAATATAAACCATTTCGGGCTTTTCCTCTCTCAGCCGGGCTATCTCTTTCTTAAGATACTCCCGCTCTTCCTCGCCGGGCGCCAGCTCCTTGCTCTCATCGGTCACCGGAACAAACTCGACGTAGATCACCGCCTTGCAGCCTCTGGATGCAAGCTCATTCAGGAAATCCTCCGAAGTCACCTCCCGAACGTTCTTGGTGGTAACAGTTACCGAAGCTCCGAAAATGAGATCCCGTTTTTTGATCTCATCCATGTTTTGGATCAGGCGTGCATATATGCCCTCACCCCTCCTGGCATCTGTAACATCCTTCTTTCCCTCTATGCTCATGATGGGAATGAGATTTCTGCAGCTGTCAAACAGTTCAAAATAACGGTCGTCCATAAAAGTGCCGTTTGTGAAGATTGGGAACAGGATGTTTTTCTTCTTTCCCGCCGCTTCTATTACATCCCTGCGGAGCATTGGCTCGCCGCCCGCAAGAAGAATAAAGCTGATGCCCAGATCCTCAGCCTCGTCAAAGACTCTGAACCAGTCCTCGTCCGTAAGCTGTCTTACGGGCTCGGAATCGACCGTAGCGTGATTGCATCTTGAGTAACAGCCCGCGCAGTGCAGGTTGCACCGGCTTGTAATGCTTGCGATCAAGAACGGCGGAATGTGTTCACCGTTCTTTTCGGCCTTCCTTCTTTTTGCTGAAGCCAAGGTGCTTGCCCCTGCAAATCTGAGCATAAACCCGCTTTCCTTGGGGTTCTTGAGCGTCGATCTGATCGCATCTGCGACGACACGTTCCACGCCCTTTGTCATATATTCCTGAACATCAAATTCTTTTTCCACTTTCCTGCCTCCTATTCGCCGTCAAGGAAAAGATACAAAAGCCTGTAAAGCTCCCTTGCATCCTTTTCGCTGAAAGAAGTGTTCTTTTGAGCCATCTTTAACGGTATATCCTTGCATTTTTCCTTAAGCTCGTTTCCTTCCGGAGTAATGCCGATCACCGTAACGCGCTCATCTTCCTTGGAGCGTTCTCTTGTCACGTAGCCCGCCTTTTCCATCCTCTTTAAAAGGGGAGTGAGCGTTCCCGCATCCAGATGAAGAAGACTTCCCAGCTGTCCCACGTTTACGGTCTCATGTTCCCACAGGACCATGAGGACTACATATTGCGTGTAGGTCAAGCCCAAAGGGCTCAAGTATGGTGTATATCTTGCCACGATCTTTCGTCCGCACGCATACAGCGGAAAGCAAAGCTGATTTTTCAATAACAATTGTTCATATTCCTGAGCCATTGTCGACACCTCATATGCTTTTACATTTTGCTACATTATATTTTGCACAATATAATTTGTCAATAGATAAAAAATTGTTTTTCTGTAAACTGTCCTGTCCCTATATGCCCGCAGGCATAAAAAAAGCGACCCGTTTAAGGGCCGCAAATGTAGGATGTCTTGTAAACTATTTCTTGATGTGGAAAGCATCCATTCCGGGATAAACTGCGCTGTCGCCGAGCTGCTCTTCGATACGAAGGAGCTGATTGTACTTTGCGACACGCTCCGAACGGCTGGGAGCACCGGTCTTGATCTGGCAGGTGTTGAGAGCAACAGCGAGATCTGCGATGGTGGTGTCTGCCGTTTCACCCGAACGGTGAGAAGCGATAGCTGTGTATCCTGCGTTATGAGCCATCTTGATAGCCTCAAGGGTTTCGGAAACGGAACCGATCTGATTAAGCTTGATAAGGATGGAGTTTCCTGCTCCGAGGGAAATTCCCTTGCTGAGACGCTCAGTGTTTGTAACAAAGAGGTCGTCGCCGACAAGCTGAACCTTGTGGCCGATCTTGGCTGTCATTCTCTTCCAGCCTTCCCAGTCCTCTTCATCAAGGCCGTCCTCGATGGATATGATCGGATACTTGTCAACAAGGCTCTCCCAATGTGCGATGAGCTCATCGGAAGTGAATTCCTTACCTGACTTGGGCTGCTTGTAGAAGCCCTTTCCCTTTTCGCTCTTCCACTCTGAAGAAGCTGCATCCATAGCGATCATGAAGTCCTTACCGGGCTCAAAGCCTGCCTTCTTGATTGCTTCAAGGATCTTTTCGATAGCTTCCTCATCGCTCTTTAACTGATTGGGAGCAAAACCGCCCTCGTCTCCTACGGCAGTAACGTCGCCCATATCTTTGATAAGCTTCTTAAGGTTGTGGAAAACCTCTGCGCACCAGCGAAGTGCTTCCTTGAAGGAAGGTGCTCCGACAGGCATGATCATGAATTCCTGTGTATCAACAGCGCTGTCTGCATGTGCGCCGCCGTTAAGGATGTTCATCATGGGAACGGGAAGTCTGTTTCCGGATACTCCGCCCAGGAATCTGTACAACGGAATTCCAAGTGACTTGGAAGCTGCTCTTGCTGCCGCAATGGATACAGCGAGGATCGCATTTGCTCCGAGCTTTGACTTGTCCTTTGTTCCGTCAGCTTTGATCATAGCTGCGTCAACTGCATATGTATCGGATGCATCAAGACCTTTAATTGCATCGTTGATAACTGTATTGATATTCTGTACGGCTTTTGTAACGCCCTTTCCGAGATATCTCGACTTGTCACCGTCTCTGAGCTCAAGTGCTTCAAACTCACCTGTTGATGCTCCGCTGGGTGCTGTACCGGTTGCTACTGTCCCGTCCGCAAGAGTGATCTCTGCCTCAACGGTCGGATTTCCTCTTGAATCCAATATCTCTCTTCCTATAACCTTCTCAATCTCAAGGTATTCCATGTTATAGCTCCTTTCTGTCTTTAAAGTTAGCAGTCGCTAACGCACTCTATTATATTACCGCTGACTTTTCATGTCAACAAATCTTTTCCGGTTTGGATAGATAGCATCACATATTATTCGTAATTATAAAAAAATAACCTCCCCAAGGAAGGTTATTATCAACGTATCATCAAATGTTATACTTACGAAACAGTTCATCAAGATACTCAGGATCAGCCGATGCTCTCTGAACATCTAAAACTTCTCCATCTTTTGAAAGACGCACCAAAAGCTGCATGAAATTATCACGCTCTTCTGCACGGCCTTTTTCAATCCCTATTTTTTCGAGTCTTTCCGCAACATCACACATACTCTTGATCTCTCCTTTCTTTGAATCTAACAAGACCTCCTCGTAACGCGAGTCCTGTGTCAAAGTGCTGAACAATTTGAGAATTGCATCCGTATGCTTAATTTCTTCATCGTCATCCGGAATATACGCCGGATCATTTCTTTTCTTTGAAAAAAATCTTGCAACATGCTTAAAATCACTTTGAAACTTATTAATTGTTTTCTCATCCAGCCAAGAGATCTCAAACACGTTTACTTTACAATCATTCACAAAAGGAACCAACTCTTTGGGGATATTCATGATCTCACTCAATCGCTTCGGCGCACTCCAATGCTTATCTCCAAAGTAAAGAACTATGTTAACCACCGGATACGGCTTTTTTTCGCCAAGTTGACTTCTATACGAAGCACCTTCATATCCCATTATCCGAATAGGCATATTGGGATCGATCCCTGTCTGGTTTTCAAGTCCAAGCAAAGCAACTTTAACCCCAAACTTCACCCAATGTTTCAATACATCCTGTTCCAGTTCATGAATAAGCCCGTCATTAACATTTCTATACATAGAATGTACCGGAACATCAACAAGCTCTTCCTCACTGATCTTATTTTTGCCATTGAAAAGGAAAACATTTACGATGTCGGCAAAAACATCGTTAAAACTTGCAAGTACCTTTTCAGTAATGTCTTTTTCAGCCATCCGTTAATTCCTTTCTGCTGCTTATTAAACCGGAAATTGGTCTATATAAACAGAGAAGGATCTTTGATGCTGAACGGGGTCTTTTCTTCTATGCCCGCATTTTACATTAATATTATACTTAGTCGCCATGGCTTTATCAAGCAAAAGGTTTATTAATTCCCCCCATCATAGGTTTTGCATGGCAACATGCCCAAATCTGTTTTACAAACCATGCCTTATTCTTAACCGAATTTTTGGCATATCCGATTACATTATAAAATAGGACAAAAATGTTACATTATGTCAGTAATTTTTTCCAAACCCCCACCCGTGGGCTGCTTCTACTTTTCATCACCATCCGGTAGCGGCACAGTCTCCGTGTAATCATAGTTGAAATCATAGGTGATGTTCACCCTCACGGGACTCCACACGGCGTAAAGCTTCAGGTTGTCCGCGTCCGTGATGTCCCAGAGCATATCCTTCGTGATCAGCCGCCCGTCCGCGTCTCCGTGTATCGCGCGGTGCTCGTCATCAAAGACGTAGCCGGTTGACCATGCTATAAATTTATATCCGTACCGAGTGGGCGAAGGGAGCGTCACGGCGGTCTCTCCGTAGGTTACGATGACCATCTTTTTGTCGTTCCCCGCAAGGTCTATCGCGTCGTACTTCCAATGCTCGCAGTAGTCAAGGTCAACAGCATACTTCCTCTGTATCCACTTGGCATAGAGCACAACGTCCTCTTCCATCCTGAATACGCTGCCGTACGGCACCGCAGTTCCCTCTCCGAACCTCTCCGTATACCATCCGTCAAAGGAATAGCCCGGTCTCTTCGGTTTCGGGAGCATGTTTCCTCCCGAAAGGACTGTGTTGTATATCACGATGCCACTTGTCCGCTCGCCCGTTCCCGTTTCGCTAAAGACACCGCCCATGGGATCCAGCGTGACGTTGATCCGCTTTCTCGTCCAAACACCCTTGATCACGTGATCCATGTTGCAGGTGCACATCGTATTTTCGTCGATCATCTTTCCGTCGCAGCTCCACCCCACGAACGAATAGCCGTCGCAGGTGGGAACAAACTCCAGCGGGATCCAGTCGGAATACCTTGTCCCGTAGTCCATATCAAATCTGCTCTCGTAGACGGTAAAGAAGGGATGTATCTTTCTGTTGGCCGAATCTTCGGGGAAAGCGGGATCCGCTTCGACAGTGATGCTCTGTCCTCCCCACCGCGCAACGGCGGTGGAGTCGCCCGCTATGCCGTAGCGCACGTTCTCGTCCAGCATCATTTCTTTCACTTCCGAGTACCAGCCCTCGAAATCAAAGCCCCGAAGGTATGGTATCGGCAGGTTTACAAGATAGTCATCATAGGAAACTATCCTCGACGCTTCGCCCTTTACCATGGAACCTGCGTTCATATATCCCTCGCCGCCATAGTCAAAGTGCAGCGTGTATTCCAAAGGCTCCCATATGGCAAAGACGTACACTGTCCGCCCGTCCGTCTCAAGGTCTAACACATCGCCCTTTATGAGCCACGTACTGCTGCCGTTGGATGCAAGGTTCCATCCCACAAACCTGTGTCCCGGGTTCCGGAGCCCCGTGTCCTCTATACCGACTACCGTGACCCTCGTACCTTCTACCACGAGATGCCCTACATTTGGTCCTGTCCTATGGCAGGTGTTACATTCCCCGCTCATGAATATGACCTTACTCGGAGGGCATGTATGAGGTACATCCTCGCCCATATGGAACGCGCCGCACAGTCTGCAGGTCTCTGCCCAAAAGTACAGCGGCTGTCCGCAGATCGGGCAGTATCGCCCCTTTGCTCTTTGCTGTCTCTGATAGATGTGATTGTGCACACCCGAGTCCGTTCCGAACGGGAAGTAGCCCCATACGGCATAGAGTATCGTGTCTTTCCATACGTCCGACAGCGGATCTCCCGCGTGATACATGGCAGCATAGTTCTTCGGACCCTTTCCGACTTCGTACTTCGTCCTGCTCCAGCCCCAAAAGTATCGTCCTTCATACTCAGGCACCACATCGGTACAGTAACCGCAGTAAGCTTCGACGTTTTCTGTAAATGCACCGATCTTCCCTGCTCTACCGCCATTACCGTCATATCTTACCTGAGCAGTCGTTCCTTCGGGGGTATAGGTTTCAGTCCACTCTCTTTCATACATGGCCATGATGTTCTTTCTCTGAGCATCATTAAGCGCCTCTGTATCTCCTACAGCTCCATTAGATCCTGTCCCTCCCGGCATAGACGTTGTATCTACTGTCCAGTGGGCACTCACGCACTCCTCAAGGCTTCTCCATCCGTCTCCGTTGTAAGGTCCCACTTTGTTCTTTCTTGCATAGACCTTCATTACAGGTATCAGCTTTACATAGTACTTTTCCCGTCCGCTTAGCTTCTGATCCGGGTTACCGTACAGATAGAGGTATAGATCCTTTTTAAAGTCATCGGGATGAGTCTTTTCGATGTAGCACTTGTTCCCGTCATTCCTGTAGACGAGTATAGATCCGTCATCATAGGGAAGATGATAGGTCCCGTCTATGGCACTTCCCTTTATCTTGTTTAAATATATAGTATCGAGGAATTCTTCTGTGATCCCATCGTAGATCTCAAACTCAATATATGTTCTGAAGGTAATGGCAGCACTTCCTTTACCTTTAAACTCTTCATCAAACAGATATTTTTCCGTTTCTTCCGCTCCCGCACTTGTTAATGGCATCAAAAGTATCCCCGTTACAAGGAGCAGCATAAGGAATATATATTTGTATAGCTTCTTTTTCTTCATCAAGATCCTTCATCGGCTCAAACAAAAAAGACAGAGCCGTATCGAAAACAATTCCCTTACGGGACACACATTTTGTGTCCCGTAAGCATTGTATCGGTCAGTCTGCCTTCTGATCGAGTTTAGTAATCATAGTAAGGGCCGTCCTCAGCCCAAAAGGTACATTCCTTGTCAAGTGACGGGCAATAGACTCTGAAGCACGATCCAAAGCCAAAGCCCACGCTGAACATGTCATAGATCGTTCCCGACCACTTGTTGGAAGATCCGTCAGAGTTACAGATGTAAGCCCTGTGCATGTTTCCGTCGGATCCGTATCTGAAGAACACCTTGATATGGTAGTCCGGAGCGTCAAGACACTGTACTCTGAATCCTTCATTGCTTCCATAGGGACCCATATAGACCATCAAGCCCATGTCATAGAAAGTCTTATTGCTCCCGTCGGGATACGTGACCATCGTGTAATCAATGTCTGTCGCCGATTCAACGGTCATGCCGTCCGGAAAGTATACGAGCGTTGCAACTCCGCTATCATCAGTTGTCACTTCCACTTTCACCCCGTCGGAATATACAGTGGTCTCCATATCAACCCCCGCCCCCCATTTATTTGCTTCATACTTTACACTGACCACCTTTGAAGGGTCAGGTACGTATACAGGGTACTGGGTAGCCGTAGGATAAGGTGTAGGGTTCGGCGTGGTGTACGGCCCCGGCGTATTTGTCGGAGGCACAAGGATAGGCGGTCTCTTCGTCACTCTCGGTGTAGGTGTTCCCTGCGCGGGAGTAGGCGTAGCCGTGATCCTTATCACCATCGTAGGTCTTGGCGTGAACGTAGGTGTAGCCGTAGGCCTCGGTGTAGCTGTAGGTCTCGGTGTAGCCGTAGGTCTTGGTGTGGGTGTAGGCGTCGCCGTGGGCTTAAGTGTCGGTGTACTTGTAGCCGTAGGAGTAACCGTTGCCGTGGGCTTGGTCGTAGCCGTAGGTCTCGGTGTACTCGTAGGCGTTACCGTCGCTGTAGCTACAGCTGTAGGCACGGGCGTTTGAGTCGCCGTCGGAACAACCGTAGGCTTTGGTGTGTTAGTAGCTGTAGGCACAGCCGTAGGGGTAGGAGTGACGGTAGGAGTAACAGCAGGCGTTAATGTTGCTGTCGCTGCAGGCGTGAGCGTTGCCGTGGGTGTAACAACGATCGTGGGTGTGCAGGTCGACGTAGCCTCAGCTATCAGCGCGGGAGAAGGAGTTTCCGCCGTCTCCGTTTCATTCTTTAAATTGTTTTCCTCGTTACCGGATGTAAAAGATCCCTTCAGATCGATCAGCGGCTCGAATTCTCCCCATCCCCTAAAAAGAACGATACAGCCGCCCGCTATCAGAACTATGATAAGAAGCGCGACAAGAAAGCGTCGTAACCTCGCATATTTAAGACTGTTTTTCATGTTTCCCCCGAATTTCTGTTTTACAAGCTTCAAAACTCATTGCTTCTCATAAACTATATATTACTATAAAACAAAACATTTCCGATGACAACATCGGAAATGTAAAAAATGAGGGCTTTTAATTGTGCAATATGCACAAACTTGTAAGTTAATTTTCAGGTGAGGCATTGTATTCCTCCCCGTCTTCTCCTGCTCTTTGTTCGCGTTCGAGTTCCTTGAATATCGGCAAAACTATGCCTGCATCCGTCATAATGAGCGTCATGGGGCCGATAACACAGCCGATCACAAACAACACATCATTGATCCCATAGAACAACAGAATTTCAACGCCCCAAAGAACAAGTACAAGCAAGGTCTTTGTGAAGAATCTCACCCCGATCTTCCTTGCATTTCTAAGGTTTTGTAACAGACCTCCCTCATATCTTGCTTCGAGGGGGAGAACATAGATCAAATGGAGTAACGTTACGGTAAAAACAACGATCCCGATTATCAGAAAATAGATCGGGTTACCTTCAACCGCTTCAAAAAGCTGAATATCCAGCCACAATCCGTAGATTATGATCCCAAACAGGAAAGTGAGCACTATCCCATTTTTCAGATTGTCCTTATATGCTTTCCAAAACTGCTTAAAAACGTGAGTGTCTCTCGACTCGTAAATCTTCAAAGCGACGTTGAAGGCCGCAATGGCTGAGGTCCCCGCCGTTATAACGGGAATACACCCCAGCAGAAAACAGAAATTGATCACTGCCACGTCTGCAAGAGTATTCATGAATTCTATAAATTTACTGTTGATACCGAAGAGACTCTTCATTTTGATCCTTTCGATTGTAGGGAAGTCTGTATAAAACCTCGTTAATTATTCAAGGAGTGGAGGCAAGCTTTCCACACATAAACTCGCCTCCCATGCTAACTAATTTATCTGAGTGGCAAACTTTGCTTTTGCAGCCAGCTTACTCCACTCAATGCACTGATCATATCCGTATGCATTGCACTTTTTGATCATTTCCTTAACGATGTATTTGTACTCAGCATCGGAATTTGCATAAATTGCATTCCAGGAATACTGTACGATACAATCCGTCACCTGCGACCATACGGTCTCAAGTTCGGGGGACTTTCCGGGAGTTACATAACCTCTTACCGCGGGCTGCAGATAGTAATCCGTCTTTTCAAAGTACTCCTGAGTAGTGTTGCAGCCTGTGCGATCTACCCAATCCTGCTGGATCGGAGTGAAGTTCTTCTCAAGCTGCGTCTTCCATGTGTCCTTGTCATAGGTCTCGTTATGCTTTGAATCAAGGTTGACTGAAGCATTATCCCATACAACGTTGTTGATCTGAATGCATCCGTCGTTAAAGGTACCGGAAAGAGGATAACTCTTGCCTGTCTCAAGGGACGTAAAGGTCTGTCCCGCCATATCAAAGTTTGAATCTGCGTTGGTCTTTTCGCCGAGCTCAGTGAAATAGATCCAGCCATCTTCATCATAATCCCATGTAAGTCCTCTGGGACCATACCATGTTGTCATGGCTCCGTCGGGAGTAGCGAGCCAGTTGATGATCTCCATGCAGAGCTCGGGATACATCGTGTTTGCGCCGATGGACCATATTCTGCTTCCGCCGTAAGGGTTCATGCCCGCAACGGGTGTATGTGCTTCCGTCGGGCAAAGCGAGAACATCATCTTGCCGTCCTTAAGGTGCTCAAGTGTATTGTAGCCGGAACGTCCCGCATAGTTGAATACCGAGAAGAACACTCCGCCGTTTGCAAGTTTTTCAGCCATGTCGTTATAGGTCTGAGACATGGAATCGGGATCGATGAGTCCCGCACGATAGAGCTTGTTTGCCCATTCAAGCATCTGAAGATAAGGGCTGTTGTCATCCAGTGCTCCGTAGAAATCACCTGTTTTTGCATCATAGTGGCCGAGTCCGAGGTCTCCGTCGTATCCGAAGAAGGTGGTGGCAATACATTTAATGTACATGCACATATCTCCGTCCCAGTCAGGCCACATCGAGAGTGCATATGTAGGCTCTCCCGCTTCGTCTGTGGGACAGATCTTTTTCATCTCAACAAGTACGTTTAAAAGGTCATCCATATTTTTAACTTCGGGATAGCCCAACTGCTTGTAAAGATCCCATCTGATGTCCCATGTATAGAAGAAAGCCGAATGAGCGTCGGCACTGGGTGCTACGCCGTGCCCAAAGCCGTAGATCTTTGATCCGTCACCGGAGATCTTTCTGTTATTTTCAAGTGCCGGCTGCATATGCTCGTAAATATAAGGTCCGTATTCCTTTAAGAGATCGTCCTCTTCCCAGTCGTAGAGAAGTCCGAGATTAACCGCATTCTGATAGTTTGCGCCGTCGCTTCCCCAAACCACGATATCCCCGAGGTTTCCTGCCTCAACTCTTGTATCGTAGGTTCCTTCCGCCTCGGGAATGATATTGAGTTTAACATTAAACTTGTCTTCAAGAAGAGCTGCACTCCAACCGCCTTGAATACCGGAATAGTTTGCAAGTTCCGAAAACACGGTGATGGTGATGGGTTCTTCTTTCTTTTTAGTGCCCGGTTTAGAGCTGTCCCCGCAGGCTGCGAGAGAAAGCACCATGGCAAAGCACAACAGCAAACTCATTACTCTTTTCTTCATATTTTGTCTCCTCTTTTCTCTTTTTCCGTTCTTCTAACCCTTGACAGCCCCAAGCATTATGCCCTTAACAAAGTAACGCTGCATGAAAGGATAAACAAGAAGAATGGGAATGACCGTAACCATTGAAATGGTATATTTTATGATCCTGTTGGAAAGGGTTCCGCTGGCAATTCTGTCTGCCATCGCCGAGTCCATTGTGGATCCCAGGTCCGTAGTTTGGTTCAGGTATATGTATAACCTGTGCTGCAGAGTGTACAAGCCCGCATCGTTGTTCATAAGTAAAAGGGAATCCTGGAAGGAGTTCCAGTTACCTACCGCGCCGAAAATTGCTATGGTTGCAAGTATCGGTTTGGAGAGCGGCCAGATTATATGCGTGAACACCTGCATTGTAGTGGCTCCGTCAAGTAACGCACTCTCCTCAAGTTCCGGAGAAATGGATTCCACATAGGTCTTGACCAGGATGATGTTGTACGGTGCCACAACGCCGGGAATGATATATGCCATAAAGGAGTTGGTCAGACCCAGCATCATCATGTTCAGATACCAGGGAATAAGACCGGCATTAAAGTACATGGTGATGATGATCATTCTGTACCAGATCTTTCTTTTCCACATGTGCTGCTTTGTGACTATATAGCCCGCAAAGCCCGAAACTCCGACCATCAGAGCGGTTCCGATGATGGTTCTCATTATGGTTACCGTGAAGGACCGACCAAGGCCGTTTACGTTTAAAAGAGCCAGGTAGTTGTTTAAGTGAAAACCTCTCGGAAAGAAGGTTACCATTCCTCTGTTAACCATGTCATTGTTTGATATGGTATTTATAAACAGGTAATAGAACGGGAAAACACAAAGTATCATGAATACCGTGAAAAACACGATGTTTAGTGCATCAAACACCACATCTCCCGCTGTCTTTTTGTAAATAATTAGTCCAAAGCTGGAATCGCGCTTTGAGTTTTTCTTTTTTTCTGCCATAGCGCTCTTCCTCCTTAAATTATACTTTCGCCACGAATGGTCTTTGAAACATTATTTGCAATAAAGAGCAGGAATATGCTGATCAATGACTTTGCCATTGAAACAACGGTTGAAAGAGGTATCATGGTTCCTCCTCCGCTGTTTACAATACCCAGATTGTATACATAGAGATCCAGCACTTCCAATGTATCCTTGTTGATGGAATTGGAGAATACCAGGTACTGCTCCATTCCGTTTGAAAGGATGTTTGCAATGGAAAGCATGAGCATTACACAATAGGTGGGAATAAGAGCAGGCACAGTGATATGCCACATTCTCTTAAATCTTCCCGCACCATCCACCATTGCGGCTTCGTACAGGCTTTGATCCACACCCGATATGGCCGCTATATATATGATCGCGCTCCAGCCGAGTCCCTTCCACGTTCCCCAAGCCAGCATCTTGATCCATGAAAGCTCGTCATTCTGCAGATAGTTCGCATCTGCTATGCGCTGAGTAAAGAGTTCGATAATATCATTCACGAAACCTTCCGTTGAGAAGAAGGCAAAAGCTATGGCATAAACCAGAACCCATGAAATAAAGTTGGGGATCGTCGTAAGGATCTGAACCGATTTGCGGAAGCCCGTGCTTCTGATCTCCGAAAGGAAGATCGCAAAGGCGATAGGCAGCCAGCTTGTGAGGATACCCAGCGACGACATTGCCAAAGTGTTCTTAATTACTCTTAATATATCCAATCTGTTCATTTCGTTGCTGAACAGATAAGTGAACCATTTGAATCCCACGAATCTGTCGGCGGTGAGATCTGCGCCCGCTCTGTAATCGAAGAAGGCGTATCTCCACCCCCAAAGAGGCAGATAAGAAAAGACGAAGGACAACATCAATATGGGGAGAATGTACAGGAAAAGCTTGAATTTTTCCTGCATCTCCATCCTCGGCTCTTTCTCTGTCTTTAGTTCGGAAACGAAAAGGATTCCGGTTATGATCAGAAGAACAATGCCAAAGATCAGGAAAAAGTTTATGTTACTCTTGGGTTCAAGCGCTCCGAGTTTTTTTCCCGCTGCTTCCAGTTCTCTTTTGAACCTGCCGAATGATGCGTGGCTCAAAATACTTCCGAGTCCCATGAACAGCGACCCGATCATCGGAAAGATCGCGCCTTTGAATCTCATTTTGTTGTTTCCGAGAGACATGCATCCGCCTATCCCGGCCAAAACAACGCCTATGATTATTGCTATCCCGGCAAACTGGATGAGCCTGAAGGTCAGTCCCGAAATGTATCTGAAACCCAGACCTATGTTTGCCGTCAGGTTGTCGTAGGATACCGCCGCAGTAAATAACGAACAATATTTACTGATCTTGTCGGTTACCCTCGCCGGAAAAAAAGCCGGCAAAAACAGCGTCATAACGCTGAAAAGTATCATCGCACGCTGTACCCAGTAGATGTATCTGTAGGGCTTTTGCGGCTGTGATATTGAATTCTCTCTTATATTATCCACGTTTCCCTCCCGCTGATTCTGCTTTGTTTAATTATACAGCCGGGAGAACCATACTTTTATAATATAAATCAGATAAGATTTAGATTAAAATTTCGACACTGTATTTTGTATTTTTGTCTTGTTTTTATTAAGAGGTTATTGTAGAATGTAAAAAATTATTTACACCAAGTCAGGAGGCATATATGCTAAGACACGTCATCAGCCCTCAGGATCTTTCCGTAAAAGAGCTGGAAGATCTTATCAACCTTGCAAAAGACATGTACTCACACCCTTCCGATTATTCGGAAAAATGTAAAGGAAAAAAAATAGCTACTTTATTCTATGAACCAAGTACCCGCACCCGTTTAAGTTTTGAAGCCGCAATGCTTAATCTCGGGGGCAGTGTTCTTGGTTTTTCTTCTGCCGATTCGTCCTCAGCCGCTAAAGGAGAAAGCGTTGCAGACACCATCCGTGTCATCTCCTCCTACGCTGATATATGCGCAATGCGTCATCCCAAAGAAGGTGCTCCCCAGGTAGCGGCCATGCACTCTCTTATCCCGGTCATAAATGCCGGAGACGGCGGCCACAATCATCCCACCCAGACTCTTACCGATCTTTTGACGATCAGTCAGCTCAAAGGTCATTTGGACAATCTTACGATCGGCTGCTGCGGAGACCTCAAGTTCGGTCGTACCGTACATTCTCTGATCACTGCAATGTCCCGTTATACAGGCGTTAAATTCGTGCTCATCTCCCCCGAAGAATTGAAGATCCCCAATTATCTTCGTACCGAAGTTCTTGATGCGAAGGGCATAGAATACTGCGAGGTAAACAAGCTTGAAGAAGTAATGCCTAAGCTTGACATCCTCTATATGACCAGAGTTCAAAGAGAACGTTTCTTCAACGAGGAAGACTATATCCGGTTAAAGGACAGCTTCATTCTGGATAAGGAAAAGATGGAATTCGCCGGTCCCGATATGCTTGTAATGCATCCTCTTCCCAGAGTAAACGAGATCTCGCCGGAAATAGACACAGATCCCAGAGCTGTTTACTTCAAACAGGCTGAATTCGGCGTTTACATCAGAATGGCATTGATTTATACGCTTCTTAAGGAAGCGGGAAAGATAGAGGGTTAAACTATGCTGAACATTAGCGGATTAAACGAAGGATATGTTCTGGACCACATAAAAGCCGGTGAATGCATGGAGATCTACACCTGGCTCGGACTTGACCGCCTCGACACCGAAGTTGCTCTTATTAAGAATGTAAAAAGTAAAAAAATGGGTAAGAAAGATATAATTAAGATCGAGGGTGAACACTCGTTAAATTTTGATATGCTCGGCGTTATGGATCCGAACATTACCATTGATGTGATAAAAGGTGGCGTTATAACCGAAAAAAGAAAGCCCAGCATGCCGGAGTACGTCGAAGGCATTATCAAATGCAAGAACCCCAGATGCATCACAACCGTAGAGCAGGGCCTGACCCACAGATTCAAACTTACGGATCCCGAGAAAGGCACCTACCGCTGCGTATATTGTGAACAGAGCTTTAAGAAAAGATAAAGGGATCGTCTTTGGAATCCTCCGAAGGCTCCTCTTCTTTATCTGCTTTATTATTTGACTTTACTTCATCCTTCACGACGGAATCCACCTTGTCCTTAAGGTTATCTTTTTCCTTTCCGGAGGATGTAAATCTATCGACTACATCGGGGATCATATCGATGATCTTTGTAGCAATATCCTGATTTTTAACATTGACAAGCTTGGCGTGGCCGTCCTTCAAAACGATGACCGCGCTGGGCGTGATCTTTCCGCCCATACCGCCGCCGCTACCGCCTTTTTCGGACTTTGTGGAGCCGTGCTCCTTGTCCCATGCTCCGGCAGCAACCCCGAAGGAGACCTCCACGAGAGGAAGGATGATGGTTCCGTCATCGAATTTCACGGCATCTCCGACAACTGTCTTGGTTGTGAGAAATCCATCCATTCCTTTGAAAAGAGATTCTATTGTATTCTGAAATTTATTATCCGACATTAAATGTCCTCCCATAAACTTATTCAATTTAAAACGGCACAAGCATCAAGCCTTTTCCGAAAGTGCTTTCAGACGATCCTGCGCATGATGAAGCTCCTTATTAAAATACAACAAAACAAGGATTAACGCAACGGTAAATATCCTAATCCTGCCCTTAAATGAAATGTCGCAGTCAAATCTTTCGTTCTCAAAGTCGGGGCTAAGGTCCAAAAGAGGTCCCATGGCGCCGTAGATCGCCGAGATCAGTCCAAGCACCTTACCTGTGGTCGAAGGGTCGGAAAAACCGAAGCACAACTCTCCCCGTATTTTTTGTGGTATCACATGAAGGATGAGTTTTTTGATCCGCTTAAAGGCTTTAACCGCTTGCGGTCTTGTTTCCTCTATGAGTTCCAAAACCTCATCCCTGTTTTTAAACAGGTTTTTCAGCCTTTGGAGGAAAGAAAGCTTTTGAGGCTTCTGCTTTTTCTTATTACGAGGCTTTTTTACGCTTCCCGCTGTTTTACTTTTCTCTTCCTTTTTGGGTTCTTCCTCTTTGGGTTTCCCGGTCTTCGGTTTGAAGAAAGCGACTCTGATACTGCTTTTAAATCTCTTCTCCGCATATTGGAGCTTTACGGTCAGGAAGCCGAAAAACCAGGTTATCTTGGCATCTCCCTTCAGCTCCTTCTCCCGCTTCGCAAAATTTCCGGTGTATCTGACGGGAACAAAAAGAACCGCCGCCAAAACCAACAGGATCAAGGCGAGCAACCCCAAAAGTATAAAGCCTGTGATCTTAAGTGCAATCATATTTTTCTTCCGTCAGTTTTAAAAGGATTTCGTTTGCTTCGCTCATGCTCCCCGCAATACCATAGATCAACAGTTCTCTCTCCCGATAATACGGAAAAAGGAGAACCTTTTCTTCTATAACCTCAAAGAGATTCTGAGCATTTGTGGGGTTGGTTATCAAAAAAACGTTAAGACACAGTTTTCCGGCCTTTATTCTTCTGACAGTATGTAATTTCCTGTGTTTCAGGCTTTTTCCCACCTGCAGAGGTTTGTTGAAACTAATCATAGCATTCCCTGATAAGATTTATGGAAATCTGCCTCTCGCCCGCATCCGTGCAGGAATCGAGTGCATGTCTTACATACTCCATCACTTCCGTGTGTGTCGAAAGCATTACGGGAAGTTCTCTTAAAAGCTGAGCCATAACCGCGCGGTTCTTGAGCCTTCCGCCGTTTTTGAAGAGTTCCTCCAGATCCTTGGCAAATTCGGTTTTTACCTTTTCCAGATAAGCATCATCAATGGTGGATTCTTCCTCAATGAGTTCCGCAAAGGTGCTCTCTCCGCAAAGCCTGCAGGTCATCAGCAGTCTTTCAAACTGCACGGTGAGCATGAGTTCCTCAACCTGCTTTCTGTAATGTTCTTTGATCACCAGCAGTACCGATTCCTCATCGTTGATCCTTTCGTTCAATTTTTCGATACGTCCTTCCGTACCGCCGAAAAGCTTGTCATAGTCAGCTTCTCCGGAAATGAGGTTTTTGATTATATCTAAGACCTTCTCGCAATTCTTCTCACCTTCCGCAGTAAAGTACTGTCTTGTAAGAAGCACCGCCAGCAAAGCATTTGCAAGCTCCTGCAGATCCGTCAGTTCATCCGCCAGATCCGAAACAAGGTTTGAAGCTATCCTGTAATCATCCCTGAGATCAAAGAATCTCTGCGCCTCTATCTCGGAATAATCCGCGGTTCTGAGTTCCTCCAGCAGCTCGTTCACATTCTCATATACGTCAAACTTTTTGTCGGTCCTGTACATTCCCGATGCGGAACGAAGCATATAATCAAAGGTATCTATGGCCTTCTTGTCGGAATTCGAATAAAGCGAAAAGGTGGTATCCACCAGATCCTGTATCTTGCCTTTGGTGAGTCTGATGGGGAGGCACGAGATCGCAGTCTTGATCCTCTCGTTTATCAAAGCGTTCTCCTCGTCCTTGAAGATCCACTTCAGTATCTCTCTTGCAATATCATCATTAGCGGTCTCTTCGTTTCTCACATATTCAAACTTAGGCTCAAGGCGGTTGAGAATGTACTCATAGATGACCAGATCGTCCACCAGCGCGGTAACCGCTTCCATTCTGTGTCTGATGGTCTCTCTCACCGTTATGGTTCTCTCAACGGAAGCCTTGTTGTCTTCCGGGCTGAACTTGCCCTCGCAGAGTTTCCTGATCTCCTCAAGCAGGATGTCATATAGTTCCTGATCGTGCTTGTCAAGCTTGGTATCGTCATAATCGCTCTTATCGATCTGCATGGAAAGCGACATTGCGAGGTTATGAAGTGCAAATTCCCCGTAAAGAGAAGCCATTGAACTTAAATAAACGGGAATATTGATTTCAAGATTTTTCCCTTTTCTGATCTCATTTTCAATATCTTTGATATCTGACATAGTATCATCTCCGGATTAAAATTTGGATTTATTTTAACATAAAACGCGGGAGGTAGCAATAATATAAAGCCATTCAAACAGGTGGATCGATCACTGTTCGGGTCCCGTCAAAAAACCCGTTACGGATCTCTCGGTAACGGGTGCATTATTATATGCCTTATATTCTTTTTACGTGGGTGTGTGTATACAGATGGTCCATACAATACTCATAGTTTCCGTCGCACTTGGTGCAGAATCTGAACTCTATATCACCGTCAAGCTCCGTTCTTCCGCAGATAGCACATTTATGTCTTGTAATGACCGTCTTTCCTTCGTGAGTCGCTTCGCGTCCCATGTTGACCTTTGCCCAGCGTACTTTGTTTCTGTATTCCCGCTGTCTCCTGAAATCGGAAGGTCGTCTTTTCCCGAATATATCCTTTGTGGTAAAGAAGAAGATCAGGAAATTCAGCAGCGACATCAATATGATCACCACATCGTACCATCTTCCGCCTGCCAGAGACAGGATCATCATCAGTCCCAGGAATGCCGCTTCGATGATACCCAGTATCTTAACCCTTACAGGAATGATAAACATGATCAAAACCTGCATATTGGGGAATGTCGAAGCATATGCCAGGAAAATGGACATGCAGATGTAAAACGTTGAAACGCCCATAAACCAGGAACCGGGAAGTGCCACAATATTGTTTCCTTCAACGTAGCCGGAATAAGCAAAAAGTTCCTCCGCTTTGAACAGTCCTTCTTTAATCTCATCCGCAAACTGAATATATGCAATGCCGTATATGATAAAGCTTCCCAATATGGTGAATATTATCCCTGAGAAAATGTAAACATTGTACCTGAAATCACCCCAGACGCTTTCCATTGACCGTCCTATGGAATAGTAAAAGTACAGCATGATAATGGTCCAAAAGCTCAGATTCTCCGGCGGAATGAATACCCAGCTCAAAATCCTCCAAACCTGTCCGTGAACGATCATATACGGATTCAGCGACAACCATTGCAGCGCATCCGCATTGATGAACTGAATGATATAGCCCACTATATAACATACGATCAGGATCAAAGAAAGATTCGGGATCGCATATTTCCCGTATTTTCTTTCAAGTTTAAACAGCAGTCTGCCCATAAGCACCTCATATTATAAATCAATTATTATCCGTATTTCCCCTACGGTTAGTTTTCAAATTCCGCAACCATTGCTTTATCATTGATCTCACCATAGGTCTCTCCCTCTGTTTTGGTGACGATCTTAAGCTTTAGCATCAGGATCACTCCAACGACAGAAAGTGCTCCCAACACATAAAATACAACTGTTCCGACTGTTTCGACAGTTTCTTTTCCCTGTAGAAGCGAAAGCAGCTGCCCCGTCAGATTGATAATGAAATGAGTGAACACGCCGGCCCATACGCTCTTGAATTTAATAACGATGATCGCAAGGACAACACCGAGAACAGTTGCATATATAACCTGAACCATTACACCTGCGAAACCTGTAAGACTCGCATTGGAAAGATGCATTAATCCGAAAGCCAACGATGAAATGATCACCGCAGCGATATCGCTCATATGCCTTCTTCCGTAATTCAGAGCAACGCCTCTTATGATAAGGTCCTCACATATCGGCGCGGCAAATACGACCAGTAAAAACATCGGGATCGAAGTTGTTCCCGTTCCTGTCAAGCCCTCGGAAAGGGCCTCATACTCTTCGCTTATGCTTTCGGGCAGAATGGATAAAATCCCCCCAAGGCAAAGGCTCACGATCACCTGCAATCCTATACCGCACATTACAAGAAAACCGATCTTCTTAAGCTTAAAAGCTTTGGAAACGGGCACTTCAATCCGGCGTATCTTTCTCCACCAGAAAAAAGCGATCAGTGCGACAATAATATCCGCGATCAGAGACAGTACAGCAATAAAATCGCCTATTTCCAAACCTTCCTGCATCGCTGTCATGTCATACATATTCGTTCCGTCGACGCTTGCCTTAATAGCAAATATAACTCCGTAAATAACCGAACCCATAACACTGATCAACCCACTTACAAGCAGCATTACCAATACGGGAGCGATCATTAAGACAACTCCCAAAACTGCATTTTTATCCTTTTCTTCCATTTCTCTCTCCTTTTTTTGTAAACTCCTCTTTTATCCGTCCAAAAAGACCGATATCAAATGGGAATTATATCAAACCCATATACTCATGACAATTAAACTAATATAAATTTTTCATACCGTTCGGGCATTCGCTCAAAGAGTAAAAAAACAGAGCCCTGAGACATAGTCCTCAGTACTCTGTTATTATCTCTTATTATTTTCTTACCTTAAGCTTAACAACACTGCAAGCAGGCATGGTGAATGCGATCCCGTCGTTTGTCTTCTTGAAATCCGCAAACTCTTTGATAACAACTTCATTCTGCTTGTCAAAAGTATTATATGCGCCCATGTCTGCTGTGATCACGCTGCCCTCGATATCCTTGAAGTCATAATCGGTAATAACCGCATCGATTTTTCTTTCTTCCGTAGCCGAAAGATTTGCGACCGTGATAGTAAGACTTCCGTCCTCCCCCTTAGACACAGATTCGTACAGATCTTCCACCTTGTTCTCTTCTGTTCCTATCGTTGTCTTTTCAACGGAGCTCTGAACAAGAGTCGCATCCTGATGGTCTGCATACATCTTGAATACATAGTAAGTCGGTGTCTTAACCATCTTGGCGCCTTCCGTCAGGATCACTGACTGAAGGACATTGACCAGCTGAGCTATGTTTGCCATTCTGATCCTGTCTGAGTGCTTATTGAAGATGTTAAGTGTGGTAGCCGCTACTATAGCATCTCTCATGGTGTTCTGCTGATAAAGGAAACCGGGATTAGTTCCGGGTTCAACATCATACCAGGTACCCCATTCATCGAAAACGATCCCTACTCTCTTTGCCGGATCATACTTGTCCATAACGGCAATATGATTTTTCAGCAATTCATCGGTAAAGGTCATCACCTTGAGAGTAAGATAATACTCATTCTCATCGAAGCCTGTGGCAGCGCCCTTTGAGCCCGCCCAGCCGTGAGGGACCGTATAGTAATGTAAAGATATGCCGTCCATATAATTGCCGGCGAGCTTCATTAACGTATCCATCCAGTTGTAATCCGCTCCGTTGGGACCGCAGGCGATCTTGTATATTCTCGGTCCGCCGTAATTTCTCACATAGGTCTGATAGCGACGATACTCGTTTGCATAGTATTCCGGAGTCATGTTTCCGCCGCAGCCCCAGTTTTCATTACCTACACCAAAGAAATCAACCTTCCAGGGCTCATCATGTCCGTTTGCCTTTCTGAGATCTGCCATGGGGGAAACGCCTTCAAAGGTCATGTACTCAACCCACTCGCTCATTTCCTGAACTGTACCTGAGCCAACGTTCCCGTTAACATAGGTCTCGCAGCCTATCTGACGGCAAAGTTCCATGAACTCATGTGTTCCGAAGCTGTTGTCTTCAAGAACACCGCCCCAATGAGTGTTGATCATCTTCTTTCTTTTTTCCTTGGACCCGATACCATCCTTCCAATGGTACTCGTCCGCAAAACAACCGCCGGGCCAGCGAAGAACCGGAAGCTTCATTTCCTTGAGAGCTTCGACAACGTCCTTACGCATTCCGTTGACATTGGGAATTTCAGAATTCTCACCCACATAAAGGCCTTCATAAATGCATCTGCCGAGATGTTCCGAAAAATGTCCCTGAATCTCCCTGTTGATCTTACTGAGTTCAACATTGGGATTAATATACATCTTAGCCATTTTCATCCTCCATTAAAGAGTTTATTTTAGTGAACGCTAAAATATTAAACTTTCAAATAAAGAATAGACCATTTTTAGATGTATGTCAAGAAAAAAAATCGTGGTTTATTCCGCGATTTTTTTAATGAGTTACTATTTACATATTTATGAAGTCTTTACGATAATCAACATCAAATCTTTCCGCAACCGCAACCAGTTCTTCGTCACGGATCGTATTCACTCTGGGAAGTCCTGCAGCAAGGAGATAAAGCTGTGCGGCTTTTTCAACCGTTTCGATGAGGCCGAAGGTTTCATCCATATCCTTGCCCGATCCGTATATGCCATGCATACCCCAGATCACAAGGCGATAATCCTCCATCTTTTCCGCCGTTGCCTCTCCGATCTCGTTTGTACCGCATACCATCCAAGGGAGAACTCCGACTCCGTCGGGGAAAACGACGATGCATTCGGTACAGGTTTTCCAGAGAGCACGTGTAAAGGTTTTGTCATCGAGCTCAATTACCTGATTCATAGCCAAAGTGTTGGTGGGATGACAATGCATTACCACTCTGTGCTCGGGATCCTTTCTCAGACGTACCATGTGTGTCATCAGGTGAGCGGGCAATTCGCTTGTAAACTTTCCGCCGTCCTTGTAGCCCCAAAGAAGTTCGGCATTGTTACCGTCCTTTGCGATCCTGATGATCCCGAGGTTTGTCTCCGGATCAAATTCAACATTTTTAAAATATTTGCCTGTTCCGGTCACGATAAAGATCTTTCCGATCAGTGACTGTGCAGCAAACCCGAGAGGTATTGTTCTTAAAACCTTTGTAAGATCGAGATACTCTCCCACAACCTCTTCATCAAGCATCATGCTGATGTTTCCGCCGTTTCTCTCATCCCATCCGAGACGATACATGTTGGCGGTGGTCCTCATCATTTCCTGTACAAAGGGTGCTTCAAAAATACTTTTCATATATCTTCCTGCTTTCTTTATGTTAAGATTTAGAGCTTACTGATTATATGCTTGGCGGCGGCATTTTCCTTATCGATAACACGCACCTCGTCGCCGAATCTGATCTCAATGCTGAGCGGATCCGAATTGTCAACGACATAGCCTTCGCCAAAGAATCTATGACCGATCCTGTCATTCACCTGCAACTGATTAAGCATTTCGAGTGCACGTTCGTTTTCTTCGGCCATCCGCTCCAAAGCCTCCTGCCGTTCTTTTTCCTCGGCCTCGGCAATTCTTTGCCGCTCAGCCTCTGCTCTCGCTTCGGCTTCAGCCTTTTCTTCGGCACTGATCTCCGGAACTGTGCTCACCGCAAGAGTTCTTTCCATTTCCTCCCGCCTGCGCTTTCCGACAAATCTCATGGAATTTCCGTCCTCTGCGGCTATGGCCCTTTCTTTAAAGAAGTCATATATTCCGAAGATCAAACATATAACAACAATAATAGTGATTATGATCAAAGGAGCGGTCCACGGTGGTGTGGAAGTAACCTGCGTTCCCATACCCGGTTTCGGGGGAGTGGGCGTCGGCGTATTGGTAGGTGTGGGTGTGTTGGTCGGAACATCCGGCTCGGGAGTCGGCGTAGGTGTGTAAGGCACGAGTGGCGTGGGTGTCGGAAGCGGAATAGCCGGATCGCCCGTCTTTCTGGTATAATGAGCATTGATATATCCATGAAATTCTATATCTTCATTTACCCAGCGGACCTCATACCAAAGGTCAACAGAACCGTCCTCATAGGTCGCTGTACACTCTCTCATTACCGCTACCAGGTCGTTTTTCTTAAGTGATACCGATTTTCCTGTCACGGGATGCTTTATTTTTTTAAAGGATGTACCCGGACCGGTTCTGACATTCAATGTAGTTGTTATACTTACTACAAAAGCCTCTGCGTTCTCGGTTTCTTCAGTCAGTTCATATGTGGGTTCCGTTTCGGCAAAGACCAAAGTGTCATCCCATAATAAAGACAGAACCAAGACAACACATATCGTTTTGCACGCGGTAATCAAAAACTTTTTCAGTTTCATACCGATAATTCTGTGCATACAGTGTTCCCCTTTCTGCATCTTATAATTCATCCATATTGATAAGATTTATCTTGTCATAGGCCGCGGCAACCTTAATGTCCTGACCGAAGCCCGACTTGGCAAAGATATATATCTCGTCTGCATTAACCCCGGCGATCCTCATCAGCTCACGGCATTTTCTGAGTTCCGAGCTGTTCATCGGAGTAGACTTAAAGCTGCAGAAGGCAACAATTGTATGCCCCTCCTCATCTCTTCCGATCACATCGATGTCTCCGGCTTTGCCGTACCATCTGCCCCATTTTTCGTACTTTCTTCCGAACTTGCCCAGATCCGACATAAGCTTCATATACTCGAAACATACACCTGCGTATCTTTCTCTCATAAAATTATCCAGGTCGTAGGCAATGATATTGTCATATACTTCCTTCTCCATTCCACGATCAAGCATAGACATGTTGGGGAAAACGTAACGATACCAGAAACACAGGTAGTTGTCCTTAATGCAATACATGCCTTTCTTGACATCATCATGTGAACCGGTCTCAACGGAGAAGACCTTTTCAACCACATCAAGCGCGATCAGGTTTTTAAGATAAACGCTGATCTTTGCTCTGGAAAAGCCTGTCCTTACATATATGTCATTCAGCTTCCAGTTACCCGCCGCCAGCGTGGCAAGTATGGCATTGTAAGCCGGAAGCTCACGAAGCTCGCTTTTAAGGAAACGCTCCGCTTCGTTTCGCAGCAGTCCTCTCTTGTAAAGAAAGATCCTCAGGATGTTTTCCTTAACGTTAAGTTTTTCGCTCCAATAATCCAACAGTCCGGGAACTCCGCCGAGAATACCGCCGGCATATATGGTCTGATCGATGGGCATATTGGGGAAGCGATCAAGAAGTTCAACAAACGCAAGTTCCCTGAGCTTTATAATGCCCGCAAGGGTTCTTGCTGCCTGTCCCAGATCTTCCACCAGTGAATTTTCCACCCAGTTAACGGAAGAACTCAGGAAAAGGAACATTACCTTTCCTTCCGTCTCCGCTTCCTTCATGATAGCTATGAACGCATTCTTAAACGCTTCTCCCACAGTGATCATGTACTGGAACTCATCGATAACAAAAACCGTCTTTTTATCCGGATTTCTCTCGATCGCCTGCTTAAAGCAACGATAATATGAAAATGCGGGCTCCTTTACATCACATGAACTGCCCGCCTCACCCGTAAATTGAAGCAGTTGCTCCTGCTCTGACAATTCCCTGGCAGAGTAGTAAACGGAAGGCAGGTTTTTCACAAACTCAAGAGCAAGCGATGTCTTTCCCATACCGTATCTTCCGTACAGGACTATCGCCTTGTTGCCCTCGCTTTCATAGCATTCAACTATCTGTTTTAATTCGTTGTTTCTCCCAACCACTTTTGTCACCCCGATATAGATTAATTACATTCTTTCCGGTGCCGAGAAGCCCAAAAGATCTATTCCGCACTCCAAGATCCCCTTTGTAAGTTCAAGCAGCGCGATCCAGCCTTCTCTCTTCTCTTTGTCCTCTTCACTCAATATCTTTGTGTCATGATAAAATCCGTTAAAAGCATCCGCCAGTTCATAAACAAACCTGCAGACAACATGGGGCGCCGTATCACGGAAGGCAATATCAAGCATATCTCTGAAGCCCGATATCTTTAACATAAGATTCTTTTCCGCATTTCCCACAGGTGCTTTGATCTTATCAAAATTGCCGTCTGTTCCGTAGGTTTCCCTGTATTTGTTTAAGATCGATTTGATCCTGACGATCGTATAAAGGATATAAGGTCCCGTATTCCCTTCAAAGGAAGTAAACCTGTCCGTATCGAAAATATAGTCCTTTGTAGCCTGATTTGAAAGGTCTCCGTATTTAAGTGCCGCAAGCCCTACGATCTTGGCTGTCTTTGCAGCATCCTCCGGATCTTCCTCTCTGTTTTCCATGATCCTGTCATAAACAGCATCGTTAACCATCCGGATCAGAGCCTGAAGTCTGAGTGTTCCGCCGTCTCTTGTCTTAAAAGGCTTGTTATCCTTGCCGTTCACGGTTCCGTTTCCGATAAAACGAAGGTCTGTGTCCTGAGGAACTATGCCTGCCTTTTTGGCTGTACGGAACACCTGAATGAAGTGGAGTTCCTGCCTCTTGTCAACAACATACACGACCATGTCCGGCTTATAATCCTTTTCCCTTTGAACAAGGGTGGCAAGGTCGGTCGTTTCATAGATCGCCGCTCCGTCGGATTTTCTGATGATGCAGGGCGGATATTCCTTCTTGTCCCCTTCCTCACGGATGTCGACTACAAGAGCGCCTCGGCTTTCATATGCAAGCCCGCTCTTTACCATTTCCTCCACCATGTCCTTGACATAGGGATCCGCATCGCTTTCGCCTTTCCATAGTTCAAAGTGAACGTCGAGATCATCGTAGTTTCTCTTCAGATCAGCCTTGGAAACATTGATGATATGCTCGCCCAGCTCTTTGTAGCCTCTTTCTCTCTTTTGATATCTAACGGTAGCTTCGTGGCATTTTACCGCAAAGTCTTCATCTGCCTTCATTCTTGCACTTGCCGCAGGATAGATCTCTTCAAGATCGGAGATTGTAAAAGGCGGCTCGGTGGGATACTCTCCCTTAAAGTCGGGATCGAAGTAGGGAAGATCGGGCTTTCTGAGCCTCAGTTCCTCGATAACCTCTCCCATCTGAAGTCCCCAGTCGCCGAGATGCGCATCTCCCACCACATTGTGACCCGCATACTTGCAGATCCTCTTGATGCTTTCTCCGATAACCGCAGGACGAAGATGTCCGACATGAAGAGGCTTTGCAACATTGGCTCCGCCGTAATCTATGATGATGCTCATCACCTTTTTGGGTGCTTCAACACCAAATTTCTCGGAATTCTTCATTCCTGTCATATACTCTGCCAGAAAATCGCCTGAAATCTTTATATTGATAAAACCGGGCATAACAGCTTCAATGCTTTCAAAAGCGGCATTTTCCTTAAGGTTTTCAAGCACCTCGTTTGCTATCTGTATGGGTGCTTTTTTAAAAGCCTTGGCCGCAGCCATTGCTCCGTTGCACTGGAAGTCGCAAAGATCGGGTCTGTTGGAAACCGAAGCCTTTCCGTATTCCGCCCCGTATCCCGACTTATCAAAGGCTTCGCCGAGTATGTCCGATATCTTGTCTAAAATCTTCTGCATTTCTTGTAACTCCTTAACTTACGATTTAACAAATCTCTCATAATGTATCACAGAATACGCGATGATTCAAGGCAGAAATGACAGATTCCTAAGAATAAACCACTGTTTTACCCTGAGGGTGTATTAGTGATTAAAATGTCACAGACTAAACCTCATCGCAAACCTGAAAGATGTAGAATTTCAGATAGTAGCTCTCATCCGCATTCCAGGCGATGGGGTGATCCGGTGCCTGAGTGCGGTACTCCACCTGGCGCAAACGCTTGTGGACGCTCTTGGCCGCCTGAGCTATGACCTCGGTGAAGAGCTCCGGAGTCATGAAATGCGAGCAGGAACAGGTGGCAAGGAAGCCGCCGTTCTTCACTATCTTAAGGCCGCGCATGTTGATCTCGCGATAGCCCTTCATGGCTTTCTTTACCGAATCCTTGGATTTGGTAAACGCAGGCGGATCAAGGATGACAACGTCATACTTTTTTCCTTCCTCTTCCAGTCCGGGAAGAAGATCCAATACATCGGCACATTCAAAATGCACGGTAGAGGAAAGCCCGTTTAAAGCTGCATTTTCCGTGGCTTGATCAACCGCAAGCTCGGAAGCGTCTACTCCGGTGACTTCTTTTGCTCCCGCAAGCCCTGCATTGAGCGCAAATGATCCCGTGTGAGTGAAACAATCCAGAACTGTTGCGCCTTTACACAGCTTTTGAATGGCAAGACGGTTGTACTTCTGATCGAGGAAGAACCCCGTCTTCTGTCCGTCAGCCACATCCACGAAGTATTTGACTCCGTTTTCCGCTATCTGCACCTTTGTATCGAATTCGGGACCGATGAACCCTTTGATCCTCTCCATGCCTTCCAGTTCCCGAACCTTTGCATCGCTTCTTTCATAGACACCGCGGATCTTTATACCGTCCGCCTCAAGAACCTCTGTAAGAAGCTTCACCAACAGTTCTTTGAAACGATCTATGCCGAGAGCAAGGCTCTGGACCACGAGCACATCTTCAAATTTGTCAACGGTCAGTCCCGGAAGGTAATCCGCTTCCCCGAAAACAAGACGGCAGGATGAGGTGTCCACCACCTTTTTACGATAATCCCATGCATCCTGTATTCTTTTTTTGAAGAATTCTTCATTGATCTCCGTATCCACATTTCGGGTAAGGAGTCTGACAGTGATCTTCGATCTTCTGTTAACGAAGCCCAAACCGAGGGGATAACCGTTGTTACTCTTAACAACACAAAGGTCACCGTCCGTAAAGTTTCCGGTGACCTGCTCAATTTCGTTGTCGTATACCCAAAGTCCTCCGGCATTCAATGTCCTGCCTTCGCCCTTTTTAAGATTTACGATTGCTTTTATATCAAACATATATTATTCGTCCTTATTTTTTCCTGCGTTAAAAACAAAAAGCTTGCTGAAAACATAGTTTAAAACAACAATAACAACACTTACTATCAGTTTTGCCACATCGACTCCGAATATCTTTGCGGTAAGGCCCAAAACTACAAGTGCGGGGGTTCCGAGTATCTCGATAACTCCGGTAGCCACTCTTGCGCCGACAAATTTGCCGCACTCGAGAGCAATATTCTTTGCTCCATGCGCTCTCTTGGTGAAAACCCACTGTCTGTTGGTCACATAAGCAAAGGCCACAGCCACTACCCATGCAATGATACCCGCAGTTCCTTTAGAGAGAAAAGTATCGATCGCCCCTTGGAAGGTCGTCTCCGAAGCTACAGCTTCCGCGGCAGTCCCTCCGTCACTGAGTATCTTGTCAAAGATCGTATATACGATCAGATTCACAAGTGTGGTCAACACTCCGAAGATGATATACATGATTGTCTCTCTGTTGACCAGGCGGTCAAATATTTTTTTAATCGTCTTCATTTTCTTCCGATTCCGTTCCTTCCTGTTCTGTATTGTTTCCAAAGGCCATTATGCCTTTTTTCCCTTTCTCCGCTCTCGATAATCTCGCAGCTATTGCTATCTCTCTCGAAACATCGTCCGCAAAGACATTCTGCTTTCTTCTTTCCTTCTTGGAAAGGTTGGAAGTCAGATACTCCGAATTCAAAGTATCCGGATCTATACGTTTGATCTTTGTATAAGAGATCGTTTGTATAGGCATATTGTTCTCTTTCAGCTTAAATTCCACGTAGGTCTTTACGAGGAAATAGATAACAGCAAAAGTCGGTACGCCAAGTATCATTCCCGGTACTTTGAACAGACCTCCGCCCAAAGTGATGGCAAAAACCACCCATAACGCCGAAAGGCCTGTGGAATCTCCAAGGATGTTGGGTCCGAGGATATTGCCGTCAAATTGCTGCAGAGCAACAACGAAGATCACAAAGATCAATGCTTTTCCGGGATCGATGATCAAAACCAGCAGCGAGCAGGGAATGGCTCCGACCCAGGGTCCAAAAATGGGAACAATGTTTGTAACGCCGATAACAACCGATATCAGCACAAGATAAGGCATTTTCATAATGGAACAGCCGATAAAGCATAAGATTCCGATGATCAGGGAATCAAGAAGCTTTCCCGATATAAAACCACCGAATATGCTGTCCGCCTCACGACCGACGGCAAGTATCACGTTAACCGTTTCCTTCTTAAAGGTTGCATACAAGAGCTTTTTAAAGCCGCCGATAAAACGACTCTTGCTGACAAGCAGATAAACCGCAACGCAAAGGCCGAGGATAATGTTGATTATGATCTTGAAGGCTCCGACAATACCGTTACTGAGCGAAAGCAAAAGATCTTTTGCCTGCCCCAGGATGTCCGTTCTTATCCAGTTTGTGAAAGACTCCAATGAGCCGTTGAGTGTTTTTTCGACTTCAGCCTGTATGTCAGGATTGAATTCAAAAAGATCCGTAGCAAAACCATAGAACGATGTAGCATAGCCCTGCAGATTGTTTACAAGTGCCGTAAGGCTGTCTGTGACTTCAGGAATAACCGTGTACAAAAGAGCAACGACCAAAGCGATCAAAACCATCAACGCTGTTGCGATCGACACGCCCTTTGCTATCTTCTTCCTTGTTTTCATCTGTAATTTGGTGTGTGCAAGAAGTTTAAGAAGTGCACCGTTAAAAAGGGCCACAATGGGATTGATAAGGTAAGCTATCGCTATACCGATGTTTAAAGGGGCAAGAATGCCGATAACCTTTTTTATAAACGCAACGATATCTTTAATGTAAAACACGAAAAAGAACAGCAATATCGCTCCCGCAACAATGCCGAATATCATTAAGCCCAATTGAACATACTTGTTTTTCTCCTTCATCCTTCCCTCCGAAGTAATTCAATATTATCGATTTTCATCGGGGTTTTCGTCAGGTCCCTTGCCTCTGATTATCTCACCTGCTGCAGGCATGACCGAAAATCTGACCGAAATTGTCTGTCTGGCATGCGGGCAGGAAGGCATATGATTACCGTCTTCATCCAAAATATCGAGAACCTTGGTTTCACTTTCCGTCCCGTCAAAATGCATGATCTCCAAAGTATCTCCGACCGAAAATTTATTCTTTTGCTCCATCACCGCAAGCCCCCCGGAATTGATCTCAGAAGCACTGCCGTAATAGATGTATTCCCTTACATAAACATTATTGTCATAAACCTGAGCATCCGCTCCCGGCTTATTAAAGAAAAAGCCCGTTGTAAAATTCCTGTAGGTACATTTTGAAATATTCTCTCTGTACAACGGAAGATTTTCAACATACTTTTCGGGTGATTCAAAAAAATCGTCTATGGCTTTACGATAAGTACCCGCCACCGTGGCAACATATAAAGCCGTTTTCATTCTTCCTTCGATCTTGAAGGAATCTATGCCCGCATTCACAAGTTCGGGAATATGCTCGATCATGCACAGATCCTTGGAATTAAAAATGTAAGTTCCTCTTTCGTTTTCGAAAACGGGAAGATACTCTCCCGGTCTGCTCTCCTCCATCAGATAGTATTTCCATCTGCAGGGATGAGTGCAGGCACCCAGATTCGCATCCCTGCCTGTAAAATAATTGCTCAGTAGGCACCTTCCCGAATAGGAAATGCACATTGCCCCATGAACAAAGGTTTCGATCTCGGGCCCGTTCGGCGTATTCCGGCGGATCTCCGCAATTTCCTCAACAGAAAGCTCTCTCGCGGAAACAACCCTCGTTGCTCCTCTTTCCTTCCAGAATTCAAACGTCATCCAGTTGGTGTTGTTTGCCTGAGTACTGATGTGTCTGTCTATGCCCGGGGCATATTTTCCCGCAAGTTCAAAAACTCCGGGATCCGAAATGATCAATGCATCGGGCTTGATCTCGGAAAGCTCCTTAAAGTACTCCCTGATCCCTTCCAGATCTCTGTTGTGGGCGGTTATATTGGCCGTCACATAGACCTTTTTCCCATGATCGTGAGCATATTTAATGCTTTCGATCATATCTTCTTTTGTAAAATTCTTTGCTTTGGCCCGCAATCCGTACAATTCTCCGCCGATGTAAACAGCGTCGGCGCCATACATTATCGCGGTCTTCAGCACTTCCGAGCTTGAGGCCGGAAGCAATAATTCCGGTTTATTCATTTTAATCCTGTTTCTTAAGTGTCAGCGCCATTCCGTCTCCTACCGCAATAACCGAGGTGGTGAGTTTCGGATCGTGCTTTATTTCATAGAGATAATCTCTCATTCTCATATGTATCGTTCGATCTCTGCGTTCTATGGCGAACTTGGAATCGATTATTGAGCCTTCCTGCAGTACGTTGTCCGTCACAAGAACTCCGCCTGTCTTCAGCATGGGAAGGGCATTTTCAAGAAAGTTCATATACTGTGCCTTTGCTGCATCCATAAAGATAAAGTCAAAGCTCCTGCCTTGTTCCCTAAGCACCTTGAGAGCATTGAGAGCATCATCTTCAATAAGGGTGATGTCCTTTGCCCTTCTCACCGCAGCAAGATTCCTGCGTGCTTCAACCAGCCTCATCTCAACCTTTTCAATGGTGGTAAGATGACAGCCTTCGGGCATATACTCACTCATCAGCGCCGCAGAAAAACCAACGGCAGTCCCTATCTCCAGAATACTCTCCGGCTTTAACAGCTCCACCAGAAACCGCAACAGTGCCTGACTGTCTTTTCTAATGATCGGAACCCCGTTCTCAAGAGCGGTTTTTTCAAGTTCTGCCAGATATTGAGGCATTTCGCTTTCCAGTGACGCAATATAATCGGCCATTCTTTCTTCGATTATCATATCGTCACTCTCCGCTGTCAGGTGGTTCTATGGCGTTTGCATAGTTGGTTATCGTACCGATTATCTCGTCATAGGTCATTGAAGTGTTCAGATGATATGTCCCCGCAAGTATCTTGTATCCGAGAAGCTTGACCTTTATATAAAAGGAATAACGATTCTTTACAAGTCGGTTCATTTCGAGTTTCGAAGCAAGTTCCATGGTGGATGTGCCTTCGGGAATGTTTATCTCCACATTTACTCCGGGCGCCTCTTCCACAACAGTATCTCCGAAAACCTGATAGCAGAAGTCATAAACAAATATGCTTGCCCGATATATAAGGAAAATGATAAAGATGTAAAACATTACATTCAATATCATATGTATAACGAACGAAAACATATCCAGAGCAGCCATCGTACCTGCTTGTCTTCCGCGTCTTCTTATCTTTCTGACCTGCACGTTATGTGCCATTAGTCTTCACCCTCCATGATCACGGGAAGGATCATGGGATTTCTCTTTGTCTTCTTCCAGACAAAGTCGCTTAAAGCATCTCTGATCATTCCCTTCATTTTAGTTCTGTCTGTGATACGACGTCTGATTATCTCATCTATGGCATCGCAAACAACGTCATAAGCTTCATCCATAAGGACATCCGCTTCTTTAACATATACAAAACCGCGTGTGAGCAATTCCGGTCCGGCAATAACCTCTCCGGTCACTCTGTTCACGGTAAGCATAACAGCAATAAGTCCGTTTTCAGACAATACCTGTCTGTCCCGAAGAACAACGTTACCGACATCTCCGACGCCGAGACCGTCGACAAAAACACCACCCGAAGGTATGTTGCCTACGATCTTCGCCTGATCGGCGTTGAGTTCAAGTACATCTCCGCACTTGAGTATAAACACATTGTCCTTATCAACTCCCATGGACTTGGCAATTTCCGCATGACTCATGAGATGTCTGTATTCGCCGTGAACGGGTATCGCGTACTTAGGCCTTGTAAGGGCATACATGAGTTTAAGTTCCTCGGCACTTGCATGTCCCGAAACGTGAGTATCCTGATAGAGCACCTTTGCTCCGAGAACGGACAATTCGTTGATCACCTTTGAAACCGATTTCTCGTTTCCGGGTATGGGGTTCGAGCTTAAGATCACAACATCCCCCGGCGCGATCTGCACCTTTTTGTGAACAGCCGCCGCCATTCTGGAAAGTGCCGCCATTGCCTCTCCCTGGCTTCCGGTGGTGATGATAACCACCTTCTCGGGAGGATAGTTCTTGATGTCAGCTATATCGATCTGCATTGTCTTGGGTATGGTGATGTAGCCCAGGCTCTCGGCGCAATTCACAACATTGACCATGCTGCGGCCTTCTATCGCAACTTTTCTCTTGAACTTCCTTGCGGAATTGATGATCTGCTGAACCCTGTCCACATTTGAAGCAAAGGTCGCGACTATGATCCTGTTTTTGGTATTGTCGGCGAAAATAGTGTCAAAAGTATGACCAACCGTACTTTCCGACATTGTATAACCGGGCTTTTGTGCGTTGGTGGAATCCGCCAGCAGCGCAAGAACTCCCTTCTTTCCTATCTCGGCAAAGCGCTGAAGATCGATGGGTTCTCCGAAAACGGGTGTGTAATCCACTTTAAAATCTCCCGTGTGAACTATCGTTCCCACCGGCGTATAGATGGCAAAAGCTGCCGAGTCCTGGATGGAGTGGGTGGTCTTGATGAATTCCACTCTGAAGCATCCGAGATTTACACTCTGTCCGTGTTTGATCGTCTTTCTTCTGACCAAATTTGTCAGACCATGCTCTTCAAGCTTGTATTCAATGAGTCCCATCGTAAGCTTCGTCGCATAGACGGGAACGTTAAGTTCCTTCAAAACATAAGGTATAGCCCCTATATGATCTTCATGTCCGTGGGTGATGACAATTCCTTTCACTCTGTCAGAATTCTGTTTCAGATAGGTGATGTCCGGTATAACGCAATCGATACCGAGCATATCGTCATCGGGGAATGCCATACCGCAATCCACAACGATTATACTGTCTTCATATTCAAATGCGGTCATATTCATACCGATCTGTCCGAGACCGCCTATGGGCATTATCTTCACTCCGTGAAGTTCTGCTGTTTCTTTATGCTTTTTCTTCTTATTCATATTATCCTTTCAATCTTGTAAAAATATAGAATTCATCTCTTATACCAGACTTACATCCTCAAGTATTCCTTCGAAAACACGAGCGATGGCATCTATCTCATCATCGTTCTCAACTATCTCATATGTAAGCTCATCTTTTCCGTCGGTTTTAACCTCTTTCAGAATGAGAGCAGTCTCTTCTTCGCTCTCTCCCGTGTCGAGCACCAGCAGATAATTACATCCGTTCAGTTTAGTCTGTTCCAAAACACGAAAATCAATCTCATCTCCGTTATCACCCGTAAAGGTGATGATCTGATCTTTTTCAGCCATTCTTTTTTTCCTCTTTTATCGAATCCAGATAGGTCTGCAGAATAATGGAAGCTGCGATCTTATCTACCACTTCCGCCTTCTTTTTCCAATTCAGACCCGCTTCATCCAAAATTTCATGTGCTTCAACCGTGGTCAGGCGTTCATCCTGCATAATGACCTCAAGCCCCGTTCGTCTGCGGAGATCCTCCGCAACACTTTCGGCTATGAGCGCACGTTCCCCGACGGTGTCATTCATATTAAGCGGAAGCCCGAGGACAATTTTGCCGACATCGTACTCTTGAATAAGCTCTTCTATACGCCTATAAGTAGTTCTCAGCTGTTTCTCGCGCTCCCTGCGTATGGTTTCCAACGGCTGAGCGGTCAACAAAAGTTCGTCGCTGATCGCAACTCCCATGGTCGCTCCGCCGTAGTCCAAACCCATGATTCTCATTTGTTACTACCATCCTTAAAATTTGTGTCAATATAGTTCTGCAAAAGAACTTCAAGGATCTCGTCCCTTTCCACCTTCATAATGAGGCTTCGCGCTCCGTTATGGCTGGTAATGTAGGTCGGATCCCCGGACATGATGTAGCCTACGATCTGATTTACGGGATTGTAACCCTGATCGGTCAGCGCTGCATATACCCGGTCGATAATGTCCTTTGCCTGAGGTATCTCATCCTTTGCCGTCTGAAAAAACCTTGTAATGTTAATCTCCTTCATTTTTGCTCCCTTCCTTTTAATGGTCAAAAAACAAAACATTGTCCTTCACACGACAACCGACAGCTGTTACCAGCTCTCCGCATTCATGTTCACCTGCCGGAACGGCACATCTGACATATCTTTCGGTGTAGCCGGTCAGATACTCTTTTCCGTCGATGATCTCCTTCTCTTCGATCAGGATATTCTGTTCCCGTCCGATGAAGCTCTCGGCATACGCTTTTCCCATGCCTTCTTCAATGGCGATCAATTTCCTGCTCCTGAGATTTTTAATTTCCTCCGTTACCTGATCCGGCATTTTGTCGGCTACCGTACCGCGTCTTCTCGAAAACTTAAAGACATGTACCTTTGAAAATCCGATCTTTTGAGCAAAAGCACATGTTTCCTCGAATTCTGCGTCCGTTTCACCCGGAAAACCGACTATGATATCCGTGGTAATGGCGGGATTGTCGTACACCTCTCTCAATTCTCTGCAGCCGGTCTCGTAATCCGCAGAATCGTATTTTCGATTCATGCGCTTTAGAACGGTATCCGAACCGCTTTGAAGAGAAAGATGAAAATGCGGACAAACCTTTTTATTCTTTGAAAGCCTTTCGGCAAAATCTTTCGTAATTATCCTCGGCTCAAGAGAACCTATGCGTATTCTTTCGATCCCCTCCGTCTCAGCCAATTCTTCCATGAGTCGTAAAAGTGCATCCCGACTATTCAGGCCGTAGCCCTCATATGAAGACAGATGTATTCCGGTCAGGACAAGTTCCCTGTACCCTCTCGCAGAGAGGCGCTTCGCCTCAGCGATCACATCTTCGGGTGCTCTGGAACGTATATGCCCTCTGGTAAAAGGTATGATGCAATAGGTGCAGAAGCGATTGCATCCGTCCTGTATCTTGATATATGCCCTTGTGTGAGATGCTTTGTCAAGATTTTCCAGTTCTTCGTATTCTTTTTCCTTTAAAACATCAACGATCTCGGAAATTGCCTTCTGAGATTCTTTTTTTCTCAGGCATTCCAGGACGATATCAACTATCCTGTTCTTCCTGTTGTTTCCCACAAAGCCCTCTATGCCGAGTGCTTCGCGCTCTTTTTCCGTGCTGGCCTGAATAAAACAGCCCGCAGCTATTACTATGGCAGAAGGATTCTCCTTTTTTGCTCTGTGGATCATCTGCCTTGATTTTCTGTCAGCAATGTTTGTTACCGAGCAGGTGTTGATGATATAAACATCGGCCTTACCGTCAAAATCCGTCTGCTCCGCTCCGCAGGCGGCAAGCTCCGACATCATGGCATCCGATTCATAGGAATTGACCTTACAGCCGAGTGTCAGTATCGCGATTTTGACTCCTTTTAAATCTTTTTCGTACATTAATATCGACTTTCTGATAATTTTAATGGTATTTTTGTAAATATTGTATATTGATTTTTATTGTAAAAAATATTAGTATACAAGCAAATAATCCAAGCAGGAGGTACTATTATGACCACAGTAAAGATTTCATTGAATTCCATCGACAAGGTAAAATCATTCGTTAACGAGATCACTAAGTTTGATTCTGATTTTGATCTTGTATCCGGAAGATATGTCATCGACGCAAAATCAATCATGGGCATATTCAGTCTCGACCTTTCCAAGCCGATCGACTTAAACATCCACGCTGATAAAGATGTTGATGATATCATGAAAGTTCTTGCACCTTATATCGTAAAATAATAACGGTGCAAACTGATTTTTTGAAACAATCAGGGGTTTATGATCGGGACATCCGCTTTGCGGATGTCCTTTTTTATCTGCACTCCACTACTTCAACGGTATCAAGGGCCGTCTGCATCAGTTCGTCTATCTTTTCCGACAGTTTTATTTCCGACTTTTCGATCGAGGGCAGCGAAGGATGGGTAACCGGATGCTTCGCAACAAAGATCGTGCAACAATCCTCGTAGGGTTGGATCGAAGTTTCAAAGGTTCCGATCTCGGTGGAAATGTCCACAATATCCTGTTTATCAAACGCGATCAACGGTCTGTAAACAGGAAGCGTACATACGGCATTGGTACATTCCAGCGACTGCATTGTCTGACTGGCGACCTGGCCTATGCTTTCTCCCGTAACAAGCCCTATACAGCCGAAACGTTTTGCAAGTATCTCGGCGATCTTCATCATATATCTTCTCATGATAATGGTCAGCTGCTCGTGAGGGCATTTCTCGTATATGTAAAGCTGTATATCAGTAAAATTTACAATATTTAACTTGATGGGACCGGTGTAGGCGCTCACGATCTTTGCCAGATCCACAACCTTTTGTTTCGCTCTGTCACTGGTGTATGGCGGAGCATGGAAATAAGTGGCCTCCAGTTCCACACCTCTTTTGGCGATCATATAACCCGCTACGGGGCTGTCGATCCCGCCGGAAAGCAGCAGCATTGCTTTGCCCGCTGTTCCGATAGGCATGCCTCCCGCGGCAGGAAGTGTTTTTGAATAGATATATGTTCTGTTTCTGACCTCAACGATCAAGTGTACCTGAGGCTCATGAAGATCAACCTTTGTTTCCGGAAAAGCTTCCAGTACAGCCTCTCCCATTCTCATGCACATTTCGGGAGATTCTATCGGATAACGCTTGTCGGCTCTTTTTGCATCCACTCTGAAGGTGAAATTCTTATCGGGATACTCTTCTCTGATGTGATCGAGGGCAGTTTTAACGATATCTTCCCATTCTGTGCTTTCGCATACAACCACCGGGCATATGCCTACTATTCCAAAAACCTTACGAAGCTCCGAAACCGCCTCGTCAAAATCATAATCATCCGGGCATTCAACAATGATCCTGCCCTGCTCCCTTATTACGGAAAAATCTCCGAGCGCGGCAAGACGTTCCTCTATGCGATCGCAAAGAGCTCTTTCAAAGCTTCCTCTGTTCTTTCCCTTAATAGCGATCTCTCCGTATTTGATAAGCAATGCTTTGTACATTTTAAAAACTCTCTTCCTGTATTATTCAAATCTTACGCATTCAAACTCAAAGTCCTCGTCTGCCTGACGGTATAAACCGAGGGCATTTCTGGTCTCGTTCTTGATCCTATACAGACCGTTGTCCGCAAGGTGAATGGCATCGATCAGCGTCTGAGGCTTCATGATCTTTCCGCATACGGCTCCGAAGCTTAAGGTCACATATTCGGAGATGGGTGATGCGGTATGAAGTATCTTTTTCTCATTAACCTCTTTGTTGATACTGCTTCCGAGCTTTATGACGTCCTCTTCGCTTCTTCCTTTGGAAATAATAAAGAATTCGTCACCGCCGTAACGTATGACAAGGTCTGTACTCTGAGTGCAATCGATAAGTATTCCGCCGATCATCCGAAGGACCTCATCTCCGCCCAGATGTCCGTAGGTATCGTTGTACTCTTTAAAATAATCGATATCGATTATCATGAAGGAAATGCGGGTGTTTTTCTCCTGAGCTTCCTTGAACCACGCGCTTCCCAGTTCATTCATGGCATATCTGTTGTAAACCCCTGTCAGCTGATCATGTTCGGACATGGCTTTCAGCTTCCTGTTTCGCTTCTCGACATCATTTCTCTTCTTGATCTCTTCCTCAAGTCTTTTCTTGTTTCTGAGCGAGATCAGCTGCTGTTCCTTGATGCCCAGATCCATATTTTCACGGTGCTCAAAGTACTTTTCGTAAAGCTCATTCCTGTTTTTTGAAGGTGCTGTGACCTTCATGAACTTGATCTTGGTCTTTAAGAAAAGGCACCATTTGTCCTCAATATTCAGCTTTTTAACGATCTTTTCGGATGCATCCAACAGCCTTTTTGCCCTGTCTGCAGAGCCCGCATCTATGAGAACATCCGCAAGACCGATGTAGTCCTCAACGTTTGTCAAGCCTTCGGAGGACCCTTCCGCATCGCTGATTATGCGGTCAAGATAGGTGTCAACCTCATCTATGGCTCCCATCTTTATAAAGATCAGGCTACGAAGGATAATGACGCCCGTATAATAAAACGCCTCTTTTTGAGTGTCGTCTATACCGTCTATGCAGCTGAGCATCCTGAAAGCTTCCTCATAGTTGCCTTTTCGATAGTGCACATCCGCCATGTTCATAAAGCAGACATTTATTCTGGTAAGGCCGGAAGGCGAGGTCGATCTTCCTCTCTCCCTCTTTTCGGTTTCAATGATCAGTCTGTAGGATTCACGAAAATACTCGAGTGCCAGGTCATATTCACCCAGACTCATATAAACATCACCGATATTGTTGGCGGATACGCTTTGGTAGAAGAGATACCTGTGTCTTTTGGAAAGTGCATATCCCTTCTCGAAATGTTCAAGTCCCGCAGCCTTGTCCACCAGATGCGAGGCAACAATCCCCAGGATATTGTGGCACTCCGCTTCAAGCTTATAGTCATTGTAATTCTCGCTTACCTGAAGAACAGACGCCAGCTTTTTGATCGTATTTTCAGATACGGAATCGTCTCTGATCTCCAAAGTCACAAGATTGAGATCCGAGAAGGCGGTTGCCAACGGATCGTCATCTTTCTTGACAATTTCGGCAAATTCCAAAGTCTTTTTCCGATAGAGGTCCCTATCGAGGTATCTGTCGTTTCTGAGTTCCCTTTTCCAATTGTTTAACTCTTTCTTAGTCACAGCCTTACTCCCACCAATAAAACCATAAACTTTCGCATCCCATAAAGAAACAATGTTCACATCAGGTGAACTTTATACGTGACGCTTACGCAACTCGCTAATAAACCAAATTACATTATACCATAAAAATCAGCGGCTTGTAAACAAGCCGCTGATTTTTATTATGATGATAAACCTTTATTGCTCACTGTTTTCCGTGGTCTCGCTGTCAGACTCGGTATCATCTTCGGGAACTATGCCGACTTCAATGAAATGATCGTTTACCTTTTTCTGGAGAAGACGCTGCTTGATATAACCTACGCCGTAAACCTCCGGATCAGCTACTTCATTTTCCGTGAGGTAATTGTTGTAATCCTCATCGGTAATGGTCAGCCCCAGTTTCTTGAATACGCTCTGATAAGCGATGTCACGCATAACCTCTGCCGCGACATCGGACATTATATAATCCTCGTACTCTTCTTCGGTCATATCTTCATACAATTCAAAGCCTGCATTATAGACAGGTTCCGCACCGAACTGCATGTACAGCTGATTGATCGCCGCAGCCTGAGAATTGTCCTCAAATTTACGAACACCGGCCCTTGTATAAATGTAGTCATCGGGCGCATTATAAATATCGCAATTAGATGAAATGTAATTGGAAATAAATCTGTTCTTTTTTTGAGTTTCCAATTCGTTCTTGAGCTTTTCCACATACTGCTCAGCAGTCATATCCTCTTTGAGCACGTCCTTAACAAAAGCAGTGTTCAGTTCGGTCCGGGTTTCACCGTCAACGGGATTGTTGATAAGTGTATCGTTGATCTTTTTCTGAATTTCTTCCTCGGTAGCAACTACATCCTCTCTTGTGAAAACAAATTCAGCATTGGGATCGAAGTTAAGTTTAAGATAATCCTCCTCATTGGTTGCCACTTCAATAAAACCATCACTGTTAATTCCGGCACTGAGGTCCTGAACAACCGGGATAAGCTTGGCCAATCTTTCTTCTTCCGCTTTTTTTGCCTTGTAATTGTTAATGACGGAAAGAACAACTCCCGCAATTATAAGTGCCAACAATGCCAATACGGACAGTCCGTAGATAAGTCCGGCATTTTTTTCCTTTTCGGCCTGTTTAGCCTTGGCAAGCCTCTTCTCCTGTGCCGCATTAACCTGTGAATTATTTTCGTTACTCACTTTTGATTTTCCTCCTGTTGGGTCATAAAACAATGAATGGATTATATCACACTTTATTTGGAACGTGTATGTTTTTTTGGTGAATTATTAATTATTCGGAAACATTTTTGACTTCGATCTCCCAATCGGCCAAAAGCTTGTCCAGACTGTTGTATCCGAAATCAAAATCGATAGCCGGGACCGATACTATATATCGCTCACCGCAGGAGGAAACAGATCTGCGTACATAAATTGTATAAACATTGTTCGGAATTTCTTCATTTCCGATGTATCTTGCCTTTTCATATGCCTGTCCCTTGTGATCCACACCTTTTTTAAAGCCTTTAAAGGAATCGGGCATATAAAATTCCTCCGGCTTTTCCATGTCGGGTAAGATATCAAATATGCTCAATTGTTCCGGATTTTTTTCTCTCATTTATCCCTTCTCACAGACTTGGTTTTATCACTGCTTTATATGATTATAACACTTTTTTTATAATAGACAAAACGTTCACAATTATTTCTTTTTTTTAACATACCCTGTTCAAAATTGGGTTATATAATGAAGTCACAAAAGAAAAACAAGCAACACCAATTAAATAGCTTACAAGAATCTTCATAATATAAAAGCCCACCGGTTCCCTCCCAATATCCGATGGGCTTCTCCTCTGTTCAGAGGTCTTTTTTTATTTCTTCGAAAATTTTTCCTCAAAGAACCTATCCACCGGTCTGAAGGCCATCGGATAGACTCCGAGTATGAGAAACACCACTATCGCATATCTTATTGTTCTGCCAAGCATAAAAGCAAAGTTTTCTTCCCTGAAGATCAGGCCGAACAAAGCCTTAAACACGGTGTTCAAGCCAAAGAAAATGATCATGCCGCAAAGGGTTCTGAGTAAGATACGGACCGGATTCTTTGTATTCTCAAACTTTACGATCTTGTCATCAAAAAGCATAGCCGCGCAAAAGCCGGTAAAAATACCGTAATTGGTAAAATAATCCTCGGTAACGCAATAAAACATTCCCGTTATGCCTATCAGCATCATTCCGCCGTAAACCCAATATTTGTTTTTGCACTTCGGCAAAACAAATCCCGCAAAGGCAAAGAAGAGCAGTCCCATCAAAAGCCCGATGATCACGTCGGTAGGCCAATGAGCTCCGAGAAAGCATCTTGAAAAAGCAATGACCGTCGGAAATACGATCGCGGGGATGCGAAGCCACTTATTCTTCTTATACTCATGAGCAAGCGTCGGATAAAGCGCGGTTGCGGAGGATGAATGGGCAGACGGGAACGAGTAACCGTCAACAGGCCTCAACAACTCTATCTTATCGGAGGAGGCCCAAGGTCTGATCCTCTTAAAACGGTTCTTTATAAGTGTATTGCACACCAGTGAGGAAAGCACCGCGAACCCGATCCTTTCCGCTTTTTTCTTGTCAAGTCCCCAATAGATCAGGCCCATTACACCTATGGCAATATATTCTTCTCCCAAAAAGGAAAAGAATTCATTTAAAGCCACGAGTATATTGTGGACGACGCCCTCTCCGCCCAACTGCTGCAGCCAGGCTATAAAGCTTTCTTCCCATTTAAAGAAAAATATGATCTCGTCCATTTGTCTATTCCTCCTTCTCGTTAGGACTTACACTGTCCGCCATAACCTTCGGAATGAACTGTGATGCGATCTTACCCGTTTTCTTGTCACGACCTCTGGCATAGAGAGCACCGATCGCCGAGAAGAAAACCGCACCTACGAAGTTTACCAGCAGATCCTTCATGGTGTCGATAATACCCACATCCAGATAGCCTCCGGTCCCCAGCGACTGCTGACTCCCGTTGGCCGTAACCACTATTGCTTCCGTAATATCCTTGATCCTGATAACTTTATTCATTCCCGTGGGATCCAGCGTGACCGAGTTGATGGTATGTACAATATAATCCTTCTGCATATCAAATCCCAAAAACCAATCCATGGAAAACTCGAAAAACTCCCAAAGCACTCCTATGGTCATGGAAAAGCAGAAGGAAGTGATCGCCAGATACATGGGCGAAAGTTTGAAGGAATATTGCTTGTTTCGGTTAAACAGATCCACGATCGCAAAACCGATGGCCGCACACATGAATCCGTTTATTGTATGCAGTACCGTATCCCAGCCGGGGATCCTGGTATAAAAGGCATTGATCTCGCCGAGGATCTCCGCGGCAAAGATGAACACCATGACTATGATCTCAAATACGTCCGGGAAGTCAACCTTGAATGCATCCTCCACCACCGTGGGCAGCAAAAGAAGGAGCAAGGTCAGTACGCAAAGCGCCACATTCTCATATCTCCCCTGTATCAGCTGCATCACAAGACTCACGAGGACCAGCAATCTGATAACGATGTAAACTATCCCGACTATCTTTTTGTGTCTCAGTTCATTTTCGGTCTTTAAAAGCAGTGTATCCTTTATAGTTTTCTTTTTCTTCCCCATAGCTGTTCAGCCACCTTTCAAAATTTTTTCAATCCCTTCAGTAAAACCGTCCTCATCATGTGCCGCAGTAACCATGTCTGCCGCTTCTCTGCACAGGGGAGTGGCATTTGCCACGCATATTCCGAGTCCTGCCGCAGCCAGCATTTCAGCATCGTTGTCATTGTCACCGAATGCTACGGTATCTTTGGGCTCAAAGCCCATCATCCCGCAAAAATCCAGTATTGCATTCTTCTTTCCGCAATCCGGATTCGAGATCTCTATATAAAGAGAATCGGAATTCGTAATGTAAACGCCCCGTAATTCACTTCTTGTACTCTCGCATAATTCCTCAAACCGTCCCTCCGGCGAGATCATTGCGATCGCATCGATTTCTCCGTCATGTTCCGAAGCAAATCTCCATATGTCGTCCACAGGGGTTCTTGTTTTTTTCACATACTCCACTCTGTGCTGATTAAAGGCCGCGGGATCGTCATAAAACTCCCTTGGAACATATGCCCGGCCTTCAACATAAAACTCCACGGCGCATTTCCCAAGTCCGGCGTGAAATTCTTTAAATGCCTTTACAAACCCTTTCGGTAGGCATCTTTTCAGCACAGGTTTCCCGTCCGCCAATCTGCATATGGAAGTTCCGTTCGAGGTTATCACATACTCAATTCCCGGGATATCCTTAAGGTCCACAGGAAGCGAAGCATATGCCCGCCCCGTGACGGGGACAAAGCATATGCCCAGTTTCATAAGATCTTCTATTGTTTTTCTGTTTCTGTCGGATATGCGACTCTGCTTATCCAGCAAAGTTCGATCCAGATCAGAAAACACACACCTTATATCCTCTGCTTTCATTCTCCGCCTCCGTCATCAACATCCCCCGTAATCTCCGGAACAGGAGTCGGTGTTTCAGTCGGTGTAGGCGCAGGCGTAACATCGATCTCGTTAGCTACTGCCTCGGAGATGTTCAGCCATATTGCGGGGCGTACTCCGTAATAGCTTGCACCGGGACTCTCACCTGTAACAGAAAGCGCGCCCGTATAGGTCACCGCAGACGTGTAATTTGATCCGTTTCTTCCGGTAACTCCCGTAAGCTTTGCTCCAACGCTTCTGAGCCACCAGTTGCAGCCGATCCCCGAATCATAAACATGATTATAGTCATCCCAAAGAGCATGTTTTGCGGTCGAAAGCAAAAGACCGTGTTCAAAGGCTGTTTCCGTTCCGAAGCAGACGAGTCTCGCATCATTTGAAGTCCATTGTATATTCTTGGACTTTGAGAATTCCATGCTTGTAAATCCAAAATACCGGGTAACATCATCGGCAGAAAGCAGGAACACCCTGTCAAAGGTATCTATGCCCGGATCGGTGTCATAGGAAATACTGGTTACACCGCTTGATACGTAGGGATCCTTGTCATAGTATACATTGTATGCGTTCGGCAGATAACATCTGTTGATCGCCGGCTGCTGTTCCATAGTAAAGGCGGAATCGAAAAACTCTCCGTTCAGCCATTTTCTCAATGTACTGTTTTCCCAAACATTCCAGAAGATATCGGAGCCTGAGTAGAATGGAGCTGCTTCCAGCGCATATACGCTGAGCAGCAGCAGTTTGTCCTCCTGCTTGTCAAGTACATACCACTGTATCCATTCGCGGCCGTCAGCCTCATAATTGTTCTGCTCATATTTTCCGTAATTAACGATCTGACCGACCTTGGCCTTTTTCAGATCTGCAGTAACGGTATAGGTGACTCCGTTGATCTTAAGCGTATCCGGGAACGGAGTGGGCGTCGGTGTTGCCTCTGTGTAGTAGGCGCCGCTTATATATGCTTCCTCGCCGCCATAGATGATCCTTGCCCATCCGTTTTCGGCATATACACCGGTTCTCTTTAACCTTGTGCCTTTGCTGACGATCCCTACACGCTTGTAATCCGCATCGGGTCCCGAACGAACGTTAAGACTGCTTACCGTTGTCCAGATGTAATCATCATAAGGAATGATCGGATCGGGGGTTGGCGTAGGCGTAGCCGTTCCAAACACCTGAGGCGTAACCGTAACGATCGGCGTCGGCGTATTCGTCGGCGTCGGTGTGTCCGTAGGCGTAGGCGTCAGTGTCGGCGTAGGCGTATCCGTGGGAGTAGGTGTGGGTGTCGGCGTATCCGTGGGAGTAGGTGTCGGCGTCGGTGTCAGCGTCGGCGTGAAGGTCGGAGTCGGACTCAGTTCTGTCCTGTTCTCTTCTGCCAGTCTGAGCCTTTCCGCCTCATTTTCCGCATCGAGCATCTGAAGAAAGTGCTGTGCGCACATTCCGTCCTTATATGCCCTGTTGGGACAGCCCTCAAAGCTGCACCACCCGTTTTCTTTATGTTGTCCGGTATTAAAAAGACTGCAGCCCGATGTTAAAAGACAGATCAAGCATAAGGCTGCAATCCATTTTTTATGTTTCATTAATTTCGGAACCTCCGATAGAATTCCTGTTTACTTTACGTTTGAACCGAAAGGAAAAATCTATTTTTTATGTCCCCTAAGTACAAGGTAAGGTGCCCCAAAACCAAGGCAGCATATATCCCAAGCCTTAAAGAGCCAATCAACGCCGCTGACCTTAAGGGCATATTTCAACAGGACTATAACCGCTATCCAAACAAGAAAAACAGCACTGACACCGGCAAGAGTGTTGTTTTTTCCACCCATAATGCCCGTATAGACCAAAACGTCGATAGCCAGAGCGGCAAGTGCGAAAAGATCCGTCAGCAGCCTCGGTTTGAACTGTTCCAGAATGCCGATTTGCACTCCGGTATAGGCCTGAAAGATCACTATCCCCAAAAGCACCCATAAAACAACGTTGAGAAAATGTGCTATAACTTTCATGAATTCACCTCCGATGTGATATAAAATGATCACTTATCTAAGCGATCATTTTATCATAAAAAATTCCATGTAACAACACAAACTATTGTTTTTCCGACTGCTGCATCAGTCCAAACTCCTTTTTCATCGCAACATTTCTGGATTTCTCGTTAAAATAGGCTTCTGCCGGATTTCTGAGCCAGTGCTGCATAGCATCCGCATCCTTTAAGATTTCGGAGAACTCATCATCGCTTCTGTTCTTATCCGAATGATTGGCTATCCCTGTGCAGATCATGGTCAATTCATCCTCCGAAAACATGTTTGTCATTTCCAGAATATGCCATGCCCTTAACGCACTTCTTTTAGCATGATCCGTGGGATTGATGCCGTTTTCGTATTTCGCGATGTCATGAAGCATACCCGCTATGCAGGCAAGCTCCGCAAATTCTCCGTCATGCCCGCGCTTGAATGCGATCAGAGCACATGCCTGTCCCACTCCGTACAGATGAACATATGCCTCTCTCTGTACCTCCGGATCGTCAAACCCCATAATGAGCTTGTCCAAATCTTTTCTCACAATGTCAACTCTGGTGAGCTGTCTTTCATAGTCTGCCATTTTATCCTCTTTTATCATTTTATCCTTTCAAGGCTTTCCAGCCATAGGGAAGCCACAGCATCCGAGGGCATCCTTAGGTCTCCTCTCGGTGAAACCGCAACGCTTCCGACCTTTGGTCCGTCCGGCAGGCAGGAACGTTTGAACTGCTGGGCAAAAAAGCGCTTGCAAAAGACCTTGAGCCACTTAAGGACGGTCTCTTTGTCATACTTTCCCGAAAAGGCCGAAAGCGCTATCCTGTAGATCTTATCCGGCGCGTAGCCGTTCCTCAGCATATGGTAAAGGAAGAAATCATGCAATTCATAGGGTCCGACGAGATCTTCCGTTTTTTGTGAAATGTTTCCTTCGGTGGGCGGCAAAAGCTCGGGGCTTACAGGTGTATCAAGCACATCCAGCAGAACCTTTTCAGTCTCTTTGTCGCCGCAGGTGTCGGCATAGAAACGCACAAGATGCCTTACCAATGTCTTGGGCACGCCCACGTTAACGGCATACATGGACATGTGATCGCCGTTATAGGTAGCCCATCCGAGAGCAAGCTCGGAAAGATCTCCGGTCCCGATCACTATTCCGCCGTTCTTGTTCGCAAGATCCATGAGCACCTGAGTCCTCTCCCTTGCCTGACCGTTTTCATAGGTAATATCATGAACCTGCATATCCTGACCGATATCCGAAAAATGCAGTTTCACCGCTTTCTTAAGATCCACTTCCTTAAGGGTGGCGCCTATGCTCTTCGTAAGTCTCACGGCATTGTCGTGAGTCCTGTCCGTGGTTCCGAAGCAAGGCATGGTAACCGCAAGTATGTTGCTTCTCGGAATTCCCAGTATGTCAAAAGCCTTTGCGGTAACAAGCAACGCCAGCGTGGAATCCAGACCGCCCGAAATGCCTATGGTCGCATTCTTACAGCCTATGGCCTTAAGCCGCTTTTCAAGGCCTCTCGCCTGAATGGAAAGGATCTGCTCACAACGGGCATTTCTCGTGATCTCATCCCCCGGTACAAAAGGTTTGTCCGGGAACACTCTTGAAAGCTTTGTTTGTTCGATGTTATCAAAAGAAAAGCCCACGATACGACAACTGTCCGCCGTTCCTTCAAAGGTGTTCATCCTTCTTCTGTCATGAACCAGTCTTTCCGTATCGATGTCCGCCAGAATGGCGCCTGTAGAAAACAGCCTGCTCTCAGCAAGGATCTCTCCGTTCTCGCATATAAGGTCATGTCCTGCATATACCGTATCCTGCGTAGACTCTCCTTCTCCCGCGGAGGCATAAACATATCCTGCGACCAGCCTTGCACTCGTCATGGAAACAAGATTCCTTCTGTAAACGTCCTTACTGACCAGTTCATTGCTGGCGGAAAGGTTTACGATCACGGTAGCGCCGTTAAGGGCAAGTCGTGTGGAAGGCGTGTCCGGAACCCATATGTCCTCGCAAAGCTCGCAGCCCACCAAAAGCTTCGGAAAGTTTTCGCATTTAAACAGGATATTCTCCCCAAAAGGAACCTTTGTACCAAAGAGATCAACTTCCCTCTCGAAGCCCTTTCCCGACGTGAAATGCCTCATTTCGTAGAACTCGCCGTAGGAGGGAATAAAATGCTTGGGAACCATTCCCAAAACCTGTCCGTTTTTAATCGCCGCCGCAACATTGTACAGCTTGCCGTCCGCCTCGCAGGGCAGCCCCACAAAGATCAGGGCATCCAGCGACGCTGTTTCTTCCGCCACCTTCCTTAAGCCCTCTTTTGCTTTTTTCAGCAACAGATCCTGCAGAAAAAGGTCATTGCAGGTGTATCCCGTAATGCACAATTCCGGAAAAACAAGGAGCTTTGCTCCTTTTGCGACAGCTTCCTTCGCCTCATCGATCACTGCCTTCACATTATGATCGACATCGGCAACCCTGATCTCCGGCGTTATCGCCGCTACCTTCAAAAATCCGTCTTGCATATCAATTCTCCGTTAAAAATCCAAGTCTCTGTATTCGGGCAAGGGTGAAAGGCTCCGTTTCAATATGCCCTTCATTCTTGCAATTGCCATTCCGTAATTGGTGATAGGTACGTTCTGCGTCTCCGCGATCGCTATCCTGCTTTGCATCTCCCTTTCATTCAGCATGCAGCCTCCGCAATGAATGACCAGGGCATATCCGGAAAGATCCTCCGGGAAGCCCGTTCCCGAAGAGGTCTCTATGATCAGCTTCTTACCGGTAAAATTTCTGAGCCAGTTCGGTATCTTTACCGTTCCTATGTCACCGCATTGACGGTGATGCGTACAGCCCTCGCTCATCAATATCCTGTCTCCGTCCTTCAGATCGTCGATCTTGGCAACACCCTTGACCGATGCGGCAAGTGTGCCCTTGTAACGACTCATGAGTATCGAAAAGGACGTAAGCATAACATCCTTGGGTGTATCCTCGTTAACCTTTGAAAAGGCCTGAGAATCCGTTATTACAAGCTTGGGCTTTTTACCCAAAGCATCAAGTGCATCCTTAAGACGATCCTCCTGGACCACCACATTGATGCCACCCGCATCCAGAATGTCACGGATCGCCTGCTGCTGCGGAAGAATGAGTCTGCCTTTCGGAGCAGCCGCATCTACGGGAGTGACCAGCACGCATATGTCTCCCGGATCGATCAGGTCTCCCACAAGCTTTAGTTTTACATCATCGGTTTTTGTGAGATGAGCTATCATCTCCTTTAGCTGACCGATGTTGTCATTGTTTTTCGCGGACACATAGATGATGTTGTCCATGGAAAAATCTCTCTGTGCGGAGGTAAGAAGATCCGCTTTATTCATAACTATTATGTAATTGATATTCTTTTCTTTAAAAAGTGAGATCAGTTCTTCGTCAGCGCGACCTATGCCCTTCTCGGCATCCACCACCAAAACCGCAATGTCCGTCTTTCCGAGAACCTGCCGTGTTTTCCTTACGCGCAGCTCTCCAAGTTCGCCGACATCGTCGATGCCCGGAGTGTCGATTATCTCCACCGGTCCCAAAGGGAGCAGTTCCATGGATTTAAAAACAGGATCCGTCGTAGTACCCGGAGTATCGGAAACAATTGCCAGCTGCTGCCCCGTAACCGCATTCACTATGCTGGATTTACCCGCGTTTCTTCTTCCGAAAAATCCTATATGCACTCTTTCGCCCATAGGTGTGTCATTTAATCCCATAGAAAAAACCTCCCTGAAAATGATATTAAGATAATATCATAACGGGAGGCAGAAAACAAACAAATGTTTACTTTAACGGGCGTTCTGTTCACTTTTATTCTTTTTAGCCAAACACAGGAAGCTTAGATATATGCTCCATACTCCAAAGAAGATCATGGCGATCAATACCAGATAATACAACCGATCTGCCTTTGTATATACCTCATTGACATTACGCAAGATCAGGTTTTCGGGTCTGGCAACATTATCATTTAAATATGCCATACCGTTCCATAAGAAATGAGATGTCACGCACAGATATAAAGATTTTGTCCTGACGTAAACAAAACCGAGTACGATTCCGATCAAAAATGCAATGAGCTTATTTCCTTCCCCTTGGTGAAAGGCCGCAAAGATTAATGAAGAAATAACAACCGATGCAATTTTCCCATATTTTTCAAAATAGCGGCATAAAAATCCTCTGAATAAAAACTCCTCTCCGACTGCGCCCCAGACCGCATAGCAAAAGACTGAAGTAACTACATTCAGAGGCGTGATCCCTTCAGCTATGACCAAAGCTTCCTCGATCGGCTCAGACTTAAAGACAGCTCCCGCTGTTTTTGCCAGAATATACGAGACATAGGCGAACACTACTCCGAAAAGCAAAAGGATGACATATTTCTTCCCGACTTTTTCAACAGGTTCTTTTTTGTTTTTCCAAAACAGGTGAATAAACAGTACCGCAAAGCCCAAAAATACCATTTCTGTCAGCATTGTATTCAATCTGTCATCTTTTACAAAGTTTTCCGCCAAGCCGATGACTATTAACGGAATAAACACCGTCACACAGATCAACGCTATTACAAGCGCATCGTACAAAAAGTTCTCTCCGTACTTTCTGACAGCTTTATGTATCCTGTTTGCACGTTCATCGGTGTCACCAAAAAAAGCATCATCAAAAACCGCATAATATGCAATGATCCCACATATGATCGATATACCCATACAGGTGATCGCAGTCAGCAATATTGTTTTTATGTCTATTGTGTAATTAAACATAATAAGATCATAAAAGCCGGACAGCATATATTGATAAAACGAATCAACAGCCGGACTCAAAAGCAACATAACAATAATACCGAATACGGTTCCCACGATGCCCTGAATCAAGGTCAGCAATACGGAAAACGTAAGCAAATAACCTCTTTTACATCCACACATGAACATTAATCTGTAAAACTCTTTATTGCTCGCTATTGATTCAACCATGATATTGATCATGCCGACAGCTACGAATCCAAACAGCACAACCGATACAACCATTACTTTATTAAGAAAGCCTTCACCTATTTCCTCATTGTAATCAATGGCTTCATTACGCTGCCCCGGACGGATGCCATTATCAAGAAATATTTGAACATTCCTATCGTAATCATCTTCCGAACCAAGCTCATAATCAATAACATCTATATAAAACGAAGTTTCATCATTGTCAGATATTGGGATAAAAATATCTCCGTATGCTATGGATGAATCAAGATCGGCGGGAATCACGCCATTTACTTTTCCCTTAACTTCAACACCGTCCAATTCCCTTATCGAAAGAGAAACAGTCCCCCCGACAATATCATCATGTGATAGCCCGATCCTTCCGATGAAATCTTCGGTAACCCAGATTCCTTTTTCATTCCCGTTGCTCACATCTTTGATAAACTCTTTTTCAGCATCGAGAATAAACGACTCATTTTCCAGATAACCTCTGCATCTGCATCGATCCACGATCTCTTTTCCATTGATGCAAACCTGTTCCGGATAAAGCTCCGAAAGCATTCTTACTTTATTACTTCCGAGCTGCTTCATTACGTCTTTAAAAAAATCACGATCACGTTCATCTATTCTCACCTTATTGCCAGAACCATATGCAAACGAGCCCCCATCTACGGTAAACACCTTTTTAATAAGCCTGTTTGCTTCGGACGGATTACGTGTACTGCTGTTATACGAAAGAATAATACTGAAGAATACCGAAACTATGGCAAAATTCACCCAGCATATGATATATTTGGTTTTATTCCTGATCATCCATTTGGTGATCAATCTCAAAGTATTGATAATCATTTTTCCCCTCAGACTAATTTCCCGTCATGTAACACCAGTTTTCTTGGTGCCATAGCTGCAAGATCCATATCATGTGTCACCAGGATAAGAGTTTTCCCCTTAGACATTCGCAGAATATTATCCATGATCTCTTTGCCGGTTTTTTCATCAAGGTTTCCTGTGGGCTCATCTGCAAGTATAATGGACGGATCGTTTATCAATGCTCTTGCTATACAGACTCTTTGCCTTTCGCCTCCCGACAGTTCGGATGGTTTATGCCCTGACCTTTGTTCAAGTCCAACCATTCTCAACATATCTAAAGCCTTTGCAACATATTCTTTTTTCTTAAGTCCCGAAATCATCAAAGGAAGTGCAACATTTTCAATGGCAGTGAGTGATTCCTCCAGCATGAAGGACTGGTATATAAAGCCAATGTGTTTATTTCTAAACTCCGACAGATCTCCCGGCTTCATCTTTGTCACGTCCAGACCATCTATGATCAATCTTCCTTCCGACGGTCGTAATATAGTTCCGAGGATTTTTAATAACGTGCTTTTCCCCGCTCCCGACTTTCCGATGATCGATACAAATTCCCCGTCTTCTATGTTCAGATTTATATCTTCCAAAGCCTTTACAAAAACCGAGGAATCAGTTTTCCCATATGTTTTGCATATGCTCTCGCATAAGATCATTTCTTTTTCCCCTCTCTTAGTTTTCTTATTTCTTCCGCTTCCATATTAAAGAAGAATTCGTTTTTAAAGTAACTTCTGACCACATACTGTTTTTTACATTTAAAAGGGAACTCTGTGCCGGTCTCAAATGCCCCTGTATTTTCCCCCTCTTTCCATTCTATAAAAAAGCCCCTGGTTCCTTCTTTAATTTGAAATTTCTCTCCGGGTTTTAATATATGAACGTCATTACCTAGATTATCTAACTGAATTGTCACTTCTGTGATACCTTTTTTATCACAAACATCAGGCAGCACTACAATCTCATCCGTCTCATTCTGATCTATCCTCCATCTTCTCAGCGAAACACTATATTTTTTCCCATAATCATGATTCTCCTCAATAACTGAAAAAGTATATTCAAAGTCTGAAACGGTTTTAATGATATAGTCCATCTCAAACTCTTCCGTTACAGCGTCCTTTTCAAAAATTAGTCTGTCAAAAGAGCACGCTTCACTAATACTGCCATTTATAAAAACCGCCATGTATCTGGGCGTTTCTTTGAGCACCTTTGTATTATCTATTATGATCTCATGTCTTTTCCCGTCATTTTCAAAAAATAATTTCCATGAGCTTACCCCCTTCTCCCTGTACGCATCCATATCTTTTCCGAATAACAATGCCTTGACAAAAAAAGGTGCCTCGGATCCCTCCTCTAAATTAAACTCTTCTTTTTCATGAAGGAAAAATATACCGTCCTCCCACCCTTTGTTTTTAAAAGCAGAAGCAATAATAAAGCCAATAAGAGACAGGCTAAAAAAAGTTACGAACACATTCCTTGCTATTCTCATTCCTTCACCTTCCTCCCATAGCAGGTCATCCCATAGAAACACAGCCCCGACAACAAAATGCCGCTCCAGCATATTAAAGAAGCCTTAACATAATAATCGATCGGAAGAAACAGATCGGTAACATTTTGAAATTCCGGTGTACCGTACAAAAAAAGCATGCCTATAAAAACAGTCAATAAGAATGAAACCAAAAGGCCAATGATCCAGCCCGGCAATCCATATCCGATGCATTCAGCCAAAACTATCCTGCTTATACGTGTTTTTTTCATTCCCAAACATTCCAATAGTTCCCATGTATTCCTTTGCTCGTATATATTACGGTACAGAGCAGACGCCATCATCAGCATCGTAGCTATAATAGCCAAGCCTCCCATGATCAGCATACTTCTTGCCCAGATCGTCATGATAAGCTGCTCGCTGATCAGGCCCCAGGTACCTGATTGCGGACAAATTCCGTATTCTCGCCTGATCCCGTATAAAAATCCTTCAAGATCGTCTGTTTCTTTTAAAATGACCAAGACAGATGTACCGTTTGTATTAAGCATCGCCGAATTGATCTGTTTCAGTGCATCCGATGATACGATAAGATCTTCTGTGTACGGGATTCCGTAGCTATACTCTCTATTCCATAATTGATCGGACAACCATTTGTCATATACTCCGACGATCAGCGCCTCTGTCTCCTTCCCTTCACGTCTCAATTTGATCTTTTCACCGACAGCTTCCTCAGGGGTAATTCCCAACGCTTCGGTAACCAAGCTGCTCACCATCGCGGCATTTTCTTCTCCTTTATTGAATATCCTTCCGCTGATGATCGGTTTTTTGTTCATGTCTGTCACTTCCTTGACATAAGCCGAAGGAAAAACAGATTCATTTGTATCGATAAATTTGGGTTCTGCAAACAGTTCAACTCTGTTAAACCATTCTATTTCCGAGTCACAATCATAGGAAATGATCATCTCATCTATCCTGTCATCCTCACGAAGACTTTCAATCAAGTTCAATGGTATTCTCTGCTCGGTTTTATAGTATGTATGGAGGTTATTATCCAATAAACTGATCCTAATGTCGAATCCCTTTATCAGGTCCCTGTCCCCCTGCTTATTATAGACTGTTTCTCCCTCTTCCGCAGTTTTATCAAACGTCTTATTGGCCCAGTCAAAATAGGCGGAAGCTATCAGCATGGTAAACGAAATAATAATTCCGATCACTACGCTGACAACTCTTCCCTTATTATCTTTAATTTTCTTATATGCTATCCAAGCTTCCATAATCACCTCAAGATCGGCAGGTTGATGATACTAATTTATTTATCGTTGATCAAAAATTCATTGCTTATGAATCATCATATTATCCGACCATAATACGGATTCACGTGTGATGCTTCATCACGATATCCATATGTCGTTTCTGTTATGACATATATTGTTCCGCTATATAATAATTTTTTTGTAGACTGACCCAAGTTTGCTTTAGCCTTTGTCTCTGTAACATGGGCACCAACCACTTTGGTAACCGTATCGTAGCTGTCCTCATGTCCCACTGATTTATTTGTTGTCTCTGTTTGGATCAATCTAACCCATTCGGTACCCGGACTCAATGTTATCTTTAATTTCGTTCCTGTCTTCGTGCTGTCAGATGAACTCCATTCATGGCTAAACCCGCCTTTTAAATCGATAAGTTTTATTTTACCTTCCAATGATAAAGAAACATCTGTTTTGGTTCCTTCGGTATGTGTGCAGCTCATCTCATATTCTCGTTCTATTGTTAAATAAGAGAGTTTTGTCCAATCCAATATAGGTGTCTCACGATAAGAAGTGCTTGTAGTTTCATATGCTTCATATGTTTCATTATGCTGATATGCAAACCAGAAAAGATTCTTCTCCCAATAAATGGGTCCCTGTACAATCAGAGCCATATTATCTTTGTTTTTGAAATCTTGCTTATCTGTCCCAACTATACCGATGTACGCCATTAGTGAGCTTATGAGCAATGCAAACACAAGTACGACACTTTTAATTCTTTTGTTACTTTTCATAAAAAACCTCCCTAAACCATCAACCTGCTCTATATTCAAAGTATAATAACATACAAAAATAGACACAAGTGACAAAGTGCTAAAATCCAACAAATCCTAATTACATGTATAATTCTTTATATTTTTTTCGTTCAGGCACAGACATCGCTAATTCAACGATAAACTTTTAACGCATTTAAAATATCATAAACTATTGCCTTCTGAGTTTTATTTTTATTGTTTTCAATTCTCATAATCGTTTTTTCAGAGCAATTTGCTTTATGAGCCAAATCCGCTCTGCTTAATCCAAGTATTGTTCTTCTACATTTTACAAATTCCCCAAGACTGTAAACTATAGAATTCCTATAGATATAATCATTATATATCATATTATCATCAATTCCATAAATACCATATAATTCTTTAAACAACATACAACATTCCTGATATTTGTTATGTTTCCCATCATAAACCGACGCATGTTTTACCCCTCCCTCCAGCAGTTCAATTATATAGTAATGATTACCGGTATATGATAGGTACAATAGAGCCTTGTCAATATAATTTATGATTTTCTCTCTATATATGCTTTGATTACTATTTTTAAGCAAGAGCTCCGCAACTCTGTAATAAAGATATGCTCCGGGTGGATAACACTTTGCCTTTAATATCAAATCTATTTTTTTTGCTTCAATGTCTTCAAGCAAAAATTCATATTCTGCCAAAATCGATTTCAAATATAAAATATCATCTTGCCGTATTAAAGCCTTTGTAAAAAGGTAATGAAACAATAAAAAATATTCAACATGTGAAAATAAATAGGATTTTCTATTTTTTAAATCATTGAGATCGATTGTACACATACAGGCTTTTTTGAACATGTCATAAACTTCATATACACTTCTTTTTTGTTCAAAAAAAAGTCGACCTTTAATGTCATACAGACATTGAAGTTCAACTTTATTAATATTTAAATTATTAAAATAAGAATCCAGTACTTCCTGAACGCCTTTATAGTCCTTCTTTTTTAACCTATCAAATAGATCAATTCTATTTAAAAACCTGTCATATTCCTCTGAAGATAATAAATCCATGAAATCATCAGACGAAACGCCCAACCTGCTCAGAATGATATTGCGCCCAAGATAATCAGGCAGATACTTACCTTTTTCAATCTGCGACATCATACCAACAGTATATAGACCTTTAGACAGTTCTTTCAACGAGACACATTTTCTTTTTCGACATGAGCCCAACAAAGCATGAAAATCAACAATATTCCCCATAACCCCCTCCTAACTATACTTTACCCCTTGATACAACAGCTCCGCTCCGGTCCGCGCTTAACACATGCCACCGACATGTAGCGCCCCCTGCCGAAAACATAGCTTTTCGTCCAAGGGTCGATTAACTTCATATTCTTTAAAACACATAGCCACACCTTTGTGTGGCTATGTGTTTTAATGGACCTGAGGGGAGTCGAACCCCTGTCCGAAAACCTATCCGCTACAGCTTCTTCCATCACAGTCTGCTATATCGCTTTCGCCATTCCCTTATTATTAAGCAAACAGACGCGCTTAATAACTCGGTAGCTTCATGATACGCCCGCGCGGGCAAAGCTTACCGCGTGTCGTTTCCTACAAGGATGACGCCGGTTACGCTATGTGTAGGTGCATATCGGCCGACGCGTTGCCCTTAGGCAGCGAGTGCTAAATTATCGTTAGCGTTTAATTTTAAGTTGGTGTTTTATCGTGGCTCGCCTCCACGGATGGCTACCATAGGTTCAAAATCCCCGTCGAAACCGGAACAAGCCCTAAAGTATGTTTGTATTATAATAAACCACATGCCCGATTGCAAGCAAAATGATTATATAAACGCATTTATATAACTCGTGAACCCCTGTATTTTAGGGATTCTCGAGAAATGAGAATCAATTCTTGAATACCCAGGTTTTTTGTACCCTGAAACTGATAAAAAACAGTGCCGTATCAACCACAGCCTTACAAAACGTTCTCAAAACACTGCCCTCTCCGAAAAGATTCGAGATCAGATAGACAAGCAATGCGGAAACACAAAGCTGGATGATCGCAAGAGCATAATATTTTTGGATCGTGTTTTTAGCCTCCGATCTGAAAACTATATGCTTGTTGACCTTATAGTTCATAAACGAAGAAACTATTCGAGCTCCGGCTGTAGAGAGGAACACAACAACCAGCCCCGCCGAAAAGCTTTTACCAAGCAGGGAAAGGTTTCCTGTTATCACCCTTGACAATATAAGATTCAAAACAAAAAACAACGCAAGATCGATCAAAGTAGACGCAAGCGACGAGAAAACGTACTTGAATATGATCTTATATATCTTAAAGCTGTCCCTGAAGGGATGGAAATGAGAAGTCGAATTCTCCTTATCCTCATAGATGGTCCTGATCTTAACCTCCGAAAAAGGGATCGATGCGGAATGCATCTCAAGTAACATGTTTGTCTCAAACTCGAACCTGTCGCCTTCGGTTTTGCAAAGGAAAGGCAGCACATCCATAGGAAAGGCTCTAAGACCTGTTTGTGTATCCGAGATCTTGATCCCGCACAGCGCTCCGAAAACGAATTTCGTAATATTGTTCCCGGCCTTTGATTTCCAAGGTACCTGCGGTTCGGAAAAATCTCTGCAGCCGAGAACTGTGATGCCTCTTTCAATCATGGCTTCCGCGCACGCTTTGATATCGTCGGGATGATGCTGGTTGTCTCCGTCGACAGTTACAACACCCGCAGCGTCTTTACGATTCTCCAAAACCCATTTCATGGCTGTTTTTAAAGACCTGCCCTTGCCCATGTTCACATCATGTTTGAGGACTACCACTCCGGGCTTTTTCGCTGCTGTTTCAAAGGGTTCCGAATGCTCCTTATCGCTACCGTCGTTTACGACAACTATAGTTTTGAATCCTCTTTCCATACATCCGTCAACCACAAGATTCATCCTGTAGTCCGGATCAAGGGAGGGTAGGATTACTACAACATTATCAACCATGCCTGTTACCTCAGATCCTAATCTTGAAATTCCTCTCCATTTCACGGTTCAGTTCTTTCTTCGCCGTGGTTTCTCTCTTATCGTAATTCTTTTTACCTCTTGCAAGACCGACCTCAACCTTGACACGGCCTTCTTTGATATAAACCTGAAGAGGTACCAGAGTATAGCCCTTTTCCTTGATCTGTCCGAGCAGTTTCATTATCTCCCTCTTATGCATAAGGAGTTTCTTCGGCCTAAGGGGATCTTTGTTAAAAATGTTTCCCTGTTCATAGGGTGTAACATGCATTCCGTAGACAAAGACCTCTCCGTTGTCTATCCGGATGAAAGCTTCCTTGATCGAAACCTTTCCCTGTCGGATGGATTTCACTTCCGTGCCGAACAATTCTATGCCCGCTTCGTACTTTTCCTCTATAAAATAGTCAAAATATGCTTTTTTATTGTTTGCTTCCAACAGGAAGCTTCGTTTGTCTGCCATAACCGGTCTCCGGGAGTTCTCCTCACTCGCCTGTATTCTCGGTGAGTTCCTTGAATTTATTCTCTCCTATTATGCAAAAATCGATGGTTTTCAACAGTTTGTCCGCATTGACGACCTGTATGTACAACTTTTGCCCGAGAGCATATGTCTTGTGTTTTCTTTCGCCTGTAAGCACCATTCTTTCAGCATCGAAAACATAGTAATCGTCCTTCATATTGGCAAGGCTTACCATACCTTCGATCGTGTTGGGAAGTTCTATATAGATCCCCCAGTTTGTGAGTCCCGAAATAACGCCTTCAAAGGCCTCTCCTATGTGCTGCTGCATAAATTCTATATGCTTCAGCCTTACGATCTCCCTTTCGGCGGTTTCCGCATTTCTTTCCGCAGAACTGGTACTCTTTGCCACGTTTTCCAAAATAGAATTATAATGCATTTTCCTGTTATCATCAAGGCGACCGTTCAAGTTTTCTTTGATAATTCTGTGAATTTGAAGGTCGGGATAACGCCGGATGGGACTTGTAAAATGACAATAGTATTTGCAGGCAAGTCCGAAATGTCCCTCGCATTCCGCGGAATAACGCGCCTGGCGCATGGAGCGAAGCGTTAATCTTGAGATAAGCGCTTCTTCTTCCTTTCCTTTGATGCCTGCAAGCATCTTCTGTAATTCCTTGGGATGGACTTCCGTTTTGTTGCCCTTGAGCACAAGGCCGAAGTTTCTCACAAAGATCAAAAGCTTGCTGATCTTCTCCTCGTCCGGCTTCTCGTGAACTCTGTACAGAAAAGGAATCTCCTGCCAGTAAAAGTCTTCCGCAACGGTTTCATTCGCCGCAAGCATGAAGTCCTCAATGATCTTTGAAGCATCGTTTCGTTCCTCGGGTCCGACATATACAGGCATATCGTTTTCGTCCAGCTCAACCTTGCTGTCTGAAAAATCAAAATCCACCGCTCCTCTTTGCATACGGTTTGCGCGCAGCTTGTCCGAAAGTTCCTTCATCAGTAAAAACATCGGGATCAGTTCACCGTATTCAGCCTTAAGTTCCTTTTGACGCTGCTTGTTCTTTGCTTTGTCCTTAAAGACCTCAAGTATCTCCGCCACCGCATCATAGGTCATTCTGCGAGTTACGTTGATAAGGCTTTCGGTGATCCTGTGCCCTGCTATATGACCGTTATCATCAATGTCCATTACACATGAGAGCGCAAGCCTGTCCTCCCCTTGATTCAGAGAACATATGCCATTAGACAATCTGTGGGGAAGCATGGGAACAACTTTATTGATGAGATACACGCTGGTACCTCTGTCCAACGCGCTCTTATCCAAAGGTGAACCTTCTTTCACATAATGGGAAACATCCGCGATATGAACCGAAAGTCTGTATCCGTTTTCGGTCCTGACAACACTTACCGCATCATCCAGATCCTTTGCATCCGCCCCATCTATCGTGACGATCGTCTCACCTCTGTAATCAACCCTGTCCTTTTTCTCTTCTTCCAAAACCTCTGTGGGAATGTTATCTGTTTCATCCTTAACTTCCATCGAAAACTCGGGATAAATGTTAAACTCCCTCAGCACCGCCTTCATATCCGTATGCGGATCGTCGATGTGCCCCAGTATCTCGGTGACACGCCCCTCCGGGTTTTTCTTTTTTGTACCGTAATCGGTGATCCGCACATATACCTTCTGTCCGTCCACGGCTCCCTTGGTATGTTCCTTTTGGATAAAGATGTCCTCTTCCATGCCTCTGTCATCGGGAACAACAAAACCGAAATTTTTACTTTTTGAAAAAGTTCCGATCAGATACTCGGTATTTCTTTTGATTATCTTTTCGACAACGCCCTCCGCTTTTCGATCTCCCGATTTCTCACGGGTGATCCTGACAACCACCTCATCTCCGTTCCAGGCGTTTTTCTTTTCTGATGCCGGGATAAAGACCTCTTCCCCCGCCTCTCCGTTTTCATCAAGGAGCGCAGCAAATCCGAAGCCTTTGGCTGTTGAACGAAAGATTGCCGGAGCAAGCTTTGTCTCTTCCTTCTTTTTAACCTTTATATTCTTTTCCTTCTTCTTTTCTATCTTAAAATATTTCATTTCCACTCCGGGTATCAAACAGTACTTAATTGCGAAAAAATAAGGGGCATGCACATGATGCACGCCCCCGAAGATCTGACTTTTCTTTTAGAGCAGATTAAGGACAACCGAAAGCACTAAGAAAGCAGCTGCAAGGATCTTTGTGATCCTCTCCATCGTTCCTTCCATAGAGCGGCCCTTATTCTTGCCCCAATAGGTCTCAGCCATACCACTGATGGATCCGGAGAAGCCTTCGGACTTACTCTCCTGACCAAGTACGACTACAACCAGAGCGAGACAAATAAGTACATAAACTATTGTAAGAGCAACCTTTAAAATATCCACTTTGTACACCTCCAAACGCGAGAGATTTTAAATTTTTGCGAGCATCCCTCGCATCCATTTCGTATTCCAAAAATACGACACTGCGGATTATTATACTTAATAAATCCGGATTTGTAAAGTAAAAGATTTCTCTTCTCGCCAAAAAATTCAAAAATTTTTAATTACTTGTTATAGCAAACGATCTTTCCGAAATCAGCCTTAAGCGATGCTCCGCCTACAAGACCGCCGTCGATATCCTTCTCTGCAAAGAGCTCGGCAGCATTTCCCGCATTAACGGAACCGCCGTACTGGATACGAACCGCATCAGCCGTTGCCTTGTCATAGATCTCTTCGATGCAGGCACGGATCCCGCCGCAAACTTCTTCAGCCTGAGCGGTTGTTGCCGTTTTACCGGTTCCGATAGCCCAAATGGGTTCGTAAGCGATAACGAGTTTAGCCACGTCTGCAGCTGCAACTCCTGCAAGATCTGACTTGATCTGCATTCTGATCCAATCCATGGTAATGCCCATTTCTCTCTGCTCAAGTGTTTCTCCGCAGCAAAGGATGGGTGTAAGACCTGCTTCGATAGCCTTCTTGACCTTCTTGTTAAGAAGAGCATCATCCTCCTTGAAGTAATCTCTTCTCTCGGAGTGACCGATTATAACATACTCAACTCCCGCATCCTTTAACATAGCTGCGGAAATCTCGCCTGTATAAGCACCCTTCTCTTCGAAGTACATATTCTCGGCACCGACTTTAACGTTGGTTCCTTTAAGTGCATTAACAACAGGAACGATGTCAATGGCGGGAACGCAGTAAACAACATCCACGTCATCGTTCTTAACAAGATCCTTAAGCTCAGCGCAAAGAGCTACTGCCTGAGAAGGTGTCATGTTCATCTTCCAGTTACCTGCAATGATCTTTTTTCTCATTTTATTTCTCCTAAAATTCTACTTATCATCTGCTGCTACTACGCCGGGAAGTGCCTTGCCTTCAAGGAACTCAAGGGAAGCACCGCCGCCTGTGGAGATGTGGCTCATCTTGTCACCGAGACCCATCTGGTTAACAGCGGCTGCAGAATCACCGCCGCCGATGATCGTTGTAGCATCAGACTTTGCAAGTGCCTCTGCAACAGCCAATGTACCGGCTGCAAGTGTAGGATTCTCGAATACGCCCATAGGTCCGTTCCAAACAACGGTCTTTGCGGAAGCAACCGCATCTGCGAAAAGCTTGCGGGACTTGGGTCCGATATCGCAGCCTTCACGATCTGCAGGCATCTTGTCATAATCGTATACTACCGTATCAACAGCTGCATCGATGGGATCAGGGAATGCAGAGATCGTTACGGAGTCTACGGGAAGAAGGATCTTCTTGCCGTTCTTCTTTGCCTTCTCAAGCATATCCTTGCAGTAGTCGATCTTCTCATTGTCAACGAGTGACTTACCGATCTCATAGCCCTGAGCCTTAAGGAAGGTGTAAGCCATACCGCCGCCGATGATGAGAGTATCGCACTTGTTAAGAAGATTGTCGATAACAGCAAGCTTGTCAGCAACCTTAGCGCCGCCAAGAATTGCTACGAAAGGTCTTACGGGATTCTCAACAGCGTTGCCGAGGAACTCGATCTCTTTCTGCATGAGATAACCTACGCAGTTGTTGCCGCCCTTAGCCTTGATGAACTTTGTAACGCCTTCAACGGAAGCATGAGCTCTGTGAGAAGAACCGAATGCATCGCATACATAATCATCCGCAAGATCTGCAAGTTCCTTGGAGAAAGCTTCACCGTTCTTTGTTTCCTCTGCTCCTCTGAAACGGGTGTTCTGAAGAAGGATAACATCTCCGTCCTTCATAGCTGCAACAGCCTTTGTAGCTGCTTCGCCGGTAACATTGTAATCGGAAACGAAAACAACTTCCTTGCCAAGCTTCTCAGAAAGCTTCTTAGCTACAGGTGCAAGAGACTCCTTCTCATTGGGACCTTCCTTAACCTTGCCCAAATGTGAGCAAAGGATCACCTTTCCACCGTCCCCGATAAGTTTATTGATAGTGGGAAGTGCAGCGTTTATACGTGTCTCGTCGGTGATGACACCGTTCTTGAGCGGTACATTGAAATCGCAGCGAACAAGAACGCGACGTCCCTTTACGTTAATATCATCAACAGATTTTTTGTTTAAACCCATTTTGTTTTCCTCCTGGTTCATTGATTATTTAAATATAAGAAGACCCTTGGTCTGTTCTTATCATAAAAGAAGAGGTCCGGTCCAAAGTGACCGGACCTCATAAGGTCTTATTTTAAACCTATATCACAGTTTCCGTACACAGATCAGATCTCTGCGAAGTACTTGATAGTACGAACCATCTGGCTTGTGTAGCTGTTCTCGTTATCATACCATGAAACAACCTGTACCTGATAGAGATCATCGCCGATCTTTGAAACCATTGTCTGTGTAGCGTCAAAGAGTGAACCGAATCTCATACCGATAACGTCGGAAGAAACGATGGGATCTACATTGTAACCGAAGGATTCGCTGGAAGCAGCCTTCATAGCAGCGTTGATGCCCTCAACTGTAACATCGGCACCCTTAACAACTGCTGTAAGGATTGTTGTGGAACCTGTCGGAACGGGAACTCTCTGAGCAGATCCGATGAGCTTTCCGTTGAGCTCAGGGATAACAAGACCGATAGCCTTAGCAGCGCCTGTGCTGTTGGGAACGATGTTTGCAGCGCCTGCACGTGCACGACGAAGATCGCCCTTTCTGTGAGGTCCGTCAAGGATCATCTGGTCGCCTGTATATGCATGGATAGTGCTCATGATACCGCTCTGGATGGGAGCATAATCGTTAAGAGCTTTAGCCATGGGTGCAAGGCAGTTTGTTGTGCAGGATGCAGCGGAGATAACCTGATCATCCTTTGTAAGTGTCTTCTCGTTAACTGAGAATACGATAGTCTTGAGGTCCTTTCCTGCAGGAGCGGAAATAACAACCTTCTTAGCGCCTGCCTGAATATGTGCCATTGACTTTTCCTTGGAGCAGTAGAAACCGGTGCACTCAAGAACTACGTCAACGCCAAGCTTTCCCCAAGGAAGATCTGCAGCCTTAGGCATAGCGTAGATTGTGATTTCCTTGCCGTCAACTGTGATGGATCCGGGAACCTTAACGGTCTTTCCGTCTTCCTCAAAAATGGGCTCCTTGGAATCTACAGTGTGAAGATTCTCACCGATCTTTCCGCAATATCCGCCCTGAGCTGTGTCATACTTAAGTAAGTCAGCAAGCATTGCAGGACTTGTCAAATCGTTGATAGCTACAATTTCGTAACCCTCTGCTCCGAACATCTGTCTGAAAGCAAGACGTCCGATACGACCAAAACCATTGATTGCAACTTTAACTGCCATATATTGTTCCTCCTGTTTTCACGCTGGATCCGCGTGTATTATTGTGCCACATTCGGCATATTTTAAGCGGAAATCCGTGAGACACCGCCTAATTTCATTGTTTGAACGCAATTATTTAAACACGTTGTTACTTTTTTGTCAATACTCGAAAGGTATTCTTAAGTATTTTTTATTAAAGTCATCACTTCTCGATCTCTTCATTGGGAAGGATGTGAACTTTGCCCTCATAAAGCTCCTGAACCGCAATGGAAAGGGGCTTGTCGCACTTAGGCGTAACAAGGGGCTCCGCACCGTCAATAAGCTGTCTTGCGCGCTTGGCGGTGGCAATGCAGATAGAGTAACGGCTGTTTACAACTGCCTGCTCACCTTCGGCATTGTCGTTGATTTTCTGAGTTAACTCATCATAGGATGGATGGATCATTTTTGTCTTCCTTTCAGATTCAAATTATTTTTCACCGATTGCTAAATATTATAACATGGTTTGTCAATAGTTTTAAATACCGAATTTTTTTTATTCGATATTTTGTATCTGTTCTCTGATCTTCTCGATCTCCGTTTTCAGTTCTATAGCTGTGTTGGAGACCTCGATATCATTTGCTTTGGAAAGTGTTGTGTTTGCTTCGCGGTTCATTTCCTGAGCCACGAAATCCAGCTTTCTTCCCACATCCTTCCCTGCGGTAAGGGTATTACGCATATTGGACACATGAGCCTTGAGACGTACCATTTCTTCGTCAACGCATATCTTATCCGCAAAAACGATCAATTCTGTGGCAAGCACCTGTTCCGATACGCTTGTATCGCCCAAAAGCTCTTTCACCTTTGCAAGTATCTTGTCTCTGTACTCCTTTACGATCTCAGGACTTCTTGTTTCGATCTTATCGATCATGCCTTCGATGCCGTCAAGCTTTGCAAAAAGGTCTTCCCTGAGTTTTTCTCCTTCTGCCTTTCTTGTTTCCACAAACTTTTCAAGGCAGCCTCTGAGTGCCGTCTCAAGAAGCTTCCACAATCCCTCTTCATCCACTTCCTTTTCTTCAAAGGTGAGTACCTCGGGCATTCTTGCCACAACCGAAGCACTAAGCTCGTTCGTAAGACCGAACTCGTCAGAGATGGCATTCATATATTCTATATATTCTTTTGCGGTTTCCCTGTTATATTTTACACAGCCCGTAGCTTCGCTCGAGTCCTCATATGTAATGAATACATCCACTTTACCGCGGCTTATGTACTCTTTCATAACGCTTCTGATGGCTGCTTCGAAAAAATTCAGTTTTTTCGGCATCTTGATAGCTATTTCGCTGTATCTGTGATTAACGGATTTGATCTCGACGGCAATTTTTCTTCCGCCCTCGACGACCTCTAAGCGCCCAAAGCCGGTCATACTTTTTATCATTGGTCTTCTCCTTTTAATTCCTCAGCAGGATTTTGTTTTTTATAAATAGCCATACGAATGCCCTGTGCATAGTCGCCGAAGCCTTCTCCGAAAAGATTCATGCCTCCTTTGTGCACTGCATCCGGTGCAACTCCTATTCTCACGGAAAGGAAATTTTCTTCGGTTATACCGAGATCCTCCAGTTTAACCGAGGAAACCTTCTCTCCGTCAAGATACGATCCGTCTTCACGTACCGACCAGGTTTTAAGCTTTCCGAACTGAGTGTTCTTATCGGGCCACCAGCCGGGATTCCACATGCCCCTTCTGCCGCCGAAATCGGACGGGCAGGTCCATGTTCCGATCTTTATGCCGTTCAGCCACAGAGTAATGTCGGACGGATAGTTGAGATTAAACTCATGGTCCTCCGAACAAACTTCCAGCGAAAGTTCAACTCTTTTGGCATCGGTATTCTTAAACGAATAGTTGGGAAAGCGATATTCCACAAAGCCTACTCCGCCAAACCACAGTAACCGCGCTCCCATCCTGTCCTGATGATAAAAGGAGCCGGGTTCGTCTTCTCTTCCTATGGCTCCCTTGTCTCCCGCAAGTCCGCAGGTCGGATTTACGGAATAATCCACAAACGCTCCGATAGGCATATTGATAACTTCCACCGAGTCAGCTCCTATTGCCGATTCGGTGACGATCTCTATGCCGTTTACAGCTTTGCTGCAAAGCTTCATGGAACCTCTGCTGGCAGGAACAAGATCGCATTTGATGAGTCCCGCTTCCTCAAGCGCCCTCACATGCATGGCCGCAGAGCTTGCGGGAATATCCAGTTTTTCCGCTATCTCATTAACGTTAAAGCTTCTTTCGGAAAGAAGTCGAAGGATGTCTATTCTGACATCACTCGCCAAAGCCTTTCCTATTAGATTCAATTTTTCTTTGTCATCAAGATTGATCTGAAGAACCATCACTTCACCCTTAATTCATCATTACCACATGATCTTCCGGTTTCTTGGCGGGTTCTATCCTGATCAACTTATAGACAGGTCCCTCGCCCTCATATTCATCCAGGTACTTTGACTGTACTTCACAGGTCACATGCACCCAGTCTCTGGTCTTGTAAGCAACGGCATCTCCGTAGCAAAGAAAGCCTATGAATGCAATATCCGCCGCACAGCAGGTCATGGCAAATCTGCCGGGTACGAATGTACCCTTGGGAGTTTCCTTACCTCTGTAGATCATCGCAAGAAATCTGACCTTTTTCCCGACATAATTCTGCAGATTGTCCAAAACATCCAGATAGAAAAGACCGTAATCGTCATCTTCGATCTCGATCACATCCGCCTTCATGTCATAGGGCAGCTCGATCTCATCATCATAGCCGTTCTCTTCGCCTTCTGCCGCTTCAAACACCGTCTGTGCCCGCCTGTTAAGCGTCCTCACAAGTTTTTTGAGTGTGTTCCTCTTGGTGTTTGCGTTACATTTGTTAAAGATCACCAATTCGGAGAACTGAACGATCTCGTTCATCATCTGACGCATATTGGACATATAAACTTCAAAGGTGGTTGCATCCGCAACGGTGATGATCTGTGCCAGCTCCCAGCGTCTCGGAAAACCCTGCTCAAGTATTCTCGAAACGCTCCAGGTACCGTTCCATTCAACCATGACCCTGTCGACAGGATATTTCTTTACACAATCCATCATAAACAAAGGTTTGAAATCTTCTTCGTTTTCAACCTGAACTATGGTAACCTTGCGCTTCGCCAGCTCTTCCCTGTCATATTCGACCTCACCCTCTTCGCAGACTATGAGCAGAGTGCTCTTGCCTTCCGTGAAATCGTCATCCATCAGGGTATCACGTATGAATGTTGTTTTTCCCGAGCCGAGAAAGCCGAGAATTAGGAATAAAGGTGTCATTATCTAAAAACCTCTTCAAGTTTATCTTCTTTAAGTTCAGCACCGATAACGCAAAGCTTTCCTGTGTAATCGGGCTGTCCGTCTCTGATCTCATACTCTTCGGGTACAAGATCGAAATAGATCCAGGTGCCTTCCGTGCCCATAACCATACCCTTTGCACGGAGGATCTTTCCGTATTCGTCGGAATAAGCAAGCTTCTTAAGTACCTCCTCAAGAGCTGCCTTGTCATACTTGTGTGGAGTTTCCTTGCCCCAGCTTGTGAACACTTCATCCGCATCGTGACCGTGGTGGTGGTGATGATGGTGATGATGTTCATGCTCGTGCTCATCCTCGTCCTCATCCTCATCGTGATGATGATGGTGATGTTCATGTTCATGCTCATGTTCATCCTCATCGTGGTGATGATGGTGATGGCACTCGCACTCGGGATCGTCACACTCATCGTCGTCTTCATCATGAGCATGCTCTTTGATCTCCGCAAGCAGCTGATCCGCAAAACTCTCCTTCTTTTCCATAGCCGAAAGCATGGTACCCTGATCCAATGAATCCCAGGGAGTGGTGATCATCGCAGCATTGGGATTGTGCTCCTTTAAAAGTGCCACTACCTCCTCAAGCTTTTCATCGGTAAGATTCTGTGTACGGCTCAAAACGATGGTCTTAGCGCTTTCAACCTGATTGTTGAAGAACTCGCCGAAGTTCTTGATGTACATCTTTGCCTTCTGTGCATCCACAACCGTGGAGAAGGAATTGAGCTTGGCACCGTCAAGCTTGTCCTCTACATTCTGAACAGCCTTGATGACATCAGAAAGCTTTCCCACACCTGAGGGTTCAATGATGATCCTGTCGGGATGGAACTGAGCAACAACCTTTTTCAAGGCTTCTCCGAAGTCTCCCACAAGGGAACAGCAGATGCATCCGGAGTTCATCTCCGTGATCTCGACTCCCGCATCCTTAAGGAAACCGCCGTCAATGCCGATCTCGCCGAACTCGTTTTCAATGAGAACGACCTTTTCGCCCTTAAACGCGCCGTCAAGGAGCTTCTTGATAAGGGTAGTTTTTCCGGCCCCCAAAAAGCCTGAGATTATATCTATTTTTGTCATTTATAACACATCCTTTCATTTAGGTTAAAACCCGAAATCAAATTGTAATTATATGACTTTTCTCACAATCCGTCAAGAAAGCTGCGAAAGCGCCGATATATCCGTGGTTGCGACAAGTGAGTAATTTGTATGATAGATCACAAAACCCGGCTTCGCATTTGCGGGTTTTTTGACCTCCTTCTTTCTGACATAGTCCACTTCCACTTTTCCGTTTTTTGCCGCACTTGAAAAATGCGCGGCCAACGCTCCCGCATATTCAAAAGCCTTGTCCGGAAGCTCCTCGTTTCCGCTCTGCATTATGACATGCGATCCGGGACAACCTTTCGCATGAAACCACCAGTCGTTTCCGCCTGCGAGTCCGAAGGTGAGCTCATCGTTTTGCAGATTGTTCTTTCCCACATAAAAATGTATTCCCTCCGGAGATACAAAATGCATAGGATTACTCTTGACCTTTGCTTTGCCGTTCCCTTTGCCGTTTTTCTGCGCATGGGATCTGATGTATCCGCTGTCCGTCAATTCCTTCTTGATCTGTACCAGATCGTTCTCCTCAGTGGCGATCTCAAGAGAGAGCGCTATACTGTTCAAATGCTCCAGCGCACTTTTTGTTTCTTCCATGTAAACGGACAAGGCTTCAAACGTCCTTTTGAGCTTTGAATATCTGTCAAAATATTTTTTTGCGTTCTGAATGGGTGTGAGCTCCGGGTCAAGCGGAATAACGGTTTCTTCTCCGGTATAATAATCAAAGGCTTTAAATGACCTGTCTCCCGCTTCCTTACCGTATCCGTAGGCAGTGAGCAATTCACCGTACACCCTGTATTTGTCTCTTTTTAATGTATCTTCCAGTTGCTTTTGCTGAAGCGAAAGCTTCTTCGCTTCCCTCTCGACGGCAGTGCTCACGATCTTTCGCAGATCCGCCGATTTTTGCCTGATCGCGGTTATTGCATTCTTTTCCGAATAAAAATCATAAAGCAGTGCCGAAACGGAAGTGTATGCCTTCTCTTCCATCTCCGGATTTTTGTACTCGGTAAGAGGTATGACCGAAAACTCCTTCGGAACACCGTTCTCAAGGATCATGAAGGGCTTAAAGTTTCCTTCCTTCACATCCTCCATTATTCTCGAGATGCATTTAAAGAGGTGTAAGCCAAAATCATCCGACAATTCATTTGCCGGAATCCTGCCGTCTATTCCCGCTCTTCTGACCATCTCCTCCGCAGCCTGCGGACTGATGCCGGTAAGCCCTGTATAGATAGCCTTGGAGATCGGAAGATTTGACGAAAGGACTGCTGTTCTGAATCGATCCGTATCCATACACAGAGGGTCCGCTTTTTCTCCCGCCCCCGGAAGGAAATAATCTCTTCCCGGAAGCACCTCTCTGACGGAACTCATAAAAGAGTTTACCCTTTTTACTGAATCCAGTATCTTGTAATTTTCATCACATAAAATAATGTTGCTGTGCTTACCCATTATCTCGACGATCAGGTGTTTCAATCTCACATCCCCCATTTCGTCAAGATGTTCTACGGTAAGATCCACGACTCTTTCAAGCCCCGTTCCTTTTCCGAACCCCTGATGTATATCGACCAGCCTTGCACTGTTGAAATGCTTTCTCAGGAGCATGCAAAAAGCAGGCGCCGTCATCGGGCTCTGCTTGTTCTCCTCTGTCAGATAGATCAGAGGAAGCGAAGCATTGGCCGATATGAGAAGCCTTAAGTTTTCTTCCGCTTTCACGGTCAGCAGTATTTCATCTTTTTCCGGCTGAGCTATCTTGGATATCCTTCCGCCCTTTATGCGACGGTTCAGTTCTTCCGTAAGACAGGCTACCGTAATTCCGTCAAACGCCATAGATGCCGTCCCCCACAAGTTTGGAATAATGGGCATCGGAACCGTAGGTCAGTCTCGTTCCGCCCAGCAATCTGTATCTTTCCATGATCTCATCAGAGGGATGTACATGTTTCAGGCGTGTGAACGCTCCCTTTGTATTGATCTCCAGCGCCTGTCCTCTTTTGATTATGATCTTCAAAATCTCATCAATGATCTTTTCATTTTTGGCACAGACGCCCTTAAAGTACTCCTCGAGTGTACAGTCTATGAGTTCCTCCGGTACATATCTCACCACATAATCCATATGGGCAAGGGAAGTAAAGAAATCATATTCCTTTACACAATCAAGCATATTTTTAAAATACTCTTCAATAAGCCTGTCCGCACCATACTTAAACCATGCCTCGGGATAGTAAGGCTCTTCATCATTCACCAGATGGACAGAACCGAGCACCACATCAAACCTGTATTTGTCCACTGCCTCCCTGTAAAGCTTTACCAGATCCGGTCTTTGGGGTCTTAGCCCAAGTTCTATGCCCGACAGTATCGTTATCCTGTCCCCGTAGATCCTTCTCATTTTTTCAAGTTCCTTAAAATAAGCCTCGATATCAAAAGTAAAAAGAGGTCTTGCGTCAAAATCCGGGTGGTATTTTTCCCAATCATCTCCCGCTGCCTGCCTGAGATCTTCCCTGTACCGTTCGGGATAATCCGCATCCCAGTGCTCGGTAAAAGCGATCCTTCCGAGGCCTCTCTCTATAGCAACTTCCACCGACTCGCTCATTATCGCATTCGAGTCCGTGGAAAAACACGTATGTAAGTGTAGATCTTCTTTCATTTAATGCCTGCTTTCAATACGCCGCTGACAACGTCGGCAGACACATTTTACTTTATGACTTGAATTCAGTCAAGAGTCACGGTCCGAACAATGATCATTCCGTATTCTCCCTCCCTTCCCGGAGCTTTCAGCGTCTCCGGAAAGGGTTCAAAGCATATGACGATCTCATCCCCTTTACACGCCCGGGTAAAACCTTCACTGTCATGTATCTCCTTACCGTTCAGGGATGCACTTATGCTTTTCAGTTTCTTATCGTTGTCGTTAAGCACCGCCGCATAGACCAGTTCAAACACTTCCGCGGCAGTCTGCAGCGGGTCCGGTTCGTATATGCCCTTTATAAAATTTTCCGTTGCCGCATCCGCCGCCGCCTCCGCTGCCCTGTCCAGCCTTTCCCTTTGTCTCAGTATCGTTCTCAGCGCATAGCTTTCAAAACGAACGCAGGTGACGGAGAAGCAAAAAATCATCCCAAATATTATGATCAATTTTGAACATCTCATACATATATATCCTTATCAATGCCACCTCCCCCGCAAGGAACAGGACAGGAGCGACCACGCAGGCCATTATCAGGAGCAGCCTTAATACAAAGGTTTCAAAAGTCGTAATGCTCCATCACGCCCCTTTCCTTCTCCTTAACGTCATATTCCCTGAAAATGTAGGGATAGAGTCCGGAATTCCTTTTGCCTTCTATGTGCAGCTTTACATAGCAGGCATCGATCCCGAGTATCTCCGCCGCTTTATTCACATAGTCGGCCTCCTCTTTGTTTTCCACCGACACACTTTTAAGTGCTTCCCTTTTGATCTCTCCGTTCATTTCCGTAAACTGCCACAAAGGAAAAAACACAAGGATGAGCACCAGAGTAAGTATCGCCAATATTTCATCCAAACCGTTCATGTCAGATGTCCCCGCACTAAATCAGAGCCGCAGAGATCAGTTCTTCATACATGCATATCAGATAGGTGGTGATCCCCGTAAGCAAAGTCACTCCCAGAGTAAATATCAGGAGATTGGTTCCCATGTTCAATATGGAAGATCTTTTCATCTCATCCCTCCTATTTCTGCGTGAAACTCAGGGCACTGATCATACCGTTTTCATCTCTCTCAACGCCGGCCAAAAAAATCGCATTGGGATTGATGTAGAACATGCTCTGACTTCTGTCTGTCATATTCTGCTTTGCCGTTTCATATGTTATGGAATACGTGTTCCCGTATCCGCACCTTCCGTCCTTTGAGCAGTTGTATGCCACTCCCGCCTCATCATTCGAAGGATTCTTCAAATAGCTTCCGTTCTTTACATATATGGTGATGCTGTCATCCTTCAGTCTGCATATGAGATCTCTCACTTCCGTTCCGGAAGCGGTAGTCCCCTCTCCCTCATACAGGGCATACTCTATATCGGCATAACGACCGATGATCCCGTCATACTGCGCATTGGCAGAGGATATGGTATCCTTCGATTTATTGTACATTGACATGCCTATCACGATAAAACCGACCGTCATTATGATCCCGACAGAAAAATAAAGTATCTTTTTAACTATATCCATGATTATCTCCTTATCTCAATTTTAATCTTTGCCGCCTCGTCATTCGCATCCGATAAAACCGTTACGGTATATTTTTTTAACGGATTCAGGTAATAGGACGAGGCTGTGTTCCTGATCTCCTCTATGGAAGCATTGTCGACCACAAAGCTCCCCGCATCGTTTGTAACCTCGATGGGAATGTCCCGGGTGGCATATATCTTCTTTATATAGGATATGACCCTGCTCCCGTCCACCTCGCTCCCGTCGAATCTCATTACCTCATACTCCTTCAGCTCTTTCAGGGCATATTGCTCGTTTTCGGTTATCTGCCTGCCCATCTCCGCCGCCTTTGAGTAAATGTTAAAACCTATCACCGCCAGTGATACGGTTATCACTATTCCGGCGGCGAACAATATAAATTCTTTGATTACCGACATTATTCCTCCTAAAATCCCTTTAACAAACGGAACATTTCCTCCATTTCGCTAATCGTAAGACGAAGGAAGGGAATGATGAAGTAGCCTCCCAGCATGATGAGTCCCGGAAGCCATGCCATCATATCCGTAATGTCCCTTCTTTTTTCCATTCTGATGTTGTTTTCCAGTTCTTCGATCCTGACCATGCTCTCCCTGTCGGAAAGTGTATCCGAAAACGCTTCTTCTATGCCCACCTCATCCACCGACAGAAAGCCGTCGGAAATGCTGTCGAAATAATCGCTCTTCCTTTTTCCCTTTTCCTTTAAAGTCCTGAGCGCCGCTTCAGGTCCCGCAGACCATGTGTTGAGGCATTCCCTGATCTCGTTTCCGAAAGCTCCCGCAAAAAGTTCAAGATCTGACAGGAGTGCAGTCACCGTAATGCTCTCAAGTCTTCTTTCCATAATAATGACCATCTGCATACGTTTAATCTCTTCCACCATCATCATCCTGTTTCTTGCCTGCTTGTACATCAGTTCAAAGACCGGCATTATCCCCGATACCGCTCCCAGAAGTACAAGGATGGTTTTACCGAAGGAAGTGTTGTGTATCCCCGATATCAAACCTATCATTATCGGAAAGGCAAAAGCCGCGGTCATCTTAAACAGCGTTCCCGCCACATTGTCCTCCGAGTCTGTCTCACGAAGCAGTTTTCTGATCGCCGTGCATGCTATTCCCTCATTCCCCTCCAGCCTCCCGTACAGGCGTGTAAGGAAACCCTTTCCCTGCTTCATCGATCTTCGGCCTCTTTCTTTTCCGGCCTCCGACACCATCCGGTAAATGAAAAACGCTGCCAGAAATGCGGTCAAAAGTACCGTCTTCCCGCTGCCGCCGTAGAATTCGATCAAACGGTCCGAGAAGGAAATCCCGGCCTTTTGAACGAGTCCGAAAAACATGACCGGTAACACCGCAACTGTCATATACCCCGAGAACATGTAGGTCATCTTTCTCGAAGCATATAATTCGCCGGTTATTCCCGCCCTCAGTATATTCAGGTTCTCCGCAAAGACCGAATCATCCTTTTCTCCTCTTCCGTCACCGTACTCCGACGCCTCGTAAGCCTGTATCAGAAACAGTTTCAAAAACCTGTTCCTAAGGCTCTTGCCCGCATACTCCCTGACCTTCTCGCGCCTGTTTCCCAGAAGCAATATGCCGTATATCTCCTCCGCATTCAGCCTTATCTCGGTGCTCATGCCCCGGGCAGCCTCTCTGACCGCTTCCGGAATGTTCCCGATGTTAAAGTATTTTTTTCTGACTGCGGAGAGATAGGCAGGAAGCTTTGCATATAGTCCGTTCCGCATTCTGCCGAGTAAATGTAAGGGGATCTCCCTCATGAGGATATAGGCCGTAAAGACCATTGCAAGACAGGTAAAAGTACCTATTCCGTTTGCAAGCAATACCGTCATCATTCCCAATACCGATGCTCCGAAGGATATTATCACTATCTTTTCTCTTTTTAATCTAAGTTCCGTCGGAGAATAGGGACATATCTCCGACAGTCCCTCCTCAACCCACCTTCTGTATCGGCCAAAGACACTTGATCTTTCCGTCATTTTGAACCTCGCTGATCCGTTCTATGCATCTGCTCCCTCCCTTGCGCCTCATATGTATGTCTATCCCGAGAGCACAGATCGCCTCGCTTTTTGCCAGTCTTTCATCACTGTAGCCGCCCGCATTGAGTCTGGCGTTTGTAAAATCGCTGACCATATCGGAAGTCTCCTTGTAATGAGCCGTAAAGAGTATGGTCTCTGCGGTCTTCGCTATATCCGTGAGTGTGACCGCCATCTCGGGAGTATTCACCTCACCCACAGCAAACACCTGACCCGTGGTCTTCTTTGAGAATCCCAGAACTCTGTCAGCCGAATCCGAATCCGACACTCTGAGGGTCAGGGTGTTGGCCTCCGGAAGAAACTCTCTGATGTTAAGCTCAAAGCTTTCCGCTTCTATGACCCTTATGCTCCTCTCCTTTCCTATCTCTATCAAAAGTGCTCTTAACAGAGTGGTCTTCCCCGATGCCGTCTCCCCTGTTACCGCTATGCTTTTTCTTGTACGCACGATCTCATGCAAAAGGCTTCTGAGTTCATCATCCTCCACCAATTCCTCTATGGAGAGTTTCGGAACGGTATCAAACTTTCTCACAAGCCCTGCCCAGGAATCGGAAAAAGGCGGTCTTGAAACCGTAATTCTTCTGCCGTCGGGCGTATCCGCCACGATCCTTGGTGTTCTCTTCGTAAGTTCACCCGCTCCCGTATTCTTTATCAGATTACGCAGAACCCTTATCAATTCATCATCCGAACCGAAGGTCAGAAAAGGAAGCCTTATGGGCACTCCTCCCACCATGATATGGATGCTGTCACGGCTGAAGCTCTTATCCCCGTCGTCCTTTCCTCTTCCCATAACCTCCCGATAGTCGTAATTTTCCTTGGTGCACCCCGACATTCCCAGTTGTATCTCTTCGATGCACCCCTTTTGCCACATGAGGCTGTCCACCTGTCCGAGTCCCACCGCCCCCGCATAAACCATGCGGGTCACCACCTGCAGTCTGTCATAGTGGCTCAGATCCTCTGCCAGATGCAGAAACACATCCCGCACATACAGGTCGTCTATTGCTCCCACACAAAGCGCCACATCCTTCAGAAACCTCTCCCATATTATTTCAAAACCGTGTTCTCCCGACCTGTCAGCCATATACATGGCGCACTCAAACTGTCCCCAGGCATTGTCCGGATCGTCTATGATCCCGTCCATTTCACTATCCTCAAGCTCCTTCGCATCTCTTAACCATTGGCAGATAACAGCCTGAACCACATCCCTCGGTCCCTTTGAGCCGCTGCAGCATGTTCCGAGGGCCTCCGCAACGGATTCCTCCGTTCTCAGTGCATTCTCCTCAAGTTCACCGTTCACTTTAAAGCCATGCACGCCGTAGTTGTTCAGCAAGACCCTTGCTTCCTTTATCAGCCCTTTTAAGGTGATATTTCTCATCTTCACCTCTCTTTTATCTTTTTTCTCCTTGATCAGCATATATCCGGCTATCGGTATCAAAAGAAGTAAAAGCACCATTTCTATGATATCCGTTCCCATTTATTCCTCCTTTCACAATCTCCTTTACAAGAGCAGACACATCTTCGATAAAGCCGTGATCCGGAAGCCATTTTCCCATGTTGACCATGGTCTTGAAAAATTCCGCCACCGTCCCCTGTTCCATAGCATCCCTGAATCCCGCACTGTACCTTAAAGCCATCAGTTTTCTGCCGTAAGTCAGGCAAAAGGCTCTTTTGTTCGCCGCAGAGTTTTCCATATAACCGTTCACGGCGTATATGCACTCACCCTTTCCCTCGGCGGCAAAATACTGTTTCCAGGCTCTTTTGCTCTGTGGCAAAAGGCAGACCGTAAGGTCCGCTGCGGTGAGTTTTCTTCCCGGATCCGCGAGCACATAGTCATATGCTTTGGCCAGTTCCTCCACCATCAGTTCCGAGAGCTCCCTTGCATCCCGTGCTCCCTCATCAGCCGCCTGAAAGAGATCCAGCCCCGGTGTTACGGTTCTCAATGCACAGCCCCTCACTCTGTCAGCAGTCAGCCTGCCTCCTCTGAAAGCAAGATACAGTGCCTCAAGTCCGGTTTTTTTGTATATCTCTTCCCTGTAATTCTCCGCTATATGCCGGTCGAAGGCTTCCCGAAGTCCTTTGCCCTCTCCCGGAAGCTGCACGGCAGCCACTTTGAACTCCGTCACCGCGGAAAGACAGGCTGCCGCAGCTATCATGCAGGCGGTCACATTGCAACCGCCTTCGGATCCCGATATGAATTCGACGATCTTCCCCATCTCTTCTCCCTTCTTACGGCTTTTCCGATCTCTGCCGCAGGAAGCTCCGATATCCTTGAAGCCATCCTTATCAGGCCTTTTCGCATTCCGGAACTCAGGTTTTTAAGCCTGTAGTTTATTCCCTCCTGAAGGCAGCATCTTACCGCAAAATCTTTTTTGTTTTCCTTAAGACAGATGTATTCCAGCTTCAGCTTCAAAAGATTCATCAGATAATCCCCCATATTCTCGTTTCCGTAGGGATCTCTGAAGACAACAAAGGCATATCCGACGTCTTCCGTCTTCCGTTTTCTTTCAAGTTCTCTCGCGGTTTGCGGCTTCATGTCCGTCACCAGAACGTGAACATCTCCCTCGTTTCTCCTGCCGCCCGATGAATTGTTGATCAAAAGAAGGTCGCAGTCCCTGATCGTTTCCACCGATCTGTACAACGGTATTTCCGAAAAAGAGTAGCTTCCAGCATCATCGATGATCGCGATATCAAATCCCAAAAGCCAAAAGAGCCTCGCAAGATGCATGATAATGTCTTCACATTCTATTCCTTCAAAGCATATGCTTTTCATCTTTTCTCCCCTTTCTTCCCATGATCCTCATGCCCCAGTCCGCAGCCTTCGGTCTGACAGCTCTGAACCTGCCTTTTTCCGCCACAGGCTCCGAGCCCGTTATTTCCTTTCCGGTTTCTTCGATAGTCATGACGCGGATTATCCTTTCCGTTTCCTCGCTGCTCCCGGGGCGCAGAAAATCAACCCTTACATGGTTCACCCCGTCTGCGGAGATCTCCGTTCCCGCATATCCCTCTTTGGTACAGCAGGAGCCCAGGCAGATCTCCCAGTCGGTCATTTCGATCACCGTTTTAAGTATCCCCGCTCCGCGGTCACGCCCTTTGTCGTACTCCGTAAGAAAACGCCTTTCTCCCACGGAGAGGCCGAGCACACTTTCTGACAGATAGGTTCTGTACATTTTTCTCAAATCCTGGACCGTAAGCTCCTCAACCTCTTTCAGATGCTCTTCCAGCTCCGCCCTCCGTTTCATGAGAAGGATGTCGAACAGTTGCTTTCCCGTTAAGTACCCTCCGTTTTCAAAGGGCCATTCTGTCTCGTCTTTTTTTCTTTTCATGGTATCCTTACGGCATATGCCTTCAGTATCAAGCCGCCCTCCAGGTCCATGACCGCTTTTGTGATCGCCTCAAGTTCCTCTTCTCTGACCGGCAGGAACACACCGTTTTTATCAAGGCCGGTAATGCTTTTTTCAGCCAGAAGCTTTTCATCCCGCCCGTCATTGAACACGACTCTCACATCAATAATGTCATTTTCCGAGATGTAGCTGCTGATCTCTATACCTTTGATCCACACCTCTCTCAAACATGACTCCGGTCCGTCCTCGACCTCCTGTGTTTCGGCAGCCGCATCCTGCTGTTGTTCTGTAGCCTTCTCCCGGATCGTTTCGGCACCGTCGGCTCTTTCACCCAGAATTCTTTCCGCAAAAAGAGCACCTGCTCCTCCGATCAAAATGAGTGCAACAAAGAGCAGGATCCGCAACACGGCTCCCAACCTGTTTTTTTCATATTTAATTTTGTACATTTTTTTTGGATCTGTTCCCGAATAATAGAATTTAACATTTGGAACATATGAATCTGACAATTTGACATGGCATATTATATTGTGTCACGGTAAATTTGTAAAGAATTATTTTTTTGAAGTTGTATTTTTTTTCATTTGAGGTTATCATTAGAAAATCAAAACGGAAGGTGACTTGAATGAACAAGGCGACTGAAAAAAAGATGGCACCGCTGCTCCCCTATGATGTAACGGTAGCCGAAAACTTCAATATGTACGATTCTTTTGCCTATGTGAACAACAGGGATCGCACTTCACCCATGCTCCACACAATGGAAACGGGAAATGTGCTTAAATACTACACCTGTTCCGTTTCCGACGATAATTTCAGGATTGGGATCGACACTCCGAAATACTTAAAGACCGATCATCACAAAAAATAATTCTATTCTAAGGAGACAGACATGAAACTTTGGGGCGGACGTTTTACAAAGGAAGAAAACCGACTCGTACATAAATTCAACGAATCTCTTTCATTCGATCAAAGATTCTATGCCCAGGATATCAGAGGAAGCATCGCACATGTTACTATGCTCGCTGCCTGCGGCATCATTACGGATAACGAAAAAGAAACCATAATCAAGACCTTAAATGAGATCAAAGAAGAAATAGATTCCGGAAAACTGGTATTCGGAAATGAAGCAGAGGACATACATTCCTTCGTGGAAGCCGAACTCATCTCCCGCACCGGAGATACCGGAAAAAAACTTCATACGGGACGTTCCAGGAACGATCAGGTTGCTCTGGACATGCGTCTTTACACCCGCGATGTGATAGATGAGCTGGCAGTCCTTGAAACGGATCTGCTCAAGGAATTATATGCCCTCATGGAAAAAAATCTGGACACCTATATGCCCGGTTTTACCCACCTTCAAAAAGCGCAGCCTGTTACACTTGCCCACCATCTGGGAGCTTACTTTGAAATGTTCATCAGAGACCGTTCGCGTCTTAAGGACACAAGAGAACGCATGAACTACTGCCCTCTCGGCGGCGGCGCTCTTGCAGGCACCACTTACCCTCTGGACCGCGAACTCACTGCTTCTCTGTTGGATTTTAACGGACCGACGCTCAATTCCATGGACTCCGTTTCGGACAGGGATTATCTGCTTGAGCTTCTTTCCGACCTCTCAATAACCATGATGCACTTGAGCCGTTTTTGCGAAGAGGTCATCATGTGGAATTCGAACGAGTATCGCTTCATCGAGCTTGACGATGCTTACTCCACCGGTTCCAGCATCATGCCTCAGAAGAAAAACCCGGATATCGCCGAGTTGATCCGCGGCAAATGCGGAAGAGTTTACGGTCATCTGATGGCGCTTCTCACCACCATGAAGGGACTTCCTCTCGCTTACAACAAGGATATGCAGGAGGACAAGGAAGGCGCTTTCGACGCCATGGACACGGTTTGCGATTGTCTCGCCCTTTTTACGGATATGCTTAAGACCATCACCGTAAACAAAGAAAACATGGAGAACAGTGCAAAGAACGGCTTTACAAACGCTACGGATGCGGCTGACTGGCTCGTTAAGAACGGTGTACCCTTCCGCGACGCTCACGGCATCATCGGTCGTCTCGTGCTCCTGTGCATAGAAAAAGACATCTCCCTGGATGAACTTCCTTTGGAGGAGTACAAAAAGATCTCCCCCGTATTCAATGAGGAGATCTATGATGCTATAGCCATGAAAACCTGTGTGGACAAGAGAAACACGATCGGCGCTCCCGGCAGGAAGGCCATGGAAAAGGTACTCGAAAAATACAAAGATCTTATTTCCTGATCTTTTTTCTTCTTCCCTTTAACACTCCAAGATATCTTGCTGCGCAATTCAGCAGGAATTTAAAAGCCATTCTGCGCTTTTTGTGCTCTTTGAGCTTACCGAGAACATATTTCACATATCTTCTTCCCTCTTTTTCCGAGGGAAGTTTTTTGTATATCTCGGGATGAGCCGCCTGGTTTACGCCGAGCAAAAAGCTTCTGCGATAGTTTTCCCTAATGCTGTAATCATGGGAATGATACACTCTCGCACCTGCGGCATAGGCCAGGGTCCCTCCGCTCTGAAGGAGCTTGTAGGCATAATTCATATCCTCCGCAAAGCCACCCTCCCGGTCAAAACCGCCGAGTCTCTCAAAAACCGCTCTGTCATAGATCATGCAGGTGTCGGAGCAAAAGATTGCCTTGATACCGTACCTGCCCAGATCCTTCTTTTTTCTCTTATAAGAATCCTCCGGATAATTAAAAGTCCGGGTGAGCTTTTCCGTGAGAGGCGCGTCCTCATAGGCTATCTGTCTTGCAAAAGCCGCTCCCGCGCCCTTTTCCAACGCTGTCTTCAGCCTTTGCACCATTACATTGTCATAGGGGATCGCATCCTGAGTCATGAAAAGGATCGCATCCGCATCGGAAAGCTTCGCAGCCACCTGTCTTGTGGCTGCATGATCATAATCGCTTTGTCTGACCGGATAGATATCGATCGGAATGTTTCTCTGCAAAAAAGAGGCTTCGATCTCCGTCTTAAGCTTTTCGCAATCCCCTTCCTCAAGAACGGTATTTGCGAGAATGATCCTGTTGGGAAGCACAGTCTGATCCCCGAGTTTTTTAATGAGCTTATATAATTTAACATCCGGCTTAAAAACCGGAATGATAACATCTATTGTCATGGCACTACCTCGAAGGTTTATTTCTATTATTGTATGACATTTTTCTCTTTTTCACAACACAAAAAAACGCCGCTTAAACCGCCTTCAAAAACGGTTAAGCGACGTTAATGCTTTATTTATCAGTCATTTGCGACGATCTTGGTCCAAAGATCGCTGGTAAGACGTCTGATGGTCTCATTGTCATGGAAGATCTCATCAAGCTCGTAGGTTCTGGGATAATATGCCTCGTTGCCCTCATATTCTCCGCCGGGAGCGGTAACCTTATCAAGCACATTTTTGTTGGGGGAAGCATAGCCTGCTGTGATCGTGTTGTCAAGGCAAGCCTCTTCGGAAAGCATATAATTAATGAACTTGTTGGCAAGTGTGGGATTCTCGGCATTTGCAGGGATTACCATAGCATCGCACCAGATGTTGGTTCCGCATGCGGGAGTGAAGTAGCCCATCTCCTCATTCTCTCCGAGAACATAAGCTGCATCACCGCTGTACATTATGGCAAGATCTTTTTCTCCGTTTGCCATCGCATCGATCACGTAATCGGTCTTATAGCTGGGATTTGTTGCCTCATCCACCTCGAGCAGCCATTTGTAAGCTTCGTTGATCTGCGCTTCATCCTCCGTGTTGCAGGAATAGCCCAGGCTCTTAAGAGCGATCATGAAGCTGTCTCTTGAAGAATTGTACATGAAAACCCTGTCTCTGTACTTGGGATTCTTCATGATGGCAAAGCCTTCATTTTCAAGTTCGCTTTTATCAACCTTGGTCTTGTTGTAGACAATGCCCACGGTACCCCAGAAATAAGGTGCCGAGTAAGTGTTGTCCGGGTCGAAACCCAATCCCTTGACACCGTCCGCAAGAGCGGAAAGGTTAGGGATCGCAGCCTTGTCTATGGGCTGGATCATCTTTTCATTGATCATGCGCTCGATCATATAATCCGAAGGCACCAAAACATCATAAGTGGTTCCTCCGCCGAGCTTGGTGTACATCATCTCATTTGAATCGTAGTAATCAAGGATCACTCTGCAATTGTACTCTTTTTCAAAGTTGGAAATGACATCTTCTCCGAGGTACTCTCCCCAGATGTAAAGCTTGAGTTTTTCCTTTTCGCCGCCGCAGCCCGCAAAGCAGGAAGCGATCATAGCCAATAGAACAGCCGCGATAACGATCTTCTTTTTCATCCTTATATATCTCCTTTTGTTCACAATAAATTACATTTCGCACATAATATAATAATTAAACCGGTAATGCAAGTGTTTTCTTTTTTGCCAGTCTATCGGGCAATACATTGGCCAGCAGCAGGAAAACGGAAATGATCGCGGTAACAAGCGTTGCAAGAGCATTAATGGAGGGGTTCACACGCTTCGACATGGTGTAGACTATGATCGATATGTTCGAGATACCGTTGCCCTGTACAAAGAAAGAGATCACAAAATCATCGAAACTCATCGTAAAGGCTGTGAGCGCTCCGGAAACGATGCCCGGCATTATCTGAGGGATGATCACCTTCACCAGAGCATATACGGGAGTTGCACCGAGATCCATCGCCGCCTCCGCCAGATTGGGATCCAGCCCTCTCAGTCTCGGCATTACACTTAAGATGACATAGGGCGTACAGAACATCACATGAGCAAGCAGCATGGTGGTAAATCCGCTTTTTATATGCAATGTCGCAAAAAGTACCAGGAGACCGATGGCCGTAACGATGTCAGGATTCATGATGGGGAGGTTGTTGATCTGCTCCACTGCCATTTTAAGCCCCTTATTGCTCTTGGAAAGTCCGATGGCAGTCAAGGTTCCGAATACGGTTGAAATGAGTGTTGCAAGCAGAGCGATCACGATGGTATAGAATACCGCTTCCATCATTTCCCTGTTCTGAAACATCTTGCCGTACCATTTCGTGGAAAAGCCCGTAAATTTTGTCAGGGATTTACCTTCATTAAACGAAAAGATCACGGCATAAAGGATCGGCGCATAGAAAAAGGCAGCCAAAACCCACATCAATATTTTGGATGATAATTTGTTTTGTCTTTTCATCAATTTCCTCTCTGATCCATGATCTCCGTTTTATCCGCTTTACGCGTGAAGTACATGGAAACGATAATGATAATGACCATGATCAACGAAACCGCACTTCCGAAATTCCAGTTTTCGGTGGTGAGGAACTGTGTTTCGATAAGGTTACCTATCATGTAATAACGTCCGCCTCCCAGCATCTCCGGGATGTAGAAGCTTGAAACCGCAGGCAGGAACACGAGCGTAATGCCGCTTAATATGCCCGGTACCGAAAGTGGAAGGGTGATCCTTAAGAAGCTCCTGGTCTTGTTTGCTCCGAGATCCGCCGCCGCTTCCAAAAGACTGCGATCCAGCTTGGAAAGGGATGTATATATCTGGATTATCATAAACGGCAGGAAATTGTAGACCATGCCCAATACTACGGCAAAGCTTGTATCCAGCATGGGAATCGGTCCAAGACCAAACAATCCCAAAAACCTGTTTATCACACCGTCATTCTGCAATATGCCTCTCCAGGCATATGTCCTGACCATCATGTTGATCCAGGTGGGGAAAGTGATGAGCAATATCCATCTCATCTTTACGCCTTCCGCGCATTTGGAAATAAAATATCCCGCGGGATAACCGATCAGCAAACATATGACCGTAGTGACCACCGCTATTTTGAGGCTTCTCCACAGCACATCGATGAACACGCTGTCAGAGAAGAATTTTTTAAAATTGTCCAAGGTCAAAACGAAGTCAAGGACCGCGTTCCCGTCTTTCGAAAAGGCATAGAACATAATGAGCAGCATCGGAGCCACTACCATCACCGATATCCATGCCACGTAGGGATAGACCATCTTTTTGTAATGTTTCATTCTCGCCCTATTCTCCCATTTCTTTCTTCATAATGTGAATGTCCTCAGGCGAAAACTTGAGTCCCACCTGCGCACCGACTTCATACTTGTCCGTAGTGTCGATCTTGTATTCGTAACCCTGTGTTTTAAAGGTCACCTTGTAGGTCCCGGGAACAATGTTTTCCGGATCAAAGTCATAAACGACATCGGTTATCTGAACCGAAGATCCGTCCTCCAGATCGTCGGCATAGGCGTTTGCCCAGATCTTAAGGTCTGTTTTCAACGCGATACTTTCAACCAGTTCGTCAGCCTTTTTAAAGAAATTAACCGCATATATCTCCTCACCGTATTCCTCGTCCACAACCTTGTTTATCTCATCAACGATCATGTTTACGGTAACGCTGGTTCCCGCAGCTGTAGAGAATGTAACGGGATAGGTTCCCTTCTCCTTTTTAATATCATAAACCACGCTGTTAATGGAAATACGTTCGTCATTTTCGGGATTCCAGGCTTGAGCATCGGCTCTGTTGATGATGAAACCGTCGCTCAGTTCGTCTATGTCCAGGATATCCAGATAGAAATCGTTGGCATCCATCATCTCTCCGGCGCTTTCATTTTTAACCGGCTTGTCCTCCGTAACTATCATATCGACTGTAATAGCCGTACCTGCACTGGTCTCCACGACCGTTTCATAGTGAACGCCTTTAAAAAGAACGGATTTTACTATACCGCGGAGCTTTCCCGATCTGGGTCCCACGATGTCCAGATCCTCGGGACGGATGACCACATCAACGGGAACATTTTTGCCGAAGCCCGAATCTACACATTCGAAGATCCTGTCCTCGAAGCTTACCTTGTAATCTTCCACCATAACTCCGTCAACAATGTTGCTGTCGCCGATGAAATTGGCCACATAGCGGTTAACGGGCTCATTGTATATGTCTGTGGGAGATCCTATCTGCTGGATCTCTCCTTCCTTCATTACCACGACCTTGTCAGACATGGTGAGGGCTTCTTCCTGATCGTGCGTTACAAAAATGAAGGTGATCCCGACTTCTCTCTGTATCCTCTTAAGCTCGCGCTGCATCTCCTTACGGAGTTTTGCATCCAGTGCGCTTAAAGGTTCATCCAGCAGCAGCACCTTCGGCTCATTTACAAGAGCACGGGCGATGGCCACTCTCTGCTGCTGTCCTCCGGACATTTCGTTTATGCCTCTTTTGGCAAAGTCCTCAAGTCCCACCAGCTTCAGCATTCTGGTCACCTTCTGTTCAACTATGTCCTTCGGCTCTTTTTTTATGTTGAGACCGAAAGCAACATTGTCATAAACATTCATATGCGGAAAAAGGGCATATCTCTGGAAGACGGTATTAAGGTCGCGTTTATACGGAGGAAGTGTCGTTATATCCTCTCCGTCAAAAACGACGTTGCCCTCGTCCGGTTCAAGGAAACCGCCGAGGATCCTTAAAAGTGTTGTCTTGCCGCATCCCGACGGACCGAGCAGAGTAACGAACTCATTTTCATAAATATCAAGGTTGATCCCCTTTAATACCAACTGTCCGTCAAAATTCTTAACAATATTTCTGAATTGAACCAGCTTCTTCATTTTAGCCGTTCCCTCCCGCATAATTTGTACGCTTTAAGCAATGTGCATTATATTACATAATTATACAAAAGTCATCTGATTTTTTCCCATAATTAAGGTTTGAATATATAATCAAAATATGCTAAACTTAAAAATTGAATTTTATGTTTAACGGAAGGCTTCTATGAACTACAGCAAACGCGAGATCACAAAAACATTACATCAATTAAAAAGCCGTACCAAAAGGCTTTCAAGCGGAATTTCCGTTTCCGGGTTCAGACTCGTCCTCATCGGCGTAATAGCGGTCATAGTGATCGGTATATTCGCAGGTTTCGGCGTACTGAACGGCGTTATTGCGTCAGCACCCGGACTGGATAATGTCAACATCGTTCCCGAAGGCTATGTAACCCGTTTCTTTTACACAGACGGAACAGTTTCCCAGACGCTGATCGGAGCGGGCGGAAACAGAGAATATGTCTCTCTGGACAATGTTCCCGATTATGTTTACAACTCCTTCGTAGCCATTGAAGACGAGCGCTTCTGGCATCACGACGGTATCGATATACGAAGCATCTTCCGTTCCATCAGCGAAGTTATACGAAAGCGCAGCCTCGGAACCGGTGCATCAACCATTACCCAGCAGTTGCTTAAGAACCAGATATTTAAAGGCGGTAACGAGACCAACAGTTTCCGGAAGATCGTCAGAAAAATTCAGGAACAGTATCTGTCGATCCAGCTCGAAGCCGTTACCGATAAAAAACTTATCCTTGAATACTACCTTAACACCATCAACCTCGGACAGGGTTGCTACGGTCTTGAAATGGCTTCCCTTACCTACTTCGGAAAATCCGCTCAGGATCTTACGATATCCGAAGCAGCGGTTCTTGCATGCATAGCCCAGTCTCCCACGTACAACAACCCTTATCGTTATCCCGAGGAAAACATGGAGCGTCGTAACGGCGAGTACGGTGTACTTAAAAAAATGCTCAACAACGGCTTCATCACCCGGGAAGAATATGACGAAGCCATTGCGGACACCGAGGGTGTATATGCCCGTATTCAGGAATATGTCAGCGCAAACTCCGGAAGGACCTACTACACCTACTTTACGGATGAAGTCATCTCCGCTCTGATGGAGGACCTTCAGGCTAAAGGCTATTCGACTTCACAGGCTTCCGACCTTATCTACACCGGCGGTCTTACGGTTTATACCACACAGGACCGCGAAGCTCAGGAGATCGTGGACGAAGTATTGAATGACGAGTCTCTTTGGCCGAGTGTGGGAAAAGGCTCTTACTATGACATTGACTATGCTCTCTCCGTTCTCAAAAAGAACGGTGTGACCATTCACTATCAGCTCTATCACTTCCTTGAGTACTTTAATTACTTTGAAGGAAGTACAACTACCACCATAAGGATCTACGGTGGTATGTATAACCTGATGTCCACCAACAAGCGCTATATGGAATCCTGTGTCGAAGAATTCCGTCATGCCATGGTGGAAGAAGGGGATACCATCCTGGGTGAGCGTTTCACGGAAACTCTCGAGCCTCAGGTTTCCTTTGTTCTTCTCGACCACACGACCGGAGCTGTGGCTGCACTTTCCGGCGGAAGAGGAGATAAACTCGGTAACCGTGTGCTTGACCGTGCTACGGATTCCCTGCGTTCGGTGGGATCGACCTTCAAGGTTTTGGCTTCCTACCTTCCCGCCTTTGATACGGGTTCTTTCACCCTTGCATCGGCCATTGATGATTCACCTTACTTTTATCCCGATGATATAAAGAAGGTTAACAACTGGTACGGTGCCAACACCTACAAGGGCCTGAGCAACCCCAGATATGCCATCTCCTACTCTCAGAACATCATCGCCTGCCGCGTACTCGAAAAGGTTACGCCCAAGGTTGCGTTTAAATATTTAAAGGATCTCGGCTTTACCTCTCTGGTTGAGTACGAGGTCGGAAAAGACGGCTACGGCTATACGGATATCAACATCCCGTTGGCTCTCGGCGGACTCACAAAGGGTGTTACAAACCTTGAAATGACAGCCGCATATGCCGCCATTGCCAACGAAGGTTTTTATAACAAGCCTCATTTTTACACGAAAGTAGTCGATCACAAGGGCACTGTGCTCATCGAACATACACTGCAGCCCAAGCAGGTCATGAAAAGCTCCACTGCCTTCCTGCTGACCTCCGCTATGGAAGATACGCTGAAAAAGACCATCGGAACTTCCTCCGATGCGGCTTTCAAGAATTATCCCATGGTTCTTGCCGGTAAATCCGGTACGACTCAGGAAAACTATGACCAGTGGTTTGAAGGCTTCTCGCCTTACTATACCGCGGGCATATGGGAAGGCTTCGACATCGGCTTTAACATTGCCAACGGCTCCACTCATAAGGCACTGTGGCGTGAGGTCATGGAACGGCTGCATACGGTAAAGCAATTACCGGAGAAAGGCTTTGAACCACCTCAATCGATAACCACAGCAACAATATGCACGAAATGCGGCAAGCTTGCGATCCTCGGTCTCTGCGATCAATATGAAGGCGGAAACTGCATAAGGACCGAGTACTTTGCCAAGGGTACAGAACCCACCGAAAAGTGCGATTGTCACGTAAGAGTCAGAATATGCGATGAAACTGGTTTGCTTGCACAGGAAGGCTGTACTCACTTCACGGAGAAGGTTCTCTTGATCAAGGAAGAAAAGCCCGTATGGACTCCCGTAGATACGGATCTGTCCTGGCTCTCTCCCACACCTACTCCTCCGGGATACGTGCTTCCTACCGCAACTCCCGATCCTAAGGCACCGAGAACTCCGACACCTACGTCCACACCGGTTCCGACACCGACTCCCGTAGGTTATATCGCACCGATCACCCAGGAAGATCTGCTTCCCCGCTTCTATCCTTTGTATATGAAGCTGAAGCTGGTTCTCCCTGCAAGCCCCGTATATGAGGCATTCTATACCGAGAATGAACAATTGATAAAGGATCTGGCTCTGTTACTGACACCCACACCTTCGGTTCAGCCTGTTTATATTCAGACCAAGGTTAAGGTCGAGTACACGACCGCCGATACCAAATATATAGTTCCCAAAGAATACTGTACAAACTGCAGTATCAACAAAGGCCTCTTTACACCGACACCTACACCGTTCCCTACAAGGACTCCGATACCCACTCCGACAGCGACTCCTACTTTGACGCCCGACGAATTATCCGGTTTCCTTGACAGGATGAACACATTGCTCAATCCTACGGCAACTCCCACGCCTGTGATCGCGGGAGAAGGCGGTTTTGAGGATCAGGGCGAAGGTGTGTACTGGCACCAGGGAGAAGGTACACAATGGGGCGAGGATGATCCGACACCGACTCCTACGCCGACACCTACACCTATACCGACTCCTTCACCCATACCTACACCGACACCCACGCCGCCGCCAATACCGACGCCTCCACCTATGCCGACGCCGACGCCGACGCCAATGCCGACTCCTCCACCTATGCAGACACCGGGAGAAGAGCCGGAGGTTCCGCCCGATACGGAACCCCCGGGGTCAGAACCATAAAAATCAAAGAACCGTGATCAATGCTTAATGCAACGACCACGGTTTTTTTTATTCATTCTTATGTAATGTGCTTTTTACGAAAGCAGGTTATTTTTCTACAGGGAAAGTGCTTTCAACAAAGTCGGCTGCACCCACCAGTTCTTCGATCAATACATCCTCTATCATGCCCTCATCCACTGCTTCCGCAACTCTGCTGCTCACAGGTATCTTTGCCAGGCACTTGAGACCATACTTTGCACAAGTCTCGTCGATATGGCTCTTACCGAAAATAGGAATATGCTTTCCGCAGTCCGGGCACTCAACATAGCTGTAATTCTCCACAATGCCTATGATAGGAATATTCATGGCCTTTGCCATGTTTACGGCCTTGCCGACTATCATTGAAACCAGATCCTGAGGGCTGGTGACAACTATGATGCCATCCACGGGAAGCGACTGGAAAACGGTAAGAGGAACATCTCCCGTTCCGGGGGGCATGTCCACAAACATGTAGTCCACTTCGCCCCAGACGACCTCACTCCAGAACTGTTTAACGGTACCTGCGATAACAGGTCCTCTCCAAAGTACCGGAACTTCCTCGTTGTCCAAAAGAAGATTCACACTCATGATCTCCGTGTTGTTCCTTGAAAGTGCGGGCATTATGCCCATTTCATTTCCCACTGCCCTTTCTTTGATGCCGAAGCTCTTGGGGATCGAAGGGCCCGTAATGTCCGCATCAAGTACAGCAGTCTTGTAGCCCTTGCGGTTCATCATAACCGCAAGAGAACTTGTTACAAGTGACTTTCCCACGCCACCTTTACCTGAAACGACAGCAATGACCTTTTTAACATTGCTGTACTGATTACCGGGCTCGCGAAAATCTGTCTTTCTGGATGAACAATCGAACGAGCAGGATGAACAGCTTCCGCTGCATCCTTCAGGTACCTGTTGCTTGTTGTTATCTGTTTCTGCCATGGTATTTACCTCCTAAGTATTTCGGGAAGGCATTCCCGCCTTAATTGTTGGTTGCTCACTTTCCATAGACCAGACGATAGTAATCATTCTGAACGATCTTAAGTGATGTTTCAAACTTGTTGTTCACATAGGATATGCATGCATCAACATATCCGTTCGGAACAGTGCTCTTGTCAACAAGATATGTAACCTTGTGAGTTGATGAATCGTACTTGACCATATTGGTCACAAAACACTTATCGAAAAGCATCGCAATATGGAATGACTTGGGATCCAGAACATCGGTACCGCCGAGTAAACGCGAGTCATATTCCACTCCGAAAAGGTTCAACAACGTGGGAACAATGTCCACCGTACAACAGGGTGTGTCAACGATCACAGGTTCCATACCCGCACAATAGCAGATGAAGGAATTCTTGTACGAACCGAAGTTCAGACTTCCCGCCTTTGTTTTATCGATCTCGTTGCCGCAGACCCTTGCAAGATCCTGAAACTCCTTGTTACTGAGTCCGTATGGATAATGATCGTTTGTGAGAACTATTACCGTATCTTCAAGACAACCGGCTTCCGTCAGCTTCTCGATCAGTGCGGTAACCATATGCTCTACTTCAAGATTTGCGGAAATAAAGGATTTAACCTTGGGTAAGCAATCCAAAGGATCTACGATGTCTCTGTCATTCCAGCATCTCGGATTGTTCAAAGTATCACTATCAACATAAATATCATAGTACGGATGATGTCCGGAATAGGTCATGTAATATGCCACGAAGCGTTCCACATTACCGTTTTCGTCACGTCTTGAAAGATAATCCTCTACGCTTTGAAGTGCGGTCTCTGTGTCGGAAGTGGGGCGCATATTGTCCGAATAGGTCAGTTTCCTGTCTTTATAGGTCACACCGTCAAGCAAAAGGTAATCTCTGAACCTCATGAAGTTGTATCCCACGTTGGGATGTGTCAGGTTTCTGTTATAGGTGTTTCCGTTATTTCCGTGATAACCGAACGCACTCGCTCCCTCTGCCTTCAATGCATTTGCAAGAGTGTAAGGCATATAACGACTGGCCGACATCTCAAACATGGTATTATGTTTAAGCTCCTCTCGGGTACCCTCGGTAAGAGGCATCAGACCTGTCGTAAAAGCATATTCTCCGTTGGTCGTGACAGCCTTGAAGGTTCCGTAGAAATTGTTAAACACAAAACCGTTGTGCGACATCATATATAAAGTAGGTGTTAAAGTTTCATTTATAAATTTGTCGGTAAAGCTTTCACCGCAGATCATGATCAGATTCTTGTCCTTGAAAAATCCGGTATAATCGTTGGTATAGGAATAGGAAGCCCCCTTAACATAGGCATTCAGGTCCGCAACCGCTTTTGCATTGGAATTCTCGTTGGTTTCACTTGCTTTGGCAACCATATCGAAATCAATGGGGACGATCTGCGGATGAGGCGTAGGCGTGGGAGTGTTTGTAGGGATAGGCGTATTGGTGGGTGTCGAGGTCGGAGCCGGAGTGTAATCCGGTTCACCTGCCCTTGGGTCCGGTGTAGGTGTTGGTGTGTTTGTTGGAGTAGGCGTAAAGGTAGGTGTGGGTGTATCCGTAACGCTCGGATTAAGAAGAAGGTTCATATCGGTATCTTCAAAACGGTTCGTTGTACCGCCACTGAAGCCTGCAACAATTCTGTCTTCAACATTTAACCTGAAAGAAACAACGAGTCCAAAATTATTGACATTATTATCAACTATACCGGGATGTGCGGAATAATCGGAATATAAGCTGTGTGAACCGCCCGCAAAAAGAGCTATTCCTCCGACAATAAGGAAGTATACGGCTATTCCGGTCGCAAAGCCTGCAAGAGGAACAAATACCCTGCGTTTCTTATTGGAAAGCAGGAATATGGTAGCCGCAAGAAAAAGCCCAAAAACAATGATCAGAATAATGATCTGAGGGATCTTTTCGGTTATGGCTGTCTTAAAGTCTTCGGTAAATTCTTCGGCCGCCTGTTTTCCGAGACTGAGTTCGGCAAGAGTCAGATAAGTTTGAAACCTGCCGTAGTAGCATACCTGAGCGATGCACCATGCAGTTGTGGCCAGCATAACTATGCCATGCAAGACCATACGGGCAACAGCCGGAAGCAAAGTCAATAACGAACCGATGATAACACCGTCCGCTACAGAAAACAAAACCGAGATAAAGAATTTAGAAGCGATCATGTTGCCTTGCATTATAGCAAAAACAAGCTCTATAAGACAAAAAAACAACGCGAGTATTCCGGATCCTGTCAAACAGTTCTTGATATCCTCTGCCTTGAAGTGGGAAATACTCAACTTGTTTAAACGTTTCTTCATAAATAAACTCCATTCATTGAAAATAATTTAACAACTATCTAATTATATTCTTTTCAATAAAAAAAGCAACACGAAGTTTGTATTAAAAGTTACTGTTCACAGATATACAAGGTGCTAAAGCTCTGAAAGTTTACTTTCAAAGAGTTTCAGCACCTTGTATATTCTGCGTAGCAGTAACGCCACCCCCAACATGAGCAAGTAGCGAAGCGGATTGCGAATGCTTGGTCGTGGCGTGTGAACAGACAACTATAAAAAACACGGGGCATTTCAGCCTCGTGTCTTCTTACACAATTTATCCGAAATATAGTTTTATGCCAATGCTCCGCCAAGCTTCTTGCAAGCCTCAACGCCTTCATCGTCGGGCTCATTGTTTACCATAAGGCTGTCGCATGCAAGAACCGCGCCGTCATTTTTGCAGGTCTCTTCCCAGGTTCTCATCCACTCTCCGTCGCCCCAGCCGTAAGAACCGAAAAGAGCGATCTTCTTACCGGAAAGTGCCTTCTCACAGTCAGCGAACATGGGAGCAAATTCAGTCTCCTCAAGCTCCTCGGCTCCCATTGCAGGGCAACCGAATGCGATCGCATCAAAATCTCCTACAAGACCCGCGTTAAAATCACTTGCAGTATATGTTGTAACCTCAGCTCCTGCCGCTTTTGCACCATCTGCAACAGCATTTGCCATAGCCTCGGTATTTCCCGTACCGCTCCAATAAACAACTGCTACTTTACTCATAACTGTACCATCCTTTTTTTTAATTTATGAACAACTCACTATGAGTCGGTCAATCGATCTGTCACAATGATAGGCTTTAAGATAGGCTCCTCTGCACTTTTTGAAGCTGTCAAACTTGTTCTTTGCAGCTTCTTCATTGCAGTAAACCTTCCATACGCCTGTCATCTTCTCTCCTTTTCCTTTGTTAACGATAAAGCCGGCTACGTCCTCGGGAGGATATCCCAAAAACAAACCTATCTCGTGCGGAAAAGAATCATTGAACTTAAGCCTTTTGGCAAGTTCCGCCACGCAAAGGTCAGAACTGATCAGAGGATAATCCATTTCAGCAAGAATACTGCGGGCAACAGAATTATTGAGATCGTTTTTGAGATCTTCTATTCTGTACATATAAAGAAGAACATACTTAGCCGTATATTTTAAAGGAACCAGGCGAAGTCCCTTGGGAACAAGCACCCTGTTTATCTCCCTGATCTCTCTCGTAAATCTCTCTTTATCTTCATTCGGTGCTGTAAATAAATTACCGGTCTTGATCCCTGCCATTGTGGGTGAGCATTGATATACAAGTATTTCCTCAGGCATATCACTTAACCTTTCGCTCAGTCTGTACTGAGTTCCAAACTTTGGTTGATCCATAGTCAAAAACATCTTACTTCGATTTTAATAAGTAATTTACTATGGATTTGGCAAGCTTTGGCTGTTTATCTTGGTTAGCAGCTACTAACTCAAGCAGTGGTAATGTTAGCATACGCTAACCACAATGTCAAGTAGTTTCTTTTACTGAGATGCGTAGTATATCAGCGCCTTCGGCGCAAAAAAAGAAATCCACCATTTGGCATCGTTCTCCGCTACCTTGATCGCACGCATAAGCAGCGCACCTCTTGCTTTCATCAGTCTGATAATCTGTTTCATGATTAAATCTCCTCTCAGTTTTGTGTTCTTTTTACTCTCTGCCCTTTTATTTTTTGTGCCCGGTCAATGCACACAGACACTTTTATGGTTCAAACGGCCACTTCGCCATGTTTAAGTCAAAGTTTTCCGCCTCTTCTTGGCTGTGTATTCGGAAGAATTATGGTCTAAATGACTAAATTCTCCGTTTAAGTCATAGAGTTTTGATCCGCCCGTCTCGATCGTATAAGAATTCTTTGACTTGAAATGAATTTCTACACGTTCAAGTCAAAAGACATCGTTCCTGCAGCCGCAATCGTCAAAGAAACCTTTGACTTGAAATGAAATTTTGCACGTTTAAGTCACAAAACGTCGCCCCGGCCTCAGTGATTGTGGATGAATTCTTTGACTTGAAATGAAGTTTAGCGTGTTTTAGTCATAAAGGCTCATTCAAATATCTGCGGGGCGCCTGAGTTTTCTTTGACTTAAATCGCGCTTTTGTGCGGTCAGGTCATAAAAGTCCCTGTTGCAGCCTTAGCCTCGGCAAGAACTCCATACCCGCGCACGACCTCCGCCGTCCCGCGCACGCCCTCCGCCGCCCCTTGCCTCGCACGCTGCGCCCCTCGGCTTCCTTCGCCCCACTTTCCTATCACCACCTCCCCGTACCTGTCCGTGCGATGGACCGCTACTCCCGTGGCTTCCAGAATCTCCAGTACCTGTCAATGGGGGGGTACCGTAGATGTTGGAACAATCAAAGATAATCAAAAGATTGACTTTGATATAAGAGATGTGTAGAATAAACATGTGAGTTTTCCTATTTCAAATCTTCTTCAGAAAGGGTGGTGATCATATGACAGGCGACAGTCCAAATAAAGACTCTGTTCCCCGAAGTAAATCTTATATGATCACGGCGATCCAGCCTCACCACCCGGAATTTCCAAATTAACCATTCCGCCTTTGTGAGGCATTGTTTGCCGTTGCCACGGAGGCGATAACAATGGAAGAATTAAATGTTTTTGATGAACTCCTCAATCTTCTGGAAAGAAAGGAGTATGTTAAGCTACGCACTAATCTGTCTGAGCTTAACGATGCGGATATAGCCGCGTGGATGGAGAAACTCTGCGAAGAACACATGTTGAAGCTTTTTCGCATACTGACCAAAGACCAGGCTGCGGATGTATTTTCATACCTTGATTCGGACATTCAGCAAAAGATAATCAAATCAATGTCCGACAAAGAGGCCGCAGGCATCATCAACAATCTGATGGCCGATGATGCGGCGGATCTGATGGAGGAAATGCCGGCAAATATCGTAAAGAAGATCCTCGCTAACGCAAACGCCGATACCCGTCGCGAGATCAATCAATTATTGCGCTATCCCGAAGACAGTGCCGGCAGCATAATGACTGTCGAATATGTTGACCTTAAAGAAACCTCCACCGTCAGAGAAGCAATCGAACGCATCCGAAGAGTCGGTGTTGATTCCGAAACAATCGATGTCTGCTATGTTCTGGACAGTGAAAGGCACCTGCTGGGAACAGTTGCTCTCAGATATCTCCTTTTATCAAAAGACGATGATGTCATCAGCAATATCATGCATGAAAATGTAATAACGCTGCATACCTTGATGGATCAGGAAGAAGTTGCGAGGCAGTTTAAAAAATACGACTTCACGACTATGCCGGTCGTTGACAATGAGAATCGTCTGGTTGGCATTATCACGGTCGACGATATTGTCGATATCCTGGAAGAAGAAGCCACAGAAGATATGGAAAAAATGGCTGCCATAGTACCATCCGACAGGCCATACATGAAGACCGGCGTGTTGGATACATACAAAAAAAGGATTCCATGGCTTCTTCTCCTCATGGTCAGTGCTACCTTTACCGGAGCGATCATTAAATCCTTCGAAGATGCATTGAGCGTTTGTGCAGTGCTCATTGCGTATATTCCTATGCTGATGGATACCGGCGGGAACGCCGGAGGTCAGGCTTCGGTTACCGTTATCCGCGGACTTTCGCTTGGAGAGATAGCATACAAGGATGTTCCGAGGGTCATGTGGAAGGAGATCCGGGTTGCCGTATTCTGCGGTATCACCCTTGCTGCCGCTAATCTTATTAAACTCATGGTATTTGACCGGCTTGATTTGGCCGTAGCAATTACAATATGTCTGACCCTTATTGCAGCAGTCTTAATGGCTATGCTGATCGGATGTATGCTTCCTATTCTCGCAAAACGCCTTGGCTTTGACCCTGCTGTTATGGCCAGCCCCTTTATCACCACGATCGTAGATGCCCTCTCTCTGCTTGCTTATTTTCGGATTGCATCTATGATATTGAAAATATGAACATATAGGGTGATGTCTCTTGGGGACGAGGGTCGAAACTCACGAGCACAACACTGTTTCCATATGCGCTCACCTTCCGATCACCATTGCCCCTCTGTGTCCGTACGACGGACGGTAACCCCCGCATCCTCAAGGATTTCAAGCACTCCTCGATGAGGATGTCCGTAAACGTTTTCTATGAAAAAAAGCCAAAGAAAAAAAGCCGCCCCGGCTGTTTGCCGAAACGGTTTAATTATCACCCCAGAAAAAAGACCTTATGCAAAAACTCATTGTGGTAAAAGTCACCAATCCTACATCTTTTTTAAAGTGTTCAGATTCGAACACTTTAAAATGAGGATTATCCATTTAGTTGACAAACCCGCTCTATTGGCTTTTTCAGATGAAATAAGTCCTAAGATATGTCAAGTATTATGGTCACGGGCCCGTCATTTACGGATGAGACCAGCATGTCCGCTCCGAATCTGCCTGTTTCAACCTTAAAGCCTCTTTTTCTGCATTCCTCGATCACCAGCTCATATAAGGGGATGGCTGTATCCGGTCTCGCGGCATCAGAAAAACCGGGCCTTCTTACCCCTGTTAGCGTCGGGCTGAAACAACCAATTCCAGCCGAATAGAAACGACCAATCACGGTCGGAATAAAACAACCAATCCAAGCCAAAAAGAAAAAGCCATTGTGTTTTCTGCCGTAAAGCTTAAACTGGTGTATGCCAATGCATCAGTTAAGAAATCAATGGACAAGAAACACGATGACTTAACTGAAATATTATCACAAGTACTTAATG